>ENA-OQCS01001573-OQCS01001573.1-human-gut-metagenome-genome-assembly--contig:-NODE-1573-length-11382-cov-1.689827_pt1 | contig 11382 bp, 16 predicted proteins | sample MGYA00242757_ERZ504575 | MGnify/ENA primary metagenome ERZ504575 (study PRJEB26092, sample SAMD00036297) | human gut metagenome | host: Homo sapiens | study: EMG produced TPA metagenomics assembly of... | reverse complement strand
CGGACAGTCTTTCGTAACAGTAAAAGACAAAGCTGATCAGTCAAGACTCTTGAAGATGCAAACAACAAAGATTATTCTATCGGTGCACAGACAGGTTCTATCCAGCTTGATCTTGCAAACGAAAACACTCCGGATGCAGATATCGTATCTCTCCCGAAGGTTACAGATATCATCACTGAGCTTCTGACAGGTAAGATGGACGGTGCATTCATTGAGACAGCTGTAGCAGAAAGCTACCAGAAAACTATCCGGATCTTGAAATCGTATGTGATGTACCATATGATACAGAAGGATCGGCAATCGGTGTAGCAAAAGGAAACGAAGCACTTCTTAAAGCTGTAAACGAAGCGATCGCAGATGCTATTGATGATGGTTCTATAGATAAATTCGTAGCAGATGCAACAGAGCTTGCAGCAGGTCAGACATATGAAGGAACACTGGACGAGAACGGTGCAGTTCCGGAAGCTGATGCAGCAGATGACGCTGAATAATATTTAAGAAAGATTTCTTATAAAAATATTTTATAAGATATTTCAGGCAACACAAACAAAAATCATAGATTCCTCCCAGATATATATGGGGAGGAATTGTTGCTGTTTAAACTTAAGTAATTAAGTTCAGTATTCAGCAATGATATATGAAAATTAACTATACAATGAAAGGAGTTTATATGGACAGTTTTATTAAATTATCTAATTTTGGCAAATTGCCCATATGCACAGCTGTTTCGACAGGGTCTTCTCGTAACTGTATTGTTGTCACTGTTTACAGTAGCGATTGGTTTTGTTCTTGCTCTGATCCTCGCACTGATGCGTATGTCAAACATCCGTCCGTTCCGTGCTCTGGCAGTAGACCGTAATGGACATCTGAGAGAGGGAGGACCGCTGGTGTGGCTGTCCAAATTTAATCCCCTTTCTTTTATCGCAACTGCTTATGTAGAGATTCTTCGTTCCACTCCGGTACTGGTACAGATTTTTATCATCTACTATGGTGTGTTCGGAATGATCGATCTTCCATCATTCCAGCTGTTTGGATTTATCAAATTCAATCGTTTCTTCGGGTGTTGTTGCACTTGGTATGAACTCAGGCGCATATCTCTGCGAGATCATGCGAGCTGGTATTCAGTCTATTGACCAGGGACAGACAGAAGCAGCACGTTCCCTGGGACTTTCCCAGACCATGAACCTGCGTTATATCATCCTTCCGCAGGCACTCAAGAATATCCTTCCGGCGATCGCAAACGAATTCGTTGTTATCATCAAGGAATCCGCGATCACATACACCATCGGTGTACAGGATATCATGTCTGCCGTAAACGCAGTCAAAGGTGCGACATTCATTATCATCGAGCCGTTGCTGGTAGCTACAGCTATTTACTTCTGCCTGTGCTTCCCAACCTCCAAACTGATTGCATATTTCGAAAGGAGAATGAGCCATGGCGACAAGCGATAGTCTGATTCAGGTAAAAAACCTCAAGAAACATTATCACAGAGGCGCGATTAAAGCACTGGACGGTGTGACAGCAGATATCAACAAAGGCGACGTAATGGTAGTCATCGGACCATCCGGTTCCGGTAAATCCACATTTCTTCGCAGTCTGAATCTTCTGGAAGAGCCGACAGACGGTGAGATAATTTTTAACGGTGTGGACATCACCAAGAAGAAATACAAAGATGCTTCCGGCAAGACCGTAAAACTTGATATCGATGACTTCGTCAGAAAATGGGAATGGTTTTCCAGCATTTTAACCTGTTTCCGCATATGACCATTCTGGACAATATGACTCTGGCACCGATGAAAGTCAAAGGCATTTCCAAAGAAGAGGCAGAGAAAAAAGCACTCGAGCTTCTGGAACGTGTTGGACTTGCAGACCGTGCAGGGGCATATCCGATCCAGCTCTCCGGTGGACAGAAACAGCGTGTTGCGATCGTAAGAGACTTGCGATGGAACCGGAAGTGATGCTCTTTGATGAGCCGACATCTGCGCTTGACCCGGAAATGGTAGGAGAAGTTCTGGATGTTATGAAAGAGCTTGCCAAGAAGGTATGACCATGGTTGTAGTAACGCACGAGATGGGATTTGCGCGTGAAGTTGGAAACCGTGTTCTTTTCATGGCAGACGGAAAGCTTCTTGTAGATGGCACTCCGACAGAAATCTTTGATAATCCGACGAACCCGCGTCTGCAGGAATTTTTATCTAAGGTATTATAATAATGAAGGCGACCGGAATACTCTGGTTGCCTTTGTCTTTTCTTAATTTTATAGAAAGAAGGTACGATACGATGACAGCACAAAAACAGTCTGCACTGCAGACAATTGAAGAAAAAAAGTCTCTGATCGTTGGCATTGCCGATAAAGTCTGGGAATTCGCAGAGCTTTCTCTTCAGGAATTCAAATCCGCGGAAACCTACTGTGAAGCACTGGAAAAAGAAGGATTTGATGTGGAACGCGGAACCTGCAATATTGAGACTGCGTTTGCAGCATCATATGGACACGGACGACCATATATAGGTATTCTTGCAGAGTACGATGCTCTCTCAGGACTTCTCAGGAAGGTGGCCTTATCGAGCGTAAAGAAAAAACGCTGGTGGAAATGGTCATGGATGCGGACATAATCTTCTTGGTGCAGGTGCGTTTGCAGCTGCTCTTGGAATCAAGGCATATCTGGAACAGAATGATGTTTCTGGTACAGTGATCCTTTACGGATGCCCGGGAGAAGAAGGTGGTGCTGCAAAAGCATTTATGGCTCGTGATGGTCTTTGGAAAAAACTGGATGCAGCACTTACCTGGCATCCGGAAGATGTAAATGAGGTGGCTACAGGCTCTTCAAATTCCTGTATCCAGACACAGTATAAATTTACCGGCATCGCTTCACATGCCGCCGGTGCACCTGAGAAGGGACGCAGTGCTCTTGATGCAGTTGAGCTTATGAATATCGGAGTGCAGTTCCTTCGTGAGCACATGAGTGATAAAGCACGTATCCATTATGCGATCACAGATGCCGGCGGATGCAGCCCGAACGTGTACAGCCTCGTGCAAGCGTTCTTTATATGGTCCGTTCCAACCATGTGGCAGAGGCAGTGGAGCTTCAGAAGCGTGTGGATAAGATCGCAGAGGGTGCTGCTCTGATGACAGAGACTACTTATGAAAAGAAATTCATAGACGGTCTTGCAGATACCGTAAGCAACTTTGCACTGGAGAGAGTTCTCTACAAGAATTTTGAAGAACTTGGTGTGCCGAAATATACAGAAGAAGAAAATGCATATGCGGATGCACTGGCTGAGACTTTATGATTCCAGCGGTGTACCTGGAGTTGCAGCAGAAAATGATGAGAATGCAAAAGAACAGGTGGAGAAGATGCAGAAGGAATACGGACATGCAATGAATGGATTCCTTACACCGTTGTATCAGAAGGATGCCTTTAAAGCTGGCTCTACTGATGTTGGAGATGTAAGCTGGCTGACACCGACAGCCCAGATCCATGTAGCAGCATGGCCGAATGGATGCCCGGGACACAGTTGGCAGAATGTTTCCTGTGACCGCACAGAGATTGGCCATAAAGCAGCGGTCCACGCAGGAAAAGTTATTGCAGCAACCGCAATTGATTTGATTGAAGATACATCTCTCTTGGATGAGGCAAGAGCAGAATTTGAAAAGAGAACAAAAGCTGGTTTTGTCTGCCCGATACCGGCGGATGCAGTTCCGGTGATTCCGGATTAAAGATTAAAAAAGAAGCCGCTCCATTCAGGAGTCGGCTTCTTCTTTTTTACGAAGAATGCTTAATTCTTTCATTTCTTTGTAACAGTATTTGATGATTTCTTTACGTGTGATGATTCCGATGAAATATCCCTGATCATCAACTACCGGGACGTAATTCTGATTGATCGCACGATCCAGAAGTCTTCCATATCAGCATCTGCGTGTACCGGTTTATAAGTGGCGCGTCGCGGGATAGCCATGATGGAGACATTTTCCATTTCCTTCAGGTCAGTGCTGTTGATATTCAGTCGCCTGATGCCCCATAGAATATCCCCCTCGGAAATCGTGCCGGTATAACGGCCATCCATACTTAGGAGAGGAATACAGGAGAATTGCGGTGCTCCATCTTCTCAACAGTCTGGCGAAGTGTCTCGTCCTCAAATATATAGGCTACATCACTTTGGGTGTCAGGAAAAATAAAATATTCACGGTAAGTACCTCGGTCTTTCATATATGTTGCAGCTGTGAACAGCTGATGTATATTTACTGAAACAATTTATGTCAGTTGCTATTGATATGATAGTATGAAGGTACCTGTCTGTCAATAATTCAATTATTAAAATTTGGTGAAATCATACTATAGAAGAAATGCTTAGTAGTAACTTTTACAGCAGATTTACGTTACTGCTCACTTCTTTTATAATAAATTTACTCCGGCTTCTTCGGCTGCTTTGGTGATGGATTCCGGCCACAGGGATACGTGGACTTCTCCGATATGAGCTTTGCGAAGGAAGAACATACAGATACGGGACTGGCCAATTCCACCGCCAATAGTGTATGGAAGTTCTTTATTCAGAATTGCTTTCTGGAAAGGAAGTTCTCTGCGGTCATCGCATCCGGCTTCTGTCAGCTGACGGTCGAGTGCTTCTTCGTCAACACGGATACCCATGGATGAAAGTTCCAGAGCAATGTCAAGAACCGGATAGTATACGAGGATATCTCCGTTCAGTTCCCAGTCATCGTAGTCCGGTGCACGTCCGTCATGACGTTCTCCGTTGGACAAAGTCTTACCAACCTGCATAAGGAATACAGCGCCTTTTTCTTTGACGATCTTGTATTCTCTTTCCTTTGGAGTCAGATCCGGATACATGTCTACCAGTCCTGGGTGGAAACGAAGGCAATTTCTTTTGGCAGGATCTCTTCAATATAATCATACTGTACAGCCATGTATTTCTCTGTTTTGCGGAGTACACTGTAGATAGAGCGGACTGTGTTGATCAGAGTTTCATGGTACGTTCTTCTTTGGAATGATCTTTTCCCAGTCCCACTGATCAACATATACAGAATGGATGTTGTCCAGGTCTTCATCACGACGGATCGCGACCATATCTGTATAAAGGCCCTCGCCATGAGCAAAGCCGTATTTCTTCAGCGCATAGCGTTTCCATTTGGCAAGGGAATGTACGATCTCAGCATTTTCGTCCTGGCCTTTGATGTCGAAGCTTACCGGACGTTCTACACCGTTAAGATTGTCGTTCAGACCTGAGGATGGAGATACAAAGATAGGAGCAGAAACACGGAGAAGATTCAGCTTCTGGGAAAGTGTCTGCTGGAAAAAGTCTTTGACAGTTTTAATTGCAACCTGTGTATCATGCAGATTCAGATCTGAATGATACCCGTCAGGAATCTTGATTTGTTCCATAATAATCCTCCTAGATTTAATGTAACTATTATAGCAAGAAAAAGTCGGTATTGCAATTTTTTTTACCTTGTAAGATTGCAATAAAAAGGATACAATAATGAATACAGCAATTTGAAGTGAAATCGGAGAAATGATTTGAACTAAGGGGGTGTTGTCTATGAAATGTCCGTTATGTGACGGAACGGTTGTAAATGGACGATGTAAGAGTGTGGTATGCCATACCGCAATGATGAAATCCTGTATCATCTGAATGAGAGCCGGAGTGATCACTATCGACATGCATCAGATAAGGCCCGTAAGATCATGCAGACACAGGGAGTCGGATCCTTGGGGAAAGGAAGCACCGGAAAGGCTGCTGGCAATCGGAATACATCCTCTGGCAGAGAAAAAATCCGGCCTGCAAAAACTAAGAAGCATTCAAAACTTGGGATACTTTGGGTGATCATTATTATTCTTGCAGCAGTTGCACCACTGGCTGAAGATCTGGGTGGTGTCATAAAAGAAGCAATTCAGTCTGAGGTTGAGAATAGCAGTGAGATACAGACAGATACCGCTGAGACCACAGATCCGGGTACATATTTTTACAGCTGGGATGATGAGCAGGGATACAAGGATTATTCGATCGGCGCAGGATATGGACCGGCACAAGCTGGTGTCCAGTTTGAAGCAGGAAATATGCGTTTTTACTTCCAGCGCCGAAGTGACACTTACTGTTACCAGAAAGAAAGCAGACAACGAACAATATACACTCAAAGATGGTGAGGATACACTGTTTCTGACATTTGAAGAAGGTGACACGATTCAGGTAGAATCCGAAGAGAGTGACTTCGACAGTGTTTATCTGATGGAGTGGGAAGATTAAAAATATTAGTTTAATAATGGATTTTCGGGGGAAGATTTCAGACAATAAAAAATGAAATTCCCCCTTTTATTTCACATGATATTGTGTTATACTCTCATATGCAACACAATATATGGGGAGAATGCGATAGGGGAAGTGTCGCCGCTCAGGACGACGCAAACAGTGAAAAACCCTACAAACAGTAGCAAACAGGAGAGACAAGGTATGATTTATGTAATTAAGAAAGACGGAACAAGAGAAGAATTTGATCCGCAGAAGATCGTGAAAGCAGTAAACAAATCTGCCGCACGAATCCTTTATAAATTTTCACCAGAAGAAAAAGATTTTATCTGTCGTTTTGCACAGGAGCATGCAGATTCTCTTGGAAAAAATGAGATTGAGATCCAGGAGATGCATAATATCGTTGAAGGAGCTCTGGAGCGTGTGAATCCGGCAGTTGCAAGAGCTATCGTGATTATCGTAATTATAAACTTGATTTTATCCACATGATGGATGACGTATATACAAAGAGCCAGGCAATCCGTTACATCGGAGACAAGAGCAATGCGAATACCGACAGTGCGCTGGTGGCTACGAAACGAAGCCTGATCTTTAATGAATTGAATAAGGAACTGTATCGTAAGTTTTTTATGAACCGCAACGAGCTGCAGGCATGTAAGGATGGATATATTTATATTCATGACCAGTCTGCACGTCTGGATACCATGAACTGCTGTCTGTTTGACGTTGGCTCCGTATTAAAAGGCGGATTGAGATGGGTAATGTCTGGTACAATGAGCCGAAGACACTGGATACTGCATTTGATGTTATGGGAGATATTATCCTGAGTACTGCGGCACAGCAGTATGGCGGTTTTACCGTACCGGAAGTTGACAAGATCCTTGGACCATATGCACAGAAGAGTTATGATAAATATATCAGTGAATTTCTGAAATATGCGGATGAGAACTGGAACGGCAGAGAGGAAAAAGCAATCGAATATGCGTTGGATAAAGTAAGACGTGATTTTGACCAGGGATGGCAGGGAATTGAGTACAAACTCAATACAGTAGGTTCTTCCCGTGGAGATTATCCGTTCGTTACAGTTACATTGGGACTTGGAACCGGACAGTTTGAGAAGATGTGTAATATTTCTCTTCTGGAGGTCCACAAAGGCGGACAGGGTAAGAAGGGGCACAAGAAACCGGTACTGTTCCCGAAGATCGTATTTCTTTATGATGAAAATCTTCATGGACCTGGAAAACCATGTGAAGATATTTTTGAAGCCGGTGTGGATTGTTCAGCAAAGACGATGTATCCGGACTGGCTGTCTCTGACAGGCAAGGGTTATATCGCCAGCATGTATAAACAGTATGGCAAAGTTATCAGATGGGTGCCGTGCATTCTTAAGTCCGTGGTATGAACGCGGCGGTATGTATCCGGCAGATGATAAAGATACACCGGTATTTGTCGGACGTTCAATATCGGTGCAGTCAGCCTTCATCTTCCAATGATCCTGGCGAAAGCAAGAGCCGAGAGCAGAGATTTCTATGAGGTGTTGGATTTCTATCTGCAGATGATCCGTAATCTGCATATCCGTACCTATGATTATCTGGGACAGATGCGTGCTTCCACGAATCCGCTGGCATACTGTGAGGGCGGTTTCTATGGCGGACATCTGAAACCGAACGAAAAGATCGGCAAGCTTCTGAAGCCGATGACAGCTTCTTTCGGTATTACAGCACTGAATGAACTGCAGGAGCTTTATAATGGTAAGTCAATCCGTGAAGACGGACAGTTTGCCCTGGAAGTCCTGAAATATATCAACGATAAAGTAAACCAGTTCAAGCAGGAAGATGGATATCTGTATGCAATCTACGGTACACCGGCAGAGAGTCTCTGTGGTCTGCAGGTAGAGCAGTTCCGTAAAATGTACGGAATCGTTGAGGGCGTTTCTGACAGACCGTATGTCAGCAACAGCTTCCACTGCCATGTAACAGAGGATGTAACTCCAATCGAGAAACAGGATCTGGAGGGACGATTCTGGGAACTCTGTAATGGTGGTAAGATCCAGTATGTACGTTATCCGATTGGCTATAATAAAGAAGCAATCCGTACTGATCCGCAGAGCAATGAATCTGGGATATTATGAAGGTGTCAATCTTTCTTTGGCATACTGTGATGACTGCGGTCACCAGGAACTGGAGATGGATGTGTGCCCGATATGCGGTTCGCGTAACCTGACCAAGATCGACCGAATGAATGGATATCTTCTTACAGCCGTGTCCATGGTGATACACGACTGAACGAAGCAAAGATGGCAGAGATTGCAGAACGTAAATCTATGTAAATTTATGGAGAATCTGATGAAAATATATCGGATTCTCTGAAAAATAAAAAATACCGGCACATTTATCAGATTGATAGATGTGTCGGTATTTGCATTACGGCTTATTTTTTCTTAGGTGCTACAGGTGGCAGTTCACAGTTATATGCGATTCCGAGTGGAGTTACAAGAAGTGGATGAACCGGACGATATACCGGTAATTTCAGTTTTTTCTCGAATACATTTGTGAATTCCCTGAAGCTTGCGGAACCACCTACAACATAAACTGCAGGTACCTGATAACCATTGAGAAATTTCTCAGTGATGGTTGCCATTTTCTCTATGGTACCTTGACGACCGGGAAGATTTCATCCTCTTTCTCAGGAGTAGTTTTGAGAACTTCTGCTTCTTCATAAGGAATCTTATAATGCCCGGCAACTGTCATGGTCATATGACTTCCACCGGTTGCTTCATCATCGGTGTAGATGACTTTGCCATCTTTGAGGATGCTGATACCGGTTGTGCCGCCGCCGACATCAACAACTGCACCGTCTGTGATCTTGAGGACAGCAGCGGCAGCAGTCGGCTCATCTACGATATTCATCACTTCGAATCCGGCACCTTCCAGTACATAGCCGATGCTTTTGACACTGCCTTCGGAAACTCCCGGAGATGGCAGCAGCAGCATAGGGGAGCTCGGTGCCAAGTTTTTCCTCGAGCTCTGCTTTCAGCTTTGTAACAAGCTGAACGGATTCATAATAGTTTACGATCACACCGTCACGAATTGCATGAGAAGGTGCGGGAGACACCTGCAATCGGTCTGTTTGTGCTGTCAACAACCGCAAGGACCGTATTGGCAGTACCGAGATCCACACCGACCTTCAGACGGCCTCTGAATTTCTTACATTCTCCGGTTCGTACCAGTTCTGCGAAATTCGATAAGTTCTGTTTTTTATTTCCATTTAAGAATGCTCCAATTATTTAATGATAGTACCGGTCTTTTCTTTGTAGCCATCTTTTGCATGAGCAATATCTGTGATGATGGTGCGATGTCCTTCGCCTTTTTCTGCAAATGCGACTGCAGCTCGATCTTTGGAAGCATGGATCCGGCTGTAACTGATTCTCATCGATGTATTTGCGGGCATCAGCTACAGAAACAGTGTCCAGATAAGTTTCTTTGTCAGTGTCTTTATTCAGGCTGACTTTCTCAACGCTGGTAAGGATCAGAAGCGTATCTGCATTTAATTCCTCTGCGAGAAGCTCACTTGCAAAGTCTTTTTCAATGATAGCACTTGCACCATGGAGATCGATTCCCTGTTCCATAACCGGGATTCCGCCGCCGCCGGCTGCGATCACGACCTGTCCTGCATCTGCAAGAGTACGGATCGTTTCAAGTTCCACGATTTTCTGTGGCTTCGGGGCTGCAAGGATTCTGCGATATTCGCCATTTCCAACTTTTGTAACAAAGTTTCCCTTGTCCTCCTCTGCTTCTGCCTCTTCAGAAGTAAGAATACGTCCAATGACTTTCTCTGGTTCCCCGAAAGCTTCATCATAAGGATCAATCACAACCTGGGTGAGAATCGTTGCGACTGGTTTGTAGATTCCTCTGGAGATCAGTTCTGCACGGATTGCATTCTGAAGATCATATCCGATATATCCCTGACTCATGCAGAACATACAGACATTGGCGCAAAGGTATAATCAGGATGTGCTTTACCGAATTCGTTCATAGCTGTATGAATCATGCCGACCTGAGGTCCGTTGCTGTGGGAGATGACAACGTGTGCACCATCCTCTACAAGATCTGCAATGGCTTTTGCAGCGGCCTTGGTAGCCTGTTTCTGTTCTGGAAGAGTTGCGCCCAGGGCTTTGTGACCAAGAGCAACAACGACAGTTTTTTCGCTCATATGGATTCCTCGTTTCTTTTCAATTTGTCTGTAAAACAATCTAATTCTTATTATAAAAGAATGAGAATGGAATTGCAATAAAAAGATAAAATGTGGTAAAAAGACAGACTATAAAAGGGTGATTGTTATAAAAAGATAGAAACTGAAAGTTTGACGTGCTATAATGAGAAAACACAAGGAGGGTGAAGACATGAACTATACGATCAGCAATGAGAAATTTACACTGGTGATTTCTTCCAAGGGGGGAGAATTTCAGTCTGTCAAAGATGCAGAAGGACAGGAATACTTGTGGCAGGGAGATGCTGCAACATGGACAGACAGAGGGCCGAATCTATTTCCCTATATCGGTCGAATGACAGAAAAAAGCTATAAATACCAGGATACCGTTTATCATATGGATATTCACGGATTTCTTCCGTATGATGAGATGGAGCTTGTTGAGCAGAAAGCAGATTCCCTGACGCTGCGCCTTGTAAGCTCACCGGAAACAAGAAAACAGTATCCTTTTGAGTTTACACTTGATATCACATGGAAACTTGAAGGAGAAAAAATCACAATTACATATCAGGTAAAGAATACCGATGATAAGAAGATGTATTTCGGTATCGGCGGACATCCGGGATTCCAGATTCCGATTGAGAAGAATCTGAAATTTGAGGATTACAGGATTGATTTTGGCGAAGATCCCAAACCACGCAGGATTCTTTTTTCGGAGGACTGTTTCGTACTGGAGGAGGATGAGGCTTTTGCATTGGAAGAAGGCCGTTATCTGAATCTGGAGCATAATCTGTTCGATGATGATGCAATCGTGTTGAAAGAAATGCCGAGGGAAGTAACACTTGAAAGTGCAAAAGGCAGCAAAAAGATCACAGTCGCATTTCCAGATATGGATTATCTTGGAATTTGGCA
>ENA-OQCS01001572-OQCS01001572.1-human-gut-metagenome-genome-assembly--contig:-NODE-1572-length-11384-cov-2.429244_pt1 | contig 11384 bp, 13 predicted proteins | sample MGYA00242757_ERZ504575 | MGnify/ENA primary metagenome ERZ504575 (study PRJEB26092, sample SAMD00036297) | human gut metagenome | host: Homo sapiens | study: EMG produced TPA metagenomics assembly of... | reverse complement strand
CCGAACGCGCCACCGAAGAAGACCTCGCCGGCATCTGCCGCCCGCGCGGCGAATCTCGCAAGTTCCGCACTCCCAAAAGTCTCACGCGACGCGGCCGGCATATCGGCCGTGCCGCGTCATCGTGTAATATGCGACCGTTACTTTATAAGGACGATAAAGATCTTCAACTTCGCTTAATTGTGTAGCTTTTAAAATATTCTTGTTTTTAATTTTTCATTTAACATTCCTTTTTCATCAATTAAACGAATAACATCTTCTTTTCTTTTTAATAAATTCACTTGATATTGATAATATTTATCAATTGTACGTATTTGATCTTCATCTAAGGCACCCGTCTTTTCTTTTCGATAACGTGCTATAAAAGGAACTGTATTACCTTCTTCTAATAAAGATAACACTGCTTCAATTTGCTGTACTCTTACATTTAATTCTTCACTAATTGTTTTAATAATTTCTTGATTCATATAAACCTCTTTAAATACTTGTATATTCTTTTAACGTATAGATAATATCTTGGTAAATTTCATCACATAAATAATCTTTTAATTCATCAATTGAACACCATTTATAATCCGTATGTTCAAAAGAAATAGAAACATGATCATCATCTGTAGATGCTAAATAACCAATACCTACTGTTTGATAATCCTTTCTTATTTTGGTAAAAGTATATGCTGGTTTAACAACATCGATCGTTAAACCCGTTTCTTCTTTCAATTCTCTTTTTAAAGCTTCATTCGGTGTTTCCCCATATTCTAAACCGCCCCCAGGAAGCTCCCAATATCCTAGTCCATCACTAGATGGTCTAACTCTTTTCATTAATAATACTTTTTGTTTAAAAACAACAATTCCTTTTACTGTAATATGAAATCTTATATTTTCCATTGATATTTCCCCCTATACTGTCTTTATCATAACATTATTTTATCAAATATGTTTAAAAATTATTATGAAAAATGTATAATATATGCTGAGGTGATTTTAATATGATTAACTTTAAAGAAGAAGTCGAAAAAAGAAAGGAACAGCTTATTCAAGATATTAAAACATTATGTGCAATTCCTTCCGTTTATAATGAAAAAACAATCGGTGAAAACCAACCTTATGGAAGTGAATGTAGACAAGCCCTTGATGCTATGTTAGCAATTGGAAAAAGAGATGGTTTTGTTGTACATGATGAAAATGGTTATGCTGGACATATAGATATTGGTGATCAAGAAGAAGTTTTGGTATTTTAGGTCATTTGGATGTTGTTCCTGTTGATTCAAGAGGATGGGACAGCGATCCATTTAAAGTGGTTCAAACTAATGGTAAACTTTATGGTAGAGGTGTTGCTGATGATAAAGGACCTTTACTTGCTGGATATTATGCTGCTAAATCATTCATGATTTAGATTTACCTGTTAAAAAGAAATTCGTGTTATTTTTGGTTGTGATGAAGAACGTGGATCTTCTTGCGTTGAACATTACTTTACTAAGAATCCATATCCATCTATGGGATTTACTCCTGATGCTGAATTCCCTGTTGTTTATGGTGAAAAAAGGAATTGTTCGTTTCCATATAACAGGAAATGTAAAAAAAAAGATGGATTGATTGCAATGGTAGCTGGTGATCGTGTAAATATTGTTCCTGGTGAATGTGAAGCAATTATCGAAGGCAATCATAAACAATATGAAGAATCATTTAAACAATTTTTAAGTGATCATCATGTAACTGGTATCATTGAAGAAGAAGGAAATTGTACAAAGCTTGTCTTAAAAGGAAAAAGCGCACATGCTTCTTTACCAGAAGAAGGAATTAACGCTGTAAGTTACTTGCAACTTATTTAGATACTGTTATTAATAATAAACTTGTACATTTTATTGCAACTTATTTAAATGATTATTATGGAAAAGGTTTACAAATTAATCATGAAGGATTAATGGGTAAATTAACAATGAATTTAGGTGTTGTCAAATATGTTAAAGAAGATGCTGATATTGAATTAGACTTACGTTGTCCTCATGAAATTGATTTAAAGGAAATGTGTGATGGTGTAAAAGAATTATGTCAGTCTCTTGGATTAAATTTAGAAAGTGATATTCATGAACCACTTTATATCGATCCAAACAGTGAACTTGTTCAAAAACTTCATAAAGCTTATGTTGAAGTTTCAGGTGATACAGAAAGTCAACCACAAGCAATTGGTGGAGGAACTTATGCTAAATCAATGCCAAATTGTGTAGCTTTTGGATGTGAATTCAAAGATGAAGATAACGCAATTCATGGTAACAATGAAAACATAAAGATTGACTCATTATTAAAATCAACAGAAATCTTTGCTAAAGCAATTTATGATTTAATTAAAGAATAGAAATTTCTATTCTTTTTTATACAAAAAAACTTATCTTTAAAGATAAGCTTATCAACTCTATGGTGCGGCCGACCGGACTTGAACCGGCACGCATAAGCCATAGGTCCCTCAAACCTACGTGTATACCAATTTCACCACGGCCGCATCTAACATATTTAATTTAACACATTTTGAAGATAAAAACAAGACGACTATTTGTTAGTCGTCTTCATTTTTAATAAATCATCTAAGTTATATGGTGTATTTTGATATACATAATAGTTAAGCCAATTTGAAAATAATAAATAGGCATGACTACGCCACTTAACTAAGATTTCATCATTGACATCATCATTTTTATAATAGTTTTTAGGCATTACACAATCCCCACCTTTAGCTAAATCACGATGATATTCCTTATCTAATGTATCTGGATCATATTCTGGATGTCCTGTAACAAAAAATCTTGACCCGTCCTTTTCTGCTACCAAATAAACACCCGCATCGTTTGAAGAAGCTAAAATATCTAATGAATCAATTTTTTCAATATCTTCTTTTTTAACAGAAGTATATCTTGAATGAGGTGCATAAAATTGATAATCAAAACCTCTTAGAATTCTTCTTCTCATCTTTTCTGGATTTGTATGATGATGATAAACACCTGTTAATTTTTCTTTCAATTGATATTTTTCAACACCATAATAATAATATAAAGATGCTTGAGAAGCCCAACAAATAAAGAATGAAGAAAAGACATTTGTATTGGCCCAATCAAAAATCTTTGTAAGTTCATCCCAATAATCTACATCCTCAAATTTTAATTTTTCAACAGGAGCACCTGTTACAATTAAACCATCATACTTATTATCTTTAATTTCATTAAAGGTTTTATAAAATTCCATTAAATGTTCTTGTGGTGTATTTTTAGAATTATGACTTTCCATACATAACCAATCTACTTCAATTTGTAAAGGTGTATTAGAAAGCAATCTTAATAGCTGTGTTTCTGTCACGATTTTAGTTGGCATAATATTAACAATAATTAATTTTAATGGACGAATTCTTTGTGATAAAGCTCTTGTTTCATCCATAACAAAGATATTTTCTTCTTTTAATATTTTACTTGCTGGTAAATCATTTGGTATTTTTATTGGCATATGTAACTTCCTCTCTATGAAAATGAAATAAATTCATTGAATATTTTTAATATATAAGCATCTGACATTCCTGATAAATAATCTATAATACTTTTAGCCATTGCATTTTTATCATGTTCAAAATCATAAATAATATGATTTTGATATAATGGATTTCTATTAAAATGCTTCATTTGACTATACTTTTCTAACCAATGCATATATCCTTGAATAGTTACAGGATATTTTTTTTGATCTTTCTTTAAAGCTTCTAAAACATTTATTTGATTATCATTTGCTATCTTATCATATTTATATAAAAATTGAAAAATAGAATTTAAAATAAGTTGTACATAATTTGTGTGGACTTCTATACGATCAATTAGATAAATATTTTGATAATTGAATTTCATAATATATTTCATGACTTCAAAAGCTTCATCTGATAAGCATATTCCTTTCTCTATAGAAGAATTTTGACAAACATCTAATATAAAATAATTAACAATTGTTCCATTATTAATAGCATCAAAATGAGAGTTTGTTAATTGATTTAGATGATTTCTTAAATCTTCTACAAGCTGTTCATCAATAATATTTAATCGTAAAGCATCTTCAATATCCCTAGCAAGATAAGCAATTTTATCTGACATTTTAACAACACAGCCTTCCCAAGTATAAGGATTGTATTGCCCAGGATATAAATAATTTTTTAAATCAATAGATTCATTCCTTTTAATAATTGTTTTTTGATTCATTTCTCCACAATGAGAAATAATTCCATCTCTTACAGCATACGTTAAATTTAAATTTCTACGAACATGACGATCATCTTCCAAAGTTTCAATTTGATCAACAAAATATAAACTATTTTTTCATGCCAAAAATCTTGTAGACCATGTTCTTTAGAAATCTGATTAATGATCTTTTCTCCACCATGTCCAAAAGGTGCATGTCCTAAATCATGTCCAACAGCAATTGCTCTTGTAAGTTCTGTATTTAATCCTAAATAATGAGCAATAGTATAACTTACTGAATCTACAAGATTTACATGCTCACTTCTTGTACAAACATGATCATCTTCAACTGCAAAAAAAACTTGCGTCTTATGTTTCAATCTACGATAAGCAAGAGAAAAAATAATACGATTATAATCTCTAGAAAAAGGACTTCTTAAATCATTTTTTCTTTGATAAAGTGCTTCATTTCTTGAAATTGCTTGTTGATATTGAGGATGATTTTCATACATTGCTTCTTTTAAAAAACTATTTTTTGACATTTTTTTATACCTCGCTTTTTTTATTATATAAAAATTAAAAAAAGATAAAGAAAAAGATTATCTTTCGATAATCTTTTAGAATTTTAAAAATCTTCTCATTGAAACAAAACTTCCAATTAAACCTACTCCAGCACCTAAGCCAGCTAAAATAAATGAGAAATCTCTAATAAATGGCATTGGGGCTTTTAATACAAGCATTGATGACATTAATGAACCACCTGTATAGTTATATAACGCTCCATAACCATAAACAAGAACAAGAATTGGAATAATTGCTCCAAACAATCCAATGAGCATACCTTCTAACATAAATGGAATACGAATGTACCAGTTACTTGCTCCAACCATTCTCATAATTGAAATTTCAGTAGATCTTGCTGTAATTGTAATTTTAATTGTATTAGATATCATGAATAAGGCGACAATAACTAAACCAACAATAAAAACTGATCCAGCTTTTTGTATTGTATTCAATGTTGTGACCATACTTTGTGTAGAATCACCACCATAATTAACAGAATTTACATTAGGAATATCTTGAATCTTTTTAGCTAAACTTGCAAGTTTTGTTGGATCTTTTGCTTCTACTTCATAAGCAGAACCTAAAGGATTATCTTCACGATAAGACTCAAATAACGTCTTACCATCTTTACCTTGTTTATCGATAAGTTTATTCAACTCTTCATCTTTTGATGAATATGTAACAGATCCAACACCTTTAAGTTTTTGATTTGATTTCCTACTTCTTTTCAGCATTTTCATCAATCGATCTTTCTAATTTAACATAAATACGCACGCCATCTTCAATATTTGCTGAAATATCTTGAACATTAAGTGCTAAAACACTAATAACACCAATAAGTAATAAAGTAATTGTTACAGCAAAAATTGAAGAAAAAGACATTGCACCATTCTCCATAAATTAACCAATGATTCTTTAAAATGTTTTGGTAAATTTTTTATACAACTTATTAATTCTTTCATTATAAATCATATCCTCCTAAAGATGTATCAGCATTAATGCAACCATCTTCCATTAAAATTGTACGTTTTTTATGTTCTTGTACAATCTTTTGATCATGAGTTACAACTAACACAGTTGTCCCTTGTTCTTCATTAATACGCATTAATACATTAATAATTTCTTTTGAAGTTTCTGGATCCAAGTTTCCTGTTGGTTCATCAGCAATTAAAACTTTTGGACGATTTACAATTGCTCTAGCAATTGCAACTCTTTGTTGTTGACCACCTGATAATTCATGAGGGAAAGCATTAACCTTATCTTCCAAACCAACAAGCTCTAATGTTGCTCTTACACGTCTTCTGATTTCTACGCGTGGTGTATCAATAACTTCTAAGGCATAGGCAACGTTTTCAAAAACTGTTTTTTTAGGTAATAATCTAAAATTTTGAAAAACAACACCTATATTTCTTCTAAAATAAGGTACTTACTATTTTTAATTTTAGAAACATCTTGTCCCACAACTTCAACTTTTCCTGAAGTTGGTTTTTCTTCACGATATAATAACTTAATAAAAGTAGATTTTCCTGCACCAGTTGTACCGATAACATATACAAATTCTCCAGGTTCAATTGTAAGATTTACATCATTAAGTGCTCTTACTCCTGTTTTATAAATTTTTGTAACATTTGTTAGTTTTATCATTTCTATTCAGCTCCCAGGAGTATTATAGCACAATTTGTAAGTTTTGTTTGAATATTGAGTCTATTAATTATGTTTTTTCATGTTATAATATGTTTATTGAAGGAGTGGCTAAATGAAAAGAATATGCCCTAGATGCAATAATGAACTATCTACCAATTGTTATGTAAAAGATAAAGGAATCAATACTTTAAGCTATCTAGAATTAATTATAAAAAAAGATCAATTCAATAAAGAACATAAAGAAATTAAATCATGTTACTGTCCTAAATGTGGTTATGTAGAACTTTATGTTGATGTCGATCATCAAAATCAACATTTAAAAAAGGATGATGATTTAAATTCTTTAAGACAAACTGTAAGGCAATATGCGATTGATTATCATAAACACATAGAATTAGAAAGAAAAAAGACTGAAGAAAAAGAAATTCTAGATAAAAAAAGGAAACTTGAATCTCTTATTTATCAATCACATATACAAAACGATAAAAAAAAGAAAACGTAAAAAAACTTTACGTAAAACACATTTACTAAAAAAAAGTGCTAAGAAAATAGCACTTTTTATAAATCTATATTAGGTAATGTAAATCCTCTTCCTCTTACATTATGTGTCTCATTTGTAATAATAAATGCTGCCTCATCAATTTTTAAAATTTCATTGGTAAGTGTCACTAATTCTCGGCGGCTGACAACAGACATCACTGCATACATATCTTGTTTTTTATAACCTGTGGTAATATTCATAAGCGTACATCCTCGATCTATTTGATCATAAAGAATACTTTGAATCTCATTCCATTTTGGTGAAATGACCAATACTTGAATTTTAGATTCACCTAATAAAATCATTTTATCCATGACCAAAGCAGTAATCAAAACAACTAAAATACCATAAAGAATTTGTTCAACATTTGAAAAAGGAACTTGTAAAGCTAGGATAATACAATCAAAGCCATTAATAAGAACAGTCGTAGAAATACCTGTTTTTTATTTAGAACTAATGGTGGTATATCCATTCCTCCGGTACTTGCTCCCATTCTTAAAACAAGTCCTAATCCTCCACCTACAAAAATTCCTGCATAAACAGAGGATAAGAGTAAATCATTTGTAAGATGTGTAACCCCCGAAGTATTTTCAAATATTGTTAAAAATGTTGGGAAAAATAATTGTACTTAATAATGTTTTAGCTGCAAAAGATTTTCCTAGAAAAAAATAGCCTGCAATAAACATAATAATATTGATTACATAAACAACAAGCGATAAAGGAATTCCTGTTATTTGTTTGACAATTAATCCTAACCCAGAAGCACCACCAACAATAATCCCATGAGGGTAATGAAAGCACAAATTCCAAATGCTAGAATAGCATTACCAATAACAATCACAGCAATTTCTAAACATTTTTTAAAAAATTTAATTCTTCATGACTACCCTCCTGTATACGAGATTTCAAATACGCATAAATAAAATCATCTAAGTTTCCATCTAAAACAATCCTTAGGATTATTAGACTCATATAATGAACGATTATCTTTACTAAAGAATATGGATGTAAAACATAAGAGCGAATTTGTGAACCCCAAGCAATTTCTTTCTGCTCACCTTGTATTTCTTTTAATTCTTTTGCTTGTTTTTCTTCCATTAAAGCAAATAACTTACTTTTTAACATCATCATCGCTTGTTCTCTATTTTGAATTTGGCTTCTTTGACTTTGACAAGTAACGACTGTTCCTGTAGGAATATGGGTAATCCTAACTGCTGAATCTGTTTTATTAATATGTTGTCCACCTGCTCCACTTGCACGATAAGTATCAATTCTTAAATCTTCTGGTTTAATGTCAATTTCAATTGTATCATCTAATTCAGGAATAACATCAATGGATGCAAATGAAGTATGACGTCTTTTGGAAGAATCAAATGGAGATATTCTAACAAGTCGATGAACACCTTTTTCAGCCTTTAAATGTCCATAAGCATATTTTCCTTTAACCAAGAAAGTAACTGATTTAATACCTGCAACATCTCCATCTAAATAATCTAAAACTTCTATTTTAAAATCTTTCGATGAACAATATCTTTGGTACATACGATACAACATTTCTGCCCAATCTTGGCTTTCTGTCCCTCCTGCACCTGGATGAATTTCTACGATGGCATTAGCACTATCATACTTTCCAGATAAAAGTAAAATTTTTTTCAAATTCACCCATTCTTTGTTTAAAATCTTGATAATCACTTTCTAAAATAGTTTGAAATTCTTGATCATCCGTTTCTTTAACTAATGTATATGTTTCATCTAATGAATTTAATGATTGACAAAGACTTTCATATTCATCAGTAATTTTTCATATCATTTAATTCGTCATAGATCTTTTTAGCTTTTGTTGGATCATCCCAAAAGCCATCTTGCATTGTTTGATATGAAAGACCTTCTATTTCTCTTAATTTTTCATCAATTTGTGCAGATTTTCTATATTCGTCTATTAATAAATGGGCTTTATCAAGCCCATTTTTATTTCGTATAATTCCATTATTTAAATTCTACTTCTAACTTTAAATGAGGAATATTTTCTTCTGCTGAACTACCAGGACGAATACCCATATGCACAATATTTTTAGAAATCATATCAACAATAGAAAGTTTCATTTGTTCAAACATATAGAACGCTTCTTCTGTATATTCAGAAAGTGGATTCTTTTGTGCGTACGCACGTAAATAAATACCATTTCTAAGTTTAGTCATTGCATCAATATGATTGATCCAAGTATAATCAATAACTCCTAATAAAACACTTCTTTCATAATTAACGATTTTTGCATGATCAATATCTTTATTTAATCTCATTTGATACTGAGAGAAGCAAATTTCTGTTAAAGTTTCTAATAATTTCTTAGAATCATTTTTAACAACATCTTTATTCTTAGCATCAATTTCAGCAAGTAACATATAATTTTTAGCTACAAAATCTAAAACAGCATCCACATCAACTTCATCATGTTTACCATGAGTTGTACATCTATTGATTGTCATTTCAATTGCTTGATTGAACATACCTTTGATAATATCATCTAGATTATCTAATGACATGATTTCATCACGTTCTTTATACATAATTTCACGTTGTTGTCTCATAACATCATCATATTCAAGAATATGTTTACGTGAATCAAAGTTTTGACCTTCAACACGTTTTTGTGCATTTTCGATAGCTTTTGATACCATTTTATTTTCAATAGCCATATCATCATCTAAATAATTACTAAATGATTGTAATTTTTCACCAGCAAATCTTTGCATTAATTCATCATCAAACGAAACATAGAATACAGAATATCCTGGGTCACCTTGACGTCCAGAACGTCCACGTAACTGATTATCAATACGTCTAGATTCATGTCTTTCAGAACCAATAACTGCTAAACCACCAATTCAGGTACACCTTTACCAAGTTTAATGTCAGTACCACGACCAGCCATGTTTGTAGCGATTGTCACCGCACCTTTTTGACCTGCTCTTGCAATGATTTCAGCTTCTTTAGCATGGTTTTTCGCATTTAATGTATTATGTTTAATTCCTCTTTTATCTAACATTTTTGATAATTTCTGAAGTTTCAACCGATACAGTCCCAATTAGAATTGGTTGACCATAAGCATGTCTTGCAACAACTTCATCACATAATGCTTTAATTTATTTGTTTTTGTAGAATAGATCTTATCATTACGGTCGTCACGAATAACTGGTTTATTTGTTGGAATTTCAATAACACGCATGTTATAGATCATCATAAATTCTTCTTCTTCTGTTTTTGCAGTACCAGTCATCCCTGCTAATTTATTAAATAGTCTAAAGAAATTTTGATATGTGATTGTTGCTCTTGTTTCTGTTTCTTCTTTAATTGGAACACCTTCTTTAGCTTCAATTGCTTGATGTAACCCATCAGAATAAGCACGTCCTGGCATAACACGTCCAGTAAATTGATCAATGATCATAATTTTTGCATTACGAATATCTCTTGTACCATCTTCTGTCGCAATCATATATTCAACATCACGAGTCATCGCATAGTTTGCTTTTAATGTTGATTGATATGATGAACTAATGAAGTATGTTGAATATCATATAAGTTATCAATCTTAAATCCTTTTTCTGCTTTTTCGATTCCTTTTGGAGTTAATGAAACAGTTTTTGTTTCAATATCAACTTCATAATCTTTTTCAGCAATTAATGATTTAACAAAACGATCTGCTTGTAAATATAAAGCAGCTGTATTTTTCTTACCACCTGAAATAATCAATGGTGTTCTTGATTCATCAATTAAAATAGAGTCAACTTCGTCGATCAAAGCATAGTTAAGTCCTTTAACTAATACTTTATCTTCCATTGAAGTAACCATATTATCTCTTAAATAGTCAAAACCTAATTCAGCATTTGTTGTATAAGTAACATCACAACCATGTGCTTCTTGTTTTTGTTGAGGTGTTAATTCTCTTTTATTTAATCCAACTGTTAATCCTAAAAATTCTAATACTTTACCATTATTTCTAGCATCACGTTCAGCCAAATAGTCATTAACAGTAATAACGTGAACTCCTTTTCCAGTTAATGCATTTAAATAAACTGGGAAAATAGAAGTTAATGTTTTACCTTCACCTGTTTTCATTTCAGCAATATCACCATTATGTAATGCAATACCACCCATTAATTGAACTTTAAAAGCTTTTAAATGAATTTGACGCCATGCAGCTTCTCTTGCAACTGCAAAAGCATCAATTAAAATATCATCTAATTCACTACCGTTATTTAATTTTTCTTTTAATACATTTGTTTGATTTGCTAATTCTTCATCAGACAAAGCACTATACTTATCTTCTAAGAAATAATTTCTTGAGCAATCTTATCTAATTTTTAAGTTGTTTTCTTTCATCATCGAAACACCTTAATTTTTGAAACAAGCCATTTTTTGTTTTTGTTGG
>ENA-OQCS01001571-OQCS01001571.1-human-gut-metagenome-genome-assembly--contig:-NODE-1571-length-11386-cov-1.826894_pt1 | contig 11386 bp, 19 predicted proteins | sample MGYA00242757_ERZ504575 | MGnify/ENA primary metagenome ERZ504575 (study PRJEB26092, sample SAMD00036297) | human gut metagenome | host: Homo sapiens | study: EMG produced TPA metagenomics assembly of... | reverse complement strand
AATAGTAGCCTCCACCGTAAACAATCATTGCCTTCCGGGCGTATACTTTTTAGCAAGAGTTCCGGTTTGGATTTCTGTATCCTTGCCAAATACAAACTCGGTAGGGCTATAAAATACAAAATTGTTCATTTGCTTACTCCTTATATTATTTTGTTGTTTGAAACCAAAGCAAAGTTAAGGAAATATATTACCTTTGCCGCCTAAATTTAGTAAAAAGATGAAAACGGACATTGAAATAGCACGCAGCATTGAGCTGGTTAAAATTAAACAGGTGGCTCGGGAAACCGGTATTCCTGTAGAGCACATCAGTAACTACGGGCGCTATATTGCCAAGGTGGATGAAAGTCAGATAGATGAAGAAAAGGTGCAACAGAGCAACCTTATTCTAGTTACTGCCATTACTCCTACAAAGGCCGGTATCGGTAAGACTACCGTTTCTATCGGATTGGCTTTGGGACTGAATAAAATAGGAAAGAAAACAATTGTTGCCTTGCGTGAGCCGTCGCTAGGTCCTTGTTTCGGAATGAAAGGGGGAGCCGCCGGAGGAGGATATGCCAAGTTTTGCCAATGGATAAGATTAATCTTCATTTACAGGTGATTTTCATGCCATCACTTCTGCTCACAATATGATTTCGGCCTTGTTGGACAATTACCTTTATCAGAATCGTGATAATGGTTTCGGATTGAAGGAAGTGCTGTGGCGTCGTGTGTTGGATGTGAACGACCGTTCCCTCCGTTATATTGTTACAGGACTAGGACCGAAGACCAACGGAATTACCCAGGAGTCAGGTTTTGATATTACTCCTGCATCTGAAATTATGGCTATTCTGTGTCTGGCTAAGGATGAAAAGGACCTGCGTCGTCGCATTGAAAATATTTTATTAGGTTTTACGTATGACAATAAACCTTTTACTGTAAAAGATTTAGGAGTTGCCGGAGCCATTACAGTTCTTTTGAAAGATGCTCTTTCTCCTAATCTGGTACAAACTACGGAACATACTGCTGCCTTTGTTCATGGGGGACCGTTTGCCAATATCGCTCACGGTTGCAACTCTATTCTGGCAACCAAGATGGCAATGACTTTTAGTGATTATACTATTACCGAAGCCGGATTCGGGGCTGACCTGGGAGCGGAGAAGTTCTATGATATCAAGTGCCGTAAAGCAGGTATCACACCTAAACTGACCGTCTTGGTGGTGACTGCCCGTGCATTGAAAATGCATGGCGGCGTATCACAGGATAAGATAAAGGAACCCAATCTGGAAGCTTTGAAGCAGGGGGTGGCCAATATGGACAAACATCTGCGTAATCTGAAATATTTCGGTCAGACGGTTGTGGTTGCGTTCAACCGTTATGGAGATGATTCGGATGAAGAAGTGGATTATATCCGTACCCATTGCGAGAAGAAAGGAGTGGGATTTGCCGTAAACAATGCCTTTACTGATGGGGGCGAAGGGGCAGTAGAATTGGCGGAACTGGTAGTGAAAACCATTGAGGAACAACCTTCCGAGCCTTTGCAATATGCCTATGATGATGAGGATAGTGTGGAAACTAAAATATCGAAGGTGGCTTGTAATTTATACGGTGCCAGCATTATTACGTATAGTGCCGCTGCCCGTAAGAAACTGAAGCATATTGTAGAATTGGGATATGGAAATTTCCCTATCTGCATTGCCAAGACGCAGTATTCATTCTCTACCGACCCCAAAATTTACGGTGCGGTAGACAATTTTGAATTCCATGTACAAGATATTGTGATGAATGCCGGAGCTGAGATGCTGGTAGTCATTGCCGGAGAAATAATGCGTATGCCGGGATTGCCGAAGGAACCGCAAGCATTGCATATTGATATCGTGAATGGTGAAATAGAGGGGTTGTCGTAACCCCTCTTTTTTTTACTGAACTTATACTGTGTTACATTGACGAGATTAAACACCAAGTGTAAATGGAAAGTCCGATGCCTATTACCAATCCTACAGATGACCATCTGATAAACAACTTGTCTTTATATTTGCAGCCATAGCATAAGCCTGTAATGGCGCACATGGAAATTCCGATTGGAAATACAAAGAATCCTATTGAGATAACCCCCATGAGTATAATAATACCCATGATGGTTAGAACTTTGTTTCTTGCTGTCATGGCTTTTATTGTTTGGTGTTGAATGTATATGGATTATATATGGCAGTAAAGTACAAAATTATTGTTTAGAATCAGACTTTTATCCGTTTTTTATATATTTGCATTATCTAAAAAGTGGATAGATGGCAGATGTCTTGACTCCCGAACAACGCCGTAAATGCATGTCTCGGATCGTAGTAGGAATACAAAACCTTCTGTCAGAAATGAGAACCTGAATAGGTTATTGTTTACGCTGAACCATTTGTTCTTGGAATATTTCGCAGTACGTCATGCAGTTTCGTATGGAGAGAGCGGTAGAGAATTAAATTTGGTTGCGGCCGAAGATAAAACGGAATATGAGAAAGATAAGCTTTTATAAAAATCGAACTAATCAGTAACGATAAAATGGATATGAAACATGTAAGTATCTGGACTCTTGTCCTATGCATAGGGAATCTGTCGCCTGTTATGGCGCAGACAGCTCGAAAAGTCTCACAGTAGACAATTTAGTTGCTTGGCAGCGTATCAGCGGGCAATCTATTTCTGATAATGGAAAGTGGGTGGCATGCAAGATGGAACCTTGGGAAGGGGATGCTGTGGTGAATTTGTATGATGCACAAGGGAAGGAACTTGCCACTTTCCCGCGGGCAGACCGTTTTCTTTTCTCGGCCTCTTCCGACTATTTGGTTGTGTCGCAGAAACCCGGCAAGATGATAGTGGATTCTCTGAAAATAAAGAAAACAAAGAAAGATAAGTTGCCGATGGATGCATTGGTTATTTATTCGCTTTGGGCGACAGGGAAGTGATTGATTCACTGAAAACATTCAAACTGGCAGAGAAGGTGGACTGGGTTGCTTTTCAGAAGGGAAGGAAAGACTCGACTTTGTATGTTCAACCGTTGAATGCAAACCTCAGTACTCGGTATGAGGCTCCTGCTGTGAAAGCTTTCAACTTTGCGGAGAAAAGCGGAATGCTTTATTATATAACCGCAGGTGATAAAGCAGAGGAAAAGCCGGGATTGTATCTTCTGAATACGGAAACAGGTGTGAAGACGCTGATAAAAGAAGGTGACGGGGTGTTTAAACAGGTAACTTTTGATGAAGATGGAGCAAACTTGGCTTTCTTATATTGTGCACAGAAAGATTCTTGTTATAAAGCCATGAGCTTGTGGCTGTCACAGCAGGGAGCACCGGCAACAGAAGTTGCGGCACGTGGCAATCGGGCTTTTCCGAAAGGATGGGTAATCAGCGAGCATGGGAAATTACAATTTTCGAAGAGTGCTTCCCGGTTGTTTTTTGGCACATCGCCTGAGCCTAGACAAAAGGATACGTTGCAATTGGCGGAGAACCGTCAATGTGCAGGTGTGGAGTTGGGACGAGCCGGTGCAATATACTGTACAGAATTATAATAAGGAGAAAGATCTGAAAAGAAGCTATCAAGCGGTTTATCATATAAATAGTGGTCGTATTTGTCAGCTGGCAGATGAGGAGCTGTCTCAGATTTTGCTGGGAGATGAAGGAGATGCCCCGTTGGCATTGCTTTCCACTTCGCGTCCTTATTCATTGTCCTCCATGTGGGAAGGGCGGACACGCAGTGATTATTACACTGTGTCTTTGGAAGATGGCAGCCGTAAATTACTGGCATCGGCGGATTATGGCAGATACCGTCTTTCACCACAAGGCAAGTATGCGTATTGGTATGCTGAAACAGACAGTTGTTGGTATACTCTTTCTATGGCAGATGGGAAAAAGGTCAGTTGACTACCCCTGTTTCTTTCCTCGCATGGGATGAAGAGAATGATGTACCTGACTATCCGAACGCACATGGAACTGCCGGATGGACGGAACGATGAGTCCCTTTTAATTTATGACCGTTATGATATTTGGAAATTCGATCCGGATGCCATGAAGGAACCTGTCAATCTGACGATGAATGGACGTAAGAACCGGATTTCATATCGTTTGGTAAAACTGGATAAGGAGGAGCGTGTGGTTGACCTGAACAAGCCACAGTTGTTGAAAGGCTTTAACGAAGTGACCAAAGGGAACGGGTATTACAAGGCTCGTTTTTCCACCGCTGCTTCTCCCAAAGAATTGATAGCGGGTAACTATATGTTACGCAGTATTTATAAGGCGAAAATACAGACCATGTAATCTATACGATGGAAGTTTTGAGCAATATCCTGACCTTCATTATGCTACACTCGATTTCAAGAAATCTATTCGGTTGACTCATGGCATTGACCAACAGAAAGACTATTTGTGGGGAACTGCTGAATTGGTTTCGTGGATATCTTTAGATGGTCGTAAGTTGGAAGGGGTGGTGTATAAGCCTGCTAATTTTGATCCGGCCAAGAAATACCCGATGATTGTGAGTTTCTATGAGCGAAATTCAGAAACTCTGTTTAATTACCGGATGCCGGAACCGCATCGGTCTACCATTGATTATCATTTTTATAACAGTAACGGGTATATTGTGTTCAATCCGGACATACGTTATGTAGACGGTTATCCGGGTGAGAGTTGCTATAACTGTCTGATGCCGGGGGTTGCCATGCTGATAGGCAAAGGTTATATTGACGAGAAAGCCATAGGGGCGCAGGGACATAGTTGGGGCGGTTATCAAGTGGCTTATCTGGCTACACGTACTGATTTGTTTGCGGCTATTGAGTCAGGTGCTCCGGTGGTCAATATGTTCAGTGCCTACGGAGGTATCCGTTGGGGATCGGGGCTGGCACGCTCGTTCCAGTATGAACATACTCAGAGCCGTCTGGCCGGTACGCCTTGGAGTACTCCGTTGCGTTATTTGGAAAACTCTGCTCTGTTCACGATGGACAAGGTACAAACACCTGTTTTAATCATGCATAATGATGCTGACGGACATGTGCCCTGGTATCAGGGAATAGAATATTTTGTGGCAATGAAACGTCTTGGAAAGCCTTGTTGGATGCTGAACTATACAGGCGAACCGCATTGGCCGACAAAGATTGCCAACAAAATAGATTTTCAAAAACGTATGTTCCAGTTCTTTAATCATTATCTGAAAAAAGAAGCAATGCCTGGATGGATGTCCGATGGGGTTCCGGCTGTAGAACAGCCTTATGAATTAGGATACTGATATTATGTGTTCGGACTGCTATGGAACTCAAGTTGCTCCTACTGTGGATAAAGTAAAAGGATAGTTCCTGAAAAGAGGGAGGAGGTGTGTCAAAACTAAAATGACAGCTCCGAAAAGTTATAGATAGTAATTATAACTTAAAAAGGGTCGTATCAAGCTCTGTATTGACTAATGATACGACCCTTTCTTTAGTTTTTTAGGATGCTCAAATTTCAAATTATAAATTCATATTTTCAAAAACTGAGTTTTGATCCTCTCTTCTTCTTTTTAGTACAATGCTTTTTTATTCAAACTTACCATAACGGGTAGGCAACAGTTTGCGGTCACCTAATGTATTATCTACCCGGGCTACATTGATCCAGAATTTGTTATCACGTACCGATTCGATAGGATAAGCGGCTTTCTCGCGGCTGTAGCTGTGATTCCATTCATTGGCCACCACTTCATATTCAGGATGCGGGGCGTTGACCAATACATTATCTTCTTTATCGGCACTGCCATTCTTCACTTCTTGAATTTCCTGCCAGATGGTTTGCATCACAGTGACGAAATTATCCAGTTCCCATAAACTTTCACTTTCAGTCGGTTCAATCATCAATGTTCCATGAACCGGGAAAGAAAGGGTGGGCGCATGATAGCCATAGTCCATCAGACGCTTGGCGATGTCATTTTCGCTGATACCGGTTTCGTCATGCAGATAGCGGCAATCTAAAATCATTTCATGGCCCACAAAGCCCGTAGCACCGGTATATACAATACCGTAGGTATCCTTGAAGCAGGCTGCCAGATAATTGGCGCTCAGAATAGCAGTCTTGGTGGCATTGGTCAGACCTTCGGCGCCCATCATGCAAATATAACCGTAAGTAATAGGCAGGATTCCTGCGCTACCGTATGGAGCTGAAGAAACCTGATTGGCACTGTTACCCCAAACTTGATGTCCTGGAAGGAACGGGACCAGATGTTCGGCTACACAAACGGGACCTACACCGGGACCGCCACCACCGTGAGGGCTGGCAAAAGTCTTATGCAGATTCAAATGGCATACATCAGCCCGATGGTACCCGGATTGGTCAGACCTACCTGTGCATTCATATTTGCACCATCCATGTAAACCTGTGCTCCGCATTTATGAATAATTTTACAAATTTCTGCAATTTCCGGTTCAAAGATACCATGAGTGGACGGATAGGTAATCATTAATGCAGCCAGATCATCCTTGTTGGCTTCTGCTTTTGCACGTAAATCTTCTACGTCTACATTACCTTTATCGTCACAGGCACAAGTCACCGTGGTATATCCGCATTGAATGGCTGAAGCCGGATTCGTACCGTGGCTGATGCCGGAATTAATATCTTGTTGCGGTGTCCCTGTCCGATACTTTCCAGATAAGCGCGGATGATGCGAAGTCCTGTATACTCTCCTGCTGCACCTGAATTAGGTTGCAAAGTGATTCCTGCAAATCCGGTAATAACCTTCAACTGCTCGCTTAGGTTATTAATTAGTGTCTGATAGCCTTTTGTTTGATCCTCAGGTGCTAACGGGTGTATAGCCATCCAGCCTAAGTTGCTGAGTGGGAGCATTTCCGAAGCGGCATTCAGTTTCATGGTACAAGAACCCAATGAAATCATGGAATGTGCTAATGAGATATCTTTACGTTCCAAACGTTTGATATAACGCATCATTTCGGTTTCAGTATGATACTTGTTGAATACCTCATGGGTGAGGAAGGAAGTACGGCGGCGTAGTTCACGATTCAGTGAGGATGCTTCGGGAATGTCTGTCACTTCTTGAACGGTTTCTTCGGCAGCAATGGAGAAGATGGAAAGTAACAGGTTTACATCTTTCAGTCGGTGGTTTCATCAATGCTGAAACCTACATCGCCATTATCATAGTAACGGAGGTTTACTTCTTTACTCAATGCGATGGTACGCAGCTTCTGAGCCGAAACATGGTCGGGCAGACTGAAACGCAGGGTGTCAAAGAATAATTCATTATGCTGTACATATCCCAAGCGGGTTAGGGCTTTGTTCAACCAGGTGGTAATGCTATGAATGCGTTTTGCTATATTTTTGATACCTTCCTGCCCATGATAAACGGCATAGAAGCCGGCCATTGTAGCCAGTAATGCCTGTGCGGTGCAGATGTTGGAAGTTGCTTTTTCGCGTTTAATATGTTGCTCACGGGTCTGTAAAGCCATACGGTAGGCCAGTTTGCCATATTTGTCTTTAGACCAGCCGATGATACGTCCCGGCATATTGCGTTTATATTCGTCACGTGTAGCGAAGTAGGCTGCGGACGGACCTCCGTAGAACAAGGGGATACCCAGGCGCTGTACTTCCGAATACGATATCTGCTCCCCATTCGCCGGAGGAACTAATAATGCCAAACTCATTATATCAGCATCCACGGCTACTTTACAATGGGCAGCATGTGCCTTTTCCACAAACTCACGATAGTCTTCTACGCTACCGCTGGCATTGGGGTATTGCAGGATGCAGGCAAAAATTTCCGGAGTAAATACCAATTCCTTGTAATTTCCTACTTGGATCTTCATGCCTTGCGGAAGGGCGCGGGTTTGGATGACTGCCAGATTCTGTGGGAAAATCTCTTCATCCACAAACAATACATTGGCTCCGCTTTTTTGTTGGTCGCGGGTGCGAAGTCCATGCATCATGGTGGCGGCTTCGGCAGCGGCGGTAGATTCATCCAGCAATGAGCAGTTTGCCAATGGCATGGCTGTGAGGTCGGATATGACAGTCTGGAAGTTCATCAATGCTTCCAAACGTCCTTGTGAAACTTCGGTTTGATAAGGAGTGTACGAGGTGTACCACACAGGATTCTCGAATACATTGCGTTGAATGACCGCCGGAGTAATACTATCATACCAACCCATACCTATATAGGAGGTATAAATCTTGTTTTGTGAAGCTAGTTCGGTAATGTGCTCTGCAAACTCCCGTTCCGTCATGGGAGCAGCCAGTGGCAGAGGTTCTTTCAAACGGATTTTGGACGGAATTGTTTTGTTAATCAGTTCATCAAGACTCTTTACGCCAATCTTTTCCAACATAACGGGAAGGTCTTCTTCCTGTATACCGATATGTCGGTCTGCTAATAAATCTGTTTTCATGGTAGTAGTATATAAGTTAAATTTTAAGTTTTATCTTATCGGAAAAAAGGGTTGTTCGCTTTTTCTGCTCCCACAGTGGTCGGGTCTCCATGACCAGGATAGACTACCGTGTCGGGGGGAAGTACAAACAAACGACTGCATATATGTTCGCGAAGTTCGTCGAAATTACCTCCTGTAAGGTCTGCACGTCCTATACTTCCTTGGAACAATACATCACCGCTGAAGATACAGTGGGCTTCTTTGCAGTAAAAACAATGCTTCCCGGCGAATGACCCGTACATGGATAGCTTCCAGTTGGGTATTGCCGAAAGTAATGATATCTCCATCAAAGATATATTTTCCTAATGGCACGGGTGCTTCGGGCAATTGGAAACCAAACATACGTGATTGTGCCGGGGCTTGTTCCAGCCAAAATTCATCCGCTTGATTTGCTTCGGCTTTTAGTCCGTATTCTTGTAACAGGAATGGGTTGCCGAAAATATGGTCCAGATGGAGGTGCGTATTCAATAAATGTTTCACTGTCAGGTTATTGCTGTCAATATATCTTTTTAAGGCTTGCTTTTCTTCTTCATAAAAGCAACCGGCATCAATAATGACGGCTTCCTTCGTTTCGTCCGATAACACATAGCAGTTTACCGGAAACATATTGAATTCAAATTTCTTTATTTTCATTGTTCTTTTATCTATAGTTATTAACCGTTGATGGTTACATAAACCACTTTCTTAGTTTTAAAAAAATCTTCCGTGAATTCATTTTTCAGATCATAAAGCATTGTTTTGTGCTTCACGGGCATTGTTTCTTGTTCCAACTCTCCGCCTTTCAGGCAAATCAGCGTTGGGCAGGACATTATGCTGTTCTTGTCTGATGTTTTTACGGATAATTTTTATTAAATCGCCCAAAGGCATGACAGCACGACTTACTACGAAGTCGAATTTTCTTTTTTCTTCTTCGGCGCGGCAATGACGGAAAGTGACATTCTTCAGTCCGATAGCATTGGCTACTTCTGTAGCTACTTTCACTTTCTTTCCGATACTGTCCACCAGATGAAAATTGGACTTCAGGGAATAAGATGGCCAAAGGGATACCTGGAAACCGCCCCCTGTGCCCAAGTCCATAATTTGGGTATCAGGGGTGAAGTTTATCACTTTGGCTATGCCTAGCGAGTGCAATACATGATGCTCGTACAGATTAGCGATATCCTTGCGTGAGATTACATTGATTTTGCTATTCCAATCCGTATATAAATCATACAATGCGGCAAACTGTGTTTTCTGCTGTTCGCTGAGGTTAGGGAAATATTTCAGTATTAATTCCATTCTATACTTAAAATCGTTATTTAATGTATCATATATTTTTCTACCGATGTGTAGGGTAAAGAAAGGGTGATGATTCCTACAGCATAGGGAGCGATATCATATTTGTTATACAGGAAAGATACTTTTTCCTTTTCTAACAAGAAATTGTCGGGTACATACATATTGGTAGAATTCAAGATGCCTGCATTCTGAAGTCCTTCCAGTGAGGTAATGGAGCTGTCTTCCAAACGGGTAGCCATTTCTGTTATCAGTCTTCCAGCAGCATGTCACTTATCGGTTTTTCCGACCCTGCCATAAATACATCTTTCAAAGCAAGTAGTTTGCCGGTATTTTTTTCGAAATTCATCCATTTGTTCCATGAGTTGGGATGTGCTCCGCCTGTATATTCAAAGTTTCTGCAATGAAATTCAGAATGCCTTCTTTGCCTTCGCTGAAATAGGTGGTCAGTCCGTATTCATAATTGTACCATGTGGGAAGTTCGTCTTTGGGAGTTCCATTTTTTATATCTTCCTGATAGAACTCGTTCACATCTTTGCGGTAGTTGTTAATGTAGGTATTTTTAAAAGAATCTACAGCGACTTCCGGATTCATCCGGGTATATTCTTTTCCCAAAATGTGGGCTTGTATGGTGCGGTTGATGCGTTGTACTATGCTATCCGCAGCATCAGATTTTGCTAAATAACTATAATCAATAGTAATCTGACAGGTGGGAGAGACTGTGTCATCTTGTAAATGGGCTTGTTCTTCCACCTTTACAGTTTTCACTGTTTCACTATCAATTTGTTTTTGTCCATTACATCCCGATAATAAAAAGCAGGATACAAGGCAAGTTGTCATAACAGACAATACGAGATTTCTTTTTTCATAACTTTTTGTTATTTGCATGGATTACTTATCCTAACTTTCTCCACAAATATAGAATAACTTCGTGAAATGTCCATCTAAAAGCGAAAATATATTTATCTGTTTGCAACAAGATTGCATGAACTTTTTGCTAAATTTGTCCGTTGATAAGCTATAATAAATAAGTAAAGAAATGAATATGAACGATATGACAAAAAAACTATATCCCGTTACGGGAATGCATTGTGCGGCATGTGCCGGCAACGTGGAGAAAATTGTAAGGAAGCAAGAAGGCGTGGAAAATGCATCGGTTAATTTGGCGACGGCTACTTTGGCGGTGACTTATAATCCGGATATTGTGTCTCCGCAACAACTGAAAGAGGCTGTGATGAAAATAGGTTTTGATTTGATAATAGATGAGGATAACTCTGTACAGGAGCAAGAGGAAGCGGAGCAATCTTATTACGGACTGTTGAAGCGGAAGACTATCGTTGCTTGGATTTTTGCTTTACCGGTAGCTGTTTTGGGGATGTTTCTGATGAATGTTCCGGGAGTAACTGGTGGATGCTGTTGCTTTCACTTCCTGTTATTTTATATTCGGGGCGTTCTTTCTATATGAATGCCTGGAAACAGACGCTTCAGCGTACCAGTAATATGGATACGTTGGTGGCACTTAGTACCTCCATCGCATTTTTGTTCAGTTTGTTTAATACGTTCTATCCCGAATTTTGGTACAGCCGCGGATTGGAACCTCATGTATATTATGAAGCTGCCACTGTTATAATAGCTTTCGTATTGGTTGGCAACTGATGGAAGAGAAAGCAAAAGGAAAAACTTCCACAGCTATTCGTAACTGATGGG
>ENA-OQCS01001570-OQCS01001570.1-human-gut-metagenome-genome-assembly--contig:-NODE-1570-length-11388-cov-1.587426_pt1 | contig 11388 bp, 16 predicted proteins | sample MGYA00242757_ERZ504575 | MGnify/ENA primary metagenome ERZ504575 (study PRJEB26092, sample SAMD00036297) | human gut metagenome | host: Homo sapiens | study: EMG produced TPA metagenomics assembly of... | reverse complement strand
AGGCTCACGTTGATGCTGTCCACACTGCCGCGATAAGCACAGGCAGCTGATTTGACAGCAACGTGCCGTTCGTTGTCAGCGTCACCTGCTCCGCGCCTCCAGCTGCTTCAGGTTGGCAATAAATCACTGCAGCCCTTGCGCAGCAAAGGCTCGCCGCCGGTGATTTTGAATTTGCGGATGCCAAGCTGCAGCGCAGCGCGGCAAATGCGCAAAAGCTCTTCGTAGCGCAATATTTCATTATGCGGCACATGCTCACTCACCTCCGGCTGACAATAGCGGCAATGCAGGTTGCAGCGGTCGGTAAGGGATATGCGCAGATAATCTATTTTGCGGTTTGTATTGGTCGTACATGATTGTAGTCCTTTTTTTACGTGAATTGAAATTAGTAAAAAGCTGTTAGTTTCTCGCCTGCCCCTTGGAGAAGGTGCCGAACACAGTGAGGTGAAAGGTGGTTATGTGCGTCGCAATTAAATATCATTTCGCTCAGAAAAATTTTCCTGTGCCATAGGGCACAACGCAAATTTCGTGTGGAAACAGGACGAAGTGCCGCAAAACTCGCGCTATGCAAATAAATTATACTAAGGTAGTTGGCTTAGCGCTCAAACAGTTGCGACACTTCTATGGTGCCAGACACTCATTTGCTAAAATTTTTATTCGCTACACGATATATTAATTGCTCGTTAAGGCTTTGAGCTAACCTGTTTGTGTTCTGCTGTCCTTCTTGCCTGCCCCTTGCACTCTTCGAGTATAACACGACCAGCATTTTTCATTTTATGAATTGGTCTTAGTATAGGGAAGGTGCCGAACGCAGTGAGGCGGAAGGGGGCTGTCCCCAGCGTCATTCTCACCCGAGAATAACGCTGGCCAAAACAAATGTGGTTTTGCAACCACATTTGTTTTCAGCTTATTAAAATCTTATTCTTCGTCAACGCCCATAGCAATTTTTTCCGGGGTAATCGGCAAGTCATAAAGCGTTTGCCGGTTGCCTGATAAATTGCGTCGGCAATCGCCGGAGCAGGTGTATTGATTACCAGCTCGCCAACGGATTTGGCACCGAAGGGACCGCTTTCCTCATAGCTGCTGGCAAAGTCAACATAGATATGACCGATATCCTCACGGCAGGGAACCTTGTACTGCATGAAAGAGTTTTCGTAAATACGACCTTTAGGACTGTAGGTTACGTTTTCCATCAGCGCCATGCCGATACCCTGCAGAATGCCGCCTTCGGTCTGCACCTTAGCCAGATGCGGGTTAACCGGAGTACCGCAGTCAACAGATGCATAGAAGTTCACTACCTGTGCCTCGCCTGTCAGCAAATCGGTTTCTACTTCGGCCACACCGGCCATAAACGGCGGCGGGGACAGCACGCTGTTCTGCTCCACTGTTTCTTCCAAAGCGATATCGTTATTCACCATAGAAGCGGTGGCTATATCAAAGAGACTTACAGCCTTGTCGCTGACAGTATCACGCACCTCGCGTCCGTCAAAGACAACCTGATCCGTGCCGCATTCCAGCAGGCGTGCGCCAAGCTGGCATATCTTGCCGCGCAAACGCTGTGCGCAGATTTCTACGGCCTTACCTGTAATATATGTTGTACTTGATGCGTAGGAACCGGAGTCATAAGGAGACGCGTCGGTATCCGCACCGAATACGGTAATGTTATCGTAATCACATTCCAGAACCTCTGCTGCCATCTGTGCCAGAACGGTATCGCAGCCTGTGCCCATATCGGCAGCACCGATCAGCAGAGTGTAATGTCCCTCATCGTTGATTTTGATGGTAGCACCGCCGACGTCGCAGTAAGGAATGGAGCTGCCCTGCATCGCAATAGCCACGCCCATTGTGCGCACCTTGCCATCAGGCAGCTGCTGCAGCGGGAACTTCTGCTCCCAGCCGCTCATCTCGCGTACCTGTTCCAGCAGCGGTCCAACGCGCAGCTTGTGTTGGGCGCACCGTAATAAGCAGGCATAATATCGCCCTCACGCGTAATATTCATCTCACGCAGCTTAATCGGGTCCATCTTCAGGCGTGCTGCCAGCTCGTTCACAGCGGATTCTACGGCAAAGATGCCCTGAGGAGCACCGTACCCGCGGTATGCGCTGCAGCCTGCAGGTTGGTGTAAACTACGTCAAAGCCGAAGCGGAAGGCCTCGGTACGGTACAGAGGAATAGACTTGTGACCGGAAAGGCCGACGGTCGTAGGACCGTGCTCGCCGTAAGCACCGGTATTGGAAAGAGTATATAAATCAATCGCGCGGATTTTGCCTTCTTTGGTAGCGCCCAGACGCACGCGCACCTCCATCTCATGGCGCGGGCTGGAAGCTATATGACATTCGTAACGCGAGAAAATCATCTTACTAGCTTTTTGGTTTTCCAGGTAACAAAAGCCGGATACATTTCGCTGACACAGCTCTGCTTAGCGCCGAAGCCGCCACCTACACGCGGTTTAACTACGCGTACCATAGTTTTGGGGATATGCAACGCGTTGGCAATAATGCGGCGGCAGTGGAAAACTATCTGCGTAGAGCTAAGGACATTCAAACGGCCGTAGGTATCAATGGAGCAATAGGTTACGAAAGGCTCCATCATATCCTGCTGCACAGCCTTGGTATGAGTTGTCTGGTCGATAACAACATCGCATTCCGCCAGAATCTTATCAACCTCGCCATCCTCGATAACCTCATGGGCACACAGGTTGCGCTTATTATCGGCGCCAACCGGGCAGTGAGCTTCCAGGTATCCTCGGGATGCACGAGCACAGGGTTATCCAGCGCAGTACGGAAGTCAAGCACTGCGTCCAGCAGCTGATATTTTACTTTAATCAAAGACAGCGCCTTATCGACAGCCTTTTCCGTTTTGCCGGCAACAATCGCCACAATGTCACCCACAAAGCGTACATGACGGTCGAGCAGCAGACGGTCATAAGGACTCGGTTCGGGATAGGTCTGGCCTGCATAGGTGCAGCGCTCGCCGTCCTGGTCCACGTCCTCCCAGGTATAAATTGCTTCGATGTCAGGCACCTTGGCTGCAATCGCGGTGTTGATGCTTTCAATAATAGCATTCGCATGCGGAGAACGCAGCACCTTGACAAGCAGGCAGTCGTTCGGCACCAGGTCATCGGTGTAGACAGGCTGGCCTGTCACCAGCTGCATAGCATCCTTTTTGCGGTAGGATTGGTTAACTATTTTCATCTGCAGCTCCCCTCCTTATGCCTGCATCTGAGCTTTTTTCCAGGCGATGAAATTCTGAATTCCGCGCAGCTGTCCCTCATAGCCGGAGCAACGGCACAGGTTGCCTGCCAAAAATTCCTTGATTTCTTCTTCCGTAGGCTCGCTGTTTTCACGCAGCAGCGCGATAGCGTTCATAATCCATGCCGGGGTTGCAGAAGCCGCACTGCTCCGCGCCTGGTCGGCAATAAGGCACCGAATTCCGCTGCCTCCTGCTGCATTCCTTCCATAGTCACAATGCTGTGGCCTGCGGCACGCGCTGCCAGGATAGCACAGGAAAGCACCGGCTTATTATCCATAAATACAGTGCACAAACCACAGTTGGTAGTGTCACAGCCGCGCTTCACGCTGTAGCAGCCTTCCTTGCGCAGAAAATCGAGTAAAACTGTATCAGCCTCCACCATACGGGTCAGCTTTTTGCCATTTAAGGTTAAGGTTATCTCCATCAGGCCTTACCTCCCAGTTCTGTTAAACATCTTGCTGTCAGCACCTTAATCAGGTGTGTACGATACGCAGCACTGCCGCGCGGATTGGTTTCCGTCGCAGTAAGCCTGCAGCATATTCCGCAAAGGCCTGCGCCTTCTCGCAGTCATAGGCAGAGTTGCGAGCTGCTCTGCATCCTTCACCAGTGCAGCCTTCGCCGGACGTGCGCCCACTGCAGCCTGCACGCCTTCCTGCGTCAACGCCGCCGCGCAGGTCAGCACCGGAAGTCGGTTTTGCTGATGCGCACGGATTTATAGCTGTAATGCGCTGCTGTCTTTTTAACAATAACGCGCACCAGAATATCTCTGTCATACGGCATATTCACAAAATCTGCCAGCGGCACAATACCGCCCTTGTATAATTCCACATAGCTGTCCATCACCAAAAGCAAGGTCAGCACATCCGAAAATCCGAAGCGTCCGAACACACTGCCGCCGACGGTAGCAAGATTGCGGAACTGCACACCTACAATATGGCGCAGCGCCTCCTTATTTGCTCCCTCACTGTAGGCGGTAAAGCCTTCATGCAGCTCCAGTTGGCGCAAGCTCACCATCGCACCGATGCGGAATTCCGTTTCTGTTTCCTCTATTGTATCCAGCCTAAAGCCGACAAATCAATAGCTGTCTGCACATTGCTCTTGCTCAGGCGCATCCACAGCATACCGCCAAGCAAGCGGTTAGGGCGCTTCTGGTTCAGCTGCCACGCCTCCTCCAGAGTTGTTGCCTGCTTATATTCACGAATTGTCAACATATACTGCCCTCCTGTTCTTTTTTTTATTGCATACTTATTCCATTATATTTTACCATATTTTTCTATACTTGAAAAGAGAAAAAATGCACATTGGCTCATAAGTTACATTCTTCTACGGCATAAGAAAAATGGATGCCTCTCTGTAAAGCAAGAGAAGCATCCATAATTATTATTAAAAATTCTAAGCAGGCTTATTTGCCTTTTTTAGCACCCTGACGGCGGTTACTGCCGGTTTTGGGAGCCTTGCGCTTATCAACAACGGAATTGCGTCCGCGCTTAGGTCCTGCGGACTTTTTCTTTTTGGCAGCCACAGCGACGCGGCGTGCACAACACCACCCTCCAGATTTTGGCGTTCCATCAAAATACCCAGCTTGGTTTCGATATTACGCAGCCATTTAACCTCGTCGGCAGTATAAAGCGTAATTGCTTCGCCCTCATTGCCTGCACGGCCTGTACGGCCGATGCGGTGAACATACCAGTCGACATCATGCGGAATATCGTAGTTTACAACATGGGTTACACCCTCAACGTCCAAACCGCGGGCAGCCAGGTCGCTGGCAACCAGAATCTGAATCTTAGCATCACGGAAGGCCTTCATAACAGTTTTGCGCTTTGCAGGAGACATTTCGCCATGCAGCACATCAACGTTATAGCCTGCATGCCCAGCCAGTCGCCCAACTCCTTAGTGCGCTCCTTGCTCATGCAGAAAACAATCATCAGATACGGGTTCAGGCGGTCAATGAGCGCTGCCACAGCCTTATTCTTGTATTCATCGGTTGTTTTCAGGCAAACCTGTTTGATTTTCTCAACTGTAGCCTGATCCGGGTTGATATCAATGAGCGCGCAGTTTTTCGTCAGCTTGCGTCCCAGCTTGCGCACTTCTTCCGACAGAGTTGCGGAGCAAAGCATCGTCTGATGCTCCGGCGCGGTCATAGCAATCAGCTCCAGCGCTTCATCCATAAAGCCCTGCTGCAGCATTTCGTCAACCTCGTCCAGTACCAGATAGCGCACACCGCCAAGGTCGGTGTTGCCCTTGCGGATGTGGTCCAAAAGACGGCCGGGAGTACCGATCAGCACATGGCTGCGTCCCTCCAGCTTATATTTTTGCGTTTCGAAATCGCGTCCGCCGGTAACAGCCAGCACTTTGATATCGCTTTCGCCCAGGATTTTTTTCATTTCGGTGGCAATCTGCTGCGCCAGCTCGCGCGTAGGCGTAATTACCAAAGCCTGCACATAGCTTTTGGCAGTATCGATTTTTTCTGCCAGCGGCACTAAGAACGCCAGTGTTTTGCCAGTGCCTGTCTGCGCACGGGCGATTACATCACGTCCGGCAAACAGCGCCGGTATAGCCTGCTCCTGTACCGGCATCGGCTTTTTAATGCCCATTTTCTGAAGCTGCTCTGCGGTGTGGGCACAAACCTTTAAGGCTGCAAATCCATTTGTCATTTCACATTCCTCTTTTCCTCTAAAATTTATCTTCTGACCATAAGGTCTTTTTTCTCTATAACTTTAGTATTATATCATAGATTGGGCAGGAACGGAAAGATGCAGGCAAATTTTTCTGTTGCATATGATTGCTATAGCCTGAAAACTATCTCTGATTTTTATAATTAAGCATATAAAATTGCTTGGCCAAACAAAATTGTACATGCGACAAAAAAGCCCCTGCCGGCGATTTCCGACAGGGGGCCTTGGCTTATTCAATTTATTCAGCTTCGCAAGCTGACATTTGTTTTTACATTACGCCTCTGAAATAGTGGCCTCTTGTAGTACCCGGCAGATTTTCCGGTGCCTCCACCGCACCGCCGAGAATCTTGCGGTACAGCGCCACAAGTTCGCCCAGACGTGCCGCATCGTAATCACGGCCGTCAATTCTCAGCGCCGCTACGCCTGCTTCCGCCATGTGCTGCACATTGGCAGTCATCGAAAGCTCATGCGCATTCAGAATATGCATGCGGCAGAACTGGTCCGTAACAATCGGGAAGCGTGCATCCTTGCGGTCACCCAAGAACAAAGGCTCTGCACAGTTAAACTTGCAGGCACCCTTATCCAGCGCACCCAGGAAGCTGCCGCCTACACAGTATTCGGAAACCATCATTTCCAAACGTCCCTGAATCATGCACTCCAACGGCAACGGCTGACGCTCACAAGATGCTCTACCTGCGCATGGTCAGCTCGGGGCTGAGCACTGCACCTGCAGCGCCCTGTTCCTGCCAGAACTGCAGTGTCTGGCTGTTGAAGATGTTCAAAGACATATCTGCTACCAAATTAAGCGCAGCATGCTTCTTCGCCAAAGGCACAAGCCGTTGTTGTTGATATAAACAAAATCAGGTGCATCTCCTCCCACAGGTTAAAGAGCTTGTCGAAATATGCCAGCTGTGCTTCCTTGATGATACGCGGTGTAGCAAAGGCCAGCTGACGGCCTGCCTTGCGCACCAGCTTGGCAGCTTGGCATAATCCGCCTCGGACGGCAGCTGATGGTTAAAGCAGTCACCGCCGAAGAGAATGCGTTCAGCACCTGCCTGCAGCGCAGCATTGACCTTCTCAACGCTGTCGCAATGCACTACCAGAACGGATTCATGCTGCTTGGCCTTATGTGCCTGCGGCACTAATTGCTCGCTGAAGCTGTGCACCGCTGTGCGCGCCGGTGCGAAGGCATTCAGACGCGCTGCATCCAGTGCCTCGCATGCCATACGGCGTGCTTCGTTCATTTCGCTCATCGGCACCATGACATTTTCGTCATGCTCAAAGCACAGGCTGTTCAGGAAATATTCGGTCGTACCGAGCGGTTCAGCTGCTTGCGCACACCGGCCTCATCCAGCGCACGCTTGCGTGCTGCCTCTACGATAAAATCGGTTTCGCCGTAGCCGACGTTGCCTTCATCATCCGTCAGCGTAACGGTCATAGGCTCGCCCAGACGTGCAGTAACTACGGCATCTACCGGAATACGTTTTTTTGCGTCCGGTCCGAAGAACTGCTGCGCATAGCTCATCAGTCTGCTGTCGAGAGTACGGAAAACACGGTCATTCAAGCGTACACCGTTAGGCACGTCAATCGTTACCTGCCGGCCGGGGGCCGCGCTCTGCACGCTATTGCCGCCGCACAGCATATCCGTAACGGTTGTGCCTACACGTCCGCCTACGCTTACCCAGAATTCCAGTCCGTCACCCAGATGCAGCTCCTTATCCAGCTTGATAACTGCCTTATTGCGGTTTTTATCCAGCTTAGCTACACGGCCGATAAGCACACCGCGTTGTTGGGACGGCGGTCGCTCATCATTGTGCGACCGGGACGACGCTCCAAATAAGCGTGGTAAAGTCACGATTGAAGATTTGCTCGATATTCGCCAAATCTTCTTCCGGCACGTTATAGTCACCGGCAAGATAGCTGTCAATCGCCCGGCGGTAAGCATCTACTACTACCGCAACATATTCCGGGCGCTTCATGCGTCCTTCGATTTTGTAGGACACAACGCCTGCGTCAATCAGCTGCGGCAGAATGCTCAAGGTAATTCATATCCTTTCGGGCTCAGCAGATACTGGCCTGCATCCTTGCCCTGCAGCATATCTTCATCCTTCGCGTTGAGCAGCTTATAAGGTAAACGGCAAGGCTGGGCACAGCGTCCGCGGTTACCGCTGCGGCCGCCGATAAGACTGCTCATCAGGCATTGTCCGCTGTAGCATACGCACAGAGCACCGTGAATAAAGGTTTCGATTTCACTGCCGCGGCTGCAGGCTGCACCGATTTCCTTCAGGCTCAGCTCGCGCGCCAATACGCTGCGCTCCATGCCTGCGCCCATAGCAAAGTCTACACCGCTGCTGTTGGTAATGCTCATCTGCGTGCTGGCATGCAGCGGCAGCTCCGGCACAATTTTCTGCGCCAGACGTATAACGCCCAAGTCCTGCACAATAAGTCCGTCTACGCCTACGTTATTCAAAAACAGCAGGTAAGCGGATAAAGCCTCCAGCTCGCTGTCATCAACCAACGTATTGACGGTAATATACAGGCGCACATGGTGCATATGCGCAAAATACACCGCCTTAGCCATTTCCTCTTCATCAAAATTGCTGGCATAGGCACGTGCGCCAAAGGCTTTACCGCCCATATATACAGCATCGGCGCCGGCGTTTACCGCTGCCTCCAATGCTTCCCAGCTGCCTGCGGGAGCAAGCAGTTCTATTGTTTTCTTTTCCATATGTTATCTACTTTCACGCACTGCTGCCAGCAGTCTGTCGTATCTGCCTGCAGGCTTTGCAGCTCTTCTACCAGCACAGCATTTCTTTGCTGCATTTCCTGCTCGAGCGCAGCATATTTTTCCTGTATTTTCTGCTCCGCTGCTGCGCACTTTTGCTGCAGCTCCTGCTCCATCGCAGCGCATTTTTCCTGCATTTTCTGCTCCGCCGCCACAGATTGCTGCTGCATTTCCTGCTGCAGCGCAGCGTATTTTTCCTGCAGCTCCAGTCTGTCTGCAGCCAGGTCGAGCGCCGTCCAGATGGCTATTTTATCTGTCTGCAGCAGCTTTTTGCTTTCTGCCAGCTCCTGCATTCTTCTGTCTACCTCTGCTGCTATTTTCAGCACCTGTTCTTCGGAAGCAGAGGTCGTTAATGCATAGGTACTATTATATATTTTTACAGAAACTGATGCTTTTTCCATAAACACATCCTCTAGCTTATTCTGCGATAACGATAAAGTTAAAGCTTTGCAGGCTCATTTTTTCCCAAGAGCGCTTGTAATCCATGCGGATATTGTAGGTACCGGGCTTAGTAACCGCCAGCACCAGAATTTCAACGCCGGGCGCACCCATTCTTTCCTCATCAGCGCGCGGAATGGTAAACGAGCTGCCTACCTTGCTTACTGCCGGTGAGCTGCAGCTGAATTGCCAGCGTAGCCGGTGGAAGGATTGCTGTCCAGCTTCAACGCCATAAGTCCGCTTGCAGGCAGACGCAGTGTTTTGCCTGCAGCCTTATCGGTAATTTTCGCCAGCTGCAGCAGGCGTCCCGCTTCGCCGATGCGCAGGGAGGTAACTACATCCCTGTAGGGTACAAAGCTACTGTAGGCAGCATTTTTCTTGCTGCGCACAAACAAGCCCTCTTCGCCGAAAAGCACGTTATCATAATTGCCCAAAGCATTTTTTACGTTATCGTTATCTACAAAGAAATACGTAACCTCGAACTCCTTGCCGGTTGTCAGATCAAGATTCAGTCCGGTGTACGCCTTGCGTCCGCCGTTGTCTGCCTCCAGCAGCAGGCTTACCAGGCTAGGACGGTTCAGCATCACCTTATAGGTTACACTTCCCTGACCGCCTACCTCCTTGACCAGCTTAGCTGCAGCGTCGCGTACCAAAGCGTTGGCCTGTTTTTCCAGCTCTGCGGAATTACTGCCGTCGATGTAGGGCAGCATTGCCGTTGCCTTGCCGACAGAGGTCTGTTCGGTAAGCACCGTAGTCTGCTGGTCTGCCAGAACCGGCAGAGATAAGCATAAGCATAATAATGTTGTCATCAGGATTTTCATAGCCTGCAGCTCCTTTCCAAAAACAATGTTCCAAGCCTTGAATCTCTTGGTAAAAATTAAGCAGGAAGAAAAGCCCTCCTGCTTAATTAAAGCAATCGCGCTAAAACTAGCCGCCAATCGCTATTTTACAATCATAAACTTTTAATGAACTCAACAGCCTTTTCCAGACGTGCCAAAGTTCTTTCCTTGCCCAGCAGAACCATAACGTCAAACATACCGGGGCTTACGGTGCGTCCGGTCAGAGCCAGACGAGTCGGATGGATAACCTTGCCCAGAGCCAGACCGTTGTCGGCAGCAATCTTATTGTATGCTGCTTCGGTAGAAGCCAGGTCATATACATCATCAGCCTTAATTGCTGCAATGCACTGCTCCAGTACAGGAATATTTTCTGCCTTGAAGTGCTTAGCTACACCCTTTTCATCATATTCTTCAACATCCTTGAAGAAGTATGTTGAAGCATCGGCAACCTCCTGCAGAGTTTTAACGCGTACACGTACAACGTCTACGAGCTTTTCAAAGTATGCTTCGTTGGCAGCATCGTTGAACCATTCTTCGGTTACCAGCCGTCTTTAACGAAGAAGGGCTTAGCATCCGGCAGAATTTTTTCCAGCGGCAGCTCGGACAGATATTGGCCGTTCATCCAGGTGAGCTTTTTGGTGTCATAAATAGCAGCCTTTTTGCTCATCTGCTCCAGCTCAAACAGCTTAACGGTTTCTTCCAGAGTGAAGATTTCACGTTCATCGCCGGGACCCCAACCAAGCAGAGTCAGATAGTTGATGATAGCTTCCGGCAGATAGCCTTGGCTGCGGAATTCTTCAACAGAGGTTGCACCATGACGTTTACTCAGCTTGGAACGATCCATAGCCAGAATCATCGGCATATGACCGAACTTAGGCGGTTCCCAGCCCAGTGCTTCGTAAACCAGCAGCTGCTTCGGAGTGTTGGAAAGATGCTCCTCGGCACGCAGTACGTGAGTCATGCCCATCAGATGGTCATCGACACAAACAGCGAAGTTATAGGTAGGAATACCGTTAGATTTTACAATTACGAAATCATCAAACTGGTCCATGTTAAAGGTAACTTCGCCATGAATCAGATCATGCACGGTGATACTGCCTTCGGCAGGAATCTTGATACGGATGGAATACGGTTCGCCTGCAGCGATGCGTGCTTTAGCCTCCTCTGCCGGAATATCACGGCAGGTACGTGCATAGCGGAACGGTTGCTTAGCAGCGCGTTGTTTTTCACGTTGTGCAGCCAGATCCTCGGTAGTGCAGAAGCAGTAGTATGCTTTGCCTTCGTCCAGCAGCTGCTGAGCATATTTTTTTGTAAATATCAAAGCGCTCGGACTGATAGTAAGGACCGTATTCGCCGCCGGCCTCCGGGCCTTCATCCAATTGATGCCCAACCATTTCAGG
>ENA-OQCS01001569-OQCS01001569.1-human-gut-metagenome-genome-assembly--contig:-NODE-1569-length-11391-cov-2.764116_pt1 | contig 11391 bp, 13 predicted proteins | sample MGYA00242757_ERZ504575 | MGnify/ENA primary metagenome ERZ504575 (study PRJEB26092, sample SAMD00036297) | human gut metagenome | host: Homo sapiens | study: EMG produced TPA metagenomics assembly of... | reverse complement strand
CTTTAACTGATTCTGATATAGAAAAACGGCGCAGAGCTCGACAAGAAAAAATGTAATAAAAAACAGCAGAAGCGCCTGAAATTCGAATCTGTTTTGCGTTAATTTTGTTTTCATATCGGATGCTCATTCTTAATTCGTAATATTTTCCGGCTTTTTCAGGTGATTTTTTGAGTAAAAACGAAGGCCGGAGTTAAAAATATTATATCGGATTTACCCTGGGATTTCAATAAAAGAAGCGTTAAGTTTGAAAGAGAACAGGATGAAATGAATGGGAAATGTAATGCACAGGAAGAAAATTGCCAGAATGGGCAGAGAATGGAATTGCCAGATAGTTGCTCATTATATCAAAATCATTTATAATAGGGACAGACGACACAGAATGAAGGATTGACAATACAATGGACTATGTGATTTTTGACCTGGAATGGAACCAGTGTCCCTATGGAAAAGGAAAAGAGAACCCGAAGCTGCCATTTGAGATTATTGAGATCGGCGCGGTGAAGATGGATGGTGAGCGGAATGTGGTGGGAACGTTTCACCGGATTGTAAAACCGGTGGTCTACCAGCATCTCCATCACCGGACGCGCGAGGTCGTCGGACTGACAGAAGAGGATCTGCAGAACGGAATCCCATTTGCGCAGGCCGTGCAGGAATTTTTTGCATTCTCCGGCGGTGCGTGCATGTTCGGCACCTGGGGACCGGGAGACCTGACGGAGCTCCAGCGGAACATGAAATTTTATAACCTCCTGTCGCTGATCCGCGGGCCGATTCATTTTTACGATGTACAGAAACTGTTCGCGATCCAGTACGAAACGATGAAGAGCCGCCGGGCGCTCGAGTACGCCGCCGACTTCCTCCATCTCCCGAAGGACGAGCATTTTCATCAGGCGCTTTCGGATGCAAAATATACGGCCGACATTTTTGCGCGCATCGATATGGATGTTGTGCTGGCGTACGACTCGATCGACGTATATCAGAACCCGAAATCGAAAAAAGAGGAGATCCACGCCGTCTATAATGGCTACACGAAATTCATCTCCCGCGAATTCGACACAAAAGAAGAAGCCATGCACGACCGCGAGGTCTGCAGCACGCACTGCTGCATCTGCGGGAAAACGGCAAGAAAACGCTTACGCTGGTTTTCGGCCGGCGGGAAAAACTACTACTGCGTAGCCTGGTGCCCGGAGCACGGATATTTGAAAGGCAAAGCCCGCATGAAACATTCGGATGAAGGAAAACTCTTCGTCGTGAAAACCATCCGCATCAGCAGCGAACAGGAGGCGGGGGAAATTCGGCAGAAGAAAGAGAACCTGCGGAAGAAGAGGAATCAGAAGAGGAAAGAAATGTAAGAAAGGCAGAGGAAATGGAAACGGGATAAAAGGTTTCATTTCTTCTGCCTTTTTAATTGGAAAACAGAGCGGGATCGGTTATAATAAAAATTGAAGAAACTATCGATAAAAGCAGGTTTGTCGGTAGTTTTCTGTTATAGAAAAGAAATGGGGCAGAGCCGGAGATGATGCATGTGGAAGCGGTGGATCGGGAAGGGCTGCGAAGAAGAGTAAAAGATCCCTTCTATCAGAATACAATATCCATTCTTGCTATGGAGAATGATCAGGTTCTTGGGCGAATTGAGTATCATTTTTACGGATGTATGCAGGACGGTTACCGGATGGCGTATGTGGACTGGGTTTATGTGCTGCCGGAAGCCAGACATAAAGGCGTTGCGCAGGGGCTGTTTCAGGAGATGGAAAAAGACTGCAGGAAACATGGGATTAACCAATATTATCTGATTCGGGCGACAAATCCAAATGTAGATAAATTTTATCACAGCTTTGAAAACGCAGAGCTTGATGAGGAGCCGTTTTTACGGAAAGAACTGAAAGAATAAGAAAAGACAAAAGGACGAAAAACAATGGCAAAATTATATTTCCGCTACGGCGCGATGGGCAGTTCGAAATCTGCTAATATTTTGATGGTTCGCTATAATTATGAGGAGCGTGGACAGTATGCTGTTCTGCTGAAACCGCGGACGGACAACCGCGACGGAGAACATGAAATCAAGTCCCGCATCGGGCTGGAGGCACCGGCGGAATATGTGGATGAATTTTTAAAAGAAATTTCAGAGACCTGGAGTACAGACAGCGGGGAATACCGGTATCACGGAAAGAAAGTGGATGCGGTTCTTATCGACGAGGCGCAGTTTCTTTCTCCGGAGGAAGTTGATACGCTTTCGGACATCGTGGATTTTTATGGGATTCCGGTTCTCTGCTACGGTCTGCGTGCGGACTTCCAGACACATCTGTTTCCGGGTTCGAGAAGATTGATGGAAATCGCTGACATCATCGAGGAAGTCCCAACGGTCTGCTGGTGCGGAAGACGGGCGCAGTGCAATACGAGATACGCAGACGGAAAAATCGTTCGGGAAGGCGCGCAGATTTCCTTGGATCGAACGAGAGTTATGTGGCGCTTTGCAGGAAACATTATAAAGAAGGAAAGCTGTGGAAGGAAGATGAGTAAGATAACAATATATGAAGTACAGGAGAGAATGCCGCGGATGGAAACGCTGGTGGAACTGTGGGAAGCTTCCGTCCGTGCGACACATCATTTTCATCGTTAATAGGAGCTTCTTTTGCAACAACATCCATTCGTATCAGTTATCAAGAATATCCACAAGAGCAGGTCCGCTGGAAACATTTGATTGCTGCAATATAATCTTTTCTGGGATACTACTCCGTTTTGCACCATGCTTTTTATCGCTGGGGAACATCAGAAAAAGGATATGGAAAAAAGCCGATGGAGATGTTTTTGATTAAAAAACTTTAGGAATAACAGCAGGGGAGAGTGAAATGAAAAAAATATTTTTAATGAGGCATTCCATCCCGGAAAAAGGGGATATGCCGAATGAGCAGATTCCTCTATCGGAAGAGGGAAAAGCGCTTGCTGTATCAAAAAGAAATATATTTTCAAATGTGGACAGATGCTTTTCTTCACCTTATCGGAGAGCAATGGAAACGGCTGAATTCATCGCAGACCACCCGGTCATTGTGAAGGAGCTGCATGAAAGAACGATCGGGGATGCCAGGGAGGATTTCTGGCTGAAACAGTATGAAGATCACGATTTTCGCAATCCGGGCGGGGAATCGTTAAATCAAGTGAAGGTGCGGATGAAAACCGCGATCGATTCTATCGTCGGACAGATGGAAGAAGGAGAAACAGCACTCGTGGTTTCTCATGCAACGGCAATCTGCGCATATTTGCTTTCGTATTGTGAGATCGAGGTGAAAGATGCGGCGAACAAAGCAAGAAAAATATCCTTCCATGGAAAAGAAATCCTGAATGGCAGATTTCAGCCGGCAGATGGATTTGAAATCCTTTTTGAAAACGATATTTTTTCGGATATTCGTGTTATGGGGAGAGAAAAATGAAAACATTATATTTGATCGGCGGAACGATGGGCGTTGGCAAGACGACGGTAAGTCAGCAGCTGAAAAAAGATCTGGCGAACAGCGTTTTTCTTGACGGCGACTGGTGCTGGGACGCCGATCCGTTTCAGGTGACGGATGAGACGAAAGAGATGGTGATGGACAACATCTGTTATCTGCTGAATAACTTTCTGCATTGCAGCGCTTATGAAAACGTTATTTTCTGCTGGGTGATGCATGAGCAGAGTATTGTTGATGAAATCGTCAGTAAGCTGGACACGGAAGAATGCAGAGTGATTAAAATTTCGCTGATCGTGGATGAAGCAAATTTGCGGAAGCGGTTATTATCCGACATCGCAAATAAGATTCGTACGGAAGAGATTATGGACAAAAGCATTGCACGAATTCAGATGTATCAGGTACTTGATACGGTAAATTGATACGAGTAATAAGAGTGTCTGTGAAATTACAGAGGAAATTGCAGCACTTTAAGATCAAAAAACAAGGAGCCAAACCAAAATGACCGAACGAATCATAGACAATGAACTCCGGCTGATCCCATATTACAGGAATGACGAGGCCTCTCTTCCGTGGTATCAGGATCTGGACGTGTGTAGGCAGGTGGACAACCGGGAGAAGCCGTATGATGTGGAGCTGTTGCATCGGATGTATGATTATCTTACCGCGCACGGTGACTGCTATTATATAGAATATAAGGGCGTGCTGGTGGGAGATGTTTCGCTGAGAGAGAATAGTGAAATCGCTGTCGTTGTCTGTAAAGAATACCAGAATCAGCATATTGGAAGACGGTGCGTTCTGGAGATGCTGAAGCTTGCAAGAGAAAAGGGAATGGAGCGGGTAAAAGCCAATATTTATTCTTTTAATGGACAAAGCCAGCGCATGTTCCAGTCGGTCGGATTTGAGAAAACGGCGGAGGAATGGTATGAGTCTAAGCTGTAAGTGATTGCAGAGAAAGAGAGAAGAAATGAACATAAAATACAATCAGCTGTGCATTAGAAATGCCGAAAAGAAAGATTGTGAACAATTAGCCGTCTGGTGGAACGATGGAACCGTCATGGCCCACGCCGGATTTCCAAACGGGCTTGGGACAAGCGCAGCGGAAATTGAAAAACAGATTGCCGACGACAGCGATGAAACAAGACGAAGACTCATCATAGAATACAACGATGTGCGAATCGGCGAAATGAGTTTCTATGTATTCGAAAATCATCGATATGAAATCGGAATCAAAATCTGCGAATCCGATTACCAGGAAAAAGGCATTGGAAGAGTTGTACTGAGCATGCTCATAGAAGAATTGTTCCGCATGGGAGCCAACGTTATTTTTCTTGATACCAACCTCAAAAACACAAGAGCACAGCATGTCTACGAAAAACTCGGCTTCCGCAAAACCGCAGTCCATTACAATTCCTGGAAAAATCAGCTGGGGGAAATGGAATCTTCTGTCGACTATGAGCTGACGGCGGATGAGTTTTGCAATCTGAAATAGAAATTGTAAAATAAATGAGGGACGAGTGTAAAGAAGTTCGATGGGAGAAAGAAGTATGGTATCTTTGACATTGTCTAAAAAAGAAATGGGTTTTCACTGGGTAAGGTTTATGCCTGACAGGACTTGCTCGTTTTCTTTTGCTTTATAAACGATTATAATTTATCCATTGCGGCAGTGTTAATGTAAAAACAGCAAGTCCTCTTGACAATGTGATTAGCCTGAACTAACATGAAGCTATAAGAAACATAAACGGTAGTCTGAGGAGGAATGTGAGATGCTGTTGTTGCAAAACATATTATACTGTCTTCTGTTTATTCTGATGGTAAAGTGTCTGGTAAGAATGATGGAATGAACTGTGTTTATTTTACCCAAAGGATATATAGAAGAAGCCGATAAACGTGGACTGATCGACAAAGATGCGGTCATGAAAAAGGAAAGCAGGTTATGATTCCATTTTGCATCATTTATTCGTGGTGCTGATCGCGATCATTTTTGTCTGGAATAAAGTCACCGATTTCAAGACGGCATATCTCCAATCCTACCTCTTCCTTGTGGTGATGAACTGGTTCGACGGAATTATGCTTGACCGGGTGTGGGTTGGACACAGTAAAATATGGGAGATCAAAGGAATGGAAGGGATTCCGTACATAAAACCATGGAAAACCGTGCTGACAAAACGAGCCTGGCGACGATTCTGTATCTGATCATTGCACTTGTGACAGCTGGGATTGTAGTGCTGGTTGGGAAAATCTGTTAAGAGACAGCATTGAAAAAAAGAGAAGAATATTATATACTACTCATGAGTAGTATTTTTGCGTAAGGGACTTTCGGAATATATAGGAAGTTAAATATCTCTGTTACTGGAGCAAATCAGTAAAACAGAGATATTTTTATGCCGCAGGCGTACCAAATTTGATTCGAAAAATTTTTGGCATTGAGAACGAAGGGCGGAGACGGTATAATGGAAGCAGAATTTAACATCAGTAGACAAGAAGTCCCCCGCTTCTAAAGCGGTGGGATGAATTGTTAAAAGAAACATAACAGCAGTGGCGGGCGGAGAGAAATCGGTATCCTCCACTGACATGAGGTAAGTCACAGTCGAACTATTTTCGACATGTCAGACTCCGTGAAAATACCGACTGTGAGGTTCACACAACAGAAAAGGTATAAAACATGAGATATCAGATCAGAAATGCAAAAGTACAGTTTGGCGCGGATACGATTTTAAACAGTGTGAATTTCGAAATTCACGATACAGAAAAAATTGCAATTGTCGGTAGAAACGGCTGTGGAAAAACGACGCTGCTGCGGCTGATTGCCGGGGATATTGAGATGAGTAATCTGGACAGCGACGAGACCTGCGGGATTACAATGAGCGGAAAACAGAACATCGGTTTTCTGCGCCAGATTAATTTTACCGATGGAGATGTGCCGGTAAAGAGGAGCTGGAGAAGGCTTTCTCAGAAGTCTTTGCGTGCGAGGCACGAAAAAAGGAAATCGAAAAGCTGCTCGCCGAGACGGAAGATCACAAAAAGCTGCTGGCGGAGTACGATTTTCTGGAGCGGAGAATCGAGAGTCTGCACGGGTACAGCTGGAAAAAAGATATGGAAACGATGTTCCAGAAATTTGGTTTTGCGCTCGAAGATCTGGAAAAACCGATCGGTGAATTTTCGGGCGGACAGCAGACAAAAATTGCCCTAATTCAGCTCCTCTTACAGCGCCCGGACATCCTGCTTCTGGACGAGCCGACCAACCACCTCGACATCGCTGCAGTGGAGTGGTTGGAAAATTATCTGAAAAGCTACGAAAATGCCGTTATCATTGTATCACATGACCGCATGTTTCTGGACCGCGTGATTGATGTGACGTATGAAATCGAATACGGTGACATCAAACGGTATCCGGGAAATTATTCGGCATTTGTGAAACAAAAAGAAGAAGCACAGATCAAACAGGAAAAAGACTATGAAGCGCAGCAGAAGGAAATCGAGCGTCTGACGGCGTGGATTGAAAAATGGAAAAACACACCGACAAAAGTTGCGGCCACCCGTTCGAAACGAATGGCGATCGAGCACATGGTAAAAATTGAGAAACCGCGGCGGTTTGACACGAGGACATTCCACGCCTTATTCCATCCGGTACGCGAAAGCTATACGGATGTGCTCACGATGAAGAAACTGAAAATCGGATACGATACCGTCCTGAGCGAGGTTTCGGCCGTCATCAAAAAAGCAGAACGGATTGTGATCATCGGAGAAAACGGAAAAGGAAAATCGACGCTTCTGAAAACCGTTGTGGGCGAAATCAATCCACTGGGCGGAAGTTATCAATTTGGAAACCGCGTGGATTTTGCCTACTTCGATCAGCACAAAGCAGTCAACCAGAAATTCGACCCGGAGCAGACGGTGCTCGACTATTTCTGGAGTCTTTATCCGAACCTGCTTCGCAACGATGTCCGAAGCGCACTGGGAGCCTTTCTGTTTTCCGGTGAGGATGTCGAAAAGAAAATGGGGCAGCTCTCCGGCGGTGAAAAAGTGCGGCTGGAGCTCTGCCGGATTTCTATACGAAACCGAATTTCCTGATCCTGGACGAGCCGACGAATCACATGGATCTGGCGGGAAAAGAAGCGCTGGAAAAATGCTGACCAGCTACGAGGGAACCGTTTTGTTCGTATCGCACGACCGTTATTTCATCAACCAGGTGGCAACCGGTATTCTGGAGTTCGGCGAGAGCGACGTACAATTTTACGAAATGAATTATGCACAGTATCTCGAAGAAATCAAACGGCAGACGCCGGGCAGAGAAACGGGAAATGCGGGAGGAGCTGTACGAAAACCGGCCGACGTTCCGACGCTGGATGATGTGTTTGACAAAAAGAAATATTATAACCCGGGAAAAATTCTGTCCCGCTTAAAACGGCAGCTCGAAAAATACGAGGAGCAGCTTGCGGAGAGTGAGAGCAGAATGTCAGAACTTCAACTGGAAATGATGGACCCGGAACTTTCCGCAGATTACGAACGGCTGATGGAGCTTCAGACGAAAATAGACGAAGAAAATCAGACACAGGAATCCCTGCTGGAACGCATGATGGAAACGGAACTGGAACTCGAAGAGATGGAAACACAGGACGAATAGAGAGGTGAGTACCATAGAAAAGATAGATCAGTCTAAAAATGGACTATCATGAAAATGAAGTTTTTCTCGTTTTAGGATATTCGGTTTGTTATATTTTGTAAGTATTCTGCACCCATGACTGGTATGCATTCGTAAGCGGGGCTGAAATCTTTCGGATAAAAAAGTCAAATTTTGTTGACAACCCCGAAGACATTTGATAGTATTTATCAAGTAATGTAATATTCCATGAGGGAGTAGTTAGCACGAATGTGTGATTTGTCAACATTCTGATTATAAGAAAAGAGTATAATCTGGCAAATCTTAAATAATGAGACTCATGTATATCGATGAATCACCGGTGTATCGCATATCGGATGTTCCTTGATATACATGAGTCTTTTTTTTGCGGATAATGAGTAAAACCTGCTTCTGTTAACGATACTATTTTGGAATATATGCTTGGAAAACAAAGGAGGAAAACATGGAAAATTTCATCAACAACGCCCCGTTTGCTCTTGTGCTTGTCTGTCTCGTCATCGGTTTTGTCCTGCTGATCAAAGGTGCGGACTTTTTCGTAGAAGGAAGCTCAAGCGCAGCAAAGAGACTGCACGTTCCGTCGATCATCATCGGACTGACCATTGTTGCCATGGGAACATCACTTCCGGAGACCGCGGTCAGTGTATCGGCTTCACTTACCGGCAACAACGAGCTCGCAGTCAGTAATGTCATCGGTTCCAATATCTTTAACCTGATGGTTGTCATCGGTGTCTGTGCCGTACTGACCACCATAGAAGTTGCAAAGGAAACCATCAAAAGAGACATCCCGCTGTCCCTGATTTGCGCCGGACTTTTAATGGTTTTAGGAATCAGCGGACTCGGCGATAAATCCGGTATGATGCTCGGTCACCTGGACGGTGTGATCTTAATTGGATTCTTTGCAGGTTACATTGTCTACATGGTTCAGATTGCCTTAAAGGCAAACCGCGAAGGAAAAAAAGTCGAAATTGAAGGCGGTTCCGACGAGGATATCAAGCTGCTTTCCGTTCCGAAGAGTATCGTGTTCATCGTCGGTGGAGCAGTCGCCATTGCAGTCGGCGGAGATGTGACCGTAGATGCCGCAGCGAGAATCGCGGGCGATCTCGGAATGAGCCAGACTCTGATCGGACTGACCATTGTTTCCATCGGAACTTCCCTTCCGGAACTCGTAACTTCTATCGTTGCTGCGAGAAAGAATGAAGTTGATATGGCACTTGGCAACGCGATCGGTTCTAATATCTTCAACATTCTTATGGTACTTGGCATTGCATCCGCAATCAGCCCGATGGCCATCATTACGGAAAATATAATTGATTTGTGTGTATTGATCGTATTCACGGTATGTGTATGGATTTTTGCAGGAACCAAAAGAAAATTGGAAGAGTCGAAGGTTTCTGTATGGTCGCATTTTATGCTGTATATGCCATTTATATCATTGTAAGATAAGGGGAATAGAAAATGGTGTTATTTCTAAAGGTGTTTCTTACCGAGTTCATCGCAGAGATGGGCGATAAGACGCAGCTCATGCTGATTGCGCTTACTTCGAAGTACAAGCTGAAAGACATTATCCTGGGAACCGCAGCCGCGATTCTGGTACTGAATGGAATGGCTGTTCTCGCAGGCGGCCTCGTCAGCGAATTCATTCCGGACTGGCTGATTAAGACGATTGCAGCACTCGCATTTCTTTACTTCGCAGCATCCACCATTTCCGGTGATGATGACGAGGAAGAGGAAGAAGGCGGCAAATCCAAAATTCGGTTCGCACCGCTCGCCGTTTTCTGTACGTTCTTCGTAGCAGAGCTCGGAGACAAAACACAGCTTACCGCAATCACCTTTGGTGCAAATGAAGGTATGGGATCCGCATTCGTTGTATGGATCGGATGTTCTCTCGGACTGTTCGCAGCGGATATTCTCGGAATGCTGGTCGGCTACCTCTTAAAGAGCAAGACACCGGATGGGCTGCTGAATACACTGGCGTTTGTCATCTTTTCAATTTTCGGTGTATACACACTTACCAGGGACTGAAACTGATCAGCGCAAGCGTCTGTCCACTGCCGGTATGGCCGGTACTGATCGCTGCAACGGCTGTTTTTGTTGTTGCATGTGTCTGTCTTTTTGTGAAAAGAGAGAAGAAGAAAGCAAAATAAAAACTGCGCACCGCATACTCATGATTTGGATGAGAAATGCGGCGCGTATTTTTTATGCGGCAAAATGAAAGTTTACCATTGAAGCATTTATAGGGTATAATATTTTGTAACTATTCAGAGTCCCATCTCGATTCCGCTTACGCTGCATCTCGATGTTGCTTCTCGCCATATGAAATTCCAGAAAAATAGCTCATTCATGTAAACATGATTCGCGATTTTTCTTCCATTTCGCATGGCTCTGAATAGTTACAATATTTTCAAATGATTATTTACGAATATGGAGGAAAACAGCATGTCTGATTTTGGTATGAAAATTCATGTTGCCGCCAAAATCCAGATAACCGGTTGCGCCGCCGTATAATCCGCGTCTGACCGTTTCCAGTTCGTCAATAATTTCCATTGCCTGATTTTCGGTGCACCGCTTAAGGTGCCTGCCGGAAGAAATGAGGATACCAAATCCAGTGATGATACTCGCCTTTTTTTCTTCCCTCTACCAGTGAAACGATGTGCATAACGTGGGAATACCGCTGGATTCTCATAAATTCGGACACCTTTACCGAACCGATTTGTGCAATTCTTCCCATGTCATTTCTTGCAAGGTCGACCAGCATAACGTGTTCTGCACGCTCTTTTTCATCTGCGAGCAGTTCCTGTTCCAATGCCGTATCTTCCTGCGGTGTCTTTCCGCGCTTTCTCGTACCCGCAATCGGACAAGTATAAACTCTGTTATCTGTCTGCTTGACAATCATTTCCGGCGAACTTCCGATAATTTCAAAATCACCGAAATTGTAATAATACAGATACGGTGACGGATTTAATTCCCGCAGTTCCTTATACAGTTCAAAACCGTCCTGTTTGGTCTGAATCGTCCAGCGCTGTGAAAGCACCGTCTGGAAAATGTGTCCTTCTTTGATGTACTGTTTGATTTTTTCAACTTTCCTGCTGTACTGCTCACAGGTATCGGATTTTTTCACGATAATGCCATCATGGACGTGTTTTTTCTCTGCCGCCTTTGGATTTTTTCTTGCCCGCGCAATCAGCTCTTTGGCTTCCTGTTCTGCGCGTTTCTTGCCTTCCGGGCTGTCTTCTTCCAGTATTACCGCTGTAAGGTTTCTGCTACATGGTCGATTGCCAGAAACTTTGAAGCCAGCATAAGCTGAAT
>ENA-OQCS01001568-OQCS01001568.1-human-gut-metagenome-genome-assembly--contig:-NODE-1568-length-11415-cov-3.395110_pt1 | contig 11415 bp, 13 predicted proteins | sample MGYA00242757_ERZ504575 | MGnify/ENA primary metagenome ERZ504575 (study PRJEB26092, sample SAMD00036297) | human gut metagenome | host: Homo sapiens | study: EMG produced TPA metagenomics assembly of... | reverse complement strand
ATAACTACGATGCAGAATTCTTGGTTGACAAGAGTTATGTAAAGCTTCGTTCGGTAGTTCTCTTCTTGGGATTTGCCAAAGGCTTGGTTGGCTAATACTTTCTTGACAGGCGTTAAGGTTTCTGTCTTCGGTAACAACCTCTTCCTCTGGACACCTTCTAGCAATACATTCATCGACCCAGAGTCAACCTCTTTCGGTAACGACTTGTCTGGTAACTTCGGTGAGTATTCTGCTAACCCAAGCTCACGCAAGATGGGTTTCAATGTTTCTGTTAAATTCTAAAGGTGGATCATTTATGAAAAAAATATTATTATGTAGTGCAGCTTGCCTCTTGGCGCTTTCTAGCTGCGATATGGATATCAATGAGAATCCAACTATCCTGCTTCTGGTGATATTACACCAACATTGGAGTTCCCTGCTGTGCAGAATGCCATAGCTGCGGTTCCTGGTGATGCAATGTTCACTTATGGTGGCTATTTTGCTCAGTATTTTGAGCAGCGTCCTGAGTATAACCAGTATAACAATATTGCTGAGCTTCACTTTGATGAGGCTTCTCAGCTCTTCGATCGTTGCTATCGTACCATCTATGCCGGTGCGATGACTGATATCAAGGATATTGAGAGTAAGACTACCAATACAGCCAACCTCTATGTCTGCAAGGTAATGACAGCTTTGGCTATGCAGTATATGGTAGATGCTTGTAGCGATGCTCCTTATACAGAGGCTTGCCAGGGAAGCTCTAATCCTAATCCGGTTTGGGATGATGGTAAGAGTGTGTATGAGAATGTTTTGAAGGCTATGGATGATGCTGAGGCTGCTATTGCTGCTTCGGATAACATCGATATGACTGACCCTATGTTCAGCAAGAACCTGAACAGCTGGAAGCGTTTTGCCAATGCCCTCCGTCTTCGTATGTATATGCGTCTGATTGATGCAAATGTAGATGCGGCTAATTATACTGCCAAGGCTAAGGCTATCGTGGCTAACGGTATCCTCCCTGTTTCTGATGTAGTATTTAATGTATATAGCAATGCAGAGGGACAGTATAATCCTTGGTATGGTAATATCTTCTCTTTGAATGCAAACAACTTCTGTGCTGCTTATCCATTGGTAACTTACTTCAATGCTACCAATGACCCTCGTGAGGCCTATGCTTTGAATAAGGCTACTGCAAGTGGTAAGTATGTAGGTGAGATTCCTGGTGCAAAGACTAAGTATTTGGATTGGGATGGTACTAAGTTGATGGATAAGGATGTAAGTCTCGTTAATACAGAGGTTGCCAAAGCTATGCCGGTTTATCTCTTTACTCTTAGCGAGGTTGAGTTCCTGAAGGCTGAGGTTGAGTTGCGATTCAATAACGATGAGGCTGCTGCCAAGCTGATTATGAGGCTGCTGTTGAGAATGACTTCTTGTCTCGTCAGGTTGCAGGTTACTCTGATTTCATTGCAGGTGATAAGGTAAACTTCGATAAGCAGGCTACTAAGGAAGATAAGTTGAATTTGATCTATATGCAGAAGTGGGTTGCTTTGTTCTATCGTAATCACTTCGAGGCTTGGTCTGAGCAGCGTCGTACTGATGTTCCTGTCTTGTCTTCTGCTTCTGCTGAGAAGGTTCACAAGGATCCAACAAGCTATACTGCTGGTAATCTGATTGCGCCTGCTGTTAATTACTATGGTAAGGGCGGCTTGTGCAAGCGTATGCCTTATCCTTCAACAGCGCGTCAGCTGAACAAGAATACTCCTGCCGTTAAGACTTTGGCAGATCCTGTATTCTGGGATGTTAAGTAATCAATAGGTACTTTTATTCATTCATTATATAAAGATAAAAGATATGAAAAAGATATTGTTTTTGGCCTTGATGCTCAGCATGACTGCTGTTGGATTAACTTCTTGCAGCGACGATGAGGAGTTTACTGATTCAAGGATTACATATTATCCGGTTTTGGAAATCCAGGGTGATGACTTTGTTCAGGTGCCTATCGGTACCACTTATACAGAGCAGGGTTGTAAAGCTACGTTGAATGGAGAAGATTATTCTTCTAAGGTTGTAACGTCTGGTACTGTAGATGCTTCTAAGGCAGGTTTGTATTACATTACTTATTCTGCAACAAATGCTGATGGCTTCTCAGTATCTACTACTCGTACTGTAGCTGTCTGTGATCCAACCATTACAACAGATATGTCGGGTACCTATACTCTCCAGGCTGGTTCTCATCGTGATTATTACAAAGAGGATGGTTCTGTAGCTACTACTTCTTTCTCTGGTTATACCGTTAAGGTTACTAAGGCTGCACCTGGCATCTTCTATGTAAGTGATATGATGGGTGGTTACTATGACCAGAAGGCTGGTTATGGTTCAAGCTACGCAATGACAGGTTACTTCCAGTTGTTGGCTGATAATTCTCTGGTCTTGCTTTCTAGTTCTGTGGAAGGTTGGGGCGATTCTGCTACTGGCTTTAAGGATGGAAAGTATGATCCTGCTACAGGAGAAATCTCTTACGTGGTGAATTATGCTACATCAATGGATTTCGTCATCACATTGAAGTAATAAAAAAAAATAAGATTTTAAAGGAATAAGATTATGAAGAAATATATTTCAATGTTTATGTTCGCCTTGCTGGGCTGCTTCGCTCTTGTGTCTTGTGATACTGAGACTGATGAGTCGGCTGGTGGAACTGCCGTTGAGCAGATGGCTGGTATTTGGGATGTACAGGTTGATGCTGTAGATGAAATGGTAATGTTTTGTATGAAGATCCGTATGGATTGGGTACCATTACTGTGAATACCTACAATACTGCTGCCAATAGCGATAAGGAAATGTGGTTGCAGGATGCTGGCTTCTGGGGCGTACAGATGAAAGTGAATGTAGATTATGCTGCCAAAACTTTCTCTGCAGCTGCTGGTTCTAGCTATAATCCTTCTAATGCTGAGGCTGGCAATGTTGAGTTGCTCGAAGGCAGGTGTTATTGAATCAGGGAAAGAACCTTCACGGACTTCCTTGTGATAGCATCTGCTATAAGGTTAAGTTCAGCGATGATGATAATGCTTTGACTTATCGCATCTCAGGAGTTAGACATTCTGGCTTCTATGAATAATAGATTAAACTCTATTAAAATAATAAATGGATATAATATAAGGCAAAGTGATTTGCCTCGTTGTTGACCAAGTCAACACTTATATCTCTCTCGTCTTGGGGACTGGCAGTGGCCGGTCCCCTTTTTTGTAAACATCAAAATATATACGTATTATGCCAAGAAACACGAAAGAACCAGAGTCTTTATTCCCTCCTCACCTTATCTCTTTCCCTTCCTTGTTGATGATGGAAATAAGAGTCAGGATAAAACTATTGACAAAAAGAAAGGCACGATACGCCTATATCGAAATGCCGAAGCCCGTATCTCCTACCACCTCAGGAAGTTAGGTGCTAAGATAGGTGTCAAGGGCAAACTCACCCTCTATGTCGCCCGCCATTCCTGGGCAACGGCAGCAAGAGACAACCATATCTCTATCTCAGTCATCAGCGAGGCATTGGGACATCATTCTGAAATCACCACACAAATCTATCTCCGCTCCATCAAAAGCTCAGAAGTGGATGATGCCAATGCAGGATACTGGCAGTTCTATAAGCCGAAAAAAGAATAAAAGAGGGATTTTGAAAAATGAACCAAAATGAACCAATTTTTCTGAATCTTTACATAAGAGACACAGAAATGACGAAAACATACTTTCAATCAAACGACTTAGAAAATTGCGTATGATAAGAATTCTAAAAAAATGTTGATTTTCGTAGAATGATACTAATTTTTTAACACGCATAATTTGCTAGTTTGCAACAATATTCGTATTTTTGCAGTGAGTATCTGTGTCTCTTATGTAGAGATTCAGATGATCGACATCAAAAAACGAACTTGATTCGCATGATGAAAGAGACAAATATACAATCACAGGTTACGTCCACTATTGCAGGGGACGACGGCGAAGCCGTGGCAAATAGTGAAGAAACCGCTAAGAAATTGACTCCCCAAATGCCTAATGAAGGGCTTGAAAAACCTGCTGATGCAGGATGGTATGTGGCTGTAGTGAGAGTGAATTGTGAAACGAGAATAGCTGATTCTATACGGATAAATCTTAATTACAATCATATTTGGTTTGACTACTGGATTCCCAAGGTAAAAGTGGTTTATCTCGACAAGCGTTCCAATAAGCGAAGAGTGAAAGAAAAGCTGTTTCTTTCTACCTTCATCTTTTGCAATGTCTCTCAGAGACAACTTGATAAAATCCGATTCCGTTCGGATGTGTATAAGATGCTGACAATGCCTGGACAAAGGAAAATATACCAGATTCCCGACCAGGTTATTGCCAACTATCGATATTTTGTTGAGAATGACGAAGAGCCTGTCACTGCTGCCCCTGTTCCTTTGAAGAAAGGTATCAAAGTGCGAGTGACTGCAGGTAGCATGAAAGGTGTAGAAGCATACGTACAGAGCTATAATGCAAGAAAGCCGTTATCGGCAGCGAAATCAAGTACATCAGTGGTGCAACGCTTACGATAAGTAGAAATTTACTCGAAGTCGTTGAAGAAGATTGAGTGGTAGAATGATCTTGTTGCATTAAAAAAGAAAACGTAGATATATACCCATTAATATATTTAGAATAAAGATTAATTAAGTTATATTATTTATGAGTGATAAATTAAATCAGAATAGTTCAGAAAAGAAGCCATTCTCAGGGATGCTGTATCAGCTCAAAGTATCCCTTTTTGCTAACAAACTGACGAATTGGTATTTTTCTAAGGCTACACTGCCATATTGGTGCATCATGGTACTCGATAGCATCGCTATCGTAGTGGCAGGAATGATTGCAACCTATATCGCAGGAGGAGGCGAGCTGATAGCTTCCCATTTCTGGAACTATCTCCTCACGTTCATTTGTTCCCTGCCACTCTTCGTAGTCGGCATGCGAATCTTCCATACCTATTCCGGTATCATGCGCTACTCGTCATTCGTTGACCTGCTTCGCATTTCCGGAGCCCTCGTTGTCGGTTTCATTCTGAACAGCATTCTTCTCATGGTGGTGCCAGACAGTATCCGCTGTGAGCTTACCACGGAGGCTATTGTCGTCATGCTCTTCATATCCATGATAGAGATGTGGACGATGCGAATCCTCGTGAAGTATATGTACGACTCCAGTTTTTCTGCTGAAACCAAGACTCCGGTTTTCATACTCGGAGTAAGAGAGGGTGGTATCTCCTTGGCAAAGTCCATGCGCAACGACCATCCTTCACAGTATGTCGTCAAAGGATTCTCTACCGAAGAAGCCGCAGTGGTAGGCAGATTCCTGCTGGGTTGCAAAGTCTATTCCTATGATGAGACTTTGATAGGCGTCATGCACAAGATGAATGTCAAGACCCTCTTTGTAAGCCCTCTGGTCACAGAGAAGTTCCTGGAGAAGCAGGATATGATTGACAAGCTTACTGCAGAAGGCATCAAGATTATGATGATGCCGAAGGCACTGAGCTGGGACGCAAGTCAAACCTCCGTTATCAGATGATGCACGAGGTAGATATCGAAGACCTTCTTCCACGAGACAAAATCGAAGTGGATATGAAGGCGATAGGAAAGCTCCTCTGCGGTCGCACCATTCTGATTACAGGAGCAGCCGGCAGTATCGGTTCCGAGATGGTGAAGCAGATTGCCATCTATAAGCCACAGCGCCTGATTCTCGTTGATGAGGCTGAGACCCCAATGCACGATGTCCGCCTCTTCATGAACAAGAACTATGCTGATCTTCCTTGCGAAACCATCGTAACCAGCATCACCAATGCCACCCGTATGGAGCGCATCTTCTCTGAGTACCATCCAGACTATGTATTCCATGCTGCAGCCTATAAGCATGTACCGATGATGGAGGACAACCCATCAGAGGCTGTGCAGAATAATATATATGGTACGCGCGTGATAGCCGATATGGCTGTGAAGTACGGCACCAAGAAGTTTGTGATGATCTCTACCGATAAGGCAGTGAACCCAACCAACGTGATGGGCTGCAGCAAGCGAATCTGCGAGATCTACTGCCAGGCATTGAACAAGGCGATTGTGGATGGCGAGGTAAAGGGTGTTACCCAGTTTGTAACCACAAGATTCGGCAATGTCTTGGGAAGTAACGGTTCCGTTATCCCAATCTTCAAGAAGCAGATTGCGATGGGCGGTCCGATCACCGTCACCCATCCCGACATCATCCGTTTCTTCATGCTGATCCCTGAAGCCTGCAAGTTGGTATTGGAGGCTGGAACCATGGGTAAGGGAGGCGAGATCTTCGTCTTCGATATGGGCAAGCCAGTCCGTATCGCCGATTTGGCAAAGCGCATGATAGCCCTTTCGGGAGTAGATGGCATCGACATCAAGTACGTTGGACTCCGAGATGGTGAGAAACTCTTCGAGGAAGTTCTGAACGACAAGGAGGCGACCGTTCCAACCCATCATCCAAAGATTATGGTAGCCAAGGTTCGTGAGTATCCATACGAGTTGGCACGCAAGAACGAGGAAGACCTCTATCAGCTCTCCTTCACCTACGATGACATGGCGATAGTGAAGAAGATGAAGGAGATAGTGCCAGAGTACAAGAGCCAGCACTCGAAGTACTCCCAGCTGGATGCGCAGTAAAAAACTGTGTAACTATTGGTAATTATAGTGGGGACTCCGTTATGGTGATATACGAAAAACTCCCCATCTGTTTTCAGATGAGGAGCATTTTCTAGAGATGGAAGTCGATTTCCTTCAGCCATTCCTTGACATCGAAGCAAGGACAGCTCTTGCGAACCCAGGGGAGGTCGCGATGGTCTAGAATCTCGGCATCGGGATAGTCGAGGGAGAGACTGTAGAGGAGGTCTTCCAGAGAATCCTTCTGGGCTGGAGTGCGAGTGTCGGCAGGCTTGCCTTTCTCATCGAGACCACCTTCGTAGCAGATTCCGATGCTGTGGGCGTTGTAGTGACGGGCGTGAGCACCCACCTCGGTTTCTGGACGGCAGGGATAGACCATGCCATCCTTCGTAATGTAATAATGGTAACCGATGGAGCGGAAACCACGGGCCTTGTGGCAGGCTTCCAAGCTTCTACTGGGAAGTCCTGGTTAACACGTGTGGCACTGCAATGTACCACAATCAGATCGATTTTTCTTGGATTCTTCATGGCTGTGTTGTTGTAAGATTAATAATGATGTTTTTTCGTGGCAGTGAAGCCTTTGTCCTAGAGGTGGGTGCAGCTCTGCATGCAGAAGGAGCTGAGGACGGCGGTGAGGACAGTGATGACGAAATTGATGACGGATTTCCAGTTTACTTTCATGATGATTAATTTTGAATGTTGATTGTTGAATGTTGAATTTTCTGTGAGCCAAGAAGGAAGCGGGCAGGATGAGCAAGTATCCGTTCAGGGCGATGAATTGACAATGTTGAATGTTGAGCGATGAACTCATTCCTGATGTGCCCTCGGATTACTCCGGACTGCATCCTGCCGATGCGCTTTCTCTTGTTTCAGATGCCAGGAGGCTAGGCTTACTACAAGCTTACATTATCGTCTCCTGTGGTTCCGCTACCACCCTGGTCGGTGTTGTCACCTCCTGTGGTTCCGCTACCACCCTGGCTGGTGTTGTCTCCACCAGTGGTTCCGCTACCACCCTGGCTGGTGTTGTCGCCACCCGTGGTTCCCTTGTCGGTATCTGGGGTGGTGCCATCCCCTAACAGAGCAGTGGCCTTCTTCAGCGTAGCAGCGAGGTTGATGGTCTTGGCGCTGAACTCACCGGTGCCACGAGCACGGAGACGGAAACCGTCGATGTTCTTGGCGATGGTGAACTCCTTCTCCGAGGCAGCTCCCTCCTTGTTGCGGATGCCGATGGAGAAGATGGCGAGGTCGTCGATCTTCACAGCGATACCCTGCAAGGTGAGTTCCTTGATGCACGATACCATATCGGTAATCATGCCCTTGATGGCTCCCTTGGAGAAAGGAGTGTTGTGGCTAGCCATGTGTCCGGCCAGGCCGTCGGTACCTACCGTCTGCGTGATGACTGGATAGCGTAGTACTTGCCGTATGCCTCTGGCATCTTGGCGTTCTGATTTAGTTTTAGTACGTAAAGCAACATAATAGTTAATTTTGAATGTTGAATGTTGAATGTTGAATGTTGAATGTTGAATGGGCGCTGCGCAGTGCCTGGTTTTATGTCTCTTTCTGAATCACATTGCAAAGATACAACATTTCTCATTCCCAACTCACCTATGCTCAATGTTGCTCCACGATACTCAACGATTATCACTGATAAATATCAGGGCTCTCCCAAATGGAAGAAAATATAGGATACTTGCAGGGGATTGAACTCCTTGCTGTTCTTGGTGTATCCACTCTTCAGCAGCTGCTCATAGAGCTGGGTGCATCTTACTATCCATCTCATCAGATGGGCTCTTGCCACGTCCGGGTCGGAATCCGGAAAATAGAGCAGGGCTAACTCCTGCTTGGTGTAACTTCGTAAATCCATTTTTTATAATGTTGAATGTTAAATGTTGAATGTTGAATTTTTCCCACACGGATACCATCCATAAGTATGATACTTAGCTGTCGTAACCATGATACTTAGCTATCGTAACCATGATACTTAGCTATCGTAACCAAGATACTTAATCCTCCATGGTATCGCTAGGTTCGATGAAGGAATCATTGTTGATTTCGCTACCTTCCTTCTCTATCACAGCCCAGCCGTTGCCGTTCTTCTTGTGAATCTTCTTGAATCCAAGACGCTTCATCACGTTACCGATGTTCTGGTTGCTCAGATTCTGGCGAAGGGCAGGGTTCACACCTATCCTCTCCAGTATCTCGCACTGTAGCGGAACTTGATAAACTGTAGCGGCGTATCTGGCTCCGGTACCCGGTAGAAACGGAGTATCTGCTCCTCGGCATAGTTGGCTACCATGAAGAGGCGGTTGTGGCAGCGCATCAGCTCGATGTCGTCCCTCGTCAACCAGAATGTCCACTCCAGGGGCTCGCCCTTAGGGTGGCTCATCACTTCCTGACCCAGTGCCACTGCCTCGGCAAACACGTGGTCGTAGTCTATCGGGTGGTCTATCGGACTCTCGATGCTCTTTACCAGCCAAGGACAGTAGCGGCGGTTCTCTTCGTCGGTGATGAACTGCTGGTTGTTGGTGGTACCGCAGAGCGATCCACGGTGGGGCATCTCCGAACGGTACTTGTCGTAAGGTCGGCGGATGGAGAATGTCACCTTGGTCATGTTGCTCTTGAAGGCGCTCAGGTTCTTGCCGAATACCATCTCAAACTCGTCGAGACAGAGCAGAGCCTTGCTGCTGAAAGCCTCCATGAAGTCCTTGTCGGTGTAGGCTCCCGTCGAGTCGTTGAGGAAATACTGGCGCAACTGTGGGGGCAACAGCATCAGGAAGAACGTGGTCTTGAAGATGCCGCCCTTGCCCACGAAGATGAGTATCATCTGGTTCACCACCTTCGGTGTTACCCACGCCACTACCATCGCCACCAGCCACTTCTTGAAGAAATAGCGGAAGAGGCTCTGCGTATGCTCGTTGTCGGGCAGGTTCTCCACCTCGATGCGGTCGGCGAGCTGGTCGATGTAGTCGGGATCCTCTCCCTTCTTCCATTTCGGCAGACTGCGCAGGTAATCGACCAAGGGTCGAAGGCTCGCTGAAGTCGCTGTTGATGATGTTGTGCAAGGTCTTCTCCGAGAGATGCTGCCCCGACTCGTCCATCTCGCTCCAGATGGAGTTCTCGATGTTGTCGTCGATGCGGACCCAATCTGGATACTTGCCGTCTAAAACGATGCGGCTCTCCACCTCGTAAAATCCCGTCAGCACGTTTCGGCGGAACAGATAGTGGTGAGTAGCCACTGCTTGATGCGCCTTACTGATGGCTTGCCGCTGCGACCTTCGCCCTGGCGATAGAAATGCCAGATGCCAAACTTGTGCAGATGCTTGTAGCGAGACTTGACGACGGAAGCTGTATCCTGGTAGCTGGAGCCAAACTCACGGTCGGCGTAGGACTGGGCTTCTTCCAGCGGGATGCCATAGTAGATGCAGATGTCGGCAAAGTGCCACACGTACGCGTTGTGATGCTCAGGCTCGAATCGGTAGCCCCACAAGTCGAGCAGTTCCTTGATGTGGGAAGCCGCCTCCTCGATGGTAGGCACCCCCTGGTCGCTTGACTTCTCCTCCTCTTTCACCTTGATGGTTCGCTTGCCGCCCTTGGCGTTTCGTCTGGCAGAATACTTCGCCTGCAACGCCTTCTTCATATAGAGGGGCTTCAGGTCCTTCGGTCCCAAGGCAAAAGGCTCGGCATCCCAACGGAAATAGGCATCCGGGTCGTAGGCAAGTCCGGCGCATCGGGTGATATCGACACACTGCTTGTCGGGAGCGATACCCAGGAGCTGGGTGTAGTAAGCCATCGCCTTCTGCAGTACGGCATCGAAGAGTTCCAGCACGCTGATGTCGTCGTCATCCACAGGACGGTAGGCGCAGAACACTCTGAATCCCCTGCCGCTCACGGTGATATACTCTACCATCGTATGACTGTCGCCTCTCACCAGTGGATAAGATGCTCCATATCTTCCTTCTTCACATGGTCGAAGTCGAGCTGGAACATGTAGGTCGGTTTGAGGAAGTTGGCAAGTTGTCTGCCGTAGCCGTCCATGAGCGCCGAAACCGTGATGGCAGGCATCTCAGGCTTGTACTGGTCGGCAAACTGCTTGCTGATGGCGAGGCGCTTGCGGTAAGTTTCGGTCATCATTCGAAGCTCTGTGCCAGAGGTAATCATACTCTTGAAATACAGCCAGTCGACGAGTCGATGGCTCTCCGAAGATTTGATGCAAGGGAAGTACGATGGCATCGTAGCTGTCTCTTCCATGCTGTTGGTGTTTGATTCTTCTTCCATATTGATAAAATTATTAGTTGTTTATACTATTTTCTTGTTTGCAACGTTCTCTAACTAAGAGTGTGGGTGAACACTTGGCGATGAAGTCGGTGAAGGGTGAACCCCGATGCCAACCTTTAGCGTTAATAATGTGTTAAAAACACCCCATAACCCATTGTAATAGAGACTCTTTATATTTCTAGCATGCGCTGTATATACAAAGTTCTTTTTATTAGGGTTCACCCCGGAGCCGAAAAGGTGAATGCTTGGGGCAAGTGTTCACCCCGCTGTTCACCAATCGGTAACTGTCGGCAAAGTTACGACAAAAGGGCGATATAGGAAATCGAAATTTACCACATTGTGGTAAAAATAAATAGTAACTACTCAGCACCCCTATAGAAAACTTCTCGTTAATAAAGCATAAACTTGATTTTGCTTATTTTCTTCATCCTTACAAACTTTTTAATGATTGAGTCGATGAGGACGTAGGCTGTTTAAAACAG
>ENA-OQCS01001567-OQCS01001567.1-human-gut-metagenome-genome-assembly--contig:-NODE-1567-length-11425-cov-3.424057_pt1 | contig 11425 bp, 14 predicted proteins | sample MGYA00242757_ERZ504575 | MGnify/ENA primary metagenome ERZ504575 (study PRJEB26092, sample SAMD00036297) | human gut metagenome | host: Homo sapiens | study: EMG produced TPA metagenomics assembly of... | reverse complement strand
TTCCGCGCTATTTCGCGTAATTCGTACCTAATGTCGTAACATAAAGAAAGCGTTTATATACTTTTGACACATCCTCGAGGCTTTAAATTATCATTTTCTCAATCGGTAGCACCAGAATGCTTCCGCCCCCAGCGCTTTCAGCTTTCCGATAATCTCCCAGAAACACTTCTCGTCGAGTACGGTATGTACTGAGCACCAGCCTTCTTGTGCCAAAGGCATCACCGTGGGGCTCTTCATGCCCGGAAGTACAGAGACAATCTCATCCAGTTTCTCTTTCGGGGCATTCATCAGCACATACTTCTTATCTTCGGCTGTCTTCACGGCATCCATACGGAACAACAGCTCCCTCAATATCTCTTGCTTTTCCTCGCTCAGGTTCCTGTTACCAATCAGCAGGGCTTCGGACTTCATCACAACCTCCACTTCCTTCAAACGGTTGCTCACCAGCGTAGAACCGGAACTTACAATATCGAAAATGGCATCTGCCAGACCGATGCCCGGCGCCACTTCTACCGACCCCGTAATGACGTGTATCTCCGCATTCACCCCATTCTCTTTCAAAAAGCCGGAAAGGATACCCGGATAAGATGTCGCAATCTTCTTTCCGTGAAACCACTTCACCCCCGGATACTCAATATCCTTCGGCATGGCAAGAGACAGACGGCATTTGCTGAATCCCAGACGCTTGATTATCTCTGCATCCTCATTCTTCTCAACAAATTCATTCTCACCCACAATTCCTATATCAGCCACTCCGGTAGCCACAGACTGCGGAATGTCGTCATCCCTCAGAAACAACACTTCAAGAGGAAAGTTTGACGACTGCACCAACAACGAGCGCTTCATGGCACTCAACTTTATATCCGATTCTCCCAAAAACGACATGGTCTCGTCATACAGACGACCCTTAGCTTGTACTGCAATTCTTAACATAAGGTTATTTACTATTTTACGATTTACGATTTACTATTTACTATTTTGAATGAGATGACAGAAAACAAAACGAGGCTTACCAATATTCGGCAAGCCTCGTCTGTTATGTCATCTGTTGTACATATACACTCATACGCCCACCGAGTTATTCGTTAGGATGATGATGGTGATGATGTGCAACGATATTCTTCATATTTTTTGGATTTTAATGCGACAAAAGTAAACTAAAAGTTTGAAACTCCAAAAGATTTATCACAAAAAGTTTATTTTTTCTTTCAAATTCATCTTAGTTCACCACAAATTACACAGATTTGCACAGATTATTTTTATTCCAATCTATGCAAATCTGTGTAATCTGTGGTGAAACAATTAAATCAACGGCAATATTTCCTCCTGCTCTACTTCGCAGCTATGGAAATGCATTTCCGCTTCCGCCTTCTCCTTCGGAAAGGTAAAGTAGGTGCAAGTGGCTTCTGTGCAAAGTTCGCCCATGCTATTATACAGGCGTGCTTCTATGATAGCAATATTCCGCTTCTGCTCGCGAAGCGAAGCCCGCAGCACCACATGCGTGTCGTTGGTCGATATGGATTTGCGGAAGCGGGTTTCCATTTTCGATGTCACCCCGCCGGTCTGCAGCTTGCGGAACACGACCCAGCCGCAGATTTCATCCAGCAATACGGACTGGATGCCTCCATGCAACGTATTCAGCCACCCTTGATACTCCGGACGCGGCTTCCAGATGCTCACCACCTCGTCACCGTCCTCATAAAACTCCATTCTCACACCGGCTTCATTGTCAGGAGAGCAACCGAAACAGTTGTAGCCCTCCATATCTTTCCACGGATTGATAATCTTCTTCATATCGTATTCTTCTTTATCTGGTTTTGATTCATAAAGTCTCTCAATAAGACGTTCAATATTAGTCATTCCGATTGAGAACTACAAATTATTGATGCCTTTTTCAAAGAAAAATTAGCGGGATACTGTTCAAAAACCGGTTATTTTATTTAGCTTTGTATAAATGAGAGAGAACAACAAGATGCAAAGAGGGGCCTTTTTCTGCTTATGGATATTATTTACATTCTCATTGTTTGCGCAAAACAAGGAGAACGGTTCTGTCGCATGCGACAGCATCGTATATAAAAACACCTTCGGAAAAGCATTGAAGAAATTCCTCAACTTCAGCGACTTCGACACTACCTATATCAGTCCCAACCGATACAATTACGCCCTGATGCTCGACCATTTCACCAATTACGAGTATTACTCCGTGGGCAATGACGACCAGCGGCTCCGTTTCTCGCCCAACCCTCACAACAAGATAGGCGCTTACTTCGGATGGCGTTGGATATTCCTGGGATGGGCTGTCGATACGGACTGGCTCTACGGAAAGAAAAGCAAGAAAAAGCGCGGTACGGAGTTTGATCTCAGTCTTTACAGTTCCAAACTGGGAGTCGACATTTTCTATCGCAGCACCGGAAACGACTATAAGATACACAAGGTATCCGGCTTTTCCGACGAGATTCCCTCCAATTATTCCGAAGATTTCAACGGATTGAAAGTAAAGATGAAGGGATTAAATCTGTATTACATTTTCAACAATCGACGTTTCTCCTATCCAGCCGCCTTCAGCCAGTCCACCAACCAGCGCTGCAATGCAGGTTCTTTCATTGCCGGATTCTCCGTATCCACCCACAATCTGAACTTCGACTATACCAAGCTGCCCGAAATCATTCAGGAAACCATGAACCCGGGTATGAAGGTGAAACATATCAAATACACGAACATCAGCCTCAACGCCGGCTATGCCTACAATTGGGTGTTTGCCCGCAACTGCCTCGCATGCCTGTCGTTCAATCCGGCTGTCGCCTACAAGACATCACGCATAGAGAAGACAGAAGAGCGGGAAGCGGACGACTGGTACAAGAATTTCAATATCGACTTCATTCTGCGTGCAGGTGTGGTATACAACAACAGCAAATACTTCGTGGGTACCTCATTCGTAGGACGGACATACGACTACTACAAAAACAGTTTCTCCCTAAACAACGGGTTCGGTACCCTCCAAATATATGCCGGATTCAACTTTTATCTGAAAAAGGAGTACCGGAAGAACAAAAAGTAAAAAAGGCTTTCAGCCTCATCTCCCCTCAAAAGCTATAAACACACTCCACCCCTACTATATCCTTCCGCTTATCCTTCTCCCATTGCCTGCAATAGAAGATGTCCACCTCCCAGCGCTCGGACAAGGGCAACGTAATACCCCCACGATAGCGCATCCGCTTTACTCCGAAGTGCTCTGTCTTATTCAAACCATTATACATCTCGGCCGAAGCATACGGTTCCAGCTTGCACTTCGGAATGTCATAGGCAAACTTCGCACGCGAGCGCAAGCGGAACTCATCTCTATGCCCATCGAACGTATACTGAAAGCGCTCACGCAAGGACAGTTTCACCCTTTGCACACGGCAGACAGAGTGCCTTCCAAACGGTAGCGGTGCCGGAACTTCCAGCCATCTGCCCCCCGATTGCGGTAATGCGTCTCATACCCAGCTCCAAGCTTCAGGAAAGGCAACAGCTTATAGCTTCCCCCCACCTTCAGCCCCCACCGGTCTGTCTTTCCCAAATCATCCTTTGTACGCCACTCCAGCCCACCGGAAACAGTAAATGCCGGCTTCAACTTATATTCGAAACCGGCATTCGCCCAAGTGGCAAAATCCTTCTCCTGCGCCCGCAGGGAAAAAGACGAAACAACCCATAGAACTATCGGCAAAACAAGTACTTTCGTGCATGAAGATATATTACTTACCATACGCTTATTCTGTTAAAGTGTCAAAGGTAAGGATAAATTCTGTAACAATTCTGTAATACTACAAATCTTGTCTGCACATTTCCGATTTTTCAATGATACTTAAAAAACAGAAACCGAGATACAAAAAACAATTCAAAGTTGCCATATATGTATGGCATCATATATATATTTGTAGCATGAAAAAACACCCTTATAAGCGTTTCATAGATTATTTATTTGGGGTGATTCATTTATGTGAAATCTCTTTCAAATACTCCTCCACCTTTCCGAAGAAGGAGGTCAAATGAGAACCGTCGACAAAAGCATGGTTCACATAAATGGAAAGAGGAAATACCAGACGGCCTTCACGAGATACGGCCTTGCCGGCAGTCATCAACGGATAACTGCAACCGTTGCCTGCTTCGGCAAGTGTATAGGTTATCGAGGTGAAATACATTTTGGGAACCGCACTCAGATGGACCACATCGTAATCGCCTTGCTCGGAAGAATCTTTTCGGCTCCATAAGGGTCACCGTCCTCGGGCATGTTTGTTATCAAGGCGTAGGCTTCGGCATAGAAACGTTCAAAGTCTTCGTAATAGGGAATGCGCACGGTATAGAATGTTTTCCCAGGAACGGCTATCGGAGAATGATGTCCACCCGGTCGTGAAAAACAACCCGGCCTTCCTTGTCGGTACGGTAACGGAGTTCATCGACTTCATTGGCCGAACGCACCACAGCATACAGATAATAAAGGAAAAAGGAGCGCTTTGCAGCCCGGGCTGCAGCACTGGCTTCCGTGCAGTCAATCTCTGTGGTGACGGAATACCAGGAATTTACAAAATTGCGGAAAAAGCCGTAGTTATCCCGGCGTTCCCAAGTATCAATGTCTATAATGTGTTTCATACAAAAAGGGGATTTAGTGAAAAAAGGATACCTTTTTACAAGCATCCTTTTTCCAATTCTATTTATTTCTCTTTCTTATAATTCTCCAGTCCGGTCTGCAGGAACTCGATATACTTAGGTATATCCTCGTCGTAGGAGTAAGACTTGTTGAGCGGCTTGCCTTCGTTGTCAATCAGCACGTAGAAGGGCTGCGCATTGGCGCCGAACTTGACACGCTGCAGATAGCTCCATTTGTCGCCTACGGTGCGCAGCGTGCGTTCCGTGCCGTTCTCCACAATCTTCACGGGAGAAGGAAGCGGTGTCTTGTTGTCGACGTAAAGCGTGATAAGCACATAGTCGTTGTTGATGATGTCGCTCACCTTCGGGTTGGTCCATACGGCAAGCTCCATCTTACGGCAGTTCACGCAGCCGTAGCCGGTGAAGTCGAGCATCACGGGCTTGCCATGCTGGCGGGCATACTCCATACCGAGGTCGTAATCGTCGAACCTGGCATGCACCTCATTATTGTAAAGGTTGAAATCCTGCGTCTGCATGGGCGGCGCAAAGGCACTGACCGCCTTCAACGGCGCTCCCCACAAACCGGGAACCATATACACCGCAAATGCCAGTGAGGCCAACGCCATAAAGAAACGGGGTACACTAACCTTTGAATCGTCATCATCGTGCGGGAACTTGATTTTGCCCAACAAGTAGAAACCAAGCAGTGCAAAAAGTACAATCCACAAAGCAAGGAACGTTTCACGGTCGAGGATGCGCCAACCGTAAGCTAAATCAGCTACCGAAAGGAACTTCAGGGCAAAAGCCAGCTCCAGGAAGCCAAGCGTCACCTTGATGATATTCATCCATCCGCCGGATTTGGGCATGGACTTCAACCAGGACGGGAACAGGGCAAACAGCGTGAAAGGCAATGCCAAAGCTATGGCAAAGCCCAGCATGCCGATGGCGGGAGCACCACGCTGCCCGTCGTGGAAACTGCACCAGCAGGAATCCGATAATGGGTCCCGTGCAGGAGAAAGATACCAGCGACAAGGTAAATGCCATCAGGAAGATGCTGAGCAAACCGCTTGTCGCCTCGGCCTTGCTGTCTACAGCCGTACTCCACTTGGAGGGCAACGTTATCTCGAACGCTCCGAAGAAGGAAGCCGCAAACACCACCAGCATCAGGCAGAAAAGGATATTGAATACTGCATTCGTAGAGAGTGCGTTCAGTGCGCTGGCTCCGAAAACAAGCGTGATTGCCAGTCCGAGCGTCACATAAATCACCACGATGGAAGCGCCATACGTCCACGCATCGCGGATGCCCTTCTTCTTGTCCTTGCTGCGTTTCAGGAAGAAGCTGACCGTCATCGGGATGATGGGCCATACACAGGGGGTGAAGAGCGCCAGCAGTCCACCGGCAAATCCCGTAATGAAAATATAAATCCAGGACATGTCTTCCTGCGAAGTGGTTTCGCCCAAAGAATTCAGTTCACTGATGACCGGCTTCCATAGGTCCACCTTGTCCGCCACCTTGATTTCCGTCGGCCCGTCCGCACCGCCGATGGCAGCCACGGGAGCCGTGCCGGAGACAGTCTCCTGCTTTGCGGGCTGTTCTTCGGCTTTCGTTTCAGCGGCAGCGGCGGCAGCTTCTTTGGCAGCCCCTTCTGCCTTGCCGGAGAACTTGAAAGGAACTTGTGTGGGCGGCAGGCAGTTTTCATCGTTGCAAGCGCCATATTCCAGATAGCCTTCTATCTGATAAGCGCCACCCGTCAACTTCAGCTTCTGCACAAATTGCGCCGTATTCTCAAAATAGCGCACCTTCATTTCGAACAACTTATCGAAGTAGAGATTTCCTTGCCTACGGGCTTCAGTTTGCCAACCACTTCCGCTCCGAATATTTTCTCCACATTGAAAGTCGCCGAGATAGGCCCTCCATCGCCCAAGTCGGTGGAATAGACATGCCAGCCCTTGTCAATAGCAGCCGTAAAAACGACCTCCGCTTCATCGGCAGCCAAAATCTTCAGTTCGGAATTGAACTTGACGGGGTCTTGTATCTGTGCCTGCACCGCCACAGCGAAGAGCAACAGAACGAAAAGGGAACAGTAATTTCTTCATGTTCTCTGATTTAATTTTAATTTTCAATTATCTCGTAGTCCACGCAGGCACGGCTCTCTTTCACAGCTGCGATAAGCTTGCCGGCAGCTACATGGTCGGGATGGGTAGCATAGTATTTCACGTCATCCAACGTATCGAACTCACTGTAAAGAGCGATGCTCCAAGCCTCGGCAGGATTGATGTTCAATCCGACTTCAATCTTGCGGATAACGGATATTTTAGCCGGAAGCGCTTCGATAGCTGCCTTGAAACTGTTCATCGCAGCCAACTTTTCGTCAGCCGGTGCCTCATCTTTTAACTTAAATAATACAATGTGCTTTACCATAACTTTGCCATTTAAATGATTTATCACTATATTTGTCAGCCTAAGCGGCTGTTTTAACAACTGCAAAAATACTGGTTTTGTTTCAAATATACACTTAAACGGATGTTAATAATAGGAATTGCAGGCGGAACCGGCTCGGGAAAGACCACCGTCGTACGTAAAATTATCGAAAGCCTACCGGCTGGTGAAGTGGTATTGTTGCCACAAGACTCTTACTACAAGGACAGCAGCCATGTGCCCGTGGAAGAACGGCAGAACATCAACTTCGACCACCCCGACGCTTTCGAGTGGAGCCTTCTTTCCAGGCATGTCGCCATGCTGCGCGAAGGAAGAAGCATAGAACAGCCCACCTACTCATACCTGACGTGTACCCGGCAGCCCGAAACCATCCATATCGAGCCCCGGGAAGTCATCATCATTGAAGGCATCCTTGCCTTGTGCGACAAGAAGCTGCGAAGCATGATGGACCTGAAGATATTTGTAGACGCCGACCCCGACGAACGCTGATTCGTGTAATCCAGCGCGATGTAGTGAACGCGGACGCACGGCCGAAGCGTCATGGAACGCTATACACGTATACTGAAACCCATGCACCAGCAATTCATAGAGCCCTGCAAACGATACGCCGACCTCATTGTGCCGGAAGGCGGAAACAACCAGGTGGCCATTGATATATTGACCATGTACATCAAGAAGCACTTGGGGAGTTAATTTGTAATGGAGAATTGATAATGGAGGATTAAGAACGCACTAAACCCTATGAGATATGAACAGCCTGTTTTCTTTCGCCAGACATAAATCATCCATTATCAATTCTCCCGTCCCAATTATCTTGCTGTTGTTGTTGTGCTGCATCGCAGGATGCCGTGGAGGACATCCTGCCGAAAAAGAAGAAGCGGATGACCTGCAACAGATAAAGGACAGCGGAGAACTGGTCGTATTGACACTGTACAGCTCCACTTCCTACTTCATCTACCGTGGCCAGGACATGGGATTCCAGTATGAGCTGAGCGAACAGTTTGCCAAGAGCCTGGGAGTGAAGCTGAGAATAGAGGTAGCCCGGAATGTGCACGAACTCATAGAGAAGTTGCAGGCAGGCAAGGGAGACCTCATTGCCTACAACCTTCCCATCACCAAGGAATGGAAAGACAGCCTGCTTTATTGCGGCGAAGAGGTCATCACGCACCAAGTCATCGTGCAACGTAACGGCGGACGCACCAAACCACTGAAAGACGTAACGGAACTCATCGGGAAAGATGTATATGTGAAGCCCGGAAAATATTATGAACGGCTGGTCAATCTGGACGAAGAGCTCGGAGGAGGTATCCACATCCATAAAGTGACCAACGACAGTATCAGTGCAGAAGACCTCATCACCCAGGTGGCACAAGGGAAAATCCCCTATACCGTAGCAGACAATGATGTGGCACAGCTTAATACGACCTATTACCCCAACCTGAATATCGGACTCTCCATCAGCTTTGACCAGCGTGCATCGTGGGCAGTCCGGAAAGACTGTCCGCAACTGGCAGCCGCCGCCAACAAATGGCACGAGGAGAATATGACTTCACCTGCCTATACGGCAAGTATGAAACGATATTTTGAAATCGGCAAGGCCATTCCCCACTCTCCTATCCTCTCCCTGCGCGAAGGAAAAATTTCCCATTACGATGATTTGTTCAAGAAATATGCTCCCAAGATAGACTGGGACTGGCGCCTGCTGGCGTCTCTGGCATATACTGAGTCCAACTTCGACTCCACCGCCGTATCTGGGCCGGTGCCAGGGGGCTGATGCAACTGATGCCTGCCACAGCCAGGGCTATGGGGCTACCCGAAGGAAAGGAACAGAACCCTGAAGAGAGTATAAAGCTGCCGTGAAATACATAGGCGCCACAGCCAAAAGTTTTTCCAAGATACCCCAGGAAGAACGCATCAACTTGTGCTGGCATCTTATAATTCCGGTATCGGCCATGTGCTGGATGCCATGGCACTGGCCGAAAAATACGGCAAAAACAAATATGTCTGGCGTGATAATGTAGAAAACTTCATTCTGCTAAAAAGCAATGAGGAATACTTCACCGACCCCGTCTGCAAAAACGGCTATTTCCGTGGCATTGAAACTTATAACTTCGTAAGGGATATTACGTCACGCTTCGAGCAATACAAGAAGAAGATAAAAAAATAGGGATTAAGGATTAATCCCTAATCCTTATTTTCCTTCCTATTTAAAACAGATTCAGTTTGTTCTTTCTCGCTTCTTCCAGGGAAACGGTTGTCACTTGTTTCTCCCGGTTCTTTTCGCACAACTGCCGATACTTCTCATGCAGTTCTTCTTCCAGCTCCTCCTTTGTCTTAGGATTCATCAGCTTGGCTGCTACTGTAGCATTCTGTGAAGCGTCCTTCAGATGGATTACGGGAGCATGATAGACCGGAGCAATTTTCAGAGCTGTGTGAAGCGGTGAAGTCGTGGCACCACCTATCAGCAGAGGAACGTCCAGACCTGCCTTTTCCAGCTCAATGGCTACATGCACCATTCATCCAGCGAAGGGGTTATCAACCACTCAATCCTATCATGTCTACCTTTCCTTCTATGGCATGCTGTACAATGGTTTCGGCAGGCACCATGACGCCAAGGTCTATTATTTCGTAGCCGTTGCAGGCCATTACTACCGAGACTATATTTTTGCCAATGTCGTGCACATCACCTTTCACCGTAGCCAGCAGCACCTTCCCGGCAGCAGTCGCACCTTCTTCTTTCTCCGACTCGATTACGGGCTGGAGGATGGCAACCGCCCTCTTCATGGTGCGCGCCGTCTTCACTACTTGCGGCAGGAACATCTTGCCTGCCCCAAACAAGTCGCCGACATGATTCATGCCTGCCATCAACGGACCTTCAATGATGGAAACAGCCTTGGGATACAGCTTCAGCGCTTCGGCAAGGTCTTCTTCCAGATAATCGCCGATACCCTTTGTCAAGGCGTACTTCAACCGCTCTTCCACAGGAGTCCCCTCTCTCCAGGCAAGTTGGAAATGGGCGGCAGCCTGCCGCTCTCCTCCAGAAGTTTTTGCCGCCTCTGCTTCCGCTTTCAAGCTTCGGCAGTTTCTATCAGGCGCTCGGCAGCATCGGGACGACGGTTCAAGACCACATCCTCTATGCGCTCCAATATATCAGCGGGAATATCGGTGTAAAGAACGGAGGCAGCCGGATTGACGATACCCATATCCATGCCCTCGCGGATGGCATAGTAAAGGAATACGGCATGCATCGCCTCGCGAATGTAATTATTGCCGCGGAAAGAGAAGGAAAGGTTACTCACTCCTCCACTGACATGCGCACCGGGCAGATTCTTGCGTATCCATCCGGTGGCACGGATAAAGTCTACAGCATAATTGTTGTGCTCGTCCATACCGGTTGCCACGGCAAGTACATTCGGGTCGAAAATTATATCATGGGGATTGAAACCTATCTTGTCCACCAAAAGACGGTATGCCCGTTCGCAGACCTCAATCTTACGTTCGTACGTGTCTGCCTGCCCTTTTTCATCAAAAGCCATCACCACGGCTGCCGCACCATATTGCTTGATGGTACGCGCATGCTCCAGGAATTTATCTTCCCCCTCCTTCAAGGAGATGGAGTTGACGATGGACTTGCCTTGCAAGCATTTCAATCCGGCCACAATCACTTCCCACTTAGAGGAGTCTATCATGACGGGGACGCGGGCAATCTCCGGTTCCGAAGCTATCAGATGGAGGAAAGTCGTCATCTCCACTTGAGCATCCAGCAGTCCGTCGTCCATATTTATATCGATGACCTGCGCACCGTCTTCCACCTGCTGGCGGGCAATGCTGAGCGCCTCGTCATATTTCTTTTCATTAATCAGACGCAAGAATTTGCGCGAACCCGCAACATTACAGCGTTCACCCACATTCACGAAGTTATTTTCCGGCTTCACTTCCAGAAGTTCAAGCCCGGAGAGCCAAAGATTTTCCGGTCTGGGAACCGCTGATGGGGCGTTGCACCGGCAATCAGCGAGGAGTACTCGGCAATGTAGGCATCTGTCGTTCCGCAACAACCACCGATAATATTCACCAATCCCTCATGGATATACTCTTTTACTTCATGTGCCATATCGGCAGGAGTCTGGTCGTATGTGCCAAACTGTTGGGCAGTCCGGCGTTGGGATAAGCACTGATATAATAAGGTGCACGGGCAGCAGCTGCTCCAGGAAAGGTTTCAGCTGGCGGGCGCAAAGGAGCAGTTCAACCCAACTGAAAAAATATCGGCATGTTGCACGGAGGCGAGAAAAGCATCCAAAGTTTGTCCCGACAGAGTACGCCCTCCAATATCAGAAACAGTCACAGAGAGCATCAAGGTAC
>ENA-OQCS01001565-OQCS01001565.1-human-gut-metagenome-genome-assembly--contig:-NODE-1565-length-11439-cov-1.515647_pt1 | contig 11439 bp, 13 predicted proteins | sample MGYA00242757_ERZ504575 | MGnify/ENA primary metagenome ERZ504575 (study PRJEB26092, sample SAMD00036297) | human gut metagenome | host: Homo sapiens | study: EMG produced TPA metagenomics assembly of... | reverse complement strand
AATCCGGACGTGACTTGCAAGCGCGTAAACTGGGTGTTCCTTGCGAGAATATCACCATTACCAATTGCACCATGTTGAGCGGACACGGTGGTGTGGTTATCGGCAGCGAGATGAGTGGGGGAGTGAAGAAAGTGACCATCAGCAATTGTGTCTTTGATGGTACAGACCGAGGGATTCGTCTGAAATCCACTCGTGGCCGCGGAGGCATTGTGGAGGATATTCGTGTGAGCAATATTGTGATGAGTAATATCAAGAAAGAAGCTATTGTTCTCAATCTGAAATATAGCAAGATGCCTGCCGAACCGAAGAGTGACCGAACTCCGGAATTTCGTAACATCTATGTTTCGGGTGTGACGGTCCGTGATGTGAATACCCCCATTATGGTGGTGGGCCTGCCCGAAGCGCCTATTACCGGTATTGTGATGCGTGATGTGTATATTCAGAATGCCAAGCAACGCTGTGTCTTTGAAGATTGTAAGGACTTGGTGCTGGATGATGTGTATGTGGATGGTAAAGAAATAAAATAGACTGCCCGATGAAAAAACAGATGCTTTTGTGCATGGCGGCACTCTCTTTTTCCGCTGTGTCTGCACAAACTTATGAAACTCGGTTCGCACGTCCGTTATCCGATGTGTTGAATGACGTTACCGCCCGTTTCCAGGTCCGCTTGAAGTATGATATTGATACGGTGGGGCGTATCCTTCCGTATGCCGATTTCCGTATCCGTCCCTATTCATTGGAAGAAACCTTGACCAATGTGCTTTCTCCTTTCGATTATAAATTCGTGAAGCAAAGTGATACCGTGTACAAGTTGAAACCATACGAGTATGCACGCCGCACGGATGTTGATGGAGAAAAAATGTTGTCATATCTTAGTGGCTTGTATACTGATAAAGATCAGTGGGAACAGCGCACGGAGATACTCCGAAAGGAAGTGCGCAATGTCTGGGATTGGATGATATGCTGAAAGGAACAGTGAAGGATGCAAAGCCTATTCTCTCGAAAGTACGGAAATTCGATGGATATACCGTACAGAATTTTGCATTGGAGACCTTGCCGGGGCTTTATGTTTGCGGTTCGGTTTATGCACCGCGTTCCAAAGGAAAACATGCGCTCATTATTTGCCCCAATGGCCATTTTGGACAGGGACGCTACCGGAAGGATCAACAGCAACGTATGGCTACATTGGCGCGTATGGGGGCTATTTGTGTGGATTATGACTTGTATGGATGGGGTGAATCCGCCTTGCAGGTGGGTGCGGAAGCGCACCATACCAGTGATGCGCACACCATTCAGGCTATGAACGGATTGCTGATACTGGATGATATGCTGGCAAACCGTAAGATATAGATCCTGCATGCATCGGCGTGAACGGTGGTTCCGGCGGAGGAACGCAGACGGTGTTGCTTACCGTTTTGGACGACCGTTTTACAGCTGCTGCCCCTGTGGTCAGTCTGGCTTCTCACTTTGATGGCGGTTGCCCGTGTGAAAGTGGCAAGCCCATCCAGCTGGCAGGTGGAGGAACTTGCAATGCGGAGCTGGCCGCCCTGTTTGCCCCGCGTCCCATGCTGGTGGTTTCCGACGGAGGAGACTGGACAGCCACGGTTCCCCGTTTGGAATATCCTTACTTGCAACGCATCTACGGTTTTTACGGTGCGACGGACAAGGTGAGCAATGTACATTTGCCGCAAGAACGCCATGATTTCGGTCCGAACAAGCGCAATGCGGTTTATGATTTCTTTATAGACGTGTTCGGCCTTGACCGGAACATGCTGGATGAAAGTAAAGTAACCATTGAGCCGGAAAACGCATTGAAGAGCTTTGGTGAGAAAGGTGAGAAACTGCCTGCCGGAGCCTTGAGATATAAAGAATGATTTTGTCGTTTATTTATTAGGTTAAGAGTTAGTGTAGAATCTCCCTCTTGCATAGCCTGTGAAGGTGAGCAAGGGGGAGTTTTTTTTAGGTATGGGGGATTAATACTTTTTGTCGGGTATATCAGGTCTTGTCATACGGACTGTTAAGTCTTTTTGTGCGGACTGTTACTATAGTCTTCGGCAGTGGACCGTACAGTCTGCTACAGTGGACTGTACGGTCTGCCGTAGTGAAACATACGGACTACTGTCGTAGTCTGTAAAAGGTAACCGTAAGAAATGCTTTAATGGTACTGAAAAAAAGACTTAATGGAGCTGAAGCGATGAGTTAACTCTGCATTTATGTTATAATCATCTTTAATTCTCCATCCTTGTGGCGCTTTCGGTCGTTTTCTTGTTTATAGTTGCGGATTCAAACCGGTTTCTACATCGGATTTCAGCCGGGTATAATGGAAAAAGCGGAGGTTATAATAAGATAATGCGTTTCTGTAATATGGCAGCAATCTGTTGTCTCAGTTGCGGGGCGCTGATGGGCTTGGCCATATAGCGTCGAAGCCGTTTTCCATGGCCCGTTGTTCATCACTGGCATAGGCGAAAGCGGTAACAGCAATGATAGTACATCCAAGGATAGTTTTCGTATTTCCCGGGTGGCCTCATAGCCATCCATCACCGGCATATTGATATCCATCAGAATTATCTGAGGATTATGGAGCTTATACAAATTGACCGCCTCTTTTCCATCCCAAGCATGAACCAGGTATATTCTCGTTTCAAGATAGATTGGAACAGCCGGTAATTACTCTCATTGTCTTCGGCGATCAGAATGGTCAGCTTGTCTTTCTGCACGGAGATGGGCTGATGTTTGTCTTCCTTTTTGTTATCCGCATCAGCGGGCTGGTAGGGAATGGTGAACCAGAAGTGGATCCTTTTCCTTCTTCAGATTCTACGCCGATGCGTCCTCCCATGTGCTCTACAATCGTCTGGCAAATGGATAATCCCAGTCCTGTACCCTGTACAAAAGAGTTCAGTTTGACGAAACGTCCGAATATGGAGTTCACTTGTCGGCTGGAATGCCGCAACCGGTATCTTTAACATAGAAATAAAGTTTCTCTGCCGCATAGTTTGTAGCCGAAGGCGATGCTTCCTTGTGAGGTAAACTTGCTGGCGTTGTTCAGCAAATTATTCAAAACTTGCATCAGGCGGTTCTTTTTCTGTCTTTATGGGGCAAGAGGGGAGTCCTTTGTGTGCAATCAGTTGAATGCCGCTGGTTTCCGTCCGGTAACGGACCACGCTTTCTATTTCGGAAAGGATATCATTCAGTTCCACGTTGGAATAACTGAAATCCAGTGTGCCGGCCTCTATTTTTGATAAGTCCAGTATGTCGCTGATTAATTGCAGCAGTAACGTATTGTTACTTTCAATGATATTGATATATTCCTGCTTTTCCTGTTCCTCTTCTGCAGTAGCAAGGATGTTTGAGAAACCGATGATAGCATTTAGCGGAGTGCGTATTTCGTGGCTCATATTGGCAAGGAAAGCGGACTTCAGCCGGTTGGATTCTTCCGCGCGGTCCTTGGCTGAAAGCAGTTCGTTTTCCATTGTTTTCCGTTCGTTGATAATCAGTGAGGAACCGACTAAAGTCAGCGGCTTTCCGTTTTTGTCTCTTGTTTCTACGGCTGCTTGTGCTTCTACCCAGTCTATTTTCCAATGTTTTCCATCATTGGCCAGTACACGGTACTCTTCTTTCACTTTCTCTATTTTTCCGTCTGCCAGGTCGCGGTAGGCCTGTATCACGCGTGGACGGTCTTCTTTGATAATTTTGGCGAAATATTGTTTGTCCGATACGCTCAACTGATCTTCGCTGATGCTGCCCGGCATGGCTGCCATGGCAATGGGGCGGTTAAGGTCGCACAAGATGGTATGGTCTTTCAAGTTCCATTTCCAAGGTACAATGTTGCTACTTCCAGTGCCATGGAAAGTTTATGGTTCGTGGCGCTTAGCATTTGCTGTGCATTGTGCAACTCGGTGCTGTCCATGCAGAACACATCGACCATATCCGGTTCAGTGGAGCAATTCAGGACAACATCATAGAAGGTGTTGACGGTTTTAAAATAATATGGGAATGTGATCGATTTCTTTTCTTTCAAGGTGATACTCATGAAATGGGTGAATTCCGGTAAAGATTCGGGAAAGATTTCGGAGGCCCTTTTCCCTATTATATCGGATTTGGGCAAGAAACATCGTTCGAAATAACGGTTGACATCCCGATAGATGCTGTCTATAATATTTCCTTCTTTATCCCATATTACTTGTTCCTTCATGTAAAGAATCGGCATATTATCCACCAGGTTGATATATTGTGCGTTTGTTTCTATTTCATTTTGTTGGGCTCGTCTCAGGACTTTCAGCATCTGAATGCGTTTTTGTTGTGTTACAGCCATCAGTGCGAAGGCCATGAGCACAATCAGGATAAACCATTTGTATTTGTTCAGAAAGTGGACAGGCTTGTCATAGAAAATGGTGTCATCGGGGCATCGCTTGGGGTCGAGCCCTTTATTTATGAGTCTGGTATAGTTGAAGGTGGGGTGTGCTTCCTGAGGCTCATAGAAAGGAATGTCACTGGCTCTTTTTCCACCGAGGATTTCGTCAATTGTTTTCAATAATTGCTTGGTGAAGGCTTGTTCATTGTACATGTATCCTCCTACCATACCTCCGTCGTCCATACCTGCATAGCGGATGGTGAAAAGAGGGGCGGAGATGCTGGAAATGCTTCTGTAAGCGTTTATCAGAAAGCTGTCCGAGGTGAAGGATTCGGTGAACCAAGTGGATACCAGAATGCCTGTAGTCTTGTCTGCCTTACGTACAGCATTATATAACTGGTGCAGAGTATTGGTGCGTGAAGAGATGTATTTATATTCCAGTTGCGGATATTTTGTTGGATCAATTCCCGCAGTCGTTGGTCATATTCGGGATTGGGATAAATCCCATCTCCCAAAAAGATGAGTCTTTTCATGCGGAATCATTTGCAGCATCAGTTCCACACTTTCTTCCAGATAGATAGGGGTATGCATGTAGGTGAATTGTATTCTTGGGCCAGTTCGCTCATGTGTGTCTTTTCTTTGGGAGTGACTGTATCTCTCTGCCTGTAGAATATTTCAGGATACACATAGGGGTCTGCCCCGCAGACAATAGTAGGTACGGTACCCCATAAAGCTTGTATCTCTTCTCTGAAAATCAGACTCATGCTTCCTACAAATACCAATAGACGGGGAGGGGTGGAGCCATATCTTGAGGAAAGTGTTTCTGAAAACTTTTCTATTTTAGCAGAATCGCCTACCATGAATAAATTCAGATGTTCTATGTAGCGTCTATATTTTGGTTCCGGCTAGTTTATGGACAATGGGGGTGGTAATGCTGTTGCTCCATGGAGAAGATTCGTTATAGCTGTTTAAAATCAGCACATATTCTTCGTTCCCGGTACGATCCTGTGCATTGGCAGCTTCACAGGTGAATGAGAAGATGGTACATATATAGGTATATATCAGCAGCCATTGAATATAGCCTATACGGATTCTCCTACGATTTTTATCCATTATTGTTTTCTACTCTTCTTTAAATATATCGCTCTGATGACTTGTGATGAAACAAATGTACTATTAAATCAGGGAGTGGACGAAGAAAAATAAATGTTTAACAAATATTAAAAGAAACGCACTGAAGTGGGGAACTTCCTGTATGTCCAGGTGTGAACATTTTAAACGGGAACTTTGGCCAACTTATATGGCAATGATTTAAAATGCCGGTGAAAGGCAGGAAAAGAGGGAGGATGAGAAATATCTTTGCGTTATCTCTTTTATATCTGAAGAAATAACTTTATATTTATCCCCTCATCTTATTTTAAGGTAGTTATGGAATATCACTTAAGTACTAAATTGAATGGAAATATAGCAATGACTTCCTGTTTCCATGAAAACTCCTTTTTGCAACGTGACGGGGAGTCTTTATAAATTTATATGGGTGCGGCATGGAACGCTGGATGTGGAAGTGGATCATGTGGTGATGCATCTGGAAAAAGAGGAAATGATTTCGCTCACTCCTTTGCATCATGTGCAGATAAGGGGAGTGGACGGTGAATACCTCACTTTTCTATTCAATAGTAACTTTTATTGTATTTACGGGCATGACAGCGAGGTGTCTTGTAACGGATTCCTGTTTAACGGTTCTTCGTGTCATGCGTTTGAAGCTTTCGCCTTCCCAGTCGGCCCGTCTTGACAGTATTGTCGATATTTTCAGAGGGGAGTGTGAAATACAAGACAACTTGCAGGAAGAAATGTTGCGTATTATTCTGAAACGTTTCATTATCACTTGTACCCGCATAGCCCGTGAAAAGTTTGATGTGGACCCGGGACGTGAGAACATGTTTGATGTGATTCGTCAGTTTTATGTACTGGTTGACAGTCATTTTAAGGAGAAGAAGCAAGTACAGGATTATGCTGATATGTTGTGCCGTTCTCCCAAGACTATTTCTAATCTCTTTTCCCTTTACGGACTTTCTTCTCCTTTGCGTGTCATTCATGAACGCGTGGATGCGGAAGCCAAGCGCCTGTTGCTTTATACGGGCAAGAGTGCGAAGGAAATCAGTGAGATTCTGGGATTTGAGGATTTGGCTACATTTAGCCGGTTCTTTAAGAAAATGAACAAGGAGAGCCTTTCGGAATACCGGAAAAGAGAGAAACGGGAATAATTGCCAACCTATATGGGGGAATTGCCATTTACTGGAGAGGGAAAACTGCCGACCTTTGCACCAGGAAGTTAAATCTTTTAATAATGAAAGCAATGATGACAAAATTAAAATCTCTGTTTGTTGCGTTTTTAACAATAGCAGCATCTGCCCAAAAACTGGGTATCAATCTTATCCGTGTGGCAATCCTTGTAATTTTTGTATGGATTGGTGGTCTGAAATTCTGGAACTATGAAGCCGAAGGAATTGTGCCTTTTGTGGCGAACAGTCCCTTTATGAGTTTCTTTTATACCAAGGACGCTCCTGAATATAAAGAATATAAGCTGAAAGAAGGCGAATTCGATGAAGCGAAGCACCAGTGGCATGAAGAGAACAATACTTATGGGTTTTCTCATGGATTGGGTATTTTGATTATGGGAATCGGTTTCTTGACGTTTTTAGGTATCTTCTCTCCGAAAATCGGTTTGGTAGGGGCCGGACTGGCTATTGTCATGACACTGGGCACTTTGTCTTTCCTTGTGACAACGCCTGAGGTGTGGGTCCCCGATTTGGGAAGTGGCGAACAGGGGTTCCCTCTGCTGACGGGCGCCGGCCGTCTGGTTATTAAAGATACTGCTATTTTGGCAGGAGCTGTTGTTGTTCTTTCGGATAGTGCGAGAAGGGTATTGAACCAGTTGAAAAAGTAAAGTTAGAAAGACCGGTCACGGACATGCCCTTTTATAGGGGTGTATATGGATGTATTCCAGCGGGAGGCAAGTATTTCCTGCAAGACATAACTATCTATGAGGCAAGTTGTATCCTGTGTCATCTTGCTGTCTGTCAGCTATTGATAATGAATGCAAATTTGGCAGATTCTGCGGTTAACCCCTGTTAAGTGCTTATCTGTCTGTGTTAAAAGAGGAAAAAAAACTCTGACAAACGGTACAACCGTACAATATTTGTCATTACATTAGCGTCATAAATGTTAAACCAAACTTGAAATTAACAAATTAATAGATATTAAGTTATGAAACAAGCAACTAAAATGGTACTAGGCGCAGCAGCAATTGTAGCAGTCAGCGCAGGTGTAGCAGGAGTAACGACTTATCTATGTTGAAACCCGAGCCAAACAAAAGCGTGGCCTTTAATGATGTGTTCCAACAAAATCCGAATACAAGACTTGCCGCGCTGGACGCCACCCAAATGCAACCGGTGGATTTGACTCAGGCAGCGGAAAATTCAGTGCATGCAGTAGTTCATATAAAGTCAACTCAAGAATCAAAAACTCAGACAGTTACCGTTCGTGATCCGTTCTATGATTTCTTTGGTGATATTTTTGGGAATGGCAGAGGCGGCGGTCAGCAGCGTCAGGTGCAGACTCCTGAAAGAGTGGGATTCGGTTCCGGAGTGATCATCTCGAAAGATGGATATATTGTAACGAATAACCATGTAATCGATAATGCTGATGTGATCAGTGTCAAACTGAATGACGGACGTGAATACAAGGGACGTGTAATCGGCACAGACCCCAGCACGGATTTAGCGTTGGTTAAAATTGAAGCGGATGAGCTTCCTACGATTCCCGTGGGCAATTCGGAGGCTTTGAAAGTAGGTGAGTGGGTATTGGCTGTGGGTAATCCCTTTAATATGACTTCTACGGTAACAGCCGGTATTGTGAGTGCAAAGCCCGTTCTTTAGGGGTATATAATAATGGTGTGGAATCTTTCATCCAGACAGATGCTGCGATCAACCAAGGCAACAGTGGTGGTGCATTGGTGAATGCAAGGGGTGAACTGGTAGGTATCAATTCCGTACTTTATTCACCTACAGGAGCTTATTCGGGTTATGGGTTTGCTATTCCAACCAGTATTATGACGAAAGTTATAGCCGACTTGAAAGAATATGGAACCGTTCAGCGTGCGGTATTGGGCATCAAGGGTACTCCGATTAATGATGACCAGCAGATGATGCCGGAAGAAATCAAGAAGAAGGTGAAGGAACTGGGCGCCACCGACGGTGTGTTGATTGCTGAGATAATTGAGGGAGGTTCTGCGGCCGGCAACTTGGAAGTAGATGATGTCATTATCGGTATTGACGGAAAACGTGTGAAGAACTTTGCTGAGTTGCAGGAGGGGTTGGCTAAACACCGTCCGGGTGACAAAGTAACCGTCAAGGTGTTGCGTGACAAGAAAGAAAAGGATATCGAGATGACTTTGAAAAATGCACAGGGAACAACGAAAGTGGTGAAGAGTGCGGGCATGGATATCTTGGGCGCAGCGTTCCGTGAAGTTCCTCAGGAATTGAAGAGACAATTGAACTTGGGATATGGTGTGGAAGTCACAGGTGTGACAGACGGTAAAATGAAAGCTGCCGGTATCCGTAAAGGCTTTATCATCCTGAAGGCAAATGGACAACCTGTCAAATCAGTAAATGATTTGGAAGATGTGCTGAAAGCTGCTACCCAGTCACCGGATCAGGTATTGTTCTTGAGCGGTATGTTCCCGTCAGGTAAACGTGCGAACTATGCAGTAGATTTGATACAGGAATAAGGATATTTTTAAGGTTAGAAAGTTTCAATAGGTAAAGTTTAGAGGATGCACGGTAAGGGACACTTCCGTGCATCCTGATTTTATAATCAAACAGGATTGATATGCTGGAAAGAAGCATTGTAAACGGAATTTCGGGGATGATGGGAACACAAGTTTGATTTTTAGTATGTTTTTATCCGATAGTAGAGTCGTGTAACTATTAATTTGCGTCATAGGTGTTTGCGTTCCCGTCCGGCCGGAAAACGGAGGACATAAATCAATTCTGTTTCACGATAAGATAAGAGCTGTTGACAGGTCTATCCTTACGCTATATCATGGAATAATCTCTATTAAGTAAGCTGATAAGATCAATAAAGAGAAAGATATAACCCTATTTTCGCAAAATATTTAGGAAAAGAAGGACAAAGATAGTCTTTTTTGATTTATTAGCTAATATTTTTCAAACAAAAATGGATGTATTCCATTTAATGTTGTAAATTTGCATCCCAAATTTGTTTTATAGAGAATGAGACAATTAAAGATTACCAAAAGTATCACTAACCGAGAGAGCGCATCTCTGGATAAGTATTTACAGGAAATAGGCCGTGAAGACCTGATTACTGTAGAGGAAGAGGTAGAGCTCGCTCAGCGTATCCGTAAAGGCGACCGGGTAGCATTGGAAAAACTGACACGTGCCAACTTGCGTTTCGTCGTGTCTGTAGCCAAGCAGTATCAAAATCAGGGGTTAAGTCTTCCTGACTTGATTAATGAAGGCAACCTGGGATTGATTAAAGCAGCTGAAAAGTTCGATGAGACCCGAGCTTCAAGTTTATCAGTTACGCCGTATGGTGGATTCGTCAGTCTATTCTCCAGGCATTGGCAGAACAGTCACGTATTGTCCGTTTGCCGTTGAATCAGGTAGGCTCGTTGAACAAGATCAGCAAAGCCTTCTCTAAATTCGAACAGGAAAACGAGCGTCGTCCTTCTCCGGAAGAACTGGCCGATGAACTGGAAATACCTGTAGACAAAATCTCGGACACGTTGAAGGTTTCAGGACGCCACATTTCTGTAGACGCTCCTTTTGTGGAAGGAGAAGACAACAGCTTGCTGGATGTGCTTGTGAACGACGACTCGCCTATGGCAGACCGTTCCTTGGTTAATGAGTCACTTGCGAGGGAAATTGATAGAGCACTCTCTACGCTGACCGAAAGGGAGAAGGATATTATCCAGATGTTTTTCGGTATTAATACGCAGGAAATGACGTTGGAAGAAATCGGCGATAAATTCGGCCTCACTCGTGAGCGCGTACGCCAGATTAAAGAGAAAGCCATTAGAAGATTGAGACAAAATTCGCGTAGCAAGCTGCTTAAGTCTTATTTAGGGTAAGAAAGATTCGGTTTCCGAAAAGAAAACAAAGCACAAAGATGGAAGGTTGCTTCCGTCTTGTGCTTTTGTTCATAATATACCAATAATGCCTATCGGCTGCACTATGTGCCGTATGGTAATGGGCACATCAGCAAATTATTATAGTTAATTAATCTATTACTTTTTCGTATTTGTCCGTAAATAACTACTTTTGTCCTCTAATAAAATTATAAAATTAGAATTATGAAATCCATAAAGATTCTGTGCTCTTTATTATTGGTACTGACGGTATGCTCGGCATTCTCATTGAAAGGAAGTAAATCTGTTTATATAGTAGGCGTATCCGCATCGTTTACAGATTCATTGGTTTATTTCACGGAAATCCAGTTGCTGGACAGTGTGAGGCTGGATAAGAATAAGATGTTGCCGGAACGCTCACAATACAGTTATCAGCTGAAAAATTATTTGGAAAACGAGGAAGGGCTGACGAACCGCACTTGCTTTGTTTATTTCTCGAACAGCAGAAAGAAACTGCAGAAGACCATCAATAAGATGAAGATCAAGTATCAAAAAGGAAAGACCTTGCTGATTCGCGAAGTGAACCCCAATGCATTCAAGTTCAAGAAACCGGAAGAGTGATCCTTTTCTTATGAAAAAGATTCTATTTATATTTTTAACAGCCTGCTTTTTCTTCTCTTGCGAGAAGGAAACAATCGTGATTCCTCAGCAACATGCCGGAAGAACGGTCCTGGCTTTCTTTTGGGCGGATAACAGCTTGAATTCCAATTTGCGTAATAATATTCGGACGATGATGCAGGGGCTTCAGGCTATGAAGGATTCGGCTGCTTTGTTGGTATATTGGGATGGTGAGGCTTCGGATATCAGTTGGCCGGAGCTTGTATCGTTGAATATGTGACTAATGGTCAAGGGGGGATCAACAGTATGTCCAAAGAAG
>ENA-OQCS01001564-OQCS01001564.1-human-gut-metagenome-genome-assembly--contig:-NODE-1564-length-11442-cov-2.219001_pt1 | contig 11442 bp, 13 predicted proteins | sample MGYA00242757_ERZ504575 | MGnify/ENA primary metagenome ERZ504575 (study PRJEB26092, sample SAMD00036297) | human gut metagenome | host: Homo sapiens | study: EMG produced TPA metagenomics assembly of... | reverse complement strand
CTCCTTCATGAATCGCCTGCCGTGTGATCACTTTTGGAAAAACATCTTCAGAAGTGATTTCGATTTTTCCCTCAACGTTTTCACCAATCGAATGTTTTTCATACAGATCTACCGTAAGCTCATACAAATCATCCTTCGAATGACAGAACACACTTTTCCAACCAGAAGATCTCTGCCCTCCTGCAGCAAAGATTCCGGAACGTTATCATACATGCTGATATAGCCAATTGCCTGATCAGCTGCGCTTACTTCCAAATCAACTGGAAATTCATACTCAATGCTGCCTTCCTGTGCCTCCTCTGTCCAGACGGAAGGAAGCGTTTTGTTCTCTTCTTTGACCGACCAAAACGTTGCGGCAGTTAAAAACAGAAACCACAGAGCGATTAACCCTATACTTATTTTTTTGAACTTCATCGTACTTTCTTCCCCTCTACGCTTTCACACCGGACATACTGATTCCCTGTATCAAATAGTCCTGTCCCATTAAGAATATCAATAAAACTGGTACTGCGTAAAAAACGGACGCTGCATAAAAGATATCCGGCTGTTCCTCTAAAATCTGGCAAAGATACACGGATAACGGCTGCTGATATGGCTCTCTCAAAAAAATGACCGCCTGGTCTACAATATTCCAATTGTCAATAAAAATCAGGATTAATGCAGCAGCAATGGCTGAACTCAAATTAGGCTTTACAATGGAACGATAAATTCTGTATTCGCTGGCTCCGTCCAGTCTGGCTGCTTCTAACGTTTCCTGCGGAAAATCCTGTATCTGCTGACGAATCAGAAATACCCCCAATGGCTGAAACATTGCCGGAAGAATAATTGCCAAGGACGAATTTTGAATGCCCAGCCAATTCGCCACTAAATAATTTGGCACTAAAGTCAGCTGCAGCGGCATAAGCATGACAATCATGTAAAGATAGAACAAAATCTCCTTGTATTTCCACCTGCATTGCCAAAAGCCGTATGCGGCAAGCGGTGCAAGCAAAAGCTGTCCAATCAAAACCGGAATAGTAATAATCAGGGAATTCCACATCATCCGCAAATACAAAGGTCTCTTAAAGAGCAATATAAGATACTCTTCTGGAACTTGTACCGACTTTCCAGCCACAAACAACAACGGAATGACTGCCAAAATGACAGCTCCCATGCAGATCAGCTTTTCGAAAAAATTCGAATATCTCTTTTTCATAAAATCACCCACAAAAGATCTTTACAAATAATCCAGATTCTTCCTCTGGACCGATAAATGATGCCCAGAAAGATTCCCAGTATGAGAAACATACACCATGCTGCAGCAGACAATTTCTGCATATTAAGTGACAAAAACTGGTTATTCATATAGTGCTGCAGCATATAAACATACGGTGATGGATAGGCCCCATACAGCATATAGATCTCTTTAAAAACCTTAAAAGAATTCACGATCGACATCAACAGCACAACTAACGTCGTTGGTTTTAATAAGATCCATGTAATATATTGGAATTCCTGCCGCCCTGTAGCTCCATCCAGCTGGCACTGCTCATGATAGATCTGCGGAATCCAGTTTATCCCGGACCAGAAAAGGACAATCGAAAAACTGATATTTTTCCACAGATACATCAGGATAATAATCAAAATGGCCCATCTGGAATTCTCAATATCGAACATGTTTTTTCCAAAAAGCTGTAAAAACCCATCCAGAAAACCATTTCTCTCAAACAAATATTTCCAGAAAGCAATCACCGTTCCAGATGGAACGATTAATGGGATCAGGAGCAGGATAAGAAGAATTCGACCTCTCCTCTGCTTTTTCAAAACCAGTACCAGAAGCAAAGCAATCGCCATTCCCAGCGGTATTGCAATCCCGCAAAAAATTCCGGTATTACGGAGTGCTGAAAGGAATAACTCATTTTCGAATAACAGTTTAAAGTTTTTAAGACCCACCCATTCCTTGTTCATCATGTTGTCAATCACTGCAAAATACAAGGACAGAAGAAACGGCACGATGTAAAAAGCCATGATCCCGATAAAACTTGGAAGGATAAAACACATATAAATAAAATTTCGTTTTTTCATTTCATATACCTGATTCCATGGATTAAGGACAGCTTCTACTCATTAACATAAAGCTCTGCTCTTTGCTGAAAAAGCTTCGCACATTCCTCTGGGGTGATTTCTGCTCCATACATTCGTTTCGAATTTCAGTCAAAATACTGTCTAACTGTAAATCCCGAAAAGCTTTTGCAGAAACTTTTTCATTGTATGCTTCCCATTTTTCTGCTGTGTCGTCATCATTTTCCAATTGATACGCAACAAGCTGCCGTGTGTTTTCTTTGTTCAGCATACTGCCATAGGTAAAGAAATTTCTGTAGTAAGAATCACTGTTTGCATCTTCGAACTCAAATTGTTTCTGACCAATGCAGAATTTGATAAATTCCCATGCAAGCGCTTTATCTTTGCAGCCTGAACTCATGGAAAAGTCCTCACCAATTCTCAAGAAAGGAATTTTCCATCCGTTGATTTCAACAGGATCGGTTTTGTTGCCGTATCGGTTTCTTCAAACATTCCGCTCGGAGAACCTTCGAGTAAATTTGTAAATGTATTCAGCAGGACACTCTTTCCGGAAAAGCTTTTAATATCCGTAAATGCATGGGTCGCATAGGATGGTTGATATTGATACAGTTCCTGCATTTTTCTCAGAAAATCCACATAATTTTCTGAATCAAAATTTACTTCTTCCTTCTTCAAATAAGCTCTGTCCTCTGTCATCGGCAGAAACACGTAAATATTGTTTTGTACATCAATCGTAAAATCATCATCTGCAATTGGCTTGGCCTGCTGATATAACTCATATAAATCATTGATATCCATTTCGTCCGGGACTTCATAATTCAGTTCATCCGTTATGTTTCTATTCAACCGAAGCATAACATAATAAAAACCTTCCGGAATTTGATACAGTTTTCCATCGACTTCTGCTGCTCGCAGGATATTATCGTAATAATCATCTCTGTTAAAATTAGGATCTGCATCAATATACTGATTTAAGTCCTCGAAATAGCCGCTGCCTTTCGTCTTAATTTCCGATGGTAAATACGTTGCATCATAAATATCCGCCCGTTGATCCGATGCAAGTTCTGTAAGCAAGGTATTTAAGCCTTCATTATACTGTTCATCCGTAACATCATTGTCAAAAACAACCTTTGTTTCAATTTTTACGCCTGGATGCTCCTTCATAAATAAATCAATCATATGCTGGGTCTGCGGCTCAATAAATAAGGTTCCATATGTAAGCGTTCCTTCCAAATCAGCTCCCTCTTCATAGACAGAAATATCATTTCTCACATCTTTTTCATCTTGGGACCCACTTTGTGTGCTTCCACAGGCGCCAATCGCTGCTGCACATAGCATTCCAATTACCACGCAGGATACCTTTTTACCATATTTTCCGAGTTTTTTCATAGGCACTTTTCCTTTCAATTTTTCTCACCGCTTATATTTCTATATTTTATTATATACCCTCCGTTTCATTGACAATATGCTTATTTTTACTATATTTTCAGAATTATTTTTATTAGTTTTGCACATAAAAAATGCCCTGACACTTTTTCCTTTTTGAAAAATAGCATCCGGGCATATCTCCTAATATTATCAAATCACTTTATTTCACTCTCTGATAATTTTATCTTCTAAACTCTTTTCCTTCTTTCTCCTGTATCATCCCTAACATTTTTTCAAAAGACTGTTCAAATCCCTCAGTATCCGCCTTTTTTTCGCTTCTTTGTCCTTCTGACACGATGATGCGGGTATTTTTTCACTTCGTTGTTTAAATAACGCTCCATGAGCATCTAATCGATATTCTTATTCGTGTACCATTTACCAGAATGATGAATCGCATAAGAACCTCTTCCCAACGCTATCGCCGTCACACCATAATCCTGCGATACGACAATATCGCCTTTATGACAGACACGGATCAGTTCATAATCCACAGCATCTGCTCCATCACCAACCACGACTATTTCGCTATAATCCGATATCAAATATCAAATCATGATTGGTATCGCACAACAGTGTTACCGGAACACAATGCTCTTTTGCAATTTTCTCAACCGTCTCAATTACCGGACAGGCATCTGCATCGACCAATATTTGCATTCTTCTGTTTCTCCTACTTTATGATTACCCAATTCGATTTTCTGTTTGTTCCATTTTGTACCAACACACCATTTTGCTGTAAAGAAACAAATATTCGTGAAACAGTTCTTTTGGACACACCGATCTGTTCCGCATAATACGCCTGGGTTGCAAATGGGTTCTTTTCTATAGCCTGTAACAGTTTTTCTATCTGAACCTGTTCCTTCGTTCGTGATATTTTAACGCCATCAATGCCATTTTTTATATCATTAACGCCATTTTTTTGTTTTTCTTGGCGTTGATTCTGGCGTTATTTGTATCGTTTTGTCCTCGATAGATATTGATACGCAAGTCAACTTCTCCACCAATAAACTCCGGTTCCTGTAGTCCAGCAGATTTTACCTTGTCTATAATTCTCGGAATCCCGCTTCCCCAATGTTCAATCAGATTCATATACGAAAAGGCATGTGCAAGGGCTTCATTCCTGATTTTGGAATAGCCTTCTTTCATACGCTCCAACGTTTGTCCCATCGGCAATTTCCCCGGCGATGTGATTTCCAGTCGGTTGTCATACACCGCAACCTGTATTGTACCATGATCCAGATAGCTGCGATGCACCACCGCGTTGATAATCAGCTCACGAATTGCATCCGGCGGGATTTCATAAATATCCTGACGGTAAATGCCGACAAGCGTAGCTCCCAGATGAATATTTCGCAGAACAAACTGAAATGCTTCCTCTATTTGTTCCCACAAAGGACCCGTATATTCCCTTCGATCAACAAAAACCGCTTTCGTTGTTCCCTTAAACACACCGCACTGAATGGCAACATGAAGCCCTCCACAGCCCGTTAAGATAGCATAAGCGTTAGAAGGGTAGTCTTTTCCATCACGTTCAATCAAAATACCCCAGGACCGAAGCTGCTGCTTTCCAACGTCTTTTACCGATGCTTTCTGCTCCTCATTATGGGCATTTTTGACTGCCTGCTCCTTCATCGCTTTACAAAGCGTATCAATTTCTTCTTCTGTAACACTCAGTCCAGTACATAACGCCTGATCAAAATAACGATTGCTTCCCTCAAGCATCAGCTCTTTGATCATATACTCGTCAGCAAGCCGGGTTGTTCCAGCAACACGGACATATACGCCTCTCTCTCGTCCAAGCGCTTTAATGTAATATGGCCGCTGTCTGCCTTCAGAAATTTCTGCCACAATAACCGTCTTGCCATCAACTGTCTGCAGCGTAATATCTGGAATAATTGCCGGTTCACAGCTATCCGAGACGGCATTGGCAATCGCATCCATCTTTTTGAATACATCTTCCTTGTCAAAGCCAACCACTTCTCGGGTTTTGTCCGCAATTCCAAAAATAATTTTTCCTCCGGTTCCATTTGCAAAGGCAACCACAGACTTCATATATTTGATGCTCTTTTCCGGCAGGTTCTCTTTGAATTCTACGTTTTTGGATTCTCCTGCAAGAATTTCTTCTATGGTCATAAATACACCTCGCTATCCGTGTTTATTTTAATAAATCAATGCTTAAAGTTCTCTTTATATCTGTTACCTTAACATATAATTCTCATTCAAGCAATGCAGTACTTTTAAAAATCGTAATTCATTTTTTCAAGTCTGTCAATTCTATTATTTTCCTTTTCTCGCGCATGATCAGATTCAATCATAGGGCGAAAAGTACAGAATCTATTAGTCCCTTACCAACTCAAAACATCCTTAAGCATTTGTTTTACCGCTTCAAAAGTTAACCTGCTGGATATTTTTTTTATATTGTGAACAGAAATCTTTGTTATAAGGAGCCACCGTTTTTAAATAGTGCATATGCACTATTTTCTTACCGAAGATGACGATCTTGATGAGGATGAATTTGAAGAAGGCTTTTACATTGACTTCTTTTAATCTATCGTCTGTTTGCCATGCCCGCCTTTGTGCGGGCTCTTTTTATCAAGAGTTCGACGGAAGTCGAACTTTCCTATTGTACAAAAAAGCAGGCACATCAAGTATCTCTACTTCATGTGCTGCAGCACTTTGAAACGGTCTCTTTTACGTTCTTAACAATGCGAATAAAGATAAAGTTTGACAAAATTTCGAATTTTTCCTTTCTTTTTTGACCAAAATTCATGCGGTTTTAAACGGTCTGAAACGGTCTAAAGCGGCATTTTTGCCCTGTTTTTTCCATCAAAAATGTACAAAAAAACCGCTAAAACACTGGATTTTAGCGGTTTTTCAGGTATGGACCTGAGGGGAATCGAACCCCTGTCCGAAAGCCTATTCATTCAGGCATCTCCCATTACAGTCATTCTATTAAAGGTTCCCCCATCGGCACGCCGGATGACAGGCTTGCCGCTTCGGTAGCTTCATAAAATCTTCCATCTCCGCAAAGCTTTGGAAACGAAGTGCTCCGCATCTGTTTGATGCCAGGAGAATAGCCGCGGAAAACTATTCAGCTGACAACGCCGCACTTAGGCAGCGTACGCTACGTAATTATCGTCTGCGTTTAAATTTAGGTTCCAGGTTGATGACGCGGTCCCGGAGTCCACGAATGGCTTCCCAAACTTCAAAACCCCCGTCGAAACCAGTACAAGCCCGTGCTGGCTCTACAGACGCTTTTCTTTGATACGGGGACGCAAACAGATCGTCCCGGTGCAGTGAAAACTCTCTTTCAACTGCCGTATATTGTATTATAGTCTTTCCCCATACTTTTTGTCAAGGATTTTTAATACAGATTTTTAACTTTGAAATCTCTCTCCGCCTCACGTCTCTGATCCTTCTTTGCGATATCCTGCCGTTTATCATACAGTTTTTTACCGCGTGCCAGACCGATCTCGACTTTACGAGGCTGCCTTTAAAATACACCTGCAGCGGAACGAGCGTGTAGCCTTTTTCCTTGATCTGCGCCTCAAGTTTGCGGATCTCATAGTCGTGCAGCAGCAGTTTCCGGATGCGCAGCGGGTCTTTATTGAATATGTTGCCCTTCTCGTACGGACTGATGTGCATGCCGTAGATGAATACCTCATCACGCTCAATGCGGATGAAGGACTCCTTGATGCTGCATTTTCCCATGCGGAGGGATTTTACCTCGGTACCGGCAAGGGAGATGCCGGCCTCGTATTTATCCTCGATAAAATAGTCATGATATGCCTTTTTATTGTTGGCAATCATTCGATTTCCTTTTTGTTTTGCCATAACTTTTTCCTCCAAGGATTTATTCTGTCTCGGTTTCTTTTTCTACATACGTAAAATCGATTGTCCGGTTGGCAGGCTCGGCGTTTCGGACACGGACACGCACCGGCTCACCAAGGCGGAATACTCTTCCGTGCTGCTCTCCGACCAGACGATAATTTTCTTCATCGAAATTGTAATAATCGTCTTTGAGTGTCATAATGTGAACGAGTCCCTCGACGGTATTTGGCAGCTCTACATAGAAGCCCCAGCCGGTCACGCCGGAAATGACGCCGTCGTACTCTTCGCCGACATGCTCCAGCATATATTCGGCTTTCTTCAGTTTCACAGCCTCTCTTTCTGCCTCTGCAGCACGCTGCTCCATCGCACTCGACTGCTCCGCCACATGCTGCAAAATGGACGAATATTTGCCGATTCTGCGCCCTTGTCGAGACGTCCCCGCAGATCATCCTTGATAATGCGGTGGATCTGCAGATCCGGGTAACGGCGGATTGGTGAGGTAAAATGGCAGTAATATGACGCTGCCAGTCCGAAGTGGCCGCTGCATTCCGGGGTATAAATGGCTCTTGCCATCGACCGGAGCAGCAGGCGGCTGATCAGCGGCTCTTCCGGGGTTCCCTCGATGCTGGTGAGAATCTTCTGCACCTCACCCGGCGTAATCTCATGGGAACGCTTTTCGACTTTGATGCCCTGTTCACGGATCAGCGTCAGCGTTGCCTCCATGCGGTCTCCGTCCGGCTTGTCATGCGTCCGGTATAAGAACGGGATTTCGCGTGTGCAGTATTCCTCTGCCACGGTCTCGTTCGCCATCAGCATGAAGTCTCGATCATCCGTGTTGCCACGTTCGACGGATACGGGCGGATCTCCACCGGCGTCCCTTCTGCATCAAGAATTACTTTGCTCTCCGGGAATTCAAAATCAATTGCTCCGCGTTCTTTCCGACAGCTCCGGATCAGTGCAGACAGTTCCTGCATCTGGCGGAACATCGGAACCAGCTCATGATATTCCTCCAGCAGCTCCGGATGTGCTTCCGGCTCGGTCAGGATTGCATTGACGGCGGTGTAGGTCATGCGGCGGTCCACGCGGATCACCGTCTCAGCGATCTGATGGCCGATCACACGGCCTTTCTCGTTGATCGTCATAATACAGGAGAGTGCCAGGCGCTCCTGTCCTTCATTCAGGGAACAGATGCCGTTTGACAGACGCTTCGGCAGCATCGGAATAACGCGGTCCGGCAGATAGACACTGGTGCCGCGCTTTAACGCCTCACGGTCGAGGGCGGAATTTTCCTGCACATAGTTGCTGACATCAGCGATATGAACGCCAAGCGTCCACGTATCGCCCGCTTTTGTGACGGATACGGCGTCATCGAGGTCTTTGGCATCCTCGCCGTCGATTGTCACCATCTGCCAGCTTTTTAGATCGAGGCGGCCGTTGTAATCGTTTGGAATTACTTCCTCCGGGCATTTTTCTGCCTGTGTGATCACGCGTGCCGGGAACTCCTCCGGGATCTGGTAAGCGTCCACGACTGCCTGGATATCGACAGTCTGGATACGCGGCTTCTTCTCTGTGTCGCCGTCCTTTCCATTCTTTCTGCGGAATCGGTCATCGCGTCCTCTTCTGCCCTGCTCTCCGGCGCGGCGGTCTCTTTTTTCCCGTTTTTCCGTCGTTGTGGATGCACCGCGGCTCTTCTGGTAACGGCCGTCGGAGATCACATCGATTTTTCCTTCTTTTACCAGGATTTCCATAACCTCCGCAAGCTCCGACCGTTTTGCTTTCGGCACCTGCAGCAGCATGGCAATGTCTTTCAGACGCATCGGCTCATAGTTTTTCGAGCTTACGAGATCCATGAGCAGCGTCTTGCGGTTTTTCAGCAGTTTCGAACTTCTGGAACGCGGATGGCCCGCATGACCGCCATGGTTCCCGCTGTTCTGTCCTGCATGGGACGCCGCGCTGCCCTGCGGATATTTCCTCCGATCTTTTTTCTTCTTATTATCTTTCATCTATTATCTCCTCTTTGTAGAAAAAGACACCCTTACGCCTTCTCGTGGGAATAAGGATGTCTTACTTTGCTAAAAATTCATGTTTAATACAACCGACAGTACAATAAACAGAACTGCCATGATTTTGTTGCACGGATCAGAGTTCCTTCTGCAGAACGGCTTTTGTTTCTTCCCCAGTAAGTGTCTGAGATACCTGCGATAGCACCGAGACCCTGCTGTTTTCCTTCCTGCATCAATACAACAACGGTTAAAGCAATACAATCAATGACATAAATGACTGTCAAAATCGTTCTTAAAATTTCCACAATTACACCTCCTACGGCCAACTTATATTATTTTACCATAGCGGAAGAACGATTTCAACTGTTATTTGCCTATTTTAGCCGTTTTTCACCACTCTCTTACGCCGTTCCTTTTGCGGGAACGGATTCCGGTATTTCGCTTCCTCACCGAGGCGTTCCTCGATGCGGAGAAGCTCATTGTATTTCGCATTCCGCTCCGACCGGCACGGTGCTCCGGTTTTGATCTGGCCGGCGCCTGTCGCGACGGCAAGGTCTGCCAGAAAATCATCCTCTGTCTCTCCGGACCGGTGGGAAATGACGGCGCGGTACCCTGCTCTCTGCGCCATCTCCACCGCATCCAGCGCCTCAGAGAGCGTTCCGATCTGGTTTACCTTGATCAGAACCGCATTTGCCGTGCCAAGTGCAATGCCGCAGGAAAGCCTTCTTACATTCGTCACAAACAGATCATCCCCGACCAGCTGTACTCTGTTCCCGAGCGCTTCCGTCATCTGTTTCCAGCCTTCGAAATCGTCCTCGCACAGCCCGTCTTCGATGGATACGATCGGGTATTTTTCGATCAGTTCCTCATAGTAGGCAACCATTTCTGCGGTATCCCGAAATACTGTCTTTCCGCACTGACGGGATTCCCCGGGAAAGTAGTAGACGTTCCTGCTCTCCTCGTAGAGCTCGCTTGCCGCCGCATCGATCGCGATCATCACTCGTTTCCGGGCGCATAGCCGGCTTTCTGGATCGCATTGACAATGAGCTGCAGTGCTTCATCGGAATCCTTTAAATCCGGCGCAAAGCGCCTCATCGCCGACAGAAGTCGAGTATCCCTTCTCCTTCAGGAGCTGCTTCAGCGTATGGTAAATCTCCGCGCACATGGAAAGACCCTCCCGGAATGAGGAGCGCCGCACGGCATAATCATAAATTCCTGCAGATCGACGGTGTTGTCGGCATGACGGCCTCCGTTTAAAATATTCATCATCGGCACGGGCATACGGCTTGTGTGGCAGCCGCCCAGGTACTGGTACAGCGGCAGATGAATCGCATTTGCCGCCGCGCGCGCCACAGCAAGTGAGACACCGAGAATGGCGTTTGCCCCGAGGTTTTCTTTCGTTTCGGTTCCGTCTGCCTGGCACAGGATATGGTCGATCCGCTCCTGCTCGAGCGCATTCTCGCCGACAACGGCATCGGCCAGCACGGTATTGACCGCTTCTACAGCCTTCTCACGCCCTGCCCCAGATAGCGCACTTCCTGATCTCTTTTTTCCAGTGCCTCAAATTTTCCTGTCGATGCCCCGGACGGCACCTGGGCACGCCCCATATGCCTTCCAGTCCGAGAATCCCCTCCCCGACGGCCACTTCCACCTCTACGGTCGATTTCCGCGCGAATCCAGAATTTCTCTTCCTGTCACGCTTCGAATTGGTAAATATCGAACATAGTTTTCCCTCCTGTTTTGCTGCAAAGTGAACAGTAACCAAGTTTCTTCTCTGCGTTCACAGTATGACCGTGCTATGGGAAAAATATGTTGCTCTCTCTGTCGAAACCTCTTTTTTCCAGTCCTTATTCTTTTCAAACATAAAAAAACGCAATATGAAAGCATCCGATTTTTCCATTTTCGGATGGCTTTCATAAGTTAGAACTGTGCATTGGACTGAATCCTTTCTTTTTTGTTCTTTTGTTCTTTTGTTTCACTTTGGGGTACTTCGTTACGTTTTCTTGGGTCCATACCTTCGCTTTCTTAGTTTATGGGTAATTCGTTATGTTCTCGGTGGTCCGTCCTCTCTTTCTGTTTTTTTTCTTCCGTTTTCTTTTGTGACTTTACTATATCAGTT
>ENA-OQCS01001563-OQCS01001563.1-human-gut-metagenome-genome-assembly--contig:-NODE-1563-length-11447-cov-4.206360_pt1 | contig 11447 bp, 18 predicted proteins | sample MGYA00242757_ERZ504575 | MGnify/ENA primary metagenome ERZ504575 (study PRJEB26092, sample SAMD00036297) | human gut metagenome | host: Homo sapiens | study: EMG produced TPA metagenomics assembly of... | reverse complement strand
CTCAGCCTGCGCAGTCCGGTCTCTTTGCCGCTATTCCCGACCCCACGCAGCCTGCTGCCCCGGTGGTCGAGAGCGATCAGGCAGCCGAGGTCGCAAGCCTCGATAACGCGCTCAACAACCCCGATTTTACGTCGGTGTTTGCGCCCATCGATCCGCAGGCCAGCCGCAAGAAGATGGCCAAGCAGGCCGGTGTCGAGCCCGTCATCCTTATGGAGCATGTCACCAAGATCTATCCGGCACAGCCCAACAAGCCTGCACTCGACGACATCAACATCGAGATCTATCCGGGCGAGTTTGTCTTCTTGGTCGGTCACTCCGGCTCGGGTAAGACCACGCTGCTGTCGACGCTCAACCGCGACGTCAAGCCGACGAGCGGCCGCATCCTGGTTGCCGGTCAGGACCTCATGAAGATCAAGAACCGCAAGGTTCCGTTCCTGCGCCGCCAGATTGGCGCCGTGTTCCAGGACTTTAAGCTTCTGCCGCAAAAGACCGCCTACGAAAACGTGGCGTTTGCCCTGCAGTGCATCGGCAAGCCAAGGGCGTCATTCGCAGCCAGGTGCCCGAGGTGCTGCGTCTGGTCGGTCTGGCCGATCAGATGGACTCGCTGCCCGACCAGCTTTCCGGTGGCGAGCAGCAGCGCGTTGCCGTCGCCCGTGCTATGGTCAACCGTCCGCCGCTGCTGATCTGCGACGAGCCCACGGGCAACCTCGACCCGGCGATTCTCGCTGGGCATCATGAAGCTGCTTGAGCGTATTAACCGCACCGGCACCACCGTGATCGTCGCCACGCACGACCGCGAGATGGTCGATAGCATGCACCGTCGCGTGATCGCCCTCGAGGGCGGCCACGTCATCCGCGACCAGGAGAGGGGAGGTTACGGCAACTATGGCACCAACTAACGTGGGCTACTCCTTCAAAGAGGCAATCAGCCACTTCTTCCGTAACTGGACTACCTCGCTCGGCGCCGTCATCACGATCTTCCTTTCGCTGTTTATCATCGGCCTGTTCATTATGGGCTCCGCGGTGCTGAACTCCGTGATCGGCACCGTCGAGGATCAGGTTGTCATCAACGCCTTCATTAGTGATGACGCCGATCAGGCTGATGTTCAGGCTTTTGAGGCCGAGCTTAAGACGTGGAGCAACGTCAAGTCCGTGACCTATAAGGACAAGGACGACGCGAAGGCCGAGTATTCGAGCAAGATGTCGGGCAACGCCGACGCCACCATGAGCGCGCTCGATGGCCAGAACCCGCTGCCGGCTTCCTTCGCTATTGAGATGGACGATCCGTCCAAGGTCGAGAGCACGGCAGAGAAGCTCAAGAAGGATGCCGATTTCCAGAAGATCGTGGATGACGGCGACGTCAACGCGAGCGTGCTGTACGGCCAGGAGGCAGTGAGCCGCCTGTTCCAGGTGACCAACTACATCCGCATCGCCGCCGTGGTGCTCGTTGGCCTTCTGACCTTTATCGCTTTCATCTTCATCAACAACACGATTCGCCTATCCATCACGGCACGTCGTCGTGAGATTGCATTATGCGTCTGGTCGGCGCCAGCAACGGCTTCATTCGCGGCCCGTTTATCACCGAGGGCGTACTACAGGCCATTTTGCTCGTTGCTTTCCATCGGCGTTCTGGAGCTGCTGCGCAACCTGATGATTCCGCGTCTGCAGGAGAGCATCGGCTGGATGTCGTTTGCCCTGCCGATGCAGTACTACTTGGTGACCTATGCTGCGCTGATTCTGGTCGGCGTGATTATCGGTTTCTTTGGTTCTGCCATCGCCATGCGCCGCTACCTGCGCGTGTAGGCATGCCTGGAATTCATCCCTTCCAACGGGTCGTCTCTTATGGGGCGGCCCGTTTTTTGATCCCTAGGGGACGGCAGGAAAGCGAATCATTTGGGTAGACTCTTTGGAGTTCGCAATCGATAGTTAGGAGGCGCCATGGGGCGCAATAACAAGCATAAGCGTGGAGCTCGCAATAAGCGCGGGCCGGTGCGCAGCGAACGCCGTCCGAGCCTGACCGGGCGCGTGCAGCTCCATGAGCACAGTGCCTATGTCATAACCGAGAATGGCGACTACAAGGTCATGGGCCGCGGTAAGCGCGAGATCATGGATGGCGATACCGTTGCCGTGAGCATTAAGAACAGCCCGCACGGTGAGCGGCGCGCCGTGATCGAGGGCGTGGTTGAGCGTGCAGCCATAAGCGTGGTGGGCACGTACCAGACCGCCGGTCCGCTCGGTGTGATTGAGCCGCTCGATTCGCGTCTGAAGGCCGACTTCTTCATTCTGCCCGAGGATACCTCGGCGGATCGTCTGGGCGTCCACCCGGGTGATGCTGTTGTCGCGCACATTTTGACCTACCCGACGCGCTGGAATCGGGCACCGTGACGATTGAACGCCGCATTGGCGGAGATGACGCGCCCGATTTGGGCGTTCAATATGTGATGGCGCGTTACGGCTATACCGATAGCTATCCCGAGGCCGCGCTGGACGAGCCGAGGGCTTTCGCTCGATGTGTCCGCGGCGCTTAAGGACCCGCTCCGCCGCGATCTGCGCGACCGCTTTGTCATCACGATCGACCCGGTCGACGCGCGCGACTTTGACGATGCCATTTCGCTGGAGCGTACGCCCGAGGGTGGCTACAAGCTGGGTGTGCATATCGCCGACGTTTCACACTATGTGGCTTGGGACGGGCATATCGATCTTGAGGCTCGCCATCGTACGACATCGGTGTATCTGGCCGATCGCGTGCTTCCCATGCTGCCCGAACGCCTGTCCTGTGACCTGTGCTCGCTTCGCCCTGACGAGGACCGTCTTGCGTTTACCGTCGATATCGAGCTCGATGCGCAGGGTCGCGTGCGGCATTACGATCCGTATCCCAGCGTGATTCGCTCGCGTGTGCGTATGGACTATGACGGCGCCGAGGCGCTGCTGGTGCGTGCCGGCGCGGTTGAGTATTCGGTGCTGGAGGGTGCAGCCGAGGATGTTGCGGCTGCCGAGACTCGCGCGAGGAAGCGCTTGAGCGCGGTCTTGCGTGCGAGGAGGCCGCCCGCGGCTACAACATCGACCTCGGCGATTTCCTTGTCGCCGCTAACGAACTCGCCGAACTTCGCCGTCGTATTCGTCGCGCCCGCGGCTCAGTCGATTTTGACACAGCCGAGATTCGCGCTCTATTGGATGAGGACGGAGTGCCCGTGCAGATTGTGGCGCGTGAGCGTTCGTGTGCCACGTCGCTTATCGAGGAAGCCATGCTGCTCGCCAACGAGTGCGTTGCAGAGTGGCTGGCAGACCGTGATATCGAGGCCTGCTATCGTGTGCATGAGGATCCGAGCCCCGATAGCCTGCACGGTGCTGCCGTTGCGCTGGCGCAGCTAGCATCATCGACGATCGCCGTGCTGCCGGTATTGCCCTGGGGAGCCCCGATGAGCTGCAGGCTGCAGTTGATGCTGCCGCCGGTACGGCCAACGCACCGCTCGTCAACACGCTGCTTCTGCGCAGCATGCAGCGCGCGCTGTACAAGCCGCGCAACGAGGGCCACTTTGCGCTCGCCGCGCCGTGCTACTGTCACTTTACGAGTCCCATCCGTCGCTACCCCGATCTGGTGGTGCACCGCGTGCTCAAACTGCAGTTGGCCTATGAGCAGCTCGGCGGCAAGGACGCCTTGGTCCGTACGCCGCGGCTGATCGGTAAGGGGCGCGAGTCGCTGCCGCGCATTCTGCCGCAGATCTGCCGCGCATGTAGCGATGCCGAGCGCGCGGCAGATGCCGCCGCCATGCGACGCAAAAGATCAAGATTGCCCAGTACTATGAGGACCGTCTGGGTGAGCGCTATGCCGGAACCGTCTCGTGGGTTAGCAGCATGGGCCTCTTTGTGCGCTTGGACCTAACACAGGTCGAGGGCCTGGTTTCAATTAAGAGCCTGGGCAACGAGTGTTCGAGTTCGACGAGGACGCGCTAACGCTCACAGGTGCCGACACGGGCACCCGTTACGAGCTGGGGCAGCGCGTGATTATCGAGGTCTCGCGCGTCAATACCACGCGTGGGCACTTGGACTTTAAGCTTATCCATTAGCTAAATCCCGACTCGTGGCGAGAGAGCGGAGGGCGGCCTTTCGGGACCGCCCTTCGCATTTGAATCGTGGCTACCTTGCCGTCTGCTCGGCCGCCCGCTTACCTGCTATTTGAGAGGTAAAACCTACCAAAATAAACCTGTCCCTTTTTGGCAGGTTTACAAGAAAGCGGGGATGAGATGGCGACGGTGTACGGTTATGCGCGGGTGAGTTCGCGCGATCAGAACCTTAATCGGCAGCTGGATGCGCTGGGCGCCTATGGCGTGGGCTCGGCGAATATTTATGCCGACCATGCGAGCGGCAAGGACTTCGATCGACCGCGTTATCGCGAGCTGCTGCACGTCCTGGGAGACGGGGACGTACTGGTGGTGCTTTCTATCGACCGACTTGGCCGTAATTACTCCGAGATTCTTGAGGAATGGCGACGCATTACCAAGGAGCTCGGGGTTGCCATTGTGGTGTTGGACATGCCATTGCTTGACACGCGCGCTAGGGCCAGCGGCGCGCCGGATGTGACCAACACCCTGATTGCCGATATTGTGCTGCAACTGCTGAGCTACGTGGCGCAGGTAGAGCGCGAGAATATCCATCGGCGCCAAGCGGAGGGAATTGCAGCGGCGCGGGCGCGAGGGGTCCGTTTCGGTCGACCTCGCAAGCCGTGCCCTCCTCAGTTTGAGCTGGTGCGCGATAGCTATGAGGCGGGCGATATTACCCGCAGCCAGGCGGCAAAGTGCCTGGGCGTGTGCGTGGGGACGTTCGATCGCTGGATGCGCGAGGCGGGGTAGGGGTTTGCGTCGCTTTGTCGCTTCCTGTTGCGATTCAAATTTTGATACGGTGACGATGCCATTTGGGGCTACACTCGCTGATATTCAAAAAGGAGGTTGGCCCTTGGCGCGCGTAAAACAAATAATCGGATGGACCGCGATCGTTCTGTTCGCTGCAACGCTGGCGGGCATCTGGGTGCTGACGGAGCAAAATGCGGTGGAGACGTCGTTGCTGAGCGAGTCCACCGCGCGTGTGGTGGAGGGCCAGGCTACGGGCGTTCAGGCTACCGGCATCACGGGTGAAATTCAGGCGGGGGACGGCATGACTGAGAGTACCAATCCGGCTGCCTCGACGGTCCAGCCTGGTCGACTTGCTTCCATTCGCATGTGGGTAGGCGCAAACGTCCGTCGCGTCGCCCATACCGTAGAGTTTTTCTTCGTCGGATTGGTCGCCTCGGTGATCGTGGTCTGCTTTTCCAGGCGTCCATGGAGTGTGTGTTCCCGTTGCGTGCCTGTGTTTCTCTTTTGCGCTGCCTGCTCCGTTGGCGACCAGGTGCATAAGATCTTTGTTCCCGGCAGGCATTTCGACGTTATCGATTTAGGATTCGATGCTGCGGGCTATGTCACCGCCATGCTGTTGGTATTGCTGGCAGCGGCGTTGGTGCGCCATGCGACTCGGCCGATCGGCGCCCATGCGAGGCGCTAGCCGGTAACAAACCCGTTTCTGATAATGCGACCTTGTTGAATTATTTTGTGTCGCGCGTATTTCCGAGCGGTCGGATTTGAGGGGCGAGCGGTAGAACGCTCGCCCTTTGTGCGCCACGATGCGGCACAATGTACCGCAAAAGCTGTTTGTATCCGGTACGAATCGTTCGTTGGTCTTTAATTCTTCTCAACGGAGGTGTTTGAGATGGCAAACGGATTGCTTTTGCGGCTTCGCGAGCGTGAGCTCAGCGCGAGCCCGGCGGAACGCAATGTCATCGCATATGTAAGCGCTCATCCGCACGAGGTGGTCGGGCTGTCCGTCCGCGGTCTTGCCGATGTCACGTTCTCCTCGCCCTCGAGCATTTTGCGCTTTTGCAAGCGTTTGGGTTTTGCGGGCTACAAGGAGTTCCAGCGCGAACTGATTGCCGAGCTGGCGCTCTTAGGTGACAAGAAAGACGTAGCCCTCGAGGACATCTCCATGGATGACAGCGTCGAACGTATCGTGGGGAAGGTGATGAAAAGCAACGTGCGCACGATCGAGGCGACGGCGCGAACGCTCGATTACACCGTCTTGGAGCGATGCGCGGCCCGTCTTAAGCGGGCACGCGCGGTCAATCTGTTCGGTATTGGTGCCTCTCGTTTGGTCGCGCACGACCGGCGCAAAAGCTCATGCGTGTCGACAAAGAGTGCCATCTGTACGACGACTGGCATGATCAGCTCTTATGTGCCAAGAACATGCATGAGGCGATATGGCAATCGCCTTTAGCTACTCGGGCTTGACGCAAGAGGTGCTGGACTGCACCGCCGAGGCTCAACGTCACAACTGTCCCGTTGTGGCCGTTACCAAAGTAGATGGATCATCCAATCTTGCCACCATGGCCGATGCCGTGCTCGGCGTCGCTGCGAGTGAACCCTTGGTCCGCAGCGGTGCCATGGCTTCGCGTATGGCCCAGCTTATGGTTGTCGATGCCCTGTACGCTGCTTACGTTGCCAGCGACTACGAACGGGCGACGCATGTCATAAAGCAAAACTACATCGAGAAACAGGAAAGATGAGGTGAATGAAATGCTCGATTTAACAAAATTCACGACCGAACAGCGTAATCAAAGGTCAATGGACCTCGATACGATGACATCGCTGCAAATCGTCACGACGATGAACGATGAGGATCTTCGTGCCGTCCAGTCGGTCACGAAAGTGTTGCCCCAGGTTGCATGGCAATCGACTGGACTGCTGAGACACTCGAGCGCGGCGGGCGCGTCTTTTACATGGGCGCAGGCACCAGCGGTCGTCTGGCGTACTCGACGCTTCGGAGTGTCCGCCCACGTTGGCGTGTCACCCGATCTGATTGTCGGGCTCATTGCCGGAGGCGAGACGGCGTTTATCAAGCTGTCGAAGGTGCCGAAGACAGCGAGGAGCTTGGCGCGAGCGACCTGCGGGAGCGTGGACTCTCGGACAAGGATCTTGTCGTTGGCCTGGCGGCAAGCGGCCGTACTCCTTATGTGGTGGGCGGCCTTGCGTACGCCAAGACAACTGGGTGCAAGACCATTGCAATTGCCTGCAACCAAGGGTCGAAGATCGGGGAGAGCGCAGATCTTGCCATTGAGCCCGTGCCCGGTCCCGAGGTGCTGACCGGCTCAACGAGGCTCAAGGCGGGAACGGTTCAAAAGCTCATTCTCAACATGATTTCGACCGGTGCCATGGTCAAGATCGGCAAGGTATACCAAAACCTGATGGTCGATGTGCAGCAGACGAACGAGAAGTTGGTGGTGCGCGGCCAGAACATCGTGATGGAGGCGACCGGCTGCACGCGCGAGTGCGCTGTTCAGGCGCTTGCAGATGCCGGCGGCCACGTAAAAACCGCTATTGTCTCGGTACTGCTGGACTGCGATGCCGAGCAGGCTGCGGTAGCTCTTGAGCGGGCGCGAGGCCATGTCCGTGCTGCGGTGAGTGGCCATGAGAAGAGCAATGCCGACGCCCAATAGGTGCGCGGCGTGAGCTGATATGACATCCAGACGAGATACCCAATACAAGGAGGAGTTATGACGAACAAAGAGCTGGCTCAAAAGCTGCTGGACCTTTTGGGCGGTAAAGACAACGTGCTCGCAAACGCGGCGTGCATGACGCGCCTGCGCGTGACCGTCAAAGACACGGGTAACGTCGACACGGAGGGTATTAAGGCGCTCGACGGCGTGATGGGCCTGGTCGAGGACGACACGATGCAGATCGTGCTGGGTCCGGGCAAGGTGAATAAGGTGCTCGAGGAGTTCTCCAAGCTCACCGGCCTTGCGAAAGGCGTTGCTGACGAGAGCGTGGTTGATGCTGCGGCCACAAACAAGGCCGCGCAGAAGGCCAAGTACGAGTCTAAGCCGGTTCAGGCCTTCCTCAAGAAGATTTCCAATGTCTTCGTCGCCCTGCTTCCCGGCATCATTGCGGCTGGCCTCATCAACGGTATCTGCAACGTCATTAACGTTTCGACGGCAGGCGCGCTTGCAGGCGAGTGGTGGTACCAGGGCATTCGTTCCATGGGCTGGGCCCTGTTTGCCTATCTGCCCATCTTGGTGGGCTATAACGCGGCACGTGAGTTTGGTGGCTCCGCTGCGCTGGGCGGCATCGCCGGCACGATGTGCATCGCCAACAGTGCCATGCCCCTGCTTGCGCCTGGCGCGGCTGATCCTGCCACTGCCATTCTGCTGCCGCTCACCAGTGCGCAGTACAACCCCGCAGCGGGCGGCATGATCGCGGCTCTCATGCTGGCGCATTTTTTGCCTGGATGGAGCGTCAGATTCGCAAGGTTATGCCCAACGCACTCGACACGTTCTTGTCCCCGCTGCTGGTGCTCATCATCGGCGCCTTTGCTCTGATGCTCGTCATCCAGCCGGTTGGCGCATGGCTGACGACTGCCATCTTTAGCGTTTTGACCTTTATCTTCGAGAAGCTGGGCGTCCTGGGCGGCTATATCCTGTCGGCAGGCTTCTTGCCGCTGGTGTCCGTCGGCCTGCATCAGGCGCTCACGCCGATTCACGCTATGCTCAACGATCCCGACGGCGCTACCAAGGGTATCAATTACCTGCTTCCCATCCTTATGATGGCTGGCGGCGGCCAGGTCGGTGCCGGTTTGGCGCTGTACTTTAAGACCAAGAACGCCAAGCTCAAGAAGTACGTCGCAGAGTCCATTCCCGTTGGAATCCTGGGTGTGGGCGAGCCTCTGATGTATGCTGTTACGCTGCCGCTCGTTCGTCCGTTTGTGACGGCCTGCCTGGGTGCCGGATTTGGCGGCGCGCTCGCGGCGCTGCTTCACATCGGCACGGTTTCTCAGGGCGTTTCCGGTCTGTTTGGCCTGCTGATCGTCGTTCCTGGCCAGCAGCTCGGCTATGTTGCCGCTATGCTGCTTGCCTATGCCGCCGGCTTTGTCCTGACGTGGTTCTTTGGCGTCGACGAGCAGAAGATCAACGAGTTCTTTGGCGAGTAGTTTGATATCGCGAGCCGTGTTGCTCGGGGTTCGCGGCGCGCGGCAGATTTCTTGATGTTATGGTTGTGCCGGCGGGGCTAGCTGCTCCGCCGGCCTTTTTTAAAGGAGCGTTGAAGCGTGAAAACGGGTATTTCAATTTATCTTTCCAGCCCTTTGCAGGATATTGAGCGGACGATTGAGCGTGGCGCCGCGGCGGGTGCGCGCTACGCGTTCACCTCGCTGCATATTCCGAGGATGGGGGAGCGGCGTATGCCGATAAGGTCCGTCATGTGCTGTCGCTGCTTTCCGCCCGCGGCATTGCGCTCATTGCCGATGTGGGGCCTCGCACGTGCGATTTGCTCGGGCTTGAGCGCATCGAGGACCTGCGCGATCTGGGGTTGGAATACCTTCGTTTGGACTATGGCTTTAGCGCCCAGCGGGTCGCGGAGCTGTCCGGTGTATTTCGCATTGTGGTCAATGCATCGACAGTGAGTTCTGATGAAATCGCATCGTGGCGTGAAGCCGGCGCCGATGTGACTCGTTTTGCCGCCTGCCACAATTTTTACCCCAAGCCTTATACCGGTTTAGCTCTGGAGGACATTGCTCGGGTGAATCTTCGTCTTGCGGCGCTTGGATTCGAAATCATGGCTTTTGTGCCGGGTGATGCTAACGTTCGCGGGCCGGTATTCGAGGGACTGCCGACGGTCGAGGCGCAGCGCGGTCGCGCGTCAAAGGTTGCTCTCAATATGCTTGAGCTTGCACATGGCGCCGATTGCGACATTGTGTTGGTCGGCGACCCCGATCTTTCCGATGCGGGCTGGGCGCAGTTTGCTCAAGTTTCCGCCGGATACGTGGACCTGCAATGCGAGCTTGAGCGGTTATGCCTATGTGCGCGGGCAGATTCATCACGACCGGCCCGACTCGAGCGTCCTCATCTTTAGGTCTCAGGAGTCACGTACGACGCTTAAGCCGGATTCCGTGTCGACGGATGCCGGAGCCGGCCTGCCGCGAAAGGCGGGGTCGATCGCTGTGAGCAATAGCGGATATGGGCGCTACGAAGGCGAGCTTGAGATTGCGCGGGTCGATCTTCCCGGTGACGAGCGCATGAACGTTGCGGGCCATATCACGCCCGAGGCAATGGAGCTGCTGCCGTTCATCAAACGCGGATTCGGGGTACGGTTCGTTTAGCGTGTGACCCGTGGGCTACAATTGGCCCATCATACGAAGGCGCCTCGTGTGGCGTGTGCCTGCGTTGGCCGATCTATATTCGGAGGATTCCCATGACCGTACTGTTTGTTGAATATCCCAAGTGCTCGACCTGTAAGAAGGCCAAGGCATGGCTGGATGAACATGGGGTTGAGTATATCGACCGCGATATCGTTTTGGACAATCCTACGGCTGATGAGCTTGCGACCTGGATTGCTCATTCGGGCTGCCGGTGCGGCGCTTCTTTAATTCGTCGGGCATGAAATATCGAGAGCTGGGCCTGAAGGCGCGTCTGGATGCGGGCATGACGGATCGGGAGTGCTACGAGCTGCTGGCGACCGACGGCATGCTGGTCAAGCGTCCGCTGCTGGTGGGCGACGACTTTGCGATTCCCGGCTTTAGGGAATCGGCTTGGGCCGAGGCGTTGCTGTAGCGGCTGCGGAAAGTGCGACCCGGAATTCGCTTCCAGAATGGGATGCACTTTCCCAAAGTGGCCGGTTGCGGAAAGCACGTCCCATTCTGAGCTTCGATTGCGGGACACGGTTTCCGGTTGAGGGCTCGACAGGAAAGTAGGGACCAGTTTGAGCTTGAAATCTGGGACGCACTTTCCGCCGGCGGGCCTGCCCCAGTCAGTCCGCCAGCTGTGCCCATTCGTGCGGATCGTAGACCTTTACGTGCTTGTTGGGCTTGCCGCTCCAGTACTCTTCGTCCATAAAGGGCAGATATGCCTGAATGCCGGGGCAGATAAAGGGAATCCGCTGCTGTTGCAGTCGCTCGCGCTGGCGCTGCTCCAGGTGCGCCTCGGATATGACGGTCGGCATGCCGGACAGCTCGACGAGGCTTGCCTGGATTCGCTTAAGGTCGGGGAGTCCCGCGTGCCATGACATCCGCATGATTAAAAAGGATGCACGGCGGTATTTTGCCTGCACCACAGTAATGGCGGGGCGTAACGTGGGGTGAATTTTGTCCCGTTCGGGCCAAAGGTCGGCAGTGATCTCGAGGCCCAGGGTCTCCCATAGGTAATCAAGCTCTTCGTCCATGGCGCCTCGATATCTACGCGATCATTGATACTTCGATTGTGTTGCCTGGTGCTATCGTTTTCACGGTAGAATCTGCCAACGGTTGACGGCTTCTTCTGTCTCAAATACGCCTGATTTCTTTGTGATCTTTGGATTGATCATTGCAAACTGAAATGGCCCAACTGCTACTACGATAATGTTCTTTTTAACGCCGATCATATTTGCTGCCATTCCAAC
>ENA-OQCS01001562-OQCS01001562.1-human-gut-metagenome-genome-assembly--contig:-NODE-1562-length-11449-cov-1.537184_pt1 | contig 11449 bp, 18 predicted proteins | sample MGYA00242757_ERZ504575 | MGnify/ENA primary metagenome ERZ504575 (study PRJEB26092, sample SAMD00036297) | human gut metagenome | host: Homo sapiens | study: EMG produced TPA metagenomics assembly of... | reverse complement strand
AATTCAAAAATTCGGGGAGACGGTCCCTTGGTCATTCATCAACGATCGCATCTTGCGGATGTACTGTTCCCCAATATCCTAAAGAGCCCATCAAACCGGGTGAAAGTGGACAGATAACAGTGACTTATAATGGAGCCGGCAAATTTCCGGGACATTTCAAGAAATCAATCACTATCCGCACAAACGGGAAAAATGAAATGACACGTCTTTATATAGAAGGTGATATGACCCCGAAAAGCACAGTTGCAGAATAGAATTCTCACATCATAAGAGAGAGGATGTATCAAAACAAAAGAAGATTCGAGTTTGATACATCCTCTTTTTATATCCGGAAAACACTGCCCCGCCTGCCTGTATCCAAGTAAAGACAAAAAAATAAGAAAAAAAGAACATTTTTCCCCAATAATAAGCCACTCTTATTCTGATTAAAATAACGTACTTTGCAGCAAATTTAAGAGAACAATGACAAACAAGCTATTATTCTTTGTCCTACTGGCCCTCTGTTTCAGTGGCTGTGACATGCTGGAAACCCATCCATACGATGTACATATTACAGGAGAAAGAGAACTGAACAACAAAAACATCCAGTTGATAGAAAACAAAATGCAAGGCAAAAAAACAATCCGCTTTGCCATGATCAGTGATACCCAACGATGGTACAACTCTACCGAGGATGTTGTAAAAGCCCTCAATGCCCGTGGTGACATAGACTTTGTCATTCACGGAGGAGACCAGTCCGATTTCGGCGTCACAAAAGAATTCATATGGATGCGGGACATATTTAACAAATTCCAGATGCCCTACGTATGCCTTTTAGGCAACCACGACTGCTGGGTACAGGTGAAGACGCATACAGAGCCATTTATGGAGATCCCAACTTCGCCTTCACAGCCGGAAATGTACGCTTTATCTGCCTCAATACCAATGCGATGGAATATGATTATTCGGAACCGGTTCCCGATTTCAATTTTATAGAAAATGAACTGAACAACCTGTCGCCTGAAATAGAAAAAACGGTATTCGCAATGCACGTAAAACCTTTTGAATTTGTATTCAACAACAATGTAGCAAAAATCTTCCAACTATACGTCAACCAGTTCCCCAAAGTCCAGTTCTGTCTTTACGGCCATGAACACAAATTCGCAGTAGATGATCTATTCAACGACGGAGTTCTGTATTTCCAATGCCCCTGCATAGACAAACGCATCTACTTATTATTCACCATTAAAGAAGATGGAACCTACGATTATGAAACAGTTGAATTTTAAAAAGATATTTCTGAACCTATTGTGGCCACTATTGCCTTTTACGGCACAAGCCCAAGAAAATAATACACTTTACTCCATCTTATCCAAAGACAACATACTTGTCTCCTCTCCTTCCGTTCAAAACCAAGAGGAAGATATTGTAACCCAAATGCCAAACCGGCACCATAAATACGACAAGCGCGTACACCGTTACAGGCGTGCGTGGGAAGCTTTGATCCCCACCCACACCAAATTACAGTACGCCGGTGGAATGGGCCTGTTATCCTGGGGCATAGGCTGGGATTATGGAAAAAGAGGCCAATGGGAAACCGATCTTCTTTTGGGCTTCATCCCCCGCTACTCATCCAAACATTTCAAGATGACCATGACCTTGAAACAGAATTATATCCCGTGGAGTATCTGGCTGGGCAAAGACTTCTCGCTGGAACCGCTGACTACCGGAATCTATTTCAACACCGTATTCAGCGATGATTCTGGACAAGCGAACCTGAGCGCTATCCCCGTGGATACTACGGATTTTCCACCCGTATCCGCACCCATATCTTTCTGGGACAACGCGTCCGTTTCGATGTGCCCGAAAAGTACCGGAAGTTCTCTAAAAGCATCACCGCATTCTACGAAATCAGCACATGCGATTTATACGTTGTCAGTGCGTTCAACAACAGTTATTTGAAACCCGATGACTATCTGAGACTATCATTTGGATTGAAATTTCAGATATTCTAATCAAATCATGAGGATGTTTCTCTATTTTTTCACTATTTTTGGGCATTTATTATGATAAATTTCAAAATAATAACATAGAGAAACATGAAACAAGAAGAAGAAAAATCGGTTGGATTGCCCGATAACGCGTTCCGACCTCTGAAACCGGGGGAACAATATCACCCCATCATGTCACCAAACAAAAAATATCCCGAAGTAAACCTATGGTCTGTGCTATGGGGTATCGCCATGGCGGTATTATTCTCGGCGGCCGCAGCTTACCTGGGATTAAAAGTGGGACAGGTTTTTGAAGCCGCCATCCCTATCGCCATCATCGCCGTAGGTGTATCGGGAGCCGCCAAGCGTAAAAACGCGTTAGGTGAGAATGTCATCATCCAATCCATCGGTGCCTGTTCGGGAGTCATAGTGGCAGGAGCCATCTTCACATTGCCCGCCCTTTATATATTGCAGGACAAATACCCCGAAATGACAGTCAACTTCTTTCAGATGTTTGTCAGCTCACTGCTGGGAGGTATTTTGGGGATCCTGTTCCTCATCCCCTTCCGTAAATATTTCGTCAGCGACAAACATGGCGAATATCCCTTCCCCGAAGCCACTGCCAGTACGCAAGTGCTTGTTTCCGGCGAGAAAGGCGGAAGCCAGGCAAAGCCATTGCTTTTTGCAGGGCTAATAGGAGGTCTGTATGATTTCATTGTAGCCACATTCGGCTGGTGGAATGAAAACTTCACCACCCGCGTATGCGGCTGGGGTGAGATGGTTGCCGAAAAAGCCAAACTGGTGATGAAAATAAACACCGGTGCAGCAGTATTAGCCTAGGCTATATTGTCGGCTTGAAATACGCGGCTATCATTTGTGCCGGTTCATTGGTGGTATGGCTGGTTATTGTTCCAGGTATGGCCCTGTTGTTCGGCGACCAAGTGCTGAATGCATGGAATCCGGCCTTGACACAAACCATCAGCGAAATGTCACCCGAACTTATATTCAAGGAATATGCCAAAAGTATCGGTATCGGTGGTATCGCCATGGCCGGTGTGATCGGTATCGTGCGCTCATGGGGCATTATAAAGAGTGCTGTGGGACTGGCCGCCAAAGAGATGGGCGGCAAGAAGGTGGAAGCAAACGTCATCCGCACGCAAAAAGACCTTTCCATGAAAGTGATCGCCTTCGGTTCCATCTTCACCATCCTGCTGATCTTACTGTTCTTCTTTTTTGATGTGATGCATGGAAATGTATTACACAGCATTGTAGCCATCCTGCTCGTAGCCGGCATTGCATTCCTGTTCACCACCGTAGCAGCCAACGCTATCGCCATAGTCGGCACTAACCCTGTATCGGGAATGACACTGATGACACTGATACTTGCCTCAGTAGTAATGGTTGCCGTTGGACTGAAAGTGCTACCGGCATGGTTGCTGCACTGGTTATGGGTGGTGTGGTTTGTACGGCACTCTCTATGGCAGGCGGATTCATCACAGACTTGAAAATAGGTTACTGGCTGGGCAGTACTCCTGCCAAACAGGAAACATGGAAATTCCTCGGCACACTAGTATCGGCAGCAACTGTGGGCGGCGTCATCATGATCCTGAACAAGACCTACGGCTTCTCCACCGGCGCATTGGCAGCTCCGCAGGCCAACGCGATGGCAGCCGTAATAGACCCGTTGATGAACGGTGTAGGCGCTCCCTGGCTGCTTTACGGAATAGCGCCGTACTGGCATTGGTGCTGACCTACTTCAAAGTACCCGCACTGGCTTTTGCGCTGGGTATGTTCATTCCACTGGAATTGAACCTGCCGTTGCTGGTAGGCGGAGCGGTGACTGGTATGTCACTACCCGCAGCAAAGACGAGGCGGTGAACGCCGAACGTGGCGAGAAGGGAACTTTGCTGGCATCCGGATTCATAGCCGGAGGCGCATTGATGGGGGTTGTCAGTGCCGCCATGCGCTTTGGCGGTATCAATCTGATCAACGAAGAATGGCTGAGCAACCCGTTGAGCGAAGTGCTGTCAATGGCCGCCTATATCCTCCTGATCATATGGCTGGTTAAAGCCAGTATGCATATAAAGAAAAAATAACCCTTTTCAAATACCGTGAAAATAAAAGCTATATGAAACGAATCTTACTAATGAGTTTACTTGCAATCTCTACCGCATTGTCTGCCCAGAAACCTGTAGAGTTGGAATTATGGCCCGATGGCGTCCCCAACTCCAACGGCATCACCACCCCCGAGCAGAAATTAGAGAACAACCGGATTTCCAATGTCAGCGAGCCTACCCTTACCGTTTATCCGGCAGCCAAACCGAACGGACTGGCCGTCGTGGCTTGTCCGGAGGGGGATACATACGCCTGGCAATGAATCACGAAGGGCACGATATGGCAGACTGGTTCAACGCACAAGGCATCACATACGCCGTATTGAAATACCGTATGCCAAACGGACACCATGATGTACCGTTGAGCGACGCCCATCAGGCTATCCGCTGATGAGAGAACACGCCAACGAATGGCATATTCAAAAAGTGGGTATCATGGGGGCCTCTGCAGGCGGACATCTGGCCAGTACGGCAGCCACCCACTATACAGCCGGAACGCGTCCGGATTTTCAGATCCTGTTTTATCCCGTCATAAGCATGGATCTGTCCAACTGCCATAAGGGCTCACGTGACAATCTTTTAGGAAAAAGCCCGTCAGAAGAGCTAGTGAGACTTTACTCCAATGAACTGCAAGTAACAGGCGACACTCCTCCCGCCTTCATCATGCATAGCAGCGATGACGGAGCTGTACCCGTCAGCAACAGCGTGAGCTATTACCTGGCGCTGGTAAAGAATAAAGTCCCTGCTTCCCTCCACACCTATCCTATCGGCGGCCACGGCTGGGGCTTCCGCGACAGCTTTACCTATAAGCGCCAATGGACGGGAGAATTAGAAAAATGGCTGAGAGAAATACTGTAAAAAAGCAAGGAGGCGTGTCAAAACAAAAATGACTGCTCCTAAAAGTTACAGATAGTAATTATAACACTTAAAAGGTCGTATCAAGCTCTGTATGGAGTAATGATACGACCCTTTCTTTAGTCTTTTAGGATGCTCAAATTTCAGATTATAAGTTCATATTTCCAAAAACTGAATTGGGACACACCCACTTTCTATTTCCAATAAACACCTGCATCTTTATCTGCAAAAGACAAAAAAACAGGCATTCGTTTCTCTTATCGCTTATTTTCTTGCGCCAAGCTGAATATCCAAGTGATACAAAGCCACATCACCACCCAGCTTGATCTTGTCCAAAATACCCTGAACGGTAGCTTCCTCTTCTACCTGCTCACGTACAAATCCCCACAAGAAATCCTGAGAAGCCTTGTCCTTTTCAGCAGAAGCAACATCTACCAGTTGTCAATCAATTCGGAAACATGGCATTCATGCTTGTATACATGCTCGAACACATCCAGCGGAGAAGCCCATTCCTGAGGAACAGCATCCACAGCCCCCACCTTGCTTGTCCGCCCACGTTTCATCACATATTGCGCCAACACATCAGCATGATCACTCTCCTCATGAGCCTGCGCTTTCATCCATGAAGCAAAACCTTCATAGCCTTTCGCAGCGAAGAAATAAGACATGGAAAGATAAAGATTGGCCGACCACATTTCGGTACAATCTGAGCATTAATTGCTTCTTGTAATTTTGTGAAATCATAATTTTTATTTTTTAGTTAAATTGTAACTGTTGCAAATATATAATTTTTCTAGCGATTAACACTATGTCCGTTCACCTTTGTATAAAAATTATATTTTATCTCATCCAAGTCTTTGCGATTCAAAAGAAAAGTCTTACCTTTGCACCCGCTAATACGGGTTATTAGCATTAATTCAAATCATTAATTATAAAAACATTATTTAGAAATGGCAACTAAAATCAGATTGCAAAGAAACGGACGCAAAAGCTATGCGTTTTATTCAATCGTTATCGCAGACGTAAGAGCTCCACGTGATGGTAAATTTACTGAAAAAATTGGTACTTATAACCCTAATACCAATCCTGCCACAGTAGATTTGAATTTTGAACGCGCACTTCATTGGGTAATGTGCGGTGCACAGCCTACTGATACAGTACGTAACATCCTGTCAAAAGAAGGTGTTTACATGAAAAAGCACTTGCTGGGGGGTGTTGCCAAAGGCGCATTCACAGAAGCAGAAGCTGAAGCTAAATTCGAAGCTTGGAAAAACAACAAACAATCCGGTCTGGCTACTTTGAAGGCTAAACTGGACGAAGCAAAGAAAGCTGAAGAAAAAGCTCGTTTGGAAGCTGAAAAGAAAGTAAATGAAGAAATTGCCAAGAAAGTAGCTGAAAAAAAAGCTGCTGAAGCTGCTGCCAAGGCTGAAGCAGAAGCCGCTAACGCTCCTGCTGAAGAAGCACCTGCTGCTGAAACTACTGAAGCTCCTGCTGAAGCATAACTCATTTTACTTCAAAAAGAACAGCTCCTCTGATTATATCAGAGGAGTTTTTTATGCTCTTATCCGAAGAATCAAAGGGAGTTTATCTCATCTTCCGAAAGTCCGGTAACTTTTGCGATTTCAGCTATGGAAAGCCCGGCATTCTTCAAATTTCCTGCAATAGCTTTGGCTTTCATCCATTCACCTTCTGCAATGCCTTTCTGAATAGCTGTATTAATCACATTGTTCCAATCTCTATATACTTCAAACTCTCCTCATAGGCATAAAGGTTCTCTTTTGAGAACTGAGCAATTTCGGCAGCCTCAAACAGCCGGTTGAACACACGTTCTTGAAGGGAAGTAGGACGTTCCATCAAACGGGCCAGATTCTTGAGCACAAACATCCATTTATCAAACAACGTATCCAACTCCTGCTCGGTTTTATGGAATTTAGGCATTTCCAGATACACAAAAGTCAGTTTGTCAAAAAACACTTCATGAGTAGTTGTATCCATCAGCTTCACTTCATGGCGGAAGCCGGAAGACGAAACATCATCCAAGGCAAAATTCAAGATACCGATCACATACACTGCTTTCAGTTCATAGTTCCAGATTTCCCCTTTAATAGCCTGTTCCCTGATAGGATAGGTAGCATAATAAATACTCCGGTCCTTGAAAAACTGTTGCTCCCCTCTCTGCATTTCTATCAGAATCTTTTCTCCTTTTTCATTTTCACAATAGACATCAAAGACAGCCCGGCGTCAGTCTCTTTGCTGCCCAGATGCTCTGTATTCAAGTAGATGACATCCTCAATGACCTGCTTGCCATCGAACAAGGCATTCAAGAAGCCAATAAGAATCTCTTTGTTCAAGTCGGTTCCAAACAATAATTTGAATGCAAAGTCCGTATAGGGATTTACATATCTTTCACGCAATCCTTCACTACACATAAGCGTTTGATATTTAAAGTTATTTTAATTCTGTTGAAAGCAGTTCAATACAAAGGAACGAAAAAAAGCGGATTTCAAGAAAGTTATCTGCTAATAAATTGTTAATGTTCCAATATGTCACTCACCTCTATAGGGGGAAAGCGTTTATACAAAGACGGAAATAACTGTATAAAGAGTTTCGTAATAAAAAAGAAAAAAGGGCTGTTCCGCCGGTCAACTCCTTATGTTTTTAACTTACAGTCTGTAAATATTCAAAGAAATATCATTCAACAGATTTAAGATCATTACTTTTCTACCCCCCAAAATGAGTTCACATTCTCTACTTATAAACTGTAAGCAACAATAAAGAAACGTGTCCAAAAACTAGAATGACTGCTCCGAAAAGTTACAGATAGTAACTATAACACTTAAAAGGGTCGTATCAAACCCTGTATGGAGTAATGATACGACCCTTTCTTTAGTCTTTTAGGATGCTCAAATTTCAGATTATAAGTTCATATTTTCAAAAACTGAGTTTTTGACACCCACTTTATTTATCTTCAAGTTTAAAACCTTATTTTGTTACTTCAGGTTCACCTTGCAGTTCAAATTTAGCATTTCCTAAACCTTTGAAAGTATAAGTATAAGTAAATGTTTCAAGCCCATTATACACTTTTGCAGAAATGACATAGAAACAATCAACCCCACTTACTTGCGCGCCGGCTGTAGGATACTCTGTTGCCAAGATCAGTTCAATACCCTCCTGAACCATAGACAACAAATAAGCCTCAGCCTCTTTATCATCTGCCGGAACCACCCCGTCGGGGTCATTCGAACGGCGTTTAGCCAACTGGATATTGAAGTTTACATAATAAGAGCTGCCACCGAACCAGTATTCCGAGTTTCCATATTTGGCATCCATATACCAGCATCTTTATTCGCTTTCACCCAATTTTCCAAAATCAAATAATCTTCGGAAGCCAATGATTTCGTTACCGTCGGATCAAACAACCACTCGGTTCCATTATGTACAAAATTCACTTTTTCTTTCAGTTCAATATTGTTATTCAGAACCCATGTACCCTCCTTGAACAAATACTCGTCCACCTCCATCGTCGTTACCTTATTATAATATTTGTACATGACGGCTTTTGAATCCCCTTCCTGCATATGGAAATTTCTGAGCAGGAACTGGGCAGATAATTCTCCGGAGCATCCGAAGTGCTGAAGTTATCATGACTGCCCGGGCTTCCCATAGCGTCATAATCGGCAGGAGTCACTACAACCAATCTGCTATCTTCTTTAACCTTCCATCCGTTCCGTCAAACTGATACAATGCATTATAAGGCTTTCATTCGTCGGAGCCAATACAGCCGATGAAATACTTACATTATCGAGCTGAACAGTCGTGGTTTTCGCCTTGGGCCCCTCGCCTACATAGCGGAACGCAACATAAACGCTTTTGCCATTGTATGCCTCCAGACCGGCTTTCCCTACATTCACAAAATTATCATTGTAACCGTTGGCAGGTCCTTCAGGGAAAGTAAACTGGTCTTTCACGCTAGTCCACTGTGCCATATCAATCGAACCATTTCCCGCATATGTATCGGAAACCAATACATCCAGACAATCTGCATTATAGTATCCGAACTTTATGTCGAAAGACAGTCCGGCATCTTTGCTCGTCACTGCTACTGCCGGAGAAATGAACCAAGTATCCACTTCACCCTCAAAATTGTTGGCCGAGAATTGTGCATAACCATTATTGCTATAGATCTTTCCCTGCCATTTTTATCACCTTTCAATGTCACCTGCTCCCAGCCTTCCAATACGATATCTTTGTCTTTTTCAACCGTTTCAAAGTCCTGAGAGTACAAATCCTCACCTGTAAATTCAGGGTCAACATCGTCATATTTGTAATCTACCAGCACAAGATCACCTTTTGCCGCATCCTTATACTGACCGGCCAGCCACTCGGGCAATACGGTAGCCGGAGCATGTGCCGGAGCCAGGAACTTCACGGGAGAGCCTTCGCCCCACAGGGCCTCATAATCCTTATCACCCAAAGAAGTATTAGTTACTGTCCTATACTCCAGTACGTAATCGGAAGGAGTATTCTGATAGTTATAGGTCACTCCTACCGAAGAACCTTTCCCCCATGAAGGCAGCATCTTCGCGATGATGGAAGGAACATACTTCTCGGCCGATGCAAACTCGTTCAAAGCCTTATCCGTCTTGACGGCATTCGCCAATGCTTTTTCAGCATCCGAAGTGGCAGCCTTCGCCGCCGCAGAGCTGATCGTTTCGTAATCGGCATCAGTCAGTACATATTCCGCCATCGTCTGGGTGTTCGTTGTACCTTCCGCATCGATTTCATTATAAATATCGTCCATGGGATCACATGCCGCAGCAAAGAATCCCAACAAAGACCATGCAATTAAATTATATTTTAACTTCATATTTATTGACTATTTTAGAGATTAAAAGATTACTTTAAAACCGGCAGACCATGTAGTACCGAAGCCATAATATACCAATGCAGTTTTCCAGTCATGGTTCGTACCGTCCTTAGCATCGGCTATATATTCCGTATTAGTCAAATTATATACATTACTGTATACGATGCACGGATATCTTTGGTAATATTGAAACGATAGTTCATGCCCAAATCAATCGTACCATAATCTGGCAACTTCCAGGAGTCAATACCGGCATCCGCTTCATTCACCCGGTTCTGAGGATCGAAGTCTGCATAGTTCTTGCCGAAGAAGTTGTAGTCGGCCGAGATTTTAAATCCTTTGAACGGTTCCCAAGAAGCGCTCAATGCGGAAGTGAGCTGTGCGGAGTTACCCACATGGACATCTTTCAGATAAGCGTCGTATGTTCCGATAGGATTATTCGCTTCATCATACATAGTGAAGTGAATATCATCTTTCCATTTCCAATCGCCTAAAGAGAACATACCTTTCAATTCAAAGGACTTGACAGGACGGTAAGTCGCTTCCAGCTCCACACCCATGTGAACAGCGTCCAAGCCTGTAAGGTTGGCATATTCCTGACCGATCTTACGGCGCAAGGACTTATCCATCCATTGAGTGTAATAACCATTCAATGCAATATTGACCTGTTCCGTGCTAAATCCATAACCCAATTCAAACGTAGTAATTTTTTCGTAGGTACATCCTTTTCGGGAGCTGCCGTATTGCTTGCAAAGACAGAGTTGAAGAAAGGCGCGCGGGTAAAATATCCTGCATTGACAAATACATTGTGGTTGTCATTGACTTATAGTTAAAACCACCCTTCACGCTCCAAGGCAGAAAATTCTGAAGGCTGGACACTCTGTCCAGTTTATCCGCACCCGTGGCAGAGTAAAGAATTTTATTATCCAGATGTTCTTACAATAACGAAATCGATTTTAACAAAATCTAGTGATTGGAGCTATGAAAAAAGAATGGAGATTAGTATCTGAAATTGAGCTAAAAAAATTATATTTCACATAAAATGATTACAAAATTAAAGCCTAAAGCAGTTATATAGGAGCTAAAGCAACTAAAGAAAATGCTGATAAGATTTATCAAATGTGTCAAGATAAAAATATTGCTTGCTATAAGATGATACAGAATTTTCTAATGAAAAATTTGAATTACAACCAGTAGATTATAAATTTTATTTAGATAATGTTAAGTTTGAATAATATTTATTAAATACAATTCAAAAAGAATAATTAAAAGTAGCAACCATTGCATATTATGCAACAGTTGGTTTTACTTTAGAAAAAAATGGTTCAATTCAAGTGCATTTTGAGTACATTATAAATTTAAAGATTAAAAATAATATAATTTGCAAATATTATATAAAAGAATTGATAAAATGCAAAGAGATATAAACGAAAATGAGATGTAGGAGTTTAGTTTAGTAAATTCTGGTTTATGTTTTAAAAATACATGTCCATGAATTTTAAGTAAATATAGGCGATTGAAAGGGAAGGTGTTTGATAGTGGCTATAATATTAAAAGAGTGTACTTCAGATGGAAAATAGCATATTTGATAAAGCCTATTCTTATGGTTTTGCAGGAAGCTGGGGGAAAGTTAGAAAGAACCG
>ENA-OQCS01001561-OQCS01001561.1-human-gut-metagenome-genome-assembly--contig:-NODE-1561-length-11461-cov-1.690048_pt1 | contig 11461 bp, 21 predicted proteins | sample MGYA00242757_ERZ504575 | MGnify/ENA primary metagenome ERZ504575 (study PRJEB26092, sample SAMD00036297) | human gut metagenome | host: Homo sapiens | study: EMG produced TPA metagenomics assembly of... | reverse complement strand
TCACGCCCCAGCTGATGATGGGACAGGGGTTGAAGCTGATCCCACAGATAGCGTGAACATGGCGGAGGATCTCCCCAGGCGGTCCCTGAATACAGAGTCTGCAGGCGGCTATCGGGCGCATTCTCTCTTCTTCACCCCGGAGAATGAAGGGCAGGATTTCAACACCGTCCTGCAGGATGTGCAGGAATATATCTCCGGCAAGTATTCCGCCCTCATCACCGAGGCGGCGATGAAGACGCCAAGGCCCAGATCAAACGGTACATCACCAAATATGTGCAGGACCGGCGCATCGCGGTCAAAGGCTATTCCGGCGACCAGCTGGTGGACGCCCTCTACACGGAGATGGCCGAGTTCGGCCTGCTCACCAAGTACATCTTCGGAACCGGCATTGAGGAGATTAATGTGAACTCTTGGCGGGATATCGAGGTGTTGTACGCCAATGGCGAAACGGTCAAGCTGGAGGAACATTTCGACAGCCCTGAACACGCCGTCAATGTGATCCGCCGTATGCTCCATGTCAGCGGTATGGTGCTGGACAATGCCAGTCCCGCCGTCCTGGGCCATCTCAGCAAGAACATCCGCATCGCGGTCCTCAAGACCCCTTTGGTGGACGAGGATGTGGGCGTCACGGCATCCATCCGTATCGTCAACCCGCAGAATATGCAGAAAAAGGACTTCGTAAAAGGTGGAACAGCCACAGGCCCCATGCTGGACTTCTGGCCGCCTGCCTGCGTTACGGCGTTTCCGTCTGCGTTGCGGGGCCACCGGTTCCGGCAAGACTACGGTGGCAGGCTGGCTCCTGACCACCATCCCGGACAACAAGCGTATTTTCACCATCGAGAACGGCTCCCGTGAGCTGGACCTGGTGCGGGAGAAAAGATGGCCGGGTGTGCAACAGCGTCATCCACACCATCACCCGTGAGAGCGAGAACGCCAAGCAGAATATCGATCAGGATATGCTGCTGGACATGGCCCTGCGGTACCACCCCGACATCATCTGTGTGGGCGAGATGCGGTCTGCGGAGGCGTATGCCGCACAGGAGGCCGCCCGTACTGGCCACGGCGTGTTGACCACCATTCATTCCAACTCATCCCAGGCTACATGGCGGCGTATGGTCACCCTCTGCAAGCGTAAGCACGAGATGGCCGACGATACCCTCATGGATCTGGTCACCGAGGCATTCCCCATCGTGGTGTTCGCCAAGCAGCTGGAGGATAAGAGCCGTAAATCATGGAGATCATGGAGTGTGAGATCCTGCCCACTGGGGAGCGCCGGTACAACACCCTTTATCACTTCAAAATCGAAGAAAACCGGTTGGAGGACGGCAAATACCGTATTAAGGGCCGCCACGAGGCGGTCAACCCCATCTCGGAAAGCCTGCAGAAGCGGTTCATCGACAATGGTATGCCGCAGGAGGTGCTGACTCAGCTCGTGGGCAAAAAGTCCGCTCCCTCTAAGGGTAAGTCAGGCTCCAGTCCGGCAAAGGCAGGACAGGCAACGCCCGCTCCGAAGACCAGGAGCGCACAGTCCAAGCCGCCTGCCAAACCTGAAACCGGCAAGGAAGGAGGCGAATCTGTATGAATCTGATCCAGTTGATTGCCTGTATAGGCTGATCACAGGTTGTTTTGTCCTTTTACACATCTCCCCTATGGACTTCACTGAAGGGGTGTTCCGCAGAATCACCAGTAAGCCCAAAAGCATCCGGTCGGAGGTTAATGAGAGTACACGGCGCAAAAAGAAATCCTTTCTGCGCCGGGAAATCGAGGAGACACAGACCATTCTGCGGATGACTGGCCGGGCCGCCAAGTTTCCCATGGTGTGCGCCCTGTCCCTGCTTCTTTTTCTGGTAGGGGCCGCCTTCGCCCTGACGCTGGGCAACCTCTTCCTGGTGCCGGTGCTGGCGGTGGGCATGATGTTCGTGCCGTTCTGGTTTATCCGTCTGACCGCAAATCACTACAAAAAGAACATTGCCGCTGAACTGGAAACCGCCCTCTCTATCATCACCACAGCTTATCTCCGCAATGAGGACATCCAGACGGCAGTGGAGGAAAACATTGACTATCTCAACCCGCCCGTCCGGAGTGTGTTTGTGGAGTTTCTCACCCGGATCAAGCTGGTGGACCCCGATGTGGACGCCGCCCTCCAGGACATGGGGACGAAGATCGACAACGCCGTGTTTCGGGAGTGGGTGGCCGCTCTGCTGACCTGCCGACACGACCGGGGGCTCAAGACCATCCTGACTCCCATCGTGGCTAAACTCTCCGATATGCGGATCGTCAACGGTGAGCTGGAGAATCTGGTGTTTGAGCCCCGCAAGGAGTTTATCACCATGCAGGTGCTGGTCATCGGCAATATCCCGCTGTTGTACTGGCTCAATCAGGACTGGTACGATGTTCTGATGCACACCCCGCTGGGGCAGGCGCTGTTGGCAGCCATTGCCGCTGTGATGTTCATCAGCACCGCAGCGGTCATCAAGCTGACCCAGCCCATTGAGTATCGGAGGTGATCCTCATCAGTAACCAGGAAAAGGGCTATTTTATTACCGCAACGATCAACCATGGTTCCTATATTCCGGAGGCCCTCCATGTAGAACGCATCGATGACATGGCGCTCTATGATGGAGATTTTGAAGCAGCAAAGGCAGCGGAGCAGGATGGGGTCCGGCTCATCTATGGGATGGACGGCATCCCGGACGGTATCTATATTGACACCCCGGAAAACCGGGAGCTCATCCGAAAGGGTTTGGGACTGTATCCTGACTATCGAAACTGGCGGGATGACTTTGATCCGTCATTTGTTGCGGAGTTAGATGTGATGCAATAATGCTATAGAAAGAGTGCCTTGTAATACAGCATAAGAAGAAAAACAGGGCCGGTACACATTCTGTCGTGTACTGGCTCTGTTTTATGTGGAGGTGAACAAAACAACCATGACTTTCCTTCTGTTTTTATTTGGCATATTCCTTGCGCTGGGTATGTTTCTTTTGACGGCTGATCTGCTCAGGCTCCCCCGTCTGGCCACCCAGCGTGCCATGCTCTCGGTGGGCCGCCAGGAGAAGAAGCAGGCCCGCAGTGTGGAGGCCCTGCTCATGGGCTGGGCGATCAAGCTGGCCCCACACATCCATATGGATGAGTATAAGCGGGGCCGTCTGAAAAATACGCTGGCCGCTGCTGGCTGAACATGACACCGGAGGAGTACACCGCCTTTGCCATGGTCAAGACCGGTGCAGTGCTGCTGACGGTGATTCCGTGCCTGTTGATTTTCCCAATGTTGGCGTTGATAGTTGTTCTTCTGGCGGTGGCGGTTTATTTCAAAGAGATTCGCAGGGCGGAGGAAAAACTCTCTGCAAGAGGGACGAGATTGAGGCGGAACTGCCCCGGTTCGTGGCCACCATCACCCAAGAACTGGCCGCCAGCGGGATGTGCTGAGCATGATTGAGCATTATAAGCAGAATTCCGGTCCTGTTTTCTCCGCTGAACTGGATGTCCTCACCGCGGATATGCGTTCCGGCTCCTATGAGGCGGCGCTGACCCGCTTTGAGGCCCGGTTCAACTCTCCGCTGCTTTCGGACATTGTCCGCGGACTCATCGGCGTGCTGCGAGGCGACAATGGGGTCCACTACTTTCAGATGCTCAGCCACGATATGAAGCAGCTGGAACTCCAGCGCCTCAAGGCAAAGGCCATGAAAATCCCGCCTAAGATCCGTGTATTCTCCTTTGTCCTGCTCATGTGCTTCCTGGTGACTTATCTGTCCATCATCATCTACGAGATCATCCATTCCCTGGGCGGGATGTTTTAAGAGAGGAGGTGCCCAATGGACTATACAGGCAGCATCTATCGATTGATTGATCGTGCGGAAGGATGAAATGAAGGAATATGCTCAAAGGGTGAAGCAGCTATCTGCCGATGAAATTTATCGCCATTCAGCTGAAACTGCGGCAAAGGAAAGCCTGCTTTCTGCTCTTATCCATGACAGTTATGAACTCGACGATGATGACTTGGATTTAATCCTTAAGCCAAAAAATCCTGTGGAAGCACTATACCAATTCCTGACAAGTGATAAAACTGATCTTTCATCGGAAAGCTCTATCTCCAGTATTTTGAGCGAATATAATGCTCAGTGTCAGGAAAGGGATCTGACTTTAGGCGAGGAGGTAACCATGTGCTGAAACGGATTTTGAGATCCCGACGCGGAGAGGGATACATCGATGTGTGCGTCCTGGTGCTCTGCGCCATGCTGGTGATCGCGCTGGCAGTGCAGGTCCTCCCAGCCTTTATTGCCAAACAGCAGCTCGATACCTTTGCCACTGAACTGGTGCGTGAGGCGGAAATCGCCGGCAGGATCGGGCCGAAACTGACCGCCGGGAACAGGCCTGCGGGAGCAGACCGGCCTGGACCCGGAGATTGAATGGAGCGATACCGGCCGCATCCAGCTCAACGAGGAGGTCACGGTCACGCTCACTCATGAGATCGACCTCGGTCTCTTTGCCGGCTTTGGCAGTTTCCCCATCACCCTGCGGCAGATGCCACAGGAAAGTCGGAGGTGTACTGGAAATGAACAGACTCAGGCAGATTTTGAAAGACCGGCGCGGCGTGGCCTTCCCCCTGATTATTGCCATTGTGCTGGTGCTGGTAATGCTGATGTGCTGCATCAGCGAATATTTCCGTCTGCTCATCGTGGCCCAGGGGGTTCGGGATGCGGTGCAGGAGGCTGTGATCTCCACCGTCAACGACAACTATGACGATGTGTACCATGGCGTCCGGGAGGCTACTCCGGCGCCTACCAGCGTTGGCGGGAGATTTTGAGGAATCACTGGACTATGGCGATATCTATGGACGCTTGGACGATATCCTTGGGCTGACCTATCGGGGCGGCTACCATACTCAGTACACAGAGGATGGTGGGATGGAGTTCCGTGTGTGGGGCCTTGATGTGGAGATCCGCAACGCACCGTTCGCTTCCGGCGACAGCGCCGCGACCGTTTTGTGGCGGACTGTGAAATCGAATTGGAGGTTCCAGTGTCTTTTGGAGGAGAGCTTCTGCCGCCCATGCGGATGACAGTCAAGGTCAGCGCGGGCTATGCCCCTCGGTTTTAACGCAGTTTTCAAAAAGTTTTCTATTGTCCCAATAGACTTCTCTGCCTGTTTGTGGTAGGGTTCGTGTTGACAAAGGACGGGCGGTATAGGAAAATGTAGCAGCAGATCTTAAAGCCGAACTATCCTTGGCCGCCTGAAGTCACACAGACAGTTTGACAAGAAGCATAATCAACAGAAAAAGGAGGAATCCAAACGATGACGGAGAATACCAAGAAGTGGCTGACCGTGGCCGGATGTCTTGTGGTCTGCGCAATCCTGGTTGCTGTGATCGCAAGCAGCTTCAGCAAAGACAAGGTCACCGATGACCTGCTCCCGCCCAGCAGCTCCCAGCAGGCGATGTAGTGGTGGACCCGGACAGCAGTACCCCGCCTCCCGCAGAATCCGGGGATGACCAGAAGCCGGGAGATAATGTGACCGTTAACCCGGAAACCCCGGATGCCAGTACCAACACCGATGATGGAAACGGCGCTGATTTTACCGGCACAGAGCAGACCATTCAGCCGGACCCGGTCAAACCGGAATATACAGAGGATGAACTGAAGGACCCCACCAAGACGCCGGATGGGACTCCGGTCGAGGGTACTCCTGAGCCGCAAGATCACAACAATGTGACGCCTCCCCCTGAACAGCCCTCCACCAACACCAGTGGCGGCCTGCCTGGTTTCGATAATGTTCCCAACGCAGGCGCAAATCAAGGTGGAAGTATCGATAGTGATGGAGATATCAATACTCAGGTTGGCATAATGGGATAAAGTAATATCGCATCTTCAAAAAGCACAGCTTTGGCTGTGCTTTTTATTTTGTGGGAAAGGAGATCAAGTGAAACGACTCTTTAACCTGTTTCTGGCCGTTGTGATGATATTTCCTTTACTTGCATACAAGTTTATGCCGCGAATGGAACTGGCGGGTCTGGTAACATTGATGGTGGCGGCGGGAGTATGGGGGATGCGACGAGTCATGGCAGTTGGAACCCCGGAAACGAAGGGGTGCGTGTAACCGTAGTGCGGGCAAGTGACCATGCCGTTGTTACTACACCATTTGATTTGACCAACAAAACACCATCTGCAGGAATATATCATTTCGGAAAGGTCAGTAAAATCCAGTACAATAATGGTACTGGGCTCTCTCCCGTACAAGGCGGGTATAGCTATAAAAACCCTGTACAACCAATGCCTCGCATCATAAGTACAAACGGGCGTAATAACATCGAGGCCATCAAAAAGTATTTTTGTTCAGAATATGTTGTCAAGTTCATTGCGGAAGAAACTGGTATGGATTATGACACGCTCATCAGCGGCGAATACAAAATTCTGCTGGAACCCATCGCCTATTATAAGTTCCAAGGTGTCATGATTGCCACAACAGCGACAGAGGCCGCCCTTTATGACGAGGTGGTTGGAGGACAACTCCGCTATTGGATGGGATCGCTGACGGCCAAAAACCTTCCCCTGTCCATGTTTCTGGAAACCCCAGATTTAGGCTATCCCGCATGGTCCGGCCCCACCAATAAGAATGTGTCCAACTCGGACATCAAGTCCTCCCTTGGGCTTGGTATCGTCCGCTTTGAGGAGCAGCCGGAGGAGCCGGAGATCAGCACCTATGACTATGAATACCGAACCAATACCGAGGTCATCACGGCGGTAGAGTCAGCGGTGGCCAAAGTGACCCGGATGATCCGGTCACTGTACAGTTCCATATTGATGGGACGACCTATACGGTCAGCAATGTCTACTACCCGGACGGAGATTCCCAATTGGCCTGGGTACGCTGGACTACACCGGACGAGCCGCAGGACATGACCATCGATGTGGATGTATCCGGCCCAGGATCAGCACAGGCCACCATCCACTGTAAGATCGTAGATCTGGACGAGAATCCGCCGCCCAATCCAGTAGCAGATGACCGGAACGACTCCTTCACACCCTCCCCGGTCCCAGACCGGCCGGAGAAAACCTCGGCCCAGTGGACCATTTGGGACCCATGGTGGCAGGAGTATTGGGTATGGCATGGCGATGATGAGGACGGATACTGGTGCGACCACGCTGGTGGGAATTTGATCTGGACCGCTACAGTGCCAGCCTTTCCGCTGCTATGGAAATTACTCCAGACGAGAAGAATCCCACCGCCAGCGACAGCACCATGAAGTCCGGCTATGGGGTCAATCAGGTGGTCACCGCCAGAGTGAACAGTTCCCAGAGGTCGGCTACCACCGCCCTGCAGAATGCAGTCAGTTACTTCCCAGAGTTCAACTATGAATCCTTTTGGCGGCTATTGGATCGCATTTCCATCAGTTCCTCGTCTTCCAGGCTGGAGTTCCAGAAGAACGAGTATAGCACCTATAACCGGCGTACCCATTTCACTCCTATCTGGTACTCGGATGGCTCCTATACAGTCAACACCTGGGTCATTGACTGCTGGACCCCGGCAGGGATGCTCTCGGTCAACCTCACCGATTCACTGAATATCCGGGGCAATCTATGGGACGATTGGCATATCGCTCCGCTTGATCTATAGGCGGGAGGTGAAGCATGGGATACATCCGACTGGATGAGCAGCCTGGCGAGGTCTACCACTACACGCACCGAAAGAATCTGGACAGCATCCTGCGGGATGGCCGAATCAGGCGTATGGGCGATAGGGAGTGCTGGTTTTGCGCCTCTTTGGAGGATACCCTGACGCTCATGCGGGCCACGGTCATGATGGAGGGAAAGCCCTACTATAAGGTGGGCGGCAGCATCGGCCGCTATCCCAAGTTTGTGCCGGAGGACTATGTGATCCTTCGGCTAAATCCCCGCTTTCAGAAAGGTGAATGGGTACAGTGGATGCAGGAGATGCCTCCAGGATCGCCGCCCGAACTGCTGAAGGCCGCCGAAACATTCAGTAACCTGAAACTGGGCTTCCGGGGAGATTTGAAGTTCCAACAGAATCCAGAGGTCATTGAAGTAGCCCACTGGTCGAGACTGCTCAAACGCAGTTTTTAGATATTTCTTTCTTGATGTAAAGAGGCGGTTGACAATGTGCAAAAAGGGCTTCCGGCAGTATGGACCAAGGAGAAAATCGAAGAAGCCTTTGCGGGATTTGTAGAAAAGAACAGAAGGCTGCCAGTGGCAAGGGAAATGAAGCCTCAATATGGGCTGCCGACACGCAGAACATTTGAACGCTATATGGACACGACCGCCCAAGAGTATGCTGAACTTCGTTACCCCACGCTTCTCTCCGCAAGAGATGAGCGCCATGTTCAAACCGTCTTGGCATATCGGAACGAAGTACGTGAGTGGTCTATTGAGCGGCTTATGGAGGCGGAAAAGAACTTTTTTACAAAATGCGGGCGGTTACCTGAACCGTATGAATACACGGCTGAGAACGGTCTGCTATGTACTCTGTCTTCTGTAGGTTAGCAAAGGAAGCGTTTGAAGAAATAATCCGGGCTCAGTTCCTGGAAACACAGGAACTGAGTGGACCTGTGCTCACGATGTAAGCATTCACAGTAACAAAATCAGAAAAGAAACGGGCCGTGGGAAAGTGCCTCGCGGCCTGTTCGGGATAGATCATCCATCCGCGGGAACACCCCTGCGGCCTTTCTTTTTTCAGCAAAGAAAGGTGGTATTTGATGATGAAAACGAAAAAGATGCTCTGTGCGGTCGTAATGGTAATGATGCTGGCCATCATGTTTACGGTACCCGCATTTGCGGCAGGAACCGGGGATGTGCTGGTGCCATTGAAGGCACTTGGACGGACGCATCCGCCCAGATCAAAACGGTTGTCAATAATGTGGTCTTTCCCGTGATTGACCTTGTTCTGGCTGTGTTCTTCTTCGCCAAATTGGGCATGGCGTATTTTGACTATAGAAAGCACGGCCAGTTCGAATGGACTGCGCCGGCCATCCTGTTTGCCTGCCTTATCTTCACCCTGACGGCTCCCACCTATGTCTGGACGATCCTGGAATGTAAAGAATTATTCTGAGAATACAGGAGGAAGGAAGCAATGGAATATCCAATTCCAAATCCATCCGGAAATAAAATGCTTTCATTGGTTAACGAGCTGTACCAGCGGTCTACCGGGATGTGCAGAGCAGGTGCAGGTCCATACGGCATCGGGGTAAGCGTGGTAGAAGATACTCCCATTGATGTGTTTTTCACCTTTGATCAGATCCGGTTCTGGATTGTAAAATACTGCCGGAGGAATCCCTGAGTACACTGTCGGCGTGATTGGCTCCTGGAGCGGAGAACGCAAATATCTTTCGCGGGAGGAGGTGGGGCAGCTTCTCTCTGCCTCGGACCCGAAGACCAGAATATTGGCGGAAAATGCTCCGGTACTTTGAAGGAAGACCTGGATCGTGAGCTGCGCAGATTGTCAGGAAGCGTTCGGGATTCTGGCGGATGCGGAAATGCGCGAGGCATTTGGGCTGGATGAGCAGGAGCAGATTGGACCGAAACTGGAAATGTAGGACAAGAATGATGAGCGTAAGCCGGAAATGGGAGACGGTTTCTATGGGCTGTTGGGGAATCACGCACTGGAGTCCGACAATGGACTGGATGCGGTTAGATGTGTCCGGTACAATTTACCGGCAGATGGACAACTGGACCTGGGAGAAATGCTTGAACGATTAAAGAAAGACCGATGGAATGCCCCCTGTGATGTAAAGCTGGGGTGTGCGCATACCAGCTATGGCACTGGCTGAGATCGTTGTAAAGTATCTTGACGGTGATCCCGGCAGTTTGGACTATGATGAGGAGTGGGCGGCCGAGGACAACAAGTTCCGGTCCATCACCTCGTTTACAGCATCAAGGGCTTCTCTCCGGGAACTCCGGGATTACCTTGCGGACACTTTGAAATACGCCAGGATCAGAGCGGAGCGGCAGATCAAAGCCGGCGAGCTGCCCGGCGGCTGGTTTGATCCGAAGGATTGGGACGGATGGCAGAAACACATGGAGGGCCTTATTCACCGGCTGGATGGCGTTCTGGCCTTGGAAGGCAGTACGCTGGAGTTAGCTCATCCACCGGCGCCGACTGTCCCGGAATTAACCATGTAGGGAGGGAAAGAAGAAAATTGAATCCATTTGGACAGGAGTTGAGGAAAATCCTCACTCAGTGCAAAACCAGCGGCGTTGTGTCTTATGCGGGCAGATCCGCCTATATCCAGCTTGACCCGGATTTGCGGGCCAGGCTGGAGTTTGTTTCTCTGAACATTGCCGGCCAGTACAATGCCCTCAAGCTGACGATCCTGAACCGGACCGAGGGTGCGGTGGATGTGAATATCCTACGCTTTGGCGATTTACTGGGAAAGAAAAAAGTGAGCAATCCCAACTTCTCGGATGGTATTCTTACCACACCTCTGGGACGATTATGGAAGGTAGACTGGTATGTTTACCAGCCTACTCAGGCGGATTACAGGCTGCTGGCGGGTACGGTGGACGAATATCTGCAGGTGTTCCAGCGTCAGGAGGAGGCGCAGGAACACAGCCCGCAAATGTGCTAAGAAAATAGGAAGCGAATACAAGCAGGGGCGTGCCCAGCCACGGCCCCTGTGCCTTTGAGCAGGAGTATGCGTCCAATGCTGGCACGGTCCCCCTTACGCAAAGGGGTGAAACCACCAGATGTTTATATTGGACTTTTTCCTTGGCGGGCTGATGGATCAGTTTATCGACTGGGTCTACAGCCAGCTTGTTGGTTTCTTTGGCAACTTTTTTGCCGAGATGGGGAACATGGGCGTCGAGCTCTTCGAGATGAGCTGGGTACAGTCCATTGTTCTCTTTTTTCTTATCTGGCCTGGACGCTGTATGTCGTCGGGCTGGTGGTGGCCGTGTTCGAGGTCGGAATCGAATACCAGACCGGACGGGCCAGTATCAAGGACGCGGCTATCAGCGCCGTCAAGGGCTTTATGGCCGTGGGGTGTTTTACCCTGGTGCCGGTGGAACTTTATAAACTCTCCGTCACGCTGCAGGCCAGCCTGACCTCTGGAAGTTACCGGGTATGGCGAGAGCTTGATGCCTTTCCACTGATATCATCAACTCCCTGCAGGGCGTGGATATCGGGGCCGCGGCCTCCTCCGGCGTATTCGGCGGGATTGGCAGCATCACCAGCCCCATCATGGTAATTTTTATTATCATCATGATGGGTACGCGTCATCAAGTGCTTTTTCTCCAACCTCAAGCGCGGAGGAGTCTTACTCATCCAGATTGCTGTGGGTTCCCTGTATATGTTCTCGGTGCCCCGCGGCTATATGGACGGTTTTGTGCAGTGGTGCAAGCAGATCATCGGTCTGTGTCTGACCACCTTCCTGCAGGCCCACCATCCTTACAGCGGGGACTGCTGGTGCTGAAGGATCATGCGCTGCTTGGGCCTTGGCCTGATGCTGTCGGC
>ENA-OQCS01001560-OQCS01001560.1-human-gut-metagenome-genome-assembly--contig:-NODE-1560-length-11470-cov-10.344089_pt1 | contig 11470 bp, 12 predicted proteins | sample MGYA00242757_ERZ504575 | MGnify/ENA primary metagenome ERZ504575 (study PRJEB26092, sample SAMD00036297) | human gut metagenome | host: Homo sapiens | study: EMG produced TPA metagenomics assembly of... | reverse complement strand
AACCCGAGACATACCGCGCGAATTTATGCGATCAGCATAATTCTGTGCATCGCGAAGCGTGTTGCTGAGAACGGAGTGAACAGTAACAAACAGGGATTTCCCTCCTGCCGCAAAAATGCCGTTTTTGTTGTATTTCCATCCAAACAGCGTTAAAATGAGTACTATATATTTTTATAAAGGAGTAATCTTTTTATGGATCGAAACAGCTGTCTGAATTATTTTCAGGTGTTTCCCTTCTGGGAACATATGACGGAAGAAGATCGGAATTTTCTTCTTGATAACATTCGCGAGCTTCATTACCCGGCAGGTGCTGCCATACAGTCTGAAGAGCGCCAGTGCTAGGAACTCTTTTTCTTCTGAAGGGAGTTCTCCGTGTTTATCTACTGTCCGCTCAGGGAAAAGAGGCAACCCTATACCGTTTAAGGGACAGTGACATCTGCACTCTTTCCGCCTCCTGCATGCTTTCTGCCATTACATTTGATGTACAGATCGATGCAGAAACAGACTGTGATCTGCTTCTGCTTCCGGCAGTTCCTTTTTCCCGGCTGATGAAAAACAATATCTATCTGGAAAATTTCATCTACAAACGGACAACTGAACATTTCTCAGATGTGATCGCAGGAATCGAACGGACATTTTTTATGACCCTGACTCAGAGAATCGCAGCCTTTCTTCTGGATGAAGCTGCAGATACCGGTTCCGATGAACTCGCTCTCACACAGGAAGCCATCGCCCGCTCCATCGGAAGTGCCAGAGAAGCTGTCAGCCGCAGCCTTAAAAAAATGAATAAAGACGGCTCTATCCAGATCTCACGGGGATCGATCCGCATTCTGGATAAAAGACGTCTTTATGAAATGATGAATACTTTTTAATTTGAAGATGTTTTAGGTGCCGGCTGCAGGATCCACCAGAACAGCATCGGCATAATAGTCATTACCGGCCACATATAACGGATCATCCATTTACAGGAGACACAAGACATATCAGTATATTCAGCACCGGTATGGCAAAGATCAGGAGTTTTTTCCATTGCTTCTTCACCAGAAGATATCCCATCAGCAACAGAGTAAGCCAGGTATACGTTCCTGCACTTAAGATAAGTCCCAGGCCAGGTGCGCGCATCCATAATTCATCATAAAGCCGGAATATATACTGGATTTTTTTGGTCCAACATAACTGACATCGATCCCGGCTTTCTTCTGATACAGTTTATCTATGTAAAACCGGTACACGCCCTGCTGTCCTCTTCCCATATGGAACGGATCATTATAACTGTAGATATTATTCAATGTCGCCTGGATATATACTCCCGGATGACGACGGAACATGGCAAACCAGGCTTTAAAATAATCGTTCATGTATCCATCCAATTTAGGATCATTATCATCATCTCTGAACCTGAATGTAATTTTCACAGGATCCGACAGTTCCGGATTATACTTCTCGGCAAGAACATCATAATCCAGGATCCTGTTTATCGCTTTCTTCTCACTTGCGGTTACATCATCCGGATATTCTCTCAGATATCGGGCAGTCTGCTGAAACGGTACCGAAAGCATTTCACATCGGGATCCAGGTGCCACGCCAAGGCAGGTGCTGCCCCCTTTTCTACGCCCAGATAACAGGCAAAAACACAGACAGCCACAATAAATGCATATTTCCTCGCGCCCTTTACCAGGAAGAAAAACAAAAGGATCAAAGAAGGCAGGACTAGATGAATGCCATTATTTCGGGTAAGACAAACACTGATTCCCAGAAGAAATAAATATACTGCCTTTCTCTTGGAAAAGGAATGACAAATATCTATATACACTGCAAAATACAAAGTAATGACTGCCGTATATAATCCATCTTTGATCACTGCCTGGGCATAGCTTCCAAATATGGGAACAAATGCAAACAGCAGAACAGTACCAAAAAGTATCCATTTTGGAGCCTTCCATCTGTACAGATAGCGGACTACCGCACTGTAACACCAGATTTCCACAGAAGTAAACACAATGACGATCAAAAATACTCCAAAATTATAACACCAGATAGTTTTTCCAAGTGTCAGCAGTCCACCCATGATCATCGTCAGGACCCATGGATGATGATTGTCCAGCGGCATAGCTCCCAAAAATACATCCAGCTGCCGAAATCCATCTGCCGGGAGTCGAACCTGGGAGAAATGCCAGGATAAACGGTGTCCATCCAATGATCATAGATATCTTTGCCAGGCGGAACCACATTACTTCTTCCTCTCTGGCCGGGATACGCCCACAGGCCTTTCGGAAAAACTCCATCTCAGGAATCCTCCAAAAATAAGTGATTCCCATATCACAGATAATATAAAATCCTATAAAGCATCCGGCTGAGATCAGGATCTGTTTCTTTGCGCCAAACAGAAAATCCCAGTTTCCATTTGTAAAATAAGAAGTTCCAAGAAGCATTCCCGCCGAAAAGATCACTGCCAAAACATGTGCCTGCCAGTTTCTGTATTTCCGGTAGCCCTCCCATCCTTTCACGTATAAATAAGAAGCAGGATCCATGCAAGCAAGCTCGTGCATCCCAATCCATTATAAACATCGCTCATTTTTTCTACAGAAGTATTTCCATCCATTGGAAGGCCCGTAAAAGAAAAGGCCAGCGCTGTGATCATTGCCGCGATCACAGGCACTGCATTCTTTTTTATTATTTTCTCATCCATATTTTTATTAACCCTTGTCTAAAATTTTCAGTAAATCAACAATGCTCCGGAAACCGTTTCGGTTCCCAGAGCTGTATCTGTTTTTTCTGTTTTCTGTTTTGGTTACTGAAGCGCTGCCTCAAGCTCTGTCTTTGATGTCAGTCCCACAAAACGTGCGGTCTCTTTTCCTTCTTTGAATACCAGCAGTGTGGGGATACTCATGATCTTGTACTGCTGTGCCAGTGATGGCTCTTTGTCTACGTCAACCTTGCCAACCTCATATCCGGCTTCTGCAAGCTCTTCCACGACCGGAGCCTGACGTCTGCATGGTCCGCACCAGGTTGCCCAAAAATCTACCAGTACCGGCTTTTCTGCCTTTAATACCTCAGTTTCAAAATTGTCTGTTGTAAAAACTTTTGCCATGATAAAATTCCTCCTTGATCCTGTATTTATTTTTAGTATCAGCTTATGCTTACGCCTTCAGAAGCTTCCGCACATACTGACAGGCGGAAAGTCCTGCCTGGGCACCGTCATGAACAGCTTTTGCCACCTGGAGAAGTCCACCGGTGCAATCACCTGCTGCATACAGTCCCGGAACTGTAGTCTCCATCTCTTCATTGACCCGGATATTTCCTTTTCATTCAGTTCCGCTCCGATCTGGCGGGCCATCTCCGAGCTTCCGGCTGTACCAAGTGCCACAAAGACTCCCTCTGCCGGCACAAAAGAATCTGCTCCGGTACCTGCTTCCTGCATGGACACATCACTTTTCAGGCGGATGCCGGAAACACGCTCATCCCCTTCGATTGCCTGGATCTTCATGGTGTTAACCGGAAGCGGATTTTCTCTTGAAAATTCCGGTTTCTTTCCATCTGTAAAGATCGTCACACGGGAAGCGGTATGAGAAAGTTCTTCTGCTTCATGAAGAGCAAAATCACTGTTTCCAAGCACTGCCACTTCTTTTCCTCTGTAAAAAAATGCGTCACATACTGCGCAGTAGCTGACACCTTTTCCCTCAAATTCCTTTACTCCCGGAATCCTGGCAGAAGCTCTCCTGCTTCCGGTTGCCAGGATCACGCTGCGTGCCTCAAAATCTCCTGCGGTAGTTTTCACCTCAAAAGTATCAAAACCACCCATTCCCACAACCTGGGCATCCAGGATCCGTACTCCAAGTGCTCTTGCCTGGCAAGACCTCTTTCGAAAAGTTCTCTGCCGGACAGCGGCTGCTCCAGTCCGTAATAGTTCTCGATCTTCTCCGCTTTTTCCAGTGAACCGATTCCTGTATTTATGATCAGCGGATCCATATTTCCTCTTGCCGCATAAAGTGCTGCCGAGATCCCGGCCGGACCTGCTCCTATGATAATGATATTCTCCATTTCAGACACCTGCTTTCTTCTTCGTTTGGATCTGTTCTATAATATACGCTTCGCATTGGTCTGTTTCTGTGATCAGGTCACTTTTCCTTCACAGAAGTCATTATATCACATTCCCCCAAAATTACACCTTTTTTTCAATAGCTTTTATTTGCGTCTGTTTCTCTTCTATGCTATTATTATAACGACTTTAAACCAATTAAATGAATCAAGATGATACCCCTGCGGATCATAAATATCTGCTTGACCTGTAAGGAAACAGATTCCTTATATTTATCAATAGATCATGAATCATAAAAAGGAGCCTAATCTCTATGAGAAATTTTGAATATTTTACCCCTACCCGGGTTATTTTCGGAAAAGATACACACCTTAAGATCGGCACTGTTCTAAAAGAGCAGAACTGCAGCAAAGTACTGATCCATTATGGCAGCCACAGTGCAGTAAGCTCCGGTCTGATCGATGAGATCCGATCTTCTCTGGATGAAGCTGGAATTTCCTATGTCACTCTTGGCGGTGTGGTTCCCAATCCCCGTCTCTCCAAGGTACGTGAAGGTATTGAGCTTTGCCGCAAAGAACAGGTTGATTTTCTTTTGGCTGTTGGCGGTGGCAGCGTTATTGATTCCTGCAAGGCCATCGGCTATGGACTTGCCAATCCGGATACAGATGTGTGGAACTTTTTTCTCCGCACCGAAACCCCAAAAGCCTGTCTTCCTGTAGGCGTTATCCTGACGATCGCAGCTTCCGGAAGTGAAATGAGCGGATCCTGTGTGATCACCAATGAAGAGGGCTGGCTGAAACGAAGTAGTGCCCGCAACGATCTGTGCCGCCCACGTTTTGCTATTTTAAATCCCCGCCTCACCTATACCCTGCCGCAATATCAGACCGAAAGCGGCTGTGTGGATATCCTGATGCATACTATGGAACGGTACTTTGTAAATATCGAAACCATGGAGATCACCGACAGTATCAGCGAATCTCTGATGCAGACCGTGATCTATAACTCCCGGATCCTGATGAAGGAGACGGATAATTATACTGCACGGGCAGAGATCATGTGGGCCGCAGTCTTTCCCACAATGGACTTACCGGCTGCGGAACCGGCGGTGGTGACTGGGCCTGTCACCAGCTGGAGCATGAACTGGGCGGCACCTACGATGTGGCTCACGGAGCCGGTCTTGCCGCTTTGTGGGGAAGCTGGGCACGTTACGTTTATGATGCAAATCCGGAACGCTTTGCCCAGTTTGCAGTCAATATCTTTGACATTCCCTGCAGTACCGACTTCAACAAAACTGCTCTTGCCGGCATAGAAGCCATGGAAGATTATTTCCGTTCCATCCAGATGCCTACCAGCCTTCATGAGCTTGGTCTTGATCTTACAGAAAAGGAGATCCATGATCTAGCGTTTAAATGCAGCTTTGAAGACACCCGTACCATCGGTGTGTTCAAACAGCTGAACATGAAAGATATGGAAAAAATCTATCTTGCTGCCAGATAAATCTGTAGCCATAATATTGCAGATGTTTTTTTGAAAATCAGATTTTTCAGAAAAACATCTGCTTTTTTTATTTTTTCCTTGCATTCTCTACATAAATGTGTTAAAGTAACAAAGTACTCGAAAGAGACATGCCCAGATAGCTCAGTTGGTAGAGCAGAGGACTGAAAATCCTCGTGTCGCTGGTTCGATTCCGGCTCTGGGCATTATTTTTTTACTCTGATCGCAGAATAGCCTCTGCTGGTCAGAGTTTTTTTATACAAAAAACTGCTGCAAATCCCTTGTGGAATCTACAGCAGTCTTTTTCTGATCACTGAAGCAAATAAACTTCTGTATAAAACACGCCCTTCTGCTCTGCTTCGGAGTGTGTTGCCACATATACATCAATGCAATTGGTCCGGATCGCTCCTCCGCAGTCCTCTGCAACATAAACCTGTCCATTGATCACTACTTTGGAACCGTATGGGATCTGACTCGGATCCACTGCGATCGTACGGTTGGTAGTGGCCGTTACTCCTGTGGAAGTAATTCCATTCGCCCATGGTCCGCAGCAGATGCTACACGGACAATAATGCGTGATCCGGAATGTTCCCAGTGGTTTCAATGTCGCGTCCGAAGATACTGATACCGGCGTTCCGATCTGTACGCCAGCTGCGGTACTTCCGGAACCACCTGTGGAAGTTACACCATCCACCGCATCCGCAAAAACGCCCTCCCCGGAACTCTTAGTAAGATCCTGCTTTTGTATTCTTTTCCTGCTCTGCCTTGGCCACTTCCGTAGCCTGATAACCTTCCAGACAGCTGGTCGGAATATAGCGACGTGATCTGAACCACTGTCATCTGTGTAAACGATCCTGCTCCAGATAGCATCTACCGTACCTGTTCTTTTCAGCTCATCATCCTGAAGGACCTCTCCTACAACCTCTCCGTCCTTCTTGCCGGGATAATCCAGGATATCACTGTCCTGTGCCGCTGTAACTGTATCTGTAAATTTATTTACGATCTCCGTATCACTGAGCACGCTGTCCGAAACATAACCGATGATCTTGTCCTCACCTTTCTTTTGGAAGGTCACCTTGCTCCAGCCATTGTCACAGACTGCAACTCTTTCAAGCTTCGTTCCCAGGATCACAGAACGCAGCTCTGTACCACTGTCTCCCGGATTGGACCGGATTTCCGTATTTTTCGCTGTAACATAAAGCGTATCACTCTTCGCCAGAGCATTTACTGTATTTCCCGCCCCATCATCGATCTGAAACTGCTGAGGTGTTTTTTTCTCCTTTGTATATGTATCCAATGTTGCTTCATATCCCAGTACCTCTGCTGATACGGATGCAGGGAAAAGCATAGAAGCACATAAAATAACTGCCAGAAGCTTTTTTCGCATGAATCTTGCCTCCTTTATTCCGGCATTCTACGGTTTGTCCCGACTATCATAGCATATCAGATCATATTTTGCAATTTCACAGGACAGTCTTCAGAAATTTTTAACAAAAAGATCATATTTTTTAACTGGTCAAATCTATCCGTAACGGATACAATACTTATATGAATACAAAACACAAGAAACCAACCCTTACTAAAAAACAGCGCCACAAACTCCGTGTACAGCAGGTGCGAAGGCAGAAGATCTTTCTGACATGTCTTTTTCTGCTGATCGTGGGCTGTATCCTTCTGCGTTTTTCCAAATTTTCCGGCAGGCAGAAGGAAACCCATCAGATCAATGCAGCCTGTGAAGCTTATCGCGATGAGGTTTCCAGCGAAGCAGCACAATATGATATGTCCGACTATGTAGACCTGATCCTGGCTGTGATGATGCAGGAAAGCTCCGGACAGGGTACCGATCCCATGCAGTCCTCAGAAGGAGCCTACAACACCAGATATCCTCAGCAGCCCAATGGTATCACAGATCCTTCTTACTCTATTTCCTGTGGCATCCAGGAACTGAAATATGCTCTGGAAAAGGCCGTCTGTACCGGTCCGACTGATCTTTCCAAAATCCGTCTGGCTCTGCAGGCATACAATTTCGGAGCCGATTCCTATTTTGCTTATCTGGAAGAAAACGGTCAGACTGTGTGGACGGCCCAAAGTGCTCAGGCCTTTGCTCAGATGGCAAGCGGCGGCACACAACGTGATGAAGATGATCCCCTTCATGATCCTGCCGGTCCATGGGACTATGGTGACCAATACTATCCGGATCATGTTTTGCGCTATTACCACTTAGACAATAACTCATAAACCACCGAAATATTGTCATATACAAGTTCTATTTCAGACGTCTGGAATAAACTTTATATGTTGTGTATAATTTCAAAAAAATTCCAAAAAACATTTGACAGAATATAAAATCTATGCTAATATATGTCTTGTCGCTGAGGGAAACACTTGAAACGATAAGACATATGCGATAGTGGCGTAGTTGGTAACGCGCGACCTTGCCAAGGTCGAGACCGCGGGTTCGAGCCCCGTCTATCGCTCTTCAGAACTCTGAGTTTTTCAGAGTTCTTTTTTATTTTTAAAACTATCCTTTTTCGATCAAAAAGTCCCGGGTCTGATCTCTTTTTTCCAGAAATTCAGATTCGGGACTTTATATTTTTTATCTTTTATTTCAGCTGCATATCATGGCCAAGGCATGCATCTTTTAGTGGTGGAAAAGGCGGATTCCTGTAAATGCCATCACCATTCCATACTTATTACATGTATCGATAACTGCGTCATCACGTACAGATCCACCCGGCTCTGCAATATATTTTACACCGCTCTTATATGCGCGCTCGATATTATCACTGAATGGGAAGAATGCATCGGATCCCAGTGTCACGCCGGTAAGACCATCCAGCCATGCTCTCTTCTCTTCTTTTGTGAACACTTCCGGCTTCTCTGTGAATGTCTTTTCCCATGCACCATCTGCAAGGACATCCATATATTCCTCACCAATGTAAACATCAATGGCATTATCTCTCTCCGCACGTGTGATCGTGTCTTTAAACGGAAGCTCCAGTACTTTCGGACACTGACGGAGATACCAGTTATCTGCCTTCTGACCTGCAAGGCGTGTACAATGTACACGGGACTGCTGTCCTGCACCAACGCCGATAGCCTGTCCGTCCTTAACAAAGCATACAGAATTGGACTGTGTATATTTCAGGATGATCAGAGAAACCTTCATATCTCTCTTGGCTTCTTCCGTAAGCTCTTTATTCTCTGTTACAATATTGGAGATCAGCGCATCATCAATTGCCAGCTCCTGGCGGCCCTGCTCAAAGGTGACTCCAAATACCTGTTTGTGCTCCAAAGGTTCTGGAACATAGTTTTCATCGATCTGGATCACATTGTAATTGCCTTTTTTCTTCTGCTTCAGAATTTCAAGAGCCTCCTCTGTATATCCTGGTGCGATCACACCATCAGAAACCTCTCTCTTGATCAGCATTGCGGTATCTTTGTCGCAGACATCAGAAAGAGAAATAAAATCACCAAATGATGACATACGATCTGCACCTCTTGCTCTTGCATACGCACATGCAAGCGGGGAAAAATTCTTCCAGTCCATATCACCTACCCAGTAGATCTTTGCCAGTGTCTCATTCAGCGGAAGTCCGATGGAAGCACCTGCCGGAGATACATGCTTAAATGAAGTTGCTGCCGGAAGTCCGGTTGCTTTCTTAAGGTCACGTACCAGCTGCCAGCCATTAAAGGCATCCAGGAAGTTGATGTATCCTGGTCTTCCGGAGAGTACCTGGATCGGAAGCTCACTTCCATCTGCCATATAGATCTTTGATGGTTTCTGATTTGGGTTACATCCGTATTTTAACTGTAATTCTTTCATGAAAAGCTCCTCCGTTCTCTGTGATATCCCTATTTTCTTATTTATTCTTGTTTACGATCCTGGATTCATATTTTCCTGTCTCAATGTCAATAAAACGAACAAAGAGAGAAACTTTATTATCCTGGTTCAGGCTCTTCCAGAGGAGATCCGTAAACTCATCAATATCGCTTGGGATCTCTACCAGCTTCGGCTCTCCCTCGAAACTTGGAAGTGGATTTCCATCGCATTTATAAGTATGGATAAAACGTCCCTGCCCTGCCGCCGCATTCTCATAGGCAAATGTATAACGAAGACAGGAATCCGGATTTCCGTTATTGCTCTTTAAAATAGACATCGCATAATTGAATTTACCGTCTTCAACATGAAGAACACCTGAAATACGAGGTGTATAGTTCGGCGCATCCGGCTCAAACTCTCTGCTGCGGAGAGACTGTTCAAAGGTGAGCTGTCTGTCCATTCCCTCATAGATCGTATCTGTCTGATCACCGTTTGTTACGATGGTCTTATTTCCAAGGACACGTACCGGTGCATAAATGATCAGGCTCGGGTCTGTAAGCTTGGACGGATCAAAAGCCTGTGTACGGATTCCTTCCCCATCCTCAACAAAAATACGGTTTCTGCTGTTCTCGCTTCTTCCCATAATAAAATATGCAGTAACTGCATGTTTCCCGTCAGCGGAACGTCCGATCACAATTCCTCTTCCCGGATAGGAATTTTCTTTCAGTTCTTTTTCAAGTGAAAATGTCGTCATTTTTCACAGTCCTCCTTGTCTAATGTAAGGCCCGGGGCTTATCCCAGGATATGAACGGTAACAAAAAACCGCCTGGACACCCCTTATCAGGCTGCCCAGCGGTCGGCTTCTCACTTCACTGCACTCCCTGTAGGTAATCCTACTTTCCGCCAGTCATGCAGCTTCTGCTGTTATACTACAATACTTCTTCTTAATTTTCAAGCCCCTATTTTCAGAAATTATTTTTCCAGACTTCTTGTTGCTCACAAAATAAACAATAACACTTTATTTCCCCTGTAATGCATAATCTGTCTGGATCTGTGCTGCAATGTCTGATTTCATCTGGATCCATGCATCGGGATTTTCCACGTAATACTTCGGACAGTCTTTACCTGTGACATCATAATGACGGATCACCTGATCCGAAGTCAGTCCAAAGCGTGTACAAAGCCACGCTGTCAGCTTTACCGCCGAATCATAGGTTGCTGTATTAAACTGCCCTGTTTCATCCGGATGGCAGCATTCAATGGATATGGTATCTACATTTCTGGAATTTGTGGCATAGGATATTTCTGAAGTGGGAATACATTGTACCACTTCTCCCTCCAAACCTATCACAAAATGACTGCTGACTTTGTTGTCCTGCGTTGTCGCAAGATTTTCAAAATAATTCCGGTTGGATATGGCAGTAGATCCCGGATTGGCCGTATAATGAATGGCTATATAATTTACCTGTTCGATAGAAATCTGTGGTCTGGAATAGGAATTCGGTGTCAGAAGCTCCACATCAATAAAAGGTGCTCCTTCTGCCTGCCATTGTTCCGGTCCGCCATTTCCGCTGGCATTCCCGGATATTTCTTCCTGTCCGGACTGAGTTTCACTCTGTTCCATGCGCATCTCAAAAAATGCGTATCCTAACGCACACGCAGCAAAAGCAACGATCACAATGATACATATCAGCACAATCCTCTGTAGGATCTTGATCGGGTTCTTTTTTTCTCAAAGACTTCTTTTTTCTTCTGGAAGACCCGGAGGAAGTTTTCTTTACGGAAACAGGCCGCCCGCTATGGGACGGCCTGGGTGACTTTTTACCGGTCTTACCTTTTTTTTCCTTTATTATTCATCTACACTGTAGTTTGGAGCCTCTTTTGTGATATGGATGTCATGTGGATGTGACTCCTTGAGAGATGCAGCGGAGATCTTAATGAATCTGCTGTTGTTTTCAGCTTCTCAATGTTCTCTGCTCCGCAGTAACCCATACCGGATCTTAAACCGCCAATTAACTGGAATACGGTATCCTCAACGTGTCCTTTGTATGCAACACGTCCTTCAACACCTTCTGGAACAAGCTTCTTGGCGTTCTCCTGGAAGTAACGATCCT
>ENA-OQCS01001559-OQCS01001559.1-human-gut-metagenome-genome-assembly--contig:-NODE-1559-length-11487-cov-2.380722_pt1 | contig 11487 bp, 14 predicted proteins | sample MGYA00242757_ERZ504575 | MGnify/ENA primary metagenome ERZ504575 (study PRJEB26092, sample SAMD00036297) | human gut metagenome | host: Homo sapiens | study: EMG produced TPA metagenomics assembly of... | reverse complement strand
CTGGACTAATCAAATTACAGATTAAAGGAGGCGCTGCAAATCCATCACCTCCCGTTGGACCTGCTTTGGTTCTAAGGGTATTAATATCATGGAATTTTGCAAGCAATTCAATGCCAGAACCCAGGACAAAGCAGTAAAATTTTACCTGTAATCATTACCTACTACGCAGATAAGTCTTTTGATTTTGTTATCAAGACTCCTCCCGTAGCTATTCAATTGCTTGAATTGGCTAAGATTAAGAGTGGTTCTGCTGAGCCTAACCGTAAGAAGGTTGCCGAAATTACTTGGGAACAAGTTCGTACGATTGCTCAGGACAAAATGGTTGACTTGAACTGCTTCACTATCGAGTCTGCTATGACTATGGTAGCTGGTACAGCTAGAAGTATGGGTATCGCTGTAAAAGGGGAATTCCGGGTAATAACTAATAAACTTCAATTATAATGGGTAAACTGACAAAAAATCAAAAGTTGGCTGCAGAAAAAATTGAAGCAGGGAAAGCATACTCACTGAAAGAAGCTGCACAGTTAGTTAAAGATATTACTTTTTCTAAGTTTGATGCTTCATTAGATATTGACGTACGTTTAGGTGTAGACCCTCGTAAAGCTAACCAGATGGTTCGTGGTGTAGTTTCGCTGCCTCACGGAACAGGTAAGCAAGTACGTGTTTTGGTTCTGTGTACACCTGATGCTGAAGCTGCTGCAAAAGAAGCTGGCGCTGACTATGTTGGTCTTGATGAATATATTGAAAAGATCAAAGGTGGATGGACTGATATTGATGTAATCATTACAATGCCGTCTATCATGGGTAAGATCGGTGCTTTAGGTCGTGTTCTTGGTCCTCGTGGATTAATGCCGAATCCTAAGAGTGGTACTGTAACTATGGATGTAGCTAAGGCTGTTAAGGAAGTTAAGCAAGGTAAGATTGACTTTAAGGTTGATAAGAGCGGTATTGTTCATACTTCAATTGGTAAGGTGTCTTTCACTGCAGATCAGATTCGTGATAATGCGAAAGAATTTATCGCTACTATCATTAAATTGAAACCAAGTTCAGCTAAGGGTACTTATATTAAGAGTATTTATCTTTCAAGTACTATGAGTAAGGGTATCAAGATTGATCCCAAAACTGTAGAAGAAAACTAACAATAAGGAGGAATCATGAGAAAGGAAGATAAAGGCGTTATTATTGGTCAGTTGGCTGAAACCGTTAAGCAATACGGACATTTCTATTTGGTTGACACAACTGCTATGGACGCAGCTAAGACAAGTGAACTGAGAAGAAAATGTTTCAAAGCCGGTATTAAGCTGGTTGTTGTGAAGAATTCTTTGCTTCACAAAGCTCTGATGAGCATGGAAGATGTTGATTTCTCTCCGTTGTTCAATTCTTTGAAAGGTACAACTTCTGTAATGTTTAGCGAAGTAGCTAACGCTCCTGCAAAGTTGTTGAAAGAATACAAAGAGGACATTCCTGCATTGAAGGCAGCTTATGCCGAAGAAGGTTTCTATGTAGGTGCAGATCAACTGGATGCTCTCTGCAATATCAAGAGTAAGAATGAGGTTATCGCTGACATTATTGCATTGTTGCAATCACCGGCGAAGAATTGTTATTTCAGCTCTTCAATCAGGTGGTAACACCATTCATGGAGTACTTAAAACTCTGGGCGAACGCGCCGAATAATCAATTTTATAATCAATTAGTAACAAACAATTAAAATCATACAAAAATGGCAGATTTGAAAGCTTTTGCAGAACAATTAGTTAACTTGACAGTAAAAGAAGTTAATGAACTTGCAACTATCCTTAAAGAAGAATACGGTATTGAACCTGCTGCTGCAGCTGTAGCTGTTGCTGCTGGTCCTGCTGCTGGTGCAGCTGCTGCTGAAGAAAAAACATCTTTTGATGTAGTTTTGAAGAGCGCTGGTGCTGCAAAATTGCAGGTTGTTAAAGCCGTTAAAGAAGCATGTGTCTTGGCTTGAAAGAAGCTAAAGACATGGTAGACGGTGCTCCTAGCACAGTAAAAGAAGGCTTGGCTAAAGACGAAGCTGAATCACTGAAGAAAACTTTGGAAGAAGCTGGAGCTGAAGTTGAGCTTAAATAATATTAGCCTGAGTATCAGGTAATACGGTTAGGAATCCTCTGGTAGAGGATTCTTAACCTTTTTGTGTCTATATTATTATTAAGTTCTACAAAATATTAACAAATGTCTTCAAATACTGAAAATCAAAGAGTTAATTTTGCTTCCATTAAGAATCCGATGAAGTATCCGGATTTCTTGGAAGTGCAATTGAAGTCATTCCAAGACTTTTTACAGTTGGATACCCCGCCCGAAAAACGTAAGAATGACGGGCTGTACAAGGTATTTGCTGAAAACTTCCCTATCGCTGACACTCGTAATAACTTTGTCCTTGAATTCTTGGACTATTACATTGACCCGCCTCACTATTCAATAGACGAGTGTCTGGAGCGTGGCCTCACATACAGCGTGCCCTTGAAGGCGAAATTGAAGCTGTATTGTACTGATCCTGATCATGAAGATTTTGACACAGTCATTCAGGATGTTTATCTGGGTCCTATTCCGTATATGACTCCGAAAGGAACTTTTGTAATTAATGGTGCAGAACGTGTAGTCGTTTCTCAGTTGCATCGTTCTCCGGGGGTATTCTTTGGTCAGAGCGTACATGCTAACGGTACGAAATTGTATTCTGCCCGTATTATCCCGTTCAAAGGTTCATGGATCGAATTCGCAACAGACATCAATAATGTGATGTATGCGTATATCGACCGTAAAAAGAAATTGCCTGTTACTACTCTGCTGAGAGCTGTAGGCTTTGAAAATGATAAAGATATCCTCGAAATCTTTAACTTGGCTGAAGACGTTAAAGTTAACAAGACTAATTTGAAGAAGTCGTAGGAAGAAAACTCGCTGCTCGTGTTTTGAAAACATGGACAGAAGATTTCGTAGATGAAGACACTGGTGAAGTAGTTTCTATTGAACGTAATGAGGTTATCATCGACCGTGAAACTGTAATTGAAGAGGAGCATATCGATGAAATTATTGATTCAGGCGTTCAGAATATCCTTGTTCACAAGGAAGAGGCGAATTCATCCGACTATTCTATTATATTTAATACTCTTCAGAAAGACCCGAGTAACTCTGAAAAAGAGGCTGTGCTTTATATCTACCGCCAGTTGCGTAATGCAGACCCGGCTGATGATGCCAGTGCCCGTGAGGTTATCAACAACCTGTTCTTCTCTGAAAAAAGATATGACCTTGGTGAAGTAGGCCGCTATAGAATCAACAAAAAGTTGGGTCTGACTACGGATATGGATGTGAAGGTATTGACAAAACAAGATATTATTGAAATCATCAAGTATCTGATTGAGTTGATTAATTCTAAAGCGGATGTTGATGATATTGACCACTTGAGCAACCGCCGTGTACGTACGGTAGGCGAGCAGTTGTCTAACCAGTTTGCGATTGGTTTGGCACGTATGTCTCGTACTATACGTGAACGTATGAACGTACGTGACAATGAAGTGTTTACACCGATTGATTTGATTAATGCAAAGACAATTTCTTCTGTTATCAATTCATTCTTTGGTACAAATGCTTTGTCTCAGTTCATGGATCAGACTAATCCGTTGGCTGAAATCACTCACAAGCGTCGTTTGTCAGCGTTAGGTCCTGGTGGTTTGTCACGTGAGCGTGCCGGTTTCGAGGTTCGTGACGTACACTATACTCACTATGGTCGTTTATGTCCGATCGAAACTCCTGAAGGTCCGAATATCGGTTTGATTTCTTCTTTGTGTGTGTATGCTAAGATTAATGAACTTGGCTTTATTTCAACTCCTTATCGTAAAGTAGCTGATGGTAAGGTGGATATATCTGATGAAGGTATTGAATATCTGACAGCCGAAGAGGAAGAGGATAAGATAATCGCTCAGGGTAATGCTCCATTGGATGATGAAGGCAAATTTGTTCGTGAGAAAGTAAAAGCTCGTCGTGATGCTGATTATCCTGTTGTTACTCCTGACCAGGTAGAGTTGATGGATGTTTCTCCACAGCAGATTGCTTCTATCGCTGCTTCTTTGATTCCGTTCTTGGAACATGACGATGCTAACCGTGCATTGATGGGATCAAACATGATGCGCCAGGCAGTTCCTTTGTTGCGTACAGAGGCTCCTATTGTAGGTACAGGTATTGAAAAACAGTTGGTTGAAGACTCTCGTACTCAGATTGCAGCAGAGGGTGATGGTGTTGTAGAATATGTCGATGCAACAACTATTCGTATCTTGTATGACAGAAATGAAGATGAGGAATTTGTAAGCTTTGAACCTGCTTTGAAGGAATACAGAATTCCTAAATTCCGTAAGACTAATCAGAGCATGACCATTGACCTCCGTCCTACTTGTGATAAAGGACAGCGTGTGAAGAAGGGTGATATCCTGACTGAAGGATATTCAACTCAGGGTGGTGAGCTTGCATTGGGTAAAAACCTGTTGGTGGCTTATATGCCTTGGAAAGGTTATAACTACGAGGATGCTATTGTATTGAATGAACGCGTTGTACGTGAGGACTTGCTGACTTCTGTACACGTTGATGAATATATTTTGGAGGTCCGCGAAACGAAACGCGGTATGGAAGAATTAACTTCTGATATTCCTAATGTGAGTGAAGAAGCTACCAAAGATTTGGATGAAAACGGTATTGTACGTGTAGGTGCACGTATCGAACCGGGTGATATCTTGATTGGTAAGATTACTCCGAAAGGTGAATCAGATCCTTCTCCGGAAGAAAAATTGCTTCGTGCTATTTTCGGTGATAAGGCAGGTGATGTGAAGGATGCTTCATTGAAAGCTTCTCCGTCATTACGTGGTGTCGTTATTGACAAGAAGTTGTTCTCACGTGTTATCAAGAGTAGAAGTGAGAAGAATGCCGATAAGGCTATTCTGCCTAAACTGAATGATGAATTCGAAGAAAAGGCAGCAAAACTGAAAGATATTTTGATTGAGAAACTATTGGTTTTGACTAATGGTAAGGTTTCCCAAGGAGTGAAAGATTATTTGGGAACGGAAGTTATTGCCAAGGGGGCGAAGTTCACCAAACGCGATTTGGAATCATTGGATTATACTATTATCCAGTTGAGCAAGTGGACAGCTGATGCTCATAAGAATGACATGATTCGTGACTTGGTGATGAATTATTTGAAGAAATATAAAGAATTGGATGCTGAATTAAAGCGTAAGAAGTTTGCTATCACTATCGGTGATGAACTTCCTGCGGGCATTATTCAGATGGCTAAGGTTTATATTGCCAAGAAGCGTAAGATTGGTGTAGGTGATAAGATGGCGGGACGTCACGGTAACAAGGGTATTGTTTCTCGTGTGGTTCGTCAGGAAGATATGCCGTTCTTAGCAGATGGTACTCCAGTAGATATCGTATTGAATCCGTTGGGTGTGCCTTCTCGTATGAATATTGGTCAGATTTTCGAAGCCGTATTAGGTCGTGCCGGAAAAGAGTTGGGTGTGAAATTTGCTACTCCTATTTTTGATGGTGCTTCTATGGATGATTTAAATGAATGGACAGATAAAGCTGGATTGCCTCGTTATTGTAAGACTTATCTTTGTGATGGTGGTACAGGTGAACGCTTTGACCAACCTGCAACAGTGGGTGTAACTTATATGTTGAAACTAGGGCACATGGTTGAAGATAAGATGCATGCCCGTTCTATCGGTCCGTACTCCCTTATTACTCAGCAGCCGCTTGGTGGTAAGGCACAGTTCGGTGGTCAGCGTTTTGGAGAAATGGAAGTTTGGGCGCTTGAAGCATTCGGCGCAGCACATATCTTACAGGAAATTCTGACCATTAAGTCTGATGACGTTGTAGGACGCTCAAAGGCTTACGAAGCTATTGTGAAAGGTGAACCTATGCCAACTCCGGGTATCCCCGAATCTCTGAATGTATTGTTACACGAACTGAGAGGTCTTGGCTTGAGTATCAACCTTGAATAATAAAAAATATAACTCTTTACATTATAAATAAGGAAGTATGGCTTTTAGAAAAGAAACTAAGATAAAGAGTAATTTCTCGAAAATCTCAATTGGCTTGGCTTCACCCGAAGAAATCCTTGAGAATTCGAGCGGTGAGGTGTTGAAGCCTGAAACGATCAACTACCGTACTTACAAACCGGAACGTGATGGTTTGTTCTGCGAGCGTATTTTCGGTCCGGTGAAAGATTACGAATGTCATTGCGGTAAGTACAAACGTATCCGTTATAAAGGTATTGTTTGTGACCGATGTGGCGTTGAAGTGACTGAAAGAAGGTCCGTCGTGAACGTATGGGACATATTCAGTTAGTTGTGCCTGTAGCGCATATCTGGTATTTTCGTTCATTGCCGAACAAGATCGGTTATTTGTTGGGGCTGCCTACAAAGAAACTAGACGCTATTGTATATTATGAACGTTATGTGGTTATTCAGCCGGGTGTGAAGGCTGAAGATGGCATTAATAAATATGATTTGCTTTCTGAAGAAGAGTATTTGGATATCTTGGATACACTTCCTAAAGAAAACCAATATTTGGAAGATACAGATCCGAATAAGTTTATTGCTAAGATGGGGGCAGAAGCTATTTATGATCTGCTCTCAACTTTGGATTTGGATGCTTTATCTTATGAATTACGTCATAAAGCAAGTAATGATTCTTCGCAGCAACGTAAGAATGAGGCTTTGAAGCGTCTGCAGGTAGTTGAATCGTTCCGTGCATCTCGCGGACGTAATAAACCTGAATGGATGATTGTACGTATTGTGCCGGTTATTCCTCCTGAACTGCGTCCATTGGTTCCGTTGGATGGTGGCCGTTTCGCTACCTCTGACTTGAATGACTTGTATCGTCGTGTGATTATCCGTAACAACCGTTTGAAGCGACTGATTGAAATCAAGGCTCCCGAAGTGATTTTGCGTAACGAAAAACGTATGTTGCAGGAGGCTGTCGATTCCTTGTTCGATAACTCACGTAAATCAAGTGCAGTGAAGACTGACGCTAATCGTCCATTGAAATCACTGTCCGATAGCTTGAAGGGTAAGCAAGGACGTTTCCGTCAGAACTTGCTGGGTAAGCGTGTTGACTACTCTGCTCGTTCGGTTATTGTTGTTGGTCCTGAATTGAAGATGGGTGAATGTGGTATTCCTAAACTGATGGCTGCAGAGCTTTACAAGCCGTTTATCATCCGTAAGTTGATTGAACGTGGTATTGTGAAGACTGTAAAATCTGCAAAGAAGATTGTAGACCGCAAGGAGCCTGTGATCTGGGATATCTTGGAACATGTCATGAAAGGTCATCCTGTATTGCTGAACCGTGCGCCGACTCTGCACCGTTTGGGTATTCAGGCTTTCCAACCGCATATGATTGAAGGTAAAGCTATTCAGTTGCACCCATTGGCTTGTACAGCGTTCAATGCCGACTTCGATGGTGACCAGATGGCGGTTCACTTGCCTTTGAGTAATGATGCGATTCTGGAAGCACAGATGTTGATGCTTCAGGCTCATAACATTCTGAACCCTGCTAATGGTGCTCCTATTACTGTGCCTGCACAGGATATGTACTTGGTTTGTATTATATTACCAAGTTGAGAAAAGGGGCTAAAGGTGAAGGCTTGACTTTCTACGGTCCGGAAGAGGCTTTGATTGCTTATAATGAAGGTAAGTGGATATTCATGCTATCGTCAACGTAGTGGTGAAGGACTTGGACAAAGATGGCAAAATCGTAGATGTGATGATGAAAGAAACCTCCGTAGGGCGTGTGATTGTAAATGAAATCGTTCCAGCGGAAGTGGGGTACTTGAATACCATTATTTCCAAAAAGTCTTTGCGAGATATCATTAGTGATGTTATCAAAGCTGTCGGTGTTGCACGTGCTTGTGAATTCTTGGATGGTATTAAGAACTTAGGTTACTATATGGCGTTCAAGGGTGGTCTGTCATTCAACTTGGGTGATATTATTATCCCGAAAGAAAAAGAAGAACTGGTAAAACGTGGTAATGAGGAAGTGGAACAGATTATGATGAACTATAACATGGGTTTCATTACTGACAATGAACGTTATAACCAGGTTATCGATACATGGACTCACGTGAACAGTGACCTGTCTGATATACTTTACAAGACGATTAAGAATGATGACCAAGGCTTCAATTCAGTATTTATGATGCTTGACTCCGGAGCCGTGGTTCTAAAGAGCAGATTCGTCAGTTGTCTGGTATGCGTGGTTTGATGGCGAAACCGCAGAAAGCCGGTGCTGAAGGCGCACAGATTATTGAAAACCCTATTCTTTCAAACTTTAAAGAAGGTTTGTCTGTGTTAGAGTATTTTATTTCTACCCACGGTGCTCGTAAAGGTTTGGCGGATACTGCGTTGAAGACTGCTGATGCGGGATACTTGACCCGCCGTCTGGTAGACGTGTCGCATGATGTGATTATCAATGAAGAAGACTGTGGAACACTTCGTGGTTTGGTTTGTACGGCCTTGAAGAATAACGATGAAGTTATTGCTACTTTGTACGAACGTATTCTAGGACGTGTTTCTGTACATGATATCGTCCATCCTACTACTGGTAAACTGATTGTAGCCGGTGGAGAGGAGATTACAGAGGATATTGCGCAGGAAATCGAGGATTCTCCGATTGAAAGCGTTGAAATCCGTTCGGTATTAACTTGTGAATCTAAAAAAGGGGTATGCGCTAAGTGTTATGGACGTAACTTGGCATCCAGTCGTATGGTTCAGAAAGGTGAAGCAGTCGGTGTAATCGCTGCCCAATCTATTGGTGAGCCGGGTACACAGTTGACATTGCGTACATTCCACGCCGGTGGTATCGCAGGTAATATGCTGCTAATGCAAGCATTGTTGCCAAGAATAATGCACGTTTGGAATTCGAAGAATTACGTACGGTAGATACGGTTGATGAAATGGGTGAGGCTGTGAAAGTGGTAGTCGGTCGTTTGGCTGAAGTCCGCTTTATCGATGTGAATACAGGAATTATCCTGTCAACTCATAACGTGCCTTATGGTTCAAAATTATATGCTGCGGACGGTGATATTGTTGAGAAAGGAAAACTGATTGCTAAGTGGGATCCGTTCAACGCTGTTATTATCACAGAGGCTACTGGTAAGATTGAATTCGAGAGTGTGGTTGAAAACGTAACTTATAAGGTAGAGTCTGATGAAGCTACCGGTCTGCGTGAAATTATCATTATCGAGTCTAAGGATAAGACAAAAGTACCTTCTGCCCATATTGTAACCGAGGATGGTAATTTGATCCGTACTTATAACTTACCCGTGGGGGGGCATGTTGTGGTTGAAAACGGTCAGGCAGTGAAAGCTGGTGACATTATTGTGAAGATTCCTCGTGCTGTAGGCAAGGCTGGTGATATCACTGGTGGTCTTCCTCGTGTTACAGAACTGTTTGAGGCTCGTAACCCATCTAATCCTGCTGTCGTTTCTGAAATAGACGGTGAAATTACTATGGGTAAGATTAAGCGTGGTAACCGTGAAATTATTGTCACATCTAAGACAGGTGAAGTGAAAAAGTATTTGGTGAATCTGTCTAAACAAATATTGGTTCAGGAGAATGACTACGTTCGTGCCGGAACTCCGCTGTCTGACGGTGCGATTACTCCTGCTGACATTTTGGCCATTAAAGGTCCCACGGCTGTACAGGAATACATCGTAAATGAAGTGCAAGACGTTTACCGTTTGCAGGGTGTGAAGATTAACGACAAACACTTTGAGATTATTGTTCGTCAAATGATGCGTAAGGTAGAAATCGATGAGCCGGGCGATACTCGCTTCTTGGAACAGCAGGTAGTGGATAAGCAAGAGTTCATGGAAGAAAACGATCGTATTTGGGGCAAGAAAGGTAGTTGTTGACTCTGGTGATTCTCAGAATTTGCAGCCGGGTCAGATTGTTACTGCCCGTAAGTTGCGTGATGAGAACAGTATGTTGAAACGTCGTGATTTGAAGCCTGTTGAGGTACGTGATGCTATTCCTGCTACATCTACTCAGATTCTGCAAGGTATTACCCGTGCCGCTTTGGGAACTTCAAGTTTCATGTCTGCTGCATCATTCCAGGAAACAACGAAAGTTTTGAATGAGGCTGCCATCAATGGTAAGGTTGATAGATTGGAGGGTATGAAGGAGAATGTGATTTGTGGTCACTTGATTCCTGCCGGTACCGGTCAGCGTGAATTCGAAAAGATTATTGTTGGTTCGAAGGAAGAATATGATCGCATTCTTGCTAATCGTAAGAATGTACTCGATTATAGTGAGGTAGAGTAATTTTTAATACATACACTGTAAAAGAGGCTGATTTCTGTTTAAGAAATCAGCTCTTTAGGTTTATAGTAAATGCTATAGGAAAATTATATAGAATAATCAGTATGTTGTATTATTACAAATAAATGTCTATATTTGTACTCCAACCAAAGAATAGGAGTTGGGGATATTGAGATTCAGAATATTTTTTAATGCTAAAGTATAAAATCATGGAAAACGAAAAAAATAATAATCAGTTGCAGATAGAGTTGAAAGAAGAAGTAGCTCAAGGAACGTATGCAAATCTTGCCATTATCACCCATTCCAGTTCGGAATTTATTGTTGATTTTGTGCGTGTAATGCCGGGATTGCCCAAAGCTGGAGTGCAGTCACGTATTGTACTGACCCCTGAACATGCAAAACGTTTGATGTATGCATTACAGGAGAATGTTGCAAAATACGAACGTAATTTTGGACCTATTCGAATGCCGGAAGAAATGAATGGGGGAAATAATGGACCGGATGGAAAAACATTCATTCCTCCTATAAGCGGATTTAAAGGGGAGGCATAAGGGCTTTTGTAGCAAAAATAACATAGTAGTCTGTTTTTCAAAAACTTTTTTTGAGAAACAGACTATTTTATTAGTAGAAGTATTGTTTATTAAAATGTTATTCGTAACTTTGCAGCCCAAAATGTATAGTTTTGGACTTAGTATAGCAAATTAATAAACAATATATAATAATTAAAAATCAAACAAAATGCCTACTATTCAACAATTAGTAAGAAAAGGAAGAGAGGTTTTGGTTGAGAAGAGTAAATCTCCGGCACTGGATTCATGTCCTCAAAGACGTGGCGTTTGTGTTCGTGTGTATACTACTACTCCGAAAAAGCCGAATTCAGCAATGCGTAAAGTTGCTCGTGTGCGTCTGACTAACTCTAAGGAAGTAAACTCTTATATTCCGGGAGAAGGTCACAACTTGCAGGAACACTCAATCGTGTTGGTTCGTGGTGGTCGTGTGAAAGACCTTCCGGGTGTACGTTATCACATCGTTCGTGGTACTTTGGATACTGCAGGTGTTGCTAACCGTACTCAAAGACGTTCTAAATACGGTGCTAAACGTCCGAAACCGGGACAGGCTGCTCCCGCTAAGAAGAAATAATTAGGCGGCCAAACTGATAAAC
>ENA-OQCS01001558-OQCS01001558.1-human-gut-metagenome-genome-assembly--contig:-NODE-1558-length-11488-cov-3.499252_pt1 | contig 11488 bp, 13 predicted proteins | sample MGYA00242757_ERZ504575 | MGnify/ENA primary metagenome ERZ504575 (study PRJEB26092, sample SAMD00036297) | human gut metagenome | host: Homo sapiens | study: EMG produced TPA metagenomics assembly of... | reverse complement strand
CTGCTCACTGTTCAGAACGAGCTCGACGGCGGCATCGTCATCTCTGCTTCGCATAATCCGCCGGAGTTCAACGGCATCAAGTTCTTTAGCCGCAAGGGCATGAAGCTTCCCGATGCTGTCGAGGAAGAGATCAGCGCCTGGGTCATGTCCGAGGAAGCCATGGCTGCCGACACGCTGCCGACCGGTGCCGGCGTGGGCCACATTATCAAGATGAAGGACGCTCGCAAGGCATACGTCGACCACGCCATCGATACGCTTGATGGCCTGAGGCTCGACGGCCTGGTCGTTGCCGTCGACTGCGGCCACGGTGCTTCTTGCCAGACCACGCCCGCCGCGCTGCAGCGCCTGGGTGCTACGGTCCATGCCATCAACACCGATTATTGCGGCACCGACATTAACGTTGAGTGCGGCTCTACGCACCTCGAGCCCCTGCGCGAGCTCGTGCTGCGCACCCATGCTGACATCGGTCTGGCCCACGACGGCGACGCCGACCGCGTGCTGTTCGTGGACAGCGAGGGCAATGAGATCGACGGTGACTACATCCTGGCTATCTGCGGTTCCGACCTCGCCGCTCGTGGCAAGCTCGCCAACTCCGAGATCGTCTCGACCGTCATGTGCAACCTGGGCTTCTCCATCGCTATGAAGGAGCAGGGCTTCGAGATGGTTCAGACCGCCGTGGGCGACCGCTACGTTCTGGAGCGCATGCTCGCGGACGGTGCTGTCATCGGCGGCGAGCAGTCCGGTCACATCATCTTCCTGGAGCACAACACCACCGGCGACGGCTTGGTGACGGCTCTGCAGCTGCTGGCCGTGCTCAAGCGCACCGGACGCACCCTCACCGATCTTGCCGGCATCATGAAGAAGTACCCGCAGGTACTCGTCAACGTGCATTCCGACAACAAGGCTGGTCTGGACGATTGCCAGCCCATCTGGGATGCCGTCGCTGCTGCCGAGAAGGAGCTTGATGGCCGCGGCCGCATTCTGGTGCGCCCGAGCGGTACCGAGCCGCTGGTCCGTGTGATGGCCGAGGCCGAGACGCACGAGTTGACCCAGCGCGTTGTTGACGACATCGTCGAGGTTGTCAAGCGCGAACTTCCCTAATGGCCAAAAACGGGTGCCAAGTGGTAAACTGACAAGGTTATTTTGATTGATTGGTATGTCCGAGGGGGAGCATGTTCACTAAAGTCCTAAGGTCTTTTGGTATGCGTGGTCAAGTCCTTACGCTGGATGCTCCCATCTCGGGTGATGTCATTCCGTTGTCCGAGGTCAATGACCAGACGTTTGCCACCGGCCTTTTGGGCCAGGGCGTGGCGATTCAGCCTACCGGCACGCGCGTGATTGCGCCGGCAGACGCCAAGGTCGAGGCCATTTTTCCCACGGGACACGCCGTTGCGCTTAACACAGTCGATGGCCTTGACGTGCTCATCCACGTTGGTTTGGACACTGTTCAGCTCGAGGGCAAGCACTTTACCGTACATGCGCAAGTGGGCGACATCGTCCATAAGGGCGATGTGCTCATCGAGTTCGATCGCGAGGCAATTGCTGCCGAGGGCTACGATGTGACGGTTCCCATCTTGGTGTGCAACTCCGTTGAGTTCTCGAGTATCAAGGGCTCCGTTGGTGTGCATGTCGAAGAGATGGACCAACTCATCGTTGCTCGCGAGCGCTAGCAAGTGCACGTGGCCATTAGCCTACAATTCAAACACGTTTACGGAGGCGCCCTTGAAAGAGGACGCCCTCCGTGGCAAGATGGGATTTGTCCGAGGCTAAACAGCTTTGGGTCACCGTGGACGGGCAGGGGCCTCGACGCGGTTGGACACGAGACACATACATTACGCGACCTCGCCCTGGTGGCCGCACACGTTGGTTGCGGCCGACGCGGGCCGCGGGCAAGTGCTTGTAAGGGAGCCTTGCCTCTCTTGTACGAGAAAGGACGCGTAATGAAGATCATTAAAGCTAAAGACTACGAGGATATGAGCCGCAAGGCCGCTAATATCATCTCGGCCCAGGTTATCCTCAAGCCCGACTGTGTGCTGGGCCTTGCCACCGGCTCCACCCCGATCGTGCCTACAAGCAGCTCGCTGTTGGTACGAGAAGGCGACGTCGACTTTGCCGAGGTCAGCACCTACAACCTGGACGAGTATCGCGGCCTTTCGCACGACGATCCCCAGAGCTATCACTACTTCATGCGCGAGAACTTCTTCGATCACATCAACATCGACCTGAACAACACGCATGTGCCCGATGGCTCCAACCCCGACGCCGCCGCTGCCTGCTCTGAGTACGACAAGATTGTCGCCGCCGCCGGTTACCCGGATCTGCAGCTGCTCGGCATTGGCAACAACGGCCACATCGGCTTCAACGAGCCCGATGACCACTTCTCCAAGGGCACGCACTGCGTCGACCTCACCGAGAGCACCATTCAGCCAACAGCCGCCTGTTCGACAGCATCGACGATGTTCCCCGTCAGGCCTACACCATGGGTACCCAGACCATCATGTATGCCCGCATGATCCTGGTCGTCGCCAACGGCGAGGCCAAGGCTCAGGCTGTGCATGACATGTGCTATGGTCCGGTTACACCCGAGTGCCCGGCTTCGATCCTGCAGCTGCACACCAACTGCGTTGTCGTTGCCGACGAGGCCGCTCTTTCGCTCTGCGAGTAGCGCGAATCCTGTAGCTCGACATAACCTTGCCTAAGGCCTCCGCTTTGCGGGGGCCTTTTTGCTATCCCTTTCCGCCCACTTGACCAAAAACTTGCCGTAAGCTTGACGAATACCGGATGTCCAACAGCTTGATTCATTCCATATCAGATTCTATGCAAAAATGCCACTAGAAGGTCGTAGACGGTAGCGGGTGCTAGGCGAGTTGAATGACATGGCTGAACCTTGTTCATCTGCGTTACACTGCCGCTTAGATGGGACAAGCTGACAAGCTCATTTACCTGCTTAAAGACCGATTAGTCGGGGGATTAATAACAATCGGCCCTCGCTGTACAAAAACTTGCCGCTTGCGTACCAAAAGACAACCTAAAACACAAGGTCGCTCTATCCATAGCGCGGCTTGTATGGTCTTGCGGCTACAGTGTCCATACGGTCGAGTTGAGGAGCGGGCATGGTAAACGATTTGAGCGGTATAGACGACCTCGAGCTGATGCCGCTGGGCGGAGGCTATATGGTGCGACGCGAACGCTTGATGAATGAGCTTATCGCCAAGGGCCGAAAGGCCGGCATCGTGGTTCTTTATGCGCCCGACGGGTTTGGGAAGACCTCGGTGCTGCTGCAGTACACCCATGAGGTTAAATGCGACCCGACGCGAGGCCCCGTGCGGATTATCGAGGCCGATCGCGCCACTGGCGCGAGGTGTTTATGCAGCTCGAGGTGGTTACCGAAGAACTCAAAGACAAACCGCACTCTCTTATCGCGATTGATAATGTGCCAAACCTCGATCAGCACGATACCGAAGACCTCATCGACAGGATCCGCGGCCTGCGCGCTATGGGGGTAGGGGTCTTTATCTCCTGCCGTCCTTCAAATCGTCAGCTGATTCATGGGCTGGGCGATTCGGTTAAGATCAATGCGCAGATGCTCAAGGTGCATGCCTATGAGTATTCGGCGTGGGCATCGGCGTTTTCGATCAGCACATCGCTCGACTTTTATCAGCTCACGCAAGGCGTGCCCGAGCTTGTTTCGGCATTGCAGACGGGTCTGTATGGCCAAGCGACGTAGCCGGTCTGCTCGAAAACGAGATTGTCAACGTATATGGTGCGGCACTTGTCGATCTGGCTTCGCTCGACAATAATGCGCTGTTTTGTGTGGCATGTCTCATGGTTTTGATGGGCGAGGGCAATATCGCGGAACTCGAGGCCTGTGGGGTGAGGCTGTCGATGGTCGACCAGTCCTACTTTGTACGCGACTACCCGATCTTTGGCTTGGATCCCGCCGAGCGGAGTTTTACGTGTCTGGGCACGGAGGATAACGGACGCTTGCGTTTGCGTAAGTTGGTGGCCGAGATTCGCCCCGAACTTGTTCCGAGGGCGGCCCGGATTTTGCTTAAGGCGGGTAGATGCGATGCGGCGATGGGCCTGGCGGACGCCTTTTTGGACCGCGAGGCGGTCCTTGAACTTGCCGGGCAGTATGGGTCGATCTTGCTCTGACGGGGCACGGGGCCGATATCTGCCGAGCAGCGCTGGCACGATTGATGCCGATGATCCGGCACCAGAGCCAACGCCCGCCGAGGCGCTCGGCGTATATCTGGCAGCGGTCAGCGTGTCCAATACAAAGCTCGCTCGCTATATGGCATCGGTCATCGAGCGCGGGGGCGAACGGGCGGCCTGCGAAATAGACCCTGTTTCATGGAGGGTGGCCCAGGCGCTGACGGCTGTTTGCTATGGGGACAACGGGCTTGGGCTTCCTACGAACCTGGCCGTGCCAGAAATCGAGACATCCCATACCGCACTCGATATGTTGTCTGCGCATATCGAGGTCAAGCGCTGTCTGACAGAGCGGGGAAATGACGGCGGCGTTCTACAACAGCTCAAAACGAGCAAGGCCTACGACTGCGAGCTCGACATCGCGGGGATTGTTATACGGGCCGATAGCATGCTGGTGGAGCTCTTTGACGGGTCGTTTGCGGGAACCGACGCGCGCGACGACGAGATGACGGTGGTGCGGGAGGCGCTCGACGTACGTGGGCTTAAGGCGATGGCTATCTGGGTGCGTATGGTGTTGGCGGCACGGCGGCTCCTTTCCGGCTTGCCGGTAACCGACGACGCGGCGTTCAACGAGCTCGATCGTTTTGCCGTGCGCATGCGCGACAACCAGATTCAGCTGTTTGGCCTGTTGCTAGAAGGTTGGCAGTCGCTGGCAGAGGGACGGCCGGTTAATGCAAAGTTCCGTGCGGTCCAAGTGCTCAAACTTGCCGAGGAGTCGATTGCGTACATGCGCGATAACGCATTGCTGCTGGAGCGCGCGGCATATCTGCGTAACACCTCGATGGTTTCGGTGCGCGAGGAAGCGGAGCTACTCGATATAAGCCAGACGCAGGTTGGTGGCGCAGAAGCTGGATGGTGGCGCTGCATTTGGCCTGTGCGGGCCGAGACAGCGACCTTGCGGCCTGGATGTCCATGAATCGCGCGGGGATTCTGGAACCGTCGTATCGGCTCTTTGCGCGCCTTGCCATGCATTGTCTGGGCGAGCCGGCGACCAGGATACGCAAGAAGCTTCCCGTGCGCGAGCTGTCGCGGTATTCGCTGCGCGACGATTTGGAAGGGGAGGGCGAGCGCTGTTCCAGGCCGGCGAGGTTGAAGCCGTTGATACCATCGACCATATCGAGATTCGCATGTTTGGGGCGTTTCGCGCCGAGCGCGACGGGTTTCCCATCACGGACAAAATGTGGCGCCGCAAGAAGGCGGCGACACTTGCCGAGCGGCTTGCGTTGGGCATGGATGCGCTCGTCGATCGCGAGACGCTGGCCATGGAGCTGTGGCCCCATGCCGAGTTCAATAGCGCTCGTAACAATCTGTACTCGACGATATCGCGCTTGCGTTCGGCCTTGGGGCCGACACCGGACGGCAAGTCGTGTGTGCTGATCCAAAACGAGTGCATTGGCTTAACGGCGATTACGTCAAGACTGACGTGCGGTTGTTTGATCAGATAAGCCGCGAAGTTTGGGAAATCGCACAGGTGCGCGCGGACCCCATCTGGTCGAGCTGTGCCTTAAGATTGAGCAGCTTTATGCCGGGCCGCTGTATGTTCCCAATGGCTGTAACCCCACCTACTTTTTGCGTATGCGACGCATTATGCAGTCAAAGTACATCGATTGCATGATTAAGGGAGCAAATGCCGCTCTAGAAGAAAACGATCTGCAGTCGGCGATTTGGCTGGCGGAGTCGGGGCTTCGGCAGGAAACGGCGCGCGAGGATATGGTGCGCTGCGCCATGCGCGTCTACAGTGCGGCGGGGCGGCGGCGCGATATCGTCGAGCTGTACAGCGGGCATATGCACCATCTGAGGGAGCAGGTCAATGGCGTGCCCGAGCCCGAGACGCGGCGTCTATACGAGCGCTTGGTGGAGGGGCGGCTCAATCGCGTGCTGGTCGAGCGATAAAAACGGGCGCCGAAGTACTTGGGCACCCGTAAGCTTGCTATGTGTTGGCTCGCCGATCACTGGCTCTTAGACGAGCTTGATCTTCTCGATGTCCTTGCGCGAGGACTCGCGATACAGCGAGAACTTGCGGCCGATAACCTGGACGACATCGGCGTGGCAACGCTCGGCGAGCTCCTCGGCGGCCTCGCGGGCGGAAAGGCTGGAGCCATCGAGCACGGAGCACTTAACGAGCTCGTGCTTCTCTAGGTAGGCGACCGTCTGCTCGACGGTGCCTCGTTGACGTCGGACTTGCCGATGATGATGGCGGGGTTGAGGTGATGGGCCATGCTGCGAAGCTGCTTGACCTGTGCTCCTGTCAGTGCCATGGTTCTCGCTTTCTATGTATGGGGCGCCCGCGACGGGGCCTTAATCTACGTGAGCTGTCCCACGATAGCGCAGGAACGGCGTGGTGTGGAGCGCGTTTGCCCAGTTCAAAAAGAATGCGGATGCCGAGTGAGTGGGCGGTGCGGGCTGCGAACAGGCTATGAGCTGGGCGCAGAGACCGGCTCCCATGCAATAAACGCCCAACGAACCTTGCGGACATGATCGAGCATATAGCGCCCCTGCGGCACGCCCTTGGAGCCCGGCTCACCGGCATGGGGATTCTCGATCATGTGCTGGGCGATGTAGTCGCGCAGACGGTCGACCTTATCCTCGTTGCCATGCTCAAGCATGCGGGAGAAGTCTGCCACACCTGCCTCAAGGCTATCGAAGGTATCGCGACGAGGCGATTCAAAGTACGTACCTGCGGCAGGCGCCCATTTGAATGAGGATGTTGAAGCGTACACAAAGCCATTACTGCAGGTAACCGAGGCGCCGATGGCGTTCATCACGTGCAGGTCGTAGCGCGGGCTGGAGTTGGCGACCATCGTGACAGCACAACGCCGACGAGCCGCACGGTCAAGCTTGGCAAGCGCACCTTTTAGATCGGTCTCGTAACCGACCGACTGGCAAAGGCAACATCCACCGCTTTCGCGACCGGTCCAACCAAATCCCAATCATCATCCAAGCAAGCTCAAGCGGCGTAATAAGATCTTCGAGCCGTAATACTCAATGCCGGCATCAAGCGTGCCCAACATGGCAGGAGAGAAGTCGGCAGCAATCACGGAATGCCCAGCCTGAGCAAGCGGAATAGCAATCGACCCAGCCCCACACCCCATATCAAGCACCGACTCACCAGGCTTCAACGCCAACAGCTTTATAAAATCCCGAGCATAAGGGGCAGTCTCCAACGGCCGAAAATGCCGAGCCCGCTTATCCCATTCAAAAGAATCATCAGCCCGTCGCCGACCAGCTTGCAGGCGCATCCATTCGCCATTCCAATCCGCAGAAAGCAGCTCAGAGCGAGCATCCCCATCAACCACGGGCCAACCTCCTAGCAGCAAAAAAGCGACTCCTCCCAAAAGAAGAGCCGCAACCAGCATATATCAGAAAAGAACCGTTCCAACGCCAAACCGCCCTCACAACCAAGGCGGGCAGGAGCGAAGCGACTGCCATACGGGATAGAACCCAACTGAGGTCCCGTTGTGCGGGAGCCCCGGGGAGGGCAAATATATAAGGTCGATCGCGAGTTCCGCACGAGCCGGAGAGCACTTAATGTGCTCTCCGTGCGAGTCAGGACTGTCCGAGCAGGCGACTTATATATCCTCCCCGGGGCTCCTCGCCCGAACTCCTCAGCTAGTTCTTCAGCGAGTTCAGCGGCGCCGGGAAGCGTCCACCACGGTGGGCAAGCACGGTGCCGGCGTTGGGGTTCACCGGCATGATGGGCGCACGGCCGAACAGGCCGCCGTACTCGACGCAGTCGCCCACGCCCTTGCCAATGGCGGGAATCACGCGGACGGCCGTGGTCTTGTTGTTGATGACGCCGATGGCCATCTCGTCGGCGATGATGCCGGCGATGGTCTCGACCGGGGTGTCGCCGGGGATGGCGATCATGTCCAGGCCGACGGAGCACACACAGGTCATGGCCTCGAGCTTCTCGAGCGAGACGCGCCGGCTTCGACGGCGGCGATCATGCCGGCGTCCTCGGACACGGGGATGAAAGCGCCCGAGAGGCGCCCACGCTGGAGCTGGCCATGACGCCGCCCTTCTTGACGGCATCGTTGAGCATGGCGAGCGCGCAGGTCGTGCCCGGGCCACCGCAGGTGCCAACACCGATGATCTCGAGGATGCGTGCGACGGAGTCGCCGATGGCGGGCGTGGGAGCCAGCGACAGGTCGACAATGCCCTTCTCGACACCCAGGCGATGGGCGGCCTCGCGGCTCATGAGCTCGCCGGCACGGGTGATCTTAAAGGCGGTCTGCTTGATCTTCTCGGCGACTTCCATCATCGATGCGGAATCGGGCAGCGTCTCCAGGCTGCGGCCATAACGCCGGGGCCGAGACGCCTACGTTGATGACGGCGTCGGCCTCGCCACCGCCGTGGACGGCGCCCGTCATAAACGGGGAGTCCTCGACCATGTTGGCAAAGCAGACAAACTTGGAGGCGCCAACGGAATCCTCATCTGCCGTAAGCTTGGCGGCATCGATGATGGTCTGAGCCGCATGAGCACGGCATCCATGTTGATGCCGGCGCGCAGGCTGGCGACGTTGACGCTGGAGCAGACGCGGCTCGTGGTGGCGAGCGCCTGGGGGATGGACTGGATGACGCGGCGGTCGGCGTCGCCGATGCCTTCTGGACGAGTGCGGAGAAGCCGCCAGGTAATCGATACCGAGCGTCTCTGCCGCGCGGTCGAGGGCATGCGCGATAGGGGTGAGGTCCTCATCCTTGCAGCACGCGGCGATCTGCGCCACCGGGGTGACGGAAACGCGCTTGTTGACGATGGGGATACCGTACTCGCGCTCGAGGTTCTCGGCGGTCTCGACCAGGTGCTCAGCCGTGTGCGTCACGTGGTCGTAGATCTTCGTGCACATGCGGTCGAGGTTCTCGTCACCGCAACCCATGAGCGAAACACCCATGGTGATGGTCCTGATGTCGAGGTTCTGCTCCTCAACCATGCCGCGGGTTTCCGCGATTTCTGCGGGCGTGATCGCCATCCTTGCGCTCCTATCTGCCAAAACGAGCATAATCTTATCTATTCTAACGTGCTGCACGTGCCAAGTGGCGCATGCGGCAGTTTGGTGCTCGGTTGTTTCCGTTGTGTTACTGCCCAAAGACCTCTTCGGCGATGCGCGCGCTCTCGGCGGCGTCCTTGGCGTAGTAGTCCGCGCCGATCTGCTTGGCGTATTCGGGGGTGAGTACGGCGCCGCCCACGATGATCTTGACGCCTGGCACCTCGGTATGAAGCAGCTTGATGGTTTCCTCCATGGCGACGACCGTGGTAGTCATAAGCGCCGAGAGGCCGACGAGCTTGATATCGCGCTCCTTGACGGTCTTGAGCACTTCTTGCGGATCGACGTCGCGGCCTAGGTCAAAGACGGTATAGCCGTAGTTATCGAGCAGCATTTTGACGATGTTCTTGCCAATATCGTGGATGTCGCCCTTGACGGTGGCCACGCAGATCTTGCCCTTGTCGCGATCTCGCCGGCGGGCATCAGGCGCTTGATGGTGTCGAAGCCCACGCGCGCGGCTCGGCCGAGGCCATGAGCTGCGGCAGGAAGAACTTGCCCTGGTCAAAGAGGACACCCACCTCGTCGAGGGCGGGGATAAAGTGGTTGTTGATGAGGTCCATGCGTCGTGATCCGCTAGCAGGCGCTCGGTCTCGCCCGCGATCTCGCCTTTGCGGCCCGAGACGACCATGCGACGAATCGGGTCGTCGTTGCCGTCGGTGCCGGCGGTGCCGGCAGCGGGCGCGGCATCACTCGATGCGGCCTGAGCAGCTGCCGGGTTGGCGGCGATCTTGTACGGATCGGTCCAGCGGCATAGCGCTCGATGTATCCGGTCGAGCCCTCGTCCTCAACGCTCAACACGCGATAGCTGTAGACGGTATCCATAAGCGCTTGGAACCCGGTTCATGATGGGGGCGTCCAGGCCCGCGCCGAAGGCGGCAGCCAAAAAGACCGAGCCCAGCAGCGGGCGGGCAGGCAGGCCAAAGCTGATGTTCGACACGCCGAGCGCACATTTGACGCCCAGGCGCTCCTTGCACAGGGACATGGCGCGCAGGATCTGCTCGGCCTGGCGCTGGTTGGTCGAGGCGGTCATGACCAGGCAGTCGATGAGGACGCGGTCCGGGCCGATGCCGTAACGGGCAGCCTCGGCCACGATGTGCTCGGCGATGGCGAAGCGAGCCTCGGCGGTATCGGGGATGCCGCCTTCGTCGAGCGTAAGGCCGACAACGTTGGTGCCGTAGTGGGCGACCAGCGGAAAGATCTCATCCATGATCTGCTGCTTGCCATTGACCGAGTTGATGATGGGCTTGCCGGCGTAGCGGCGCACGGCGGCCTCGACAGCGGCGGGATCGGTGGAGTCGATCTGCAGCGGCAACAGCGTGGAGCCCTGGAGCTGTTCGGTCGCCTGTTGGATGATCTTGACCTCGTCGATCTCGGGCAGACCGACGTTGACGTCCAGGATATCGGCGCCTGTTCCTGCTGGCTGATGCCCTGGCTCACGACGTAGTCCAGATCGCCGTCGCGCAGGGCCTGCTGCAGACGCTTTTTGCCGGTGGGGTTGATGCGCTCGCCGATGACGGCGATCTTGTGGCCGTCGCAGGGAAGGTCCACCACGGTCTGGGCGCTTGTGACCGACATGCTGGGCTTGCGGTGGCGCGGGCTGGGCGTGTGGTTGTCGATAAGCGTGCGCAAGGCCGCCATGTGCGCCGGCGTGGTTCCGCAGCAACCGCCCACGACGCTCACGCCGTCGGCGATCATGCCGGCGACGGCCTCGGCGTATTCGGGGGCCTGGATATCAAAGACGGTGTTGCCGTCGTCGTCCACATGGGGGAGTCCCGCGTTGGCCTGCACCATAACGGGCTTGTCGGTAACGGTGAGCATACGTGCGGCGAGTCCTCGGAGCTCGGCCGGTCCTTGGCTGCAGTTGATGCCCAAAACGTCGGCACCGATGGCGTCGAGCGTGATGGCGGCGACCTCGGGACTCGTGCCCAGGAAGGTACGGCCGTCTTCCTCAAAGGTCATGGTGGCAAAGACGGGCAGGTCGGAGTTCTCGCGGCAGGCGAGGACCGCCGCCTTGATCTCGGCCAGGTCGGTCATGGTCTCGATAATAAAGAGGTCCACGCCCGCGGCGACGCCGGCGCGCACTTCCTCGGCAAAGAGGTCATAGGCCTCGTCGAAGCTGAGGGTGCCTAAGGGACGAAGCAGTGCGCCGATGGGCGATGTCACCGGCGACGTAGCGGGCACCAGCCGCGCGGGCGCAGGCGACAGCGGCGGCAAAGACATCTGCCACGGTGGCG
>ENA-OQCS01001557-OQCS01001557.1-human-gut-metagenome-genome-assembly--contig:-NODE-1557-length-11496-cov-1.970710_pt1 | contig 11496 bp, 21 predicted proteins | sample MGYA00242757_ERZ504575 | MGnify/ENA primary metagenome ERZ504575 (study PRJEB26092, sample SAMD00036297) | human gut metagenome | host: Homo sapiens | study: EMG produced TPA metagenomics assembly of... | reverse complement strand
AATTCACTTGGGCGCGGGATGGCTTATGGAATAAAAAAAATATGACTATTGTTATCCACCACTAAGAATTCATCCATTTGAGCTTATGTGTATTAGTATTAATGAGAAAACTGAAAGCGTATTTATACCAAGATATTTGAAAGCAAAGAATAATTTGCAAACATTTGAAACAGGTATACTTAGTGAATTAAATCAGATAGAAATATATTGTAATAATAATTATTCTTTTTATATGAATGATGAATTTGCGCCAGGAGAGGTTACAACATATTTTGCACCAGGTGATTCGCTTGATTATATTATTCGTGCCATCAAAAAAGAGGATAGACGACTTGTCGAAGATGCCTATGGTACTAGGTTTGTTGAAGTTGTTCTTAACGATGAAAAAAGGAAAATATACGTAGATCCAATTGCGCAAAGAGTCAAGAAATTCGTTACTATATTGAGTTTAAAAATTTCAATATATGGATTGTTGCGAAAAAAATTTCAAATGTAAGAAAATCGATTTGTGTTATTCGTTAGTGGATTTGATATCATATTGGTTATCTGAATGCAGGGTCGTTCTTGATCAAATAGATGGTTGTGGGCATACTTATGGAATTCAAATTCTTTTATCGGATGGAGCAGATCAGTACTATTATTATAAAGAAAATCCTAAATCATTTAGTGAAACATTAGAAATATCTAATTTGTTTCCGGTGATGGAAATATGTGTTTCGCCCGAAGCATTTCAATATTTGAATTATTGCGATAATTGAGAGAAAAAGAACTTATTACTATAATAATTGATCATATTTGTAAATTAGTGGGAAAAATTGATAAAATTAATTATGATTTAAATGCATTATTTCCTAACCCAATACAGAAAAAATATTTTCTTTGGATTATCAAGAATATCATTATTTTGAGCCTACTGAAAATCGAGAAAATCATTTTGTACATGGTGAGGATGAAGATATATTATTGAATGAAATTGGGGAAGAGATTCTTGAAATAGAAAATTGGAAAATTGGGATAGTAGATGACGAAGATAGAACAAAAATTGTACATGAAGTGGTTGGAATCCTTTATAAAAACTTCAGCAAGAAGTAAGCGTATTAAGTTCAAGAAATTTTATAGAAGTATTATATGACGATTTGGAAAAAGTTCTATTTAAACTTATGTTATCACAAAAAGATATGCGGAAGATATCGCTTGTTATCCTGAAAAGGAACAAGAAATATTTGAACAAGACAAACAGAGATAATAAATCTTCTAATCGCATTAAAATTTCTCATAGAATATATTGCTGCTGTTCCTCCTAAAGGAAATATAAATATTGGTGAGAATCAATATGAGCGATTGATGGCAATATGTTCATTGATAATTGATTGGTCATATAAAAACGATCTATTTTATTATCAGATATTTAATACACAAATAGAAATATTGAAATCACATCGTATCGGAATGAAACAACAAGAATTTCAGCACATGTTTAGTGTTAATGAGGCAATTAGAAAAGAACAACTTATTGCGTCTTCTGTTCTTGATAATTCCGGTGATTTAATTGAATACAAAAGTTTTGGGGAAGAGATTAATGCTGCTTTTGAGAAAGAATATGGGTATTCATTTTATCAGCTTAAACTTTTTACAGAGGGATTAAGAGAATATAGCAAAAGGCAAAGTGGAGATACAGTTTATGTTGCAAAAATAATGGATATTATTGAATTTATGAGTACATATGATGCAAGTTTCAATGAAGAAGTAGTAGGGTTGATTATTGATTCAATAGCATTAAGGCGGAGAGAAGATTTTCTTGTGCCACCAGAGCCATTTAGAAAGAGGATGTATATCCGTGGAGATTTAATAGAGAGTTATCATTTACTAGACGTCCAATTATTATTCGTGGAGATGAATGATTTGGGGAAATAGACAACTAGATCATATGATAAGATTTACTTTGGGACTAATTAATAATGGTAAATTAAAAGCACATTCTTCTAAAATGAATTCGTTTAGTAGGAAGAATAAGTGATGAAAGAGGAGCCGAATTCAATGATTTTATATACAAGATATTAGTCAATTTCAATGTATTTGAAGTATATCCTAATATTAGCAAAGTTAATGGCGTTTACATATCGGAAAATAATAATACACTAGGTGATATAGATGTGCTGCTTATTGATAGAGAGTATCATAAAATAATTGCGGCTGAGGTGAAAAATTTTAATTTTTCTAAAAATCCATATGAAATGCATTTAGAATACAAAAAGATGTTTGAAAATACCAAAAAGAAAAAGGGATATTATACAAAACATTGTCGCCGTGTTGATTGGTGTAACAAACATATAGATGATTCAAAAAACAATATGGATTAGATGATGGCGATTGGAGGGCGATAGGAGTATTTATTTTAAGTCAACCATTGGTAAGTACAGAAATTTACCATAAAGAGATAAAAATGCTCACAGAAAAAGAATTGTCTGTAAGTTCTATTAGAAATATTTATTAGTTACAAAGCGTATATTAATTGCAAAATCTGAGAGGTAAAGGTAAGATAAATAAGTAAATTGTTTTTAGAAGAATGTAAGATAATGGATATAAAGTTATTTTAAAAGATAAATAGTAAATGATTATATGAAATAAAGATTGCCAAATATTTCCGTTCCATTTATAATGAAGTGGCAACAAATTGGCAACAGAAAATCAGTGAGCCAAAATAATATATGCAACATAAATAAAATAACGGCAAAAAAGATACAAAACTTAAACAAATATATTTAATAACATCTTTGGTCTTGCCGAGTTTGAATAAGGGGTTGTTGAAGTGCTTATCAGCGAAAGAATCTTCCTTTTAATGGATAAGAACGGACTAAGCCAGAAAGAATTTTCAGAGCAGACAGGAATTTCCCAAAGTACGATCAGTGATTGGAAACGGAAAAAAACAAATCCATCTGCGGACAAAATACTTAAAATATGTGAAGTATTACATGTTACGCCAAATGAATTATTAGCAGAGGGAACAGTTCATGATGATGGCAGGACGGATTATGTATTTGCACTGAATAGAGAAGAAGAGGTTGTTCTGGAAAGTTTCAGAAGTCTGGAAAGCCGACAAAAAGAACGATTATTGGGCTATATGACTGCTTTGAAAGAAAATAAGTGACACTTAAAATCTATGTCAGGGATGTCTTGACATACGATTTCTTTTGAAATAAAATACGTATATACGTAACGCTTATACAATTAAAGAAAAGGAGAGAGAATATGGGAGATATAAGTATTATTGCAAGACGACTTGAGGATGGTCATGTTCAGTATGGATGGAGTGGAAATGGTGGATATTATAAAGTGGTAGGGGTACGGCTTCTATTATGGTATCTGGAGCCGGAAGATGTGGAATATCTTTTTGGATTGGGGCAGACCGCATTAATTGGAAAACGTGGAAGCGAATACGGAGGATACCGTTGGATTGAAACACATGACCTTACGGGTGAACCATTTTGGTTAGACTATTCGGAACGAAGTATTTCAGTAGAATTGTATTTATTGATTATGGATATTTTTATGATCTGGATCACAAATGGTACTATATCATTCCGGGACCGTTTAGGATTAAGATGCCTTTAGAGTTGATCGATCAGAATGTAGATGAACGAAACTTTGAATTTGATTTTTGTATAAAAGTTCAAGATAAAATACTTCGTTATATTCTGGGGGATTATAGAGAAAAAAATCCGGAGTTTGCTGAGTTTTTGAATAAAGAAGGATATTGCGTAGAGGATATCCTTGAAAATATAAGTGAAGATGGCTTGTTATCGGTTATGGAATTCTATCACAAGTATCGGACAATATTTGATTATTTTGATGACTGGATTCTTATTAAAACAAATGAGGAAAATACTGAAATCACAGATATTGTTATGAAGAAAATGAGTGAAAATCATGTTGAGACATGTGAGTGGTAAGATAAGGAGTTTAGCTTATGGGAACAAATTTTTTATCTGATGAGCAAAAGTAAGAAACTGATTCCAGAAAATTTTGCAGTTGAAAAAAATTATGGAGTTACAGATGTCGAATATGAACTTGTAGATGAGCCATATTTAGGATATCAGATTCATCTTAACAAATTGAGCTGTGGATGGCGTCCGTTATTTCAGAGACATAAGAATATTAAGAGCTTTAAGCAGTTAGAAGATTTTTGCATGAAGAATAATAATATTGTTGAAATCTATGATGAATATGGCGAAAATTATACATGGAAACAGTATTATGACAAGGTATATAATCACAGTCAATGTAAACCAAAACATTTAAATGGGTATATGAAATAGATCCTCTTTTTAAGGATAATAAACCTACATTACATGTTGTGCCATGTACGGAAAGCGAAGCAGAGATATATATGCCTTTCTGTCATAAAGAATATCGAGAAAAGGAAAGGCGCGCACGGGAGTGTTTTCATGCGTATGAAAGACCATGGTATGGTATAAAGTATTGGGAAGATCCGGATTTCCCATTTGATTGGATGGAAGGTGAGTTTTGTTAAATAGGAGCATTCCTGTTAAGTAACAAATAACCGGTTTGCAAAAAATGAGTGCCACCCATAGAATAATGATTGTTAACTGGCAGGTTAATTAATCATCGTTCAAAGGGGCCCCCTCCACAAATGAATTATAAGCAGAATGAAAAATCAATCAAGTAAAAGAATCAACTTTGGTAGTTGCATAAATTTTTTATAAATAATGTTGACACCAAATATGGTACCACATATAATATAGATAGGAAGTATTCAGAATGTCAAAATGGGATAAACTATTAACGAGAATATGTGCTTTATCAAAAGACCTCCGGTTTGATGAATTACGTAAGGTATTGGAAAGCTATGGATATGTAATGAATGCCCCAAAGGGCGGAAGTAGTCATTACACGTTCAGAAAAGCCGGATGTCAACCGATTACGATACCGAAGCATGAACCATCAAAAAAGTGTATGTAGAGATGGTAAAGCAGATTGTGGAAAGTGAGGCGGTGAATGATGAAAACGTTGAATGATTATTTTGCAATGAATTATCGTATGGAAATTGTAGAGGATAAGGATGAGGGCGGTTTTGTGGTTTCATTTCCGGAGCTTCCGGGATGTATTACCTGTGGAGAAACAGTAGAATCCGCTGTCGCAAACGCTTTGGATGCCAAGAAAGCATGGTTGGAAGCTGCTATGGAAGATGGTATTGAAATTCATGAGCCGGACAGCTTAGAGGATTATTCTGGACAGTTTAAACTTAGAATTCCACGAAGTCTTCATCGTTCCCTTGCAGAACATTCTAAAAGGGAAGGGATCAGCATGAATCAGTATTGTGTATATCTTCTCTCCAAAAACGATGCAGTTTATTCAAAATAGCGGTTGCACACAGTATTTGCAATCGTTATATTGAAATGCCAACACTTTGGCAACAGAAAATCAGTAAGCCAAAATAAAATATGCAAATGATGTAAAATATCGGCATGATTCAAATAAAACTTAAATAAAATAGTTTAAGTTAACAGAGCAACTTGCCGAGTTTGAATAACGGACTAAAAAGCCGAAAGCCTGTATTTGTGCGGGCTTCCGGGCATTTGTTTTATCAAATGACCCTAGTTTGGCTCTATTTGTGGGGAGAGTAATGACTTTCATAAATCAATATATTGCGTTGATAGGTTGATTAGGAGAAAAGATGACAGATAATGAAAAGAGATTTATAAAAAGTATATTTTCGGGAGACAGTAGTGGTCATGACTATTATCATACGATACGAGTATATAAACTGGCTACTAAAATCGCAAAACAGGAAAATGCAGATGTTAAAATAGTGCAGTTGGCAGCTCTGTTACACGATGTGGACGATATTAAGCTTTCTCCGGACACTTATGCTGCCAAGAAAAATGCAGTTGATTTTATGACAATTAACAAAATAGACGGTAAAAGGATAGAGGTGGTATGCAAAATTATAGATGAGGTTTCTTTTGCAGGAGCTGATTCAGTCGTACCTGATACCATAGAAGGAAAATGTGTGCAGGATGCAGACCGACTTGATGCTATAGGAGCTATTGGAATTGCCAGAACATTTGCATATGGTGGTAGTAGGGGGAGAAAAATTTATGATCCGGAAATAAAACCTAAAATGGGAATGAACAAAGAAGAGTATCGGAATAATCAAGATTCTACAAGCATTAATCATTTCTATGAAAAGTTGCTCTTGTTGAAAGAAATGATGAATACGACTGAGGGAAGGAAACTGGCAGAACATAGACAGGCTGTAATGCAGGAATTTCTTAATGAGTTTATGATAGAATGGGAGGGGAAAATGTGATGGAAGTAAAATTTTATGATACAGTTAATGATGAACTATTGAAATTTGCAGTGATTATCTCACAGAGTAACGGCAAGTGGGTATTTTGCAAGCATAAAGAAAGAGATACATACGAAGTGCCGGGAGGACATAGAGAAGCTGGAGAGGATATTTTAGAAACAGCTAAAAGGGAGTTGCAGGAAGAGACTGGAGCTATCAGATTTGAGATAAAACCAATATGCGTATATTCGGTGACAGGTAAGACTAGAGTAAATGATACCGGTGAAGAAACATTTGGACTTCTTTGTTTTGCAGAGATAACAGAGTTTGCGAAAGAATTACATAGCGAAATGGAGAAAGTTGTACTTATGGATGATTTGCCTGAGAACTGGACATATCCGTTGATACAGCCGAATTGATAGAAAAGTATTTACAGATGAAAAATAATTCTATCATTGGAACAACAGCTTCTTTATGTAATGGGTGAAATGGAAAAGGGTACCAGAACTCATCACATTCATGTTGTGAAATGGAACGGAACTGAGTGATAATTTTTGATATGGTAGTATGGTGTTCAGAACTACATTTTGTTTAAAATATTATGGCTGATACGAAAGAGGAATGAAGCATTATTATGGAATTTTTCAGTTTGTTTTCGACAATATTTTTTAATATAGCAATTATCGTTGGCCTGTTATTACTTATATACCTGTTTTTCTTTTCCGGCATCAGAGCACGTAAAGACCTGAAACCGGTGAAGTACATTTCCTACAAAAAGGATCATTTTCAGGAGAATTTTGAATTTATCTGTGAGTTTTGCGGATCCAAGGTATCTTCCGCGGGTGAAAAATGTCCAACCTGTGGTGGTAATTTTGGGAAGAACAAAGAGTATCAGTTAAAAAAAACGGGCCATGCATCAAAGATATTTAGAGTATATGAAAGCTCAGGAGGAAGCCATTACACAGGAAACAGAATATATAAGTAATACGATGCAGGCAATTCAAAAGTACAAGCTCATACGTCATAAATACTATAATTTTGAAATCGGAGAGCCTCCGGTTTATAAACCTGCAAATGATTATGAATTTACCTGCGAATACTGTGATAATAAGATAAGGGGAAAAAGCACAGACGAAACAGGATGCAGTAATTGTGGTGCTTCTTATAAAGAAAACCTGGAGTTATTAGTACGCGAAGAGGAAGACCGCCTGGAAAAACGCCATTATGACGAATATATGAAACTGAAGGATCTTGAGTGGGAGCAGAATACCAGAAATGAGCGAAGGGATGCAAACATTGATGAAAAGTATGGGACACCTATCCGATTTATGGAGAAAAACGCAAAAGGTATTGCGTTGGTCATTTGCTTGGGCTTATGATGATTTCCGTGGGAATAACAGTTTTGATTTTGAAGTTTAGGTAAAACATGATAAGTATATCCGATGCGAAGGGAGACTCCATGGATATTCTATTTAAAAACGATGAATTTGTATTTTCCTACAGAGTTGGCGGTATATTGATCCATAATGAAAAGATCCTGCTGCAACGTCCGAAAAATGACGATTATGCTATCATCGGCGGGCATGTCGCCGCTATGGAGACTAGCATGGAAACGCTGAAGCGGGAGTTTGAAGAAGAACTTCACACGAAGATAGAGGTAGATAATCTGTTGGCTATAGGCGAAATTTATTTTCCGTGGGGGAAGAGACCCTGTCACCAGATTTGTTTGTATTATAACGTTCATTTACTGGACGATGGTATTCCCATGGATGGGGTGTTTCATGGATATGATGAACTGGATCATGAGAGAATTGATCTGGACTTCTGCTGGGTTCCATTGGAGGAATTAAGGAAGGGCGCAAAGGTATATCCAGTGGAACTGATACCTTACATACTTGAGCAGAGAAAAGAAACGGTGCATTTTGTTTCGAAGCAGATTTAATTGAGAGGGTATGGAAAGAAAAATGCTGGAAGTAAAATTTTATGACTCAGTGGATGATTGCCTGTTGAAGTTTGCGGTGATCGTCTCACAGAGCAATGGAAAATGGGTGTTTTGCAAGCATAAAGAAAGAGACACTTATGAAGTTCCAGGCGGGCATAGAGAAGCCCGGTGAAAGCATTCTTGAAACGGCGAAAAAGAGAGTTGCAGGAAGAAACCGGTGCAATCAGGTTCGATATGAAGCCTCTGTGTGTATACTCTGTAACCGGAAAGACCAGAGTAAATGATACGGGAGAAGAATCCTTTGGGCTGCTTTGCTATGCGGAGATAATGGAATTTGCGACAGAACTGCATAGCGAGATGGAGAAGATAGTACTCTTGGACGAACTGCCGGAGGAGTGGACATATCCGTTGATACAGCCGAAATTGATAGAGAAGTATTTGCAGATGAAAAATACTATTGATTTTCGCCTACGTGCTTGATAGAATGTAGGTGTAATGAAGTTTACCGCTGACCGATATGCGGGATATAAATGGTTGGGTCGAAGTGTAGTCCTTCGCCGTGAGGCGGGGGGACTTTTTATATTGAAGTATATAAAGAAATTCCTGTTAAAGTTATACCTTGAATTAAGATAATCAAGTGAATTATAATGATTTTAGTTAAAAAATAAATTTTTGCTACATTTAGGAGGTCCCCATGCTATTTATAGAATACCCCAAATGTTCCACCTGTCAAAAGGCAAAAAAGTGGCTGGAGGAACATAATATCACCTATACAGATCGTCACATTGTAGAGGACAACCCCACATACGAAGAATTAAAAGAATGGCAGAGCAGAAGTGGGCTGCCGTTAAAGAAATTCTTCAATACCAGTGGGTTGTTATATAAGAACATGCAGTTGAAGGACAAGCTTCCGAACATGACGGAAGAGGAACAACTTCGGCTGCTGGCCACGGACGGAATGCTGGTAAAGCGGCCGTTTGTCGTGGACGGGGATCTGGTGTTGACCGGATTCCGGGAAGCAGAATGGAAGGAAAAATTAATTTAGTACAAGGAGGACGAATATGAGCAGAGTAAATTTTGGAGCAAAGCCGGTAATGTATCCCATGCCGGTGCTGATCATTGCAACTTATGACGAAAATGGAGTACCTGATGCCATGAACGCAGCATGGGGAATCATTACGGACATGAATGAGATCTCCATCAGTATGTCAGAGCATAAGACCACGGAGAATCTGGCAAAGACCGGAGCATTTACCGTAAGTATCGGAACCGAAGATACCGTGGTAGCCTGCGACTATGTGGGCGTGGAATCTGCGAAGAAAGTACCTGATAAATTCTCAAAGTCCGGTTTCCATGCAGCCAAGAGTGATTTTGTCAATGCACCGTTGATCGATGAACTTCCCATGGCGCTGGAATGTAAGGTGAAAAGTTTTGAAGACGGCATTCTGGTGGGCGATATCGTCAACGTCAATGCGGACGAAAGCATCCTGACGGATGGCAAGATCGATCCGAAGAAATTGAAGCCAATCAGCTATGATCCTGTGAATAATACTTATCTTGCAATGGGAGATAAAGTAGGAAATGCTTTTAAAGACGGTTTGAAATTGAAATAGTAAGATCAAAGAACGCAGGAGGGTTACCCCTCCTGCGTTCCCATCTCATCGGTGGTAGAGCGGATATGTTCTACTGCCGTTTTTACTTGTTCTGCGCAATCCAGGTTGTTCTGGCTCATGGTGTGCACCTGCTCGGCATTGGCGGTAACTTCTTCAGTTACAGCGGACAGCTGGGAGATGTTTTCCATAATCTTATTATTGGATTCTGACAATCCCAGAATGTGGTGATTTACTTCTTCCACCTGGGAAGCCAGTGCTTCCATATTTTTGTTCAGCTGTTCGAAAGTCTCGGAAGCGGCCAGGATCTTTTCGCCCTGCTGTTCGGTAGCTTCAATGGAACCGTTGATAGTGTTGACTACCATGTTGGCATTGACATTCAGCTCGTTGGTAATCTTGGTGATCTCTTCGGTAAAGCTCTTGGTCTGCTCTGCGAGCTGACGGATCTGCTGTGCTACAACGGCGAAACCGCGTCCGGCTTCACCGGCACGGGCACTTTCGATGGAAGCGTTCAGGGCTAAAAGATTTGTCTGACCGGAGATTGCCATGATGCTTCCGGCGATAGTTTCCACCTCTTTTGTCTTTTCCTGTAATTTTGCCATGGCGTCGGTGACGGAATGTTGGTATCCTTGATCATGGCGGACTGCTGTTTTAAGGATTCCATAGCAGCCATGTTCTTACGGATGCTTTCGTTAGAATCTTCGGCGATCTGCACCATCTGCTCGGAGATATGACCGGTCTGCTCGATAGCATTCTGAATCGTACCGGTCATCTGGCTCTGTTCTTCGATGCTGGTGGCAGTCATATTGGTGGCAGAGGAGATCTCCCGCATACTGTTGGCTACAGATTCCGTAGTTTGTACCAGCTGGTTCATAAGATCTGTGGTTTTGGTGGTTTCCTGATGTACGGTCTGGGATACGTCCAGAACATTATCCAGTACTTCTTTTACATGGTTATGTTCTTCCCGGGAAGAACCGATGGCATCATTGTTAAATAATATAGTAATCTTACCGGTTTCCAAAATAATGATTCCAATCAGAAATACCAGCAGGGTAGAGCAGACGGCATTCACATCCTGACCGTAGATTCCCTTCGTAGCCTGAACGATCATGACGATCAGGTAGAGCACGAATAATCCCAAAGCGGTTTTCTTCAGAGATTTTTTCTCATAATAAGGAATCTGTAATATGAAAATGGCGATCAGCGCATAGTGAATGAAACTTGCATCTGTCTGTAAACCGACCAACAAATACTCAATGCCGATCTCGATGGTAGCGAAGACTTTTAATAGTCGTGTCGCCTTATTTCGAAGGTGTGTCACGGCATTTACTACACAGAAAACGGCGATCAGAATGGTATTTGCGTATGTAACAATGGGTGCAATGTTGTGATTTGCCAGTTTTTAACCACAGATAAAACAGGAACACGATCGCCAAAAGCGAAGAAGCGATAATATAGAACCGGTTCATTCTGATATTGCGTTCCGCGGTATCCGTATAACGATATTTATTATTTCCTTTTATATTCATATTCATAAGTTCCCTCCCTATTTTTATTGATGCTATTTTAAGTGTAACTGCTTTCGTCAATTTTTTCTACATTTTTATTCCATTTTTGAAAAAATTTTGAAAAAA
>ENA-OQCS01001556-OQCS01001556.1-human-gut-metagenome-genome-assembly--contig:-NODE-1556-length-11497-cov-2.021548_pt1 | contig 11497 bp, 17 predicted proteins | sample MGYA00242757_ERZ504575 | MGnify/ENA primary metagenome ERZ504575 (study PRJEB26092, sample SAMD00036297) | human gut metagenome | host: Homo sapiens | study: EMG produced TPA metagenomics assembly of... | reverse complement strand
AGTTCGATCACCGGTCGTCCATGCTCAGCACCAGGTTGCGCAGGCTGGGCAGATGCGGGTACCGACGCTTCTTCCAGCGCTTTGGCGTGCGGGTTGGAAGAATCGCCTCCGCAACATTGCGTGCTGCATTGCTGACCGCCGGGCCGGTTGCATCAAACCATTCCTGTTCCCCGCTCCAATATTCATCGCGGGTATCCTGGGTATAATGGATGGATGCCAGGCAGGATGCCGTGTGGTAATGGGCCATCATGGCGTTTTCTTCGCGGTAAAGCTGTACCAGTTCTTCGCCGCTCTGGGCAGCGGCCATCTTTTGGCATACTCTTCGCACTGGGCCAGAACCTTATCCAGGTCCGGGCGTCGTACTTCATTCTGAAATTCATAGCAATTCCTTTCTATTGTACATCCATTTGGGGATACCGGAAATTCAAAAGTCCGCCACGTTACAAAAACAGGCCATTTTTTTGCTTTTTTCGGCTTTCCCAACGGATAAGTATTTTTCCGTGCAGGCACGGGCATTTGGCGCTAAACCTTGTTATGCCTTGTTATATTATCAATAATATCATAGCACACCAACAGGTATTTGGGTAGCCCCCTGTGCGGCGGGCAAAATGCACTTGCGGGTTTGCGGCAAATAGCTACAATGGCAGTGAGCAAACACTGCGGCTTTGCCGCCACAAAGGAGCAAACGACCATGACGTATAACGAAGTACTTACTGCAGCGCGTGGCCAGATGGGGCCCTGCAAAGCGTGCCCTGTGTGTGATGGGCGTGCCTGCCGCGATAGCATTCTCGATACCGTCTACATGATCCATCAGATATTTGATTTTCGCCCCATATTCGTCCGGCAGGCAATAACCGGTCGTATCAGGATATTGACAACTGTCGCGCCAGCTTTGATGACCGCTTCTACCACACGTGCCAGATATTCGTTGTCAGTACGTCCGGCATCTTCGCAATAAAATTCGACGTCTTCCACATATCTCTTGGCATATTTGGCAGCAGCGACAGCCCGTTCCAAAATATCTTCCTGATTCGAATTGAACTTATACCTGATATGATAATCGGACGTTCCAATACCTGTATGAATACGTCCGTGCTTTGCATATTTCAGTGCTTCGGCAGCCACATCAATATCTTTTTCTACCGCACGGGTAAGCGCACAGATTGTAGGCCACGTTACGGCTTTCGATATTTCAACAACGCTATTGAAATCTCCCGGACTCGATACGGGGAAACCGGCTTCTATCACGTCTACTCCCAGTTCTTCCAGAGCTTTGGCTACCTGAATCTTTTCAATACTATTCAACTGGCAACCCGGCACTTGTTCACCGTCACGCAATGTCGTGTCGAAAATAAATAATCTGTCTGACATAGTTCTTATCGTCTTAAATTTATTAATATCTTTTCTGAATGAAAAAAGCCTCTCTCACAAGGAAGCGAGAAAGGCTTTTTCATATCTTAATGCCCTGTAAAGCATACACAGTCTCACTTCCTATTCCGTTCCCAGAGTAGAATAATATTTAGAGAAATAATGAGACTATTTAGCATTACCTGTTTCATATTGTCTTTTCAACCGTTTTTGTTTGAACGCTGCAAAGATACGGTCTTTTTCCAAACATCCAAATATAATTTAAAGTTTTTATCACTATTTTCTTATAAAATAAAAGACAAATACATCTAAATTCTTCAATTCATAACCAACAATCTACTTATCATTTTTCAAGGCTTCTTTATGGAGAATTGATCCACCACTTTCCCGTCCACATCTACGACCTGTATTTTTAGTTCTTTCGGATCGGCAGCCGCTTTCAAAATAGCCGTATTGGAATTGACGATAATCGGGAACGGTGTACGATCGTTGCATCCTGATGGATGAAACGGTGGAGGTGACCACACAACATAACGTCCGGCTTGGCATCGCGTAGCAAAGGCATGAACTTCTGCTCCACTTCCAAGTTTCCATGCCATCCGCGATCGGTGGGATATGGGCTACAATAATTTTAAACGGCGCGTCCTTATATTCTTTGCTATCCAATACTCGGCGCAACCATTCGGCCTGTTCTGTCCGGTATTCGTCGTAGACTGTTATACCGGCATATTCAATATCGGAATCCGGCTTGTCCTCTCCCGTATCCAAAACGACAAAACAGATCGGACCTTGCCGGAATGTATAGTAGATATTCTCTTCTTTTGGAGAGAAATAACGTTGGAACTCGGTTGCAAAAGCGCCACGTGTTTCGTGGTTGCCTCTTGTATAATACATCGGAATCTCAGAGGCAAACAGCTTGGTCGCCGTATCCATAAACCGTCGAAGATATGATTTCCTCATTGAAGACTGACACCATATCACCGTTAAAAAGAAAAAAGTCCGTCTTTTTCAAATCACACTTGGAAACTAGGTTCGTCAACAGGTCATTTTTGCCATGTATATCGTTCACCATCGCAAATGAGACAGAATTATCCGCAGGATCGCTCGTCTTGAACACCAACGGCTTTTTGGAGTAAACATCAGTCGAGGCATAGTTCCCATAAATGATCTTATGTCCGACATGGCTCAATACTTCCTGTACGAAGACACGATAACGGTAGTTCGTACCCGGTTTAAGCCCTTTGATCTTCACGGTATGGATCGTAGATGTATTTTTTACTCCGTTACGGGCATCATAATATTTGGGACGTTCGGTAGCATAAAAGTTCGTATCGTCATCCGGCGCCAGCTCCACCCAACCGACAGAAGGTTTATCCGACAACCACACGATCGTCACTTCATCAGCCCTAGATTCTGCAAATAAGGACCATGCACCAACCGAATCTTCGACTCTACTGCTCCTGCTAGACAAACAGACAGCCACAATAACATTACTAAAATTTGGAATTTCTTCATGATATAATATTTAAGTAATTAAATTCGAATTTATAGCTACGAAGATATCGATTACTATCCAAAGATTTCTTATCAAAATGATACATTTTCATTAAAAAAAGTGACAATTCATACCGAATTGCCACTTTCTTTATGCACTCAAATAAAAAATGCGATGTCTATCAATTGTTTTCCGGGCGCAATTTACGAACGACTGCACCTGCACGCCACATTTCGCTTTCGCGCAATGCTGCCAGTTCTTTTTCCAACCTTCACGATAATCCGGCTTACTGTTCGTATCGATAGAACGCTGCGCTTCGTTACCGCAGGCGCCTCCCGGTATAATTTTTCAAATACAGGCTTAACGGCATCGTGGAACGGCCCCATCCATCTAAAGCGCCACGCTGTGCAGTAGTCGAACAGTTTGCATACATCCAGTCCATTCCGTTTTCAGCAAACAGCGGCATCAAAGACTGAGTCAGCTCTTCGACTGTTTCGTTGAATGCTTCGGAAGGTTCGTGGCCGTTTTCACGCAATGTTTCGTATTGAGCCAACAATAAACCTTGGATAGCCCCCATCAAAGTTCCACGTTCACCAGTCAGATCGGAATAAACTTCCTTCTTGAATGTCGTTTCGAACAGATAGCCTGAACCAACGCCGATACCCAAAGCGATCACACGATCCCATGCTCTACCGGTTGCATCCTGGAAAATTGCATAGCTTGAATTCAAGCCACGTCCTGCAGGAACATACGACGCAAAGAAGTACCAGAACCTTTCGGTGCGACTAGAATCACGTCAACATCAGCAGGAGGGATAATATTGGTACGTTCCTTGTAAGTGATAGCAAAACCATGAGAGAAATACAGCGCTTTCCCCGGAGTCAGATATTTTTTGATACGCGGCCAGCATTCGATCTGAGCGGCGTCGGAAAGCAACACCTGTATGATAGTTGCTCTTTCGCAAGCTTCTTCAATACCGAACAGTGTTTCACCCGGTACCCAGCCGTCGGCAACAGCTTTGTCATAGGTTTTACCAGGGCGCTGTCCTACGATAACGTTGAAACCATTATCACGCAAGTTCAAGCTCTGTCCAGGACCTTGAACACCGTAACCGATAACTGCAATCACTTCATCTTTCAATACTTCTCTTGCCTTTTCCAACGGAAATTCTTCGCGGGTTACTACGTTTTCGTCAACACCGCCAAAATTCATTACTGCCATTTTTTCTACTATTAAATGTAATGTGTTAATAAAATAATTCTTTTGTCAGGACAGTTCGCAAACCATCCGCCCATACCATGTTTGTTCAATGCCACATAACAGCAGCACGGCAAATCGCTTTACCTTCATTACAGATCGCCATATCATATTTTCCGTTATCAGCCTCCCTCTTGTACAACATGAGTTTCATCCCATATTTGCCTTCAGACTGGTAGGCGATTTCGAAACGTTTGATATCTTTTGTCTTGAACAGGTCAAGATCAAACAGGTCTAGAAGATGTTCCATATACTTGATACTGTTCAGGTGGCCGTTGATATCAAGGTCGCTGTACTTAATGAAATAAGGAACCCCTTCCGTCTCATTCTCCACAGCCGCAATCTTTCCCGGCTTTTCTATCGGGCAGGGGCGATCCGTGACATAAGCGCTCAACCTGGCGATATCCAACAAGGTCGGCCGGCGTGTTTCCACATCGATAGCCGCCCAAATAGAACGGGCGTAACCGAATGTCTTACCGTTGCCATCCACCAGCTCGAAACAACGGCTGGTAAAGAGACGGCCGACTTCATCCACCCAGGTATAAAGAGTTATAGGTTCGGACATGGCTGGATATTCGATCATTTCGATCGCCAGACGGGAAAGAACCCAAGCCGTATGCCGTTCTGACATATCGTTGAAACCGAATCCGCGTTCAGCAGCATGGCTGGATGCGACATGTATCAGATAGTTTCCGATCATCGGTATCGTTACACGTCCACGAAAATCCAACAGGTACGGTTCCGTGACGAAATGAAATTCCCCTATTTTGCTTTTATCTTTATCCATGATTCTTTTCTGTTGGGGCAGTTCGCAAACCACCCGTACGTTATTTTTTTTCCTGCAACTTACGTTCCATTTCGGCCAACATATCGCTCAAACGCTCGACACGGCTTTTTGTGATCGCAACGCGACCGGAACGGATGAACTGCAAGACACCGATCGTTTCGCTCAACTCCCTGAAAAGAGCTTGCGTCTCATCGTAATGACCACTCTTTTGAGAACGACACACGTTTCGTTCATTTCCAGAATACGGGCGTTATATTTGCGAATCAGATCCTCGACCGTCCCCATCTTGATAAACAACTCGGTACTCAGCTTATAAAGGGCGATCTCCTGGAAAACCAGATCTTCATCCGTATTATAGTAACGCCTTCAAGATATCCACCCGTTTGTCGATCTGCTTCACAACCTTGTCGATCATATCTTCATCGGCAAATGTCGTGATTGTAAATTTATGTATACCCTGTATGGCGGAAGGTGAAACGGAAAGCGTCTCGATGTTCAACTGCCGACGCGTAAAGATAATCGTAATCTGGTTCAGAAGACCTACTGTATTCTCTGAAAAGATAATAACGGTATATAATTTTTTTTGTTGTCATAGCTTCACCTCCTTACTTATCTCCTAATATCATGTTCGTTACGCTTCCTCCGGCAGGCACCATCGGATATACCATACCACACGTTTCCACATTGGCGACCAACACAAACGCTCCGTTATGGTTCAACATCTCGCAATAGCCTCATCCAGTTCCTCCCGTTTTTCAACGGTACGGCCAGCGATACCGTACGCTTCGCGATCGCCACGAAATCCGGGTTCTCCATAATCGTATTCGAATAACGTTCGTGGAAGAACAACTCCTGCCACTGACGTACCATCCTAAGAAATTATTATTGAGGATGATGATTTCACATCCAGTTTTTCCTGCATAATGGTTCCCAACTCCTGAATTGTCATCTGCATCCCACCGTCACCGGTAAAGAAGCAGACCGTACGGTCAGGTGCACCGAACTTGGCTCCCATAGCAGCGGGAAGGCCAAAGCCCATCGTCCCCAGACCACCTGAAGTAACCACGCTACGAGTGCGTTTATATTTGAAATAGCGGACACCCATCATCTGGTTCTGTCCGACATCCGTAACTAAAACAGCATCGTTTCCAGTCGCCTCGGACACTTTTCGAACGACTTCACCCATTTTCAAAGATCCGTTCATCGGATACAACTCCTTCTCGATCACCTTTTCATACTCTTCCTGTGCATCCGGCTCAAACTCAGCATTCCACTCCGGACGTTCCGTTCTTCCAACAACGCAGTTATCATCGGAATGGTATGTTTGGCATTTCCGAGAACCTTCACATCGACCGGTACATTCTTCCCGATCTCCGAGTTGTCGATATCCAAATGGATCACTTCGCCTGCTTGGCGTATGTCTTCAAATCGCCAGTAACACGATCGTCGAAACGCATACCGATGGCGATCAACACGTCACATTCATTGGTCTTCCTGTTCGGACCGACATTGCCGTGCATACCCAACATACCCTTATTCAAAGGAAAATCGGAAGGCAACGCCGATAGACCGAGAACAGTCGAACCGGCAGGAATGTCATTCTTCAGCAGGAATGCTTTCAGCTCCTCTTCAGCACCTCCCAACAAAACCCCCTGTCCGACCAGGCAGAACGGTTTCTCCGCTTTATTGATCAACGCGGCAGCCGCTTTAATCCGATCCTGGTTGATATCCGGTTCCGGCTGATAGCTGCGGATATAGTCTACTTCTTATATTCATACTCCACAAATCCGATCTGAGCATCCTTTGCCAAATCGAGTACAACAGGCCCCGGCCGTCCGGTAGAAGCGATATAAAAAGCACGTGAAACAGCCCACGCTATCTCTTCCGGCTTGCGAATCTGGTACGCCCATTTGGTGATCGGTTGCGTAATGCCGATCACATCGACTTCCTGGAAAGCATCTGTCCCAAGCAATGGAGAAGGGACCTGTCCGGCTATGACCACCATAGGCGTGCTGTCCATCAGTGCATCGGCAATGCCGGTGATGGTATTTGTTGCGCCGGGTCCTGAAGTAACCAACGTCACCCCTACTTTACCGGATACACGGGCATACCCTTGTGCAGCATGCGTCGCCCCTTGTTCATGACGCACCAATACATGCTTCAATTTATCCCTGTAATCGTACAAACTATCGTAAATAGGAATCGCTTGCCCGCCGGGATAACCGAAAATCGTATCTACTCCTTCAGCTATCAGTGACTTCAGCAAAGCTTCCGAACCGGTTATCTTCTGTTTCTCCATATCTCTTTATCTTAGTCTTGTGTTTAATCTTCTACTACTCTCACTCCACCCTTATCGGCCGAACTGACCATCTTACCGTAAGCTCTCAAGGCTTTTGAGACGACACGCTGGCGATGAGGCGGCGTAAAGGCTTTTGTGCCGCGGGCTTCTTCCGCTTTACGGCGTTCTGCCAACTCTTCATTCGCTTACCTTCACATTAATCGTACGTTCAGGGATATCAATCTCGATTATATCGCCGTCTTTCACCAGTCCAATCGCTCCTCCTGCCGCAGCTTCGGGAGAAATATGACCGATAGAAAGACCGGAAGTACCGCCACTGAAACGACCGTCTGTGATCAGCGCGCACTCCTTGCCTAAATGGCGGGATTTGATATAAGAAGTAGGATAAAGCATTTCCTGCATACCCGGACCACCCTTCGGTCCTTCGTGTGTGATCACCACCACATCGCCCGAGACGACTTTTCCACCGAGGATGCCTTCGCAAGCCGCATCCTGCGAATCGAACACTTTCGCCGGACCGGCAAACTTCCAGATGCTTTCATCCACACCGGCCGTCTTGACCACACAACCGTCCAGCGCGATATTTCCTTTCAGGACAGCCAGGCCGCCATCTTTGGAATAAGCATGCTCGATATCACGGATACATCCGGCGGCACGATCGGTATCCAGTTCCTTATAATAGGTTTCCTGCGATCCCATCCGAATGCTGAAACGATGGGCGGGAGCGCTCTTGTATTTCTTGACAGCCTCGTCCGTCACATTCGGCGAGTGATAGCAAATTTATCCACGGCTTCGGCAAGCGTCATTCCGTCCACACGCTTCACATTTCCGTCTACCAAGCCGCTTTTCAGCAGCTCGTTCATGATTCCCATGATACCACCGGCACGGTTCACATCCTGGACGTGGTAGGTATGCGTGTTGGGAGCAACCTTGCAGAGGCAAGGAGTCTTGCGGGAGAGCATATCGATATCGTCCATCGTGAAGTCCGCCTCAGCTTCCTGCGCGATGGCGAACAAGTGGAGAACCGTATTGGTGGAACCACCCATTGCAATATCCAATGACATGGCATTCAGGAAAGCCTGACGGGTAGCGATACTGCGGGGAAGAACAGACTCATCACCGTCACGATAGTATTTATAGGCATTTTCTACAATCTGCCGGGCAGCATCGCGGAACAGCTGTGTACGGCCCACATGCGTAGCGACAATCGTACCGTTGCCCGGAAGAGCCAGGCCGATCGCTTCGTTCAGGCAGTTCATCGAGTTGGCCGTAAACATACCGGAACAACAACCGCATCCCGGACAGGCATTCCGTTCCACCTGCGCGATCCGTTCATCGCTGACCGAAGTGTCGGCCGATTCGATCATGGCATCGATCAAATCCAGATGGCGGTTATCCAGCTCACCGGCTTCCATCGGACCGCCGGAGACAAAGATAGTCGGAATATTGAGCCGCATGGATGCCATTAGCATCCCCGGAGTGATCTTGTCGCAATTGCTAATGCAAACCATTGCATCGGCTTTGTGGGCATTCACCATATACTCGACGCTGTCCGCAATAATATCACGTGAAGGAAGCGAATAGAGCATTCCGTCGTGTCCCATAGCGATACCGTCGTCAATGGCAATCGTATTGAATTCGGCAGCAAAGCAACCCAACTTTTCAATCTCCGCTTTTACCTGCTGCCCGATCTCATGCAGATGGACATGGCGGGTACAAACTGGTAAATGAATTCACAATGGCTATAATCGGTTTACCGAACTGCTCTTCTTTCAGACCGTTGGCACGCCACAAAGCGCGAGCCCCGGCCATGCGTCTGCCCTCTGTGCTGTATGAACTTCTTAACGGATTCTTCATCATATTATTTGTTGTTTTCGAACGGCTCACGAACCGCCCCTATTTTCTTATCCTAAATATTATTATATTAAAAAAGCCCTTCTCTGTATGGAGAAAGGCTTAAGAAATATCTTTATACGACTTCACTATTTCTTGCACACCTTTCTCCTTACCTGCTAATGACTAGAAGGACCACCACGAGAATAATATGCAATACATTGTTCATCATCTTTTCTTACGTCTTTATTATTGTTTGACGCTGCAAATGTAGAACAATAATTCATACCTCCAAAGAAATTAAAAGAAAAATATCAATTTATCTTACATTTCTCAAGCAAAGAAACAAGATAGGCTTGCAGTTTAACACATCCTTCCAATCTTCCATTATCAAATCCGAAATACCTGTCTGGATTGTTTCCGCCTAACTTTCATATGAAAGAATATGCGAGTAGGCTTCACCATCGTCTTGCTATATATTAAAATAAAAGCAGATCTTTAAGGTGAAGGCAGGCATTCGGACTGGCTTCACCTTAAAGATCTGCTTTCACCCTGTCTCGTACAGATTTAATTATAACTTCTTACGTTTGCAAGCCGAAAGCCTTTTTGCCTAATGGCAAAAGCCTTTTTCGACCTTGGGCAAAAAGATATTCGACGTAGTCAAAAGCTCTATGCTTTATAGCCTGACGATAAAAGTATGGCAGTTGCCACTCTATGATACTTTTCGTACCCGACTCATTTACAAGTGTCAGTTATTTACATTTATAGACACCTATAACAGGATTTTTAATACACAGTCAATCTATTTCAGGACGAGACAAAATTAAAAGTCCGGTTGTGTAACTACCCAAATGTCGGAATCGAAACAGTTTCTAAATATAATTCGTATCTTTGACCCCGATCAACAGACTGAACTTATAGAGATAATGAAACAATACAACTTGACGAGATCATCGAACGTCGTGGAACCAATTGTGTCAAGTACGATCTTCTAAAGAAAGACTTCGGTAACGAGAACCTTGTTCCACTTTGGGTAGCCGACATGGATTTCCGGACACCAGACTTTATTGTCAACGCAATCAAGAAGCGTCTGGAGCATGAGATTTTCGGGTACACATTCGACTCGGATTCCTATTATAACAGTATCATCGAGTGGGTACATTATAAACATAACTGGAAAATCCAACGCGAATGGCTTAGTTATATTCCCGGCATCGTAAAGGAATCGGCTTCGTTTTGCAATGCTTCACCAAACCTGGTGACAAAGTAATTATCCAGCCACCGGTCTACCATCCTTTCCGCATCGTTCCGGAAAACATGCACCGTGAGGTTGTCTACAACCCGCTCAAAACAGTAGACGACATTTACGAGATGGATTTCGAGAATCTTGAATCGGTCATCGATGAGCATTGCAAAGTCCTGATCCTTTGCAACCCTCATAATCCAGGCGGTGTCGTCTGGAAAAAAGACACACTGGTCAAGTTGGCCGAGGTTTGTGCCAAACACAATATACTCGTTATCTCCGATGAAATACATGCAGAGATGGCTTATCCGCAATATACGCATCATCCGTTTGCAACGTTTCGGAGACAGCCGCCAATTGCAGCATTACTTTCATGGCTCCGAGCAAGACTTTCAACATTGCCGGAATCGTCACCTCCTACTCGATCATTCCCAATGCGGAAATACGAGAAAAGTTCTATTCCTTCATGGAAGCAGGAGAATTCAATGCCGGGACGGTCTTTGCCTATACGGCAACAGAAGCGGCTTATACATACGGAGCCGAATGGTTGCAACAGATGCGGATGTATATCACTGAGAATGTCCGCTTCGTAGATGAATATTGCAAATCCAAACTCCCGAAGATCAAAGTCTATCCCCCTCAGGCATCTTTCCTTGTATGGTTGGATTGCCGTGACCTGAAACTAAGCCAGCCTGACTGGTAAGCTTGTTCCAAGATAAAGCCGGCCTGTTGCTGAACGATGGAAGCATGTTCGGTCCCGGAGGTGAAGGCATATGCGTTTGAATATCGGCTGTCCGCGTTCCGTCCTGTCTTCCGCACTGGATGCTTTGAAAAAAGCGATAGATAAGAAATAAAGCCGTTTGCCTATTTAATTATCCAGAGATTGGGCAGACAAGTCGGAAATTATGCGTAAATTTGTTGCCATTTTATTTATCATAAATACAATTACAAATGAAAATTACAGCAAATAAGTTCGTTGCAGTTACTTACGATCTGAATGTAGGCGAAGGCGAAGAACGCGAATTGATGGAAAGAGCAACAGCTGAAACACCTCTGAAATTCATCTTTGGTACAGGCGCTATGCTCCCCGCTTTTGAAGACGCTCTGAAAGGACTGGAAGTAGGCGACAAATTTAATTTTTCCATAACTCCGGCTGATGCATACGGCGAATATGTGGAGGAACACGTACTGGATCTTCCGAAGAATATTTTCGAG
>ENA-OQCS01001555-OQCS01001555.1-human-gut-metagenome-genome-assembly--contig:-NODE-1555-length-11503-cov-2.156909_pt1 | contig 11503 bp, 17 predicted proteins | sample MGYA00242757_ERZ504575 | MGnify/ENA primary metagenome ERZ504575 (study PRJEB26092, sample SAMD00036297) | human gut metagenome | host: Homo sapiens | study: EMG produced TPA metagenomics assembly of... | reverse complement strand
TCTCCATACTACATTTCTGCAGATAGCGATGCGCTTCTTCCTCCGTCATATTATTACGTTCCATCAGAAGACTCTTTGCCTCTTTTACAAGTGCCTGCTGCTCCGGATTCCGTTCTTAAGCTCTGCTCTTCTTTTCTTTCTCCGCCTGCCAATCGATTGTGCCATCATCTCGATCGTGTTCATCAGATCAAATACCTTAAATGGCATCGACAGGCTGATCACTCCCGGCGTCCTGTCACTGCATTTCTCCGGCGATGCGATCAAAAGCATCTCAATCGTACTCGGCAGATAATCTCTCAATTCATTATATAACATATCTGTCATTTTATAACCACAAACTACAATTCCATCATCCAGATTATCTGCCAATTGAACCGCCTGTGCTCCGGTTACCCCCACACCAATCACGTCAAATCCATTTCGTACCAGTATATTGCGAATATTGGTTGCAATCTCCTTTTTTGGAAATACAACAATAATACTGCTCATAATACCAGCCTCCTGCCTTTAGAATTGGAAAGTTTCTTTAGAATTTCTGTAAGTACTCATTAATTTCCCATTCTGTAACCTGAGTGCGGTATTCTCTGTATTCTGCACGCTTTGACTCGATCAGCTTCTGTGACAGTTCTTCTCCCAGTACTTCCTGCATAAACTGATCTTTCTGGAATTCTGTGATTGCTTCTCTTAAGCTTGCCGGAAGCTCCTCAATTCCAAGTGCATTTTTCACCACATCTGTCATTTCGTAAATATTTTCATCTACACTCTCCGGCGGCAGGATCTTGTTTTTAATTCCTTCCATTCCGGCAGCCAGACATACGGCAAGTGCCAGATATGGATTTGCTGCCCCATCCGGACTTCTGAGTTCGACTCTTGTGCTTTCCCCTGATACCCGTGGAATACGGATCAGAGGAGTCCGGTTATTCGCTGACCAGGCAATATATACCGGTGCCTCATATCCGGGAACCAGTCTCTTATAGGAATTCACGATCGGATTTGTGATAAAGCTGATCGCTTTGATATGTTTCATAAGTCCGCCGATAAAATAGTAAGCCTCCTTGCTCAGACCATTCGGATCTTTTTCATCTGCAAAAACATTCTTTCCATCTCTTGACAGAGACATATTCAGATGCATTCCTGAGCCATGGATACCATCCTTTGGCTTTGGCATAAATGTAGCATGAAGCCCGTGTCTTTTTGCGATTGTTTTGGTAACAAGCTTAAATGTCATGATATTGTCTGCTGCATCCAACGCCTCTGTATATTCCAGATCGATCTCATGCTGTGCCGGTGCCATCTCGTGATGAGATGCCTCCACACCGTACCCCATATCTTCCATTGTAAGAACAATATCACGTCTTGCATTCTCTCCCTGGTCCAAAGGTCCCAGATCAAAATATCCTGCACGTTCATTGGAAATCGTCGTCGGATTTCCCGCATCATCCGTCTCAAACAGGAAAAATTCGCATTCCGGTCCTACGTTAAGTCATATCCCATCTCTTTTGTCTCGGAAAGTACCTTCTTAAGAACATGTCTCGGATCGCTTTCGTAAGCTGTTCCATCCGGTCTGTAAATATCGCAGATAAATCTTGCAACCTTTCCCTGCTGCGGTCGCCACGGAAAAATTTCAAATGTATTCAGATCCGGGTGCAGATACATATCCGATTCTTCGATTCTGGCAAATCCTTCTATCGAAGATCCATCAAACATACATTTATTATCCAGTGCTCTCTTAAGCTGGCTTACTGTAATCGCTACATTCTTCATTGTTCCGAAAATATCGGTGAACTGCAGCCTGATAAATCCCACGTCTTCTTCCTCGACAAGATTCAGGATATCTTCTCTCGTATAATTTTTTCATATTCATACAAATCCTCCCGTTTTTACTACTCATAAATAAAATGATGATACCAGGGTCAAAAGGTCAGAAAGCCGATGCAAGCTTGCTTGCAAGAGGATTTTTTACCTTTTCCAACATCAGGTGATGTACATTCGCCAAATGCAGATCCGTTGTGCAAGCACAAATCTGCACTTGGCTCATCGTATCCACAAAAGGGCGTTCTCAATCCATTTTGAAAACGCCCTTGTTTGTTATATTATAATTTTCGTCTGAATATTTGTCAATACTCTTAGTCTTCTACGAGTGCTGCTGTAATGATTGCCATAGAATAAACTTCTTCTGCATTGCATCCACGGGACAGGTCGTTGATCGGTGCATTAAGACCAAGAAGGATCGGTCCGTATGCATCAAAGTTACCAAGTCTCTGTGCGATCTTATATCCGATGTTACCTGCGTTGATATCCGGGAAGATAAATGTATTTGCCTGACCTGCTACTTCACTGTTCGGGCATTTTGTTCTTGCAACACGCGGAGATACAGCTGCATCAAACTGAAGCTCTCCTTCGATCGGAAGTGAAGGATACAGTTCTTTTGCTTTTGCTGCTGCATTACGCATCTTATCTACATCTTCACCCTTTCCAGATCCAAGTGTAGAGTAGCTTAAGAATGCAACCTTTGGATCGATACCAAAGTGTTTACCACATTCTGCAACTTCCCATGCGATTTCTGCAAGCTGCTCCTCTGTTGGTTTGAGATTAATCGCGCAGTCACCCATAGCAAGAACTTCGTTCTCACCTGTAGCTGACGGACGAACCAAAATGAAGCAGGAAGATACACAGCTTGATCCGGTTTGGTCTTGATCAGCTGAAGTGCCGGACGTACGGTATCTGCTGTAGAGTAAGTAGCTCCTCCAAGAAGTGCGTCTGCAACTCCCATCTTAACCAGCATGGTTCCAAAATAGTTGTTTCTCTTAAGTGTCTTTGCTGCCTGCTCCGGTGTAACACCTTTGCTCTTACGAAGTTCGCAGAACAGTTCTACCATCTCGTCAAATCTCTCATAATCATCCGGATCAATGATCTCTCCGCCACGGATGTTGTATCCATACTTTCAGCTGCTTCTAATACTGCTTCTTTATTTCCAACAAGAATTGGTGTAAGGAAGCTTCCTGCTAAAAGACGGGAAGCTGCCTCAAGAATTCTCTCATCTGTTCCTTCTGTAAAAACGATCGTTTTTGGATTTTTCTTCAGCTCTTGAATCATCATGCCGAAGCCTTTCATATTGTCCATTAAATTGCCTCCTTATTTCGTGTGTTCGATACTTCACATATACTTACCACGTTTTTTGGGATTGCAATTTAATTAAATTTTTAACAAGGATTGTATTTAAAAATAACCAAAAACCGGCGTTTTTTCCTTATTTACGGTATCCTTTATAGCCTTTCAAATTGTTGGCAAGAGCCATAACGATCGTATCTACATCATCTACCATCAGTTTTACACGTTCCGGAATCTGCTCTTCCTCTATCCCATTTTCATATACATCTTTGAAATAGCCTTCAAAGAGCATACACACCATCCGGTTTAATTTTACTGCATTGTCATATGTAATACCACCAACATTGATACACCGCTTGCACATCTCAAAATCACGTGCCAGAAAGCTTGGTGTCTGAAGCATATTGTAGAAAAAGCGGTTAACATTTACAATATCTTCCGGAAACATTTCATAATATTCCCGCATTGCTTCTTTGAGTTTTACATTGTTATACTCAAAAATAACAGATTATATGCTTCCGGATTATGAATGCCTCCGTTGCATAACAATCCCACACACCTACATATACCTGCCACATATTCTTCCAGGATTTCTCAGCCTCATTCAGCCTGTCTATGTAACCGGTTAAAATTCTGAGTTCTGCATAGTATAAAAGTTCAGACACATTATCAAAGTACCTGTACAGACTTGCTGATGAGCACCCCATCTCCTTAGCAATCCTGCGGATAGATACTGCCTGAATCCCTTCTTGCTGAATGATCTCATGTGCTTTCTGGATATAATCCCTTCTGGATAATCCTTTAAAATAATTGCTGCTCGTACTCTGCTTCTGTTCTTCCATAGTTGCCTCTCATTTTCCATGTGAATCTCTACACAGATTGTATCCGGCACTCTTCCATACCGAATTCAACCATTTTTTAATTTTAGTCATATTACTCTTTATTATACATGATTCTGTTTTTGATATAAATAGAAAAGCTATAATATTTCATAGCTTTTTTCTATACATTATACCTTTAATTTCCCAATTGTAAACAGTTTTTTAACAATGAAAAATAAGCTCCATTTTTGTACCTTTTCCTTCTTCACTTTCCACATGGATTTCTGCGTTATGCAAAAGTGCTCCATGCTTTACAATTGAAAGACCCAGACCTGTTCCGCCGGTCTCTCTGGAATGGCTCTTATCCACCCGGTAAAAACGCTCAAAAATACGCTCCTGATGCTCTTTTGGGATTCCGATTCCGGTATCCTGGACAATGACTTTTTTCCCGTTCAGTGTATTTCCAACCCAGATATTTACTTTTCCATTTTCTTTATTGTATTTGATGGCATTTTCACAGATGTTGTAGATCATCTCATCCAGATCTGACGGATTCCAAAACATTCCACATGTTCTCCTACCACTTCAACCTGTATTCTGTGTTTTTCTGCCTGAAGTGCCAGACGGCTCACGATCTCCCTTGTCATCTGATACAGATCCACATTCTCTTTTTCAAGCTCCACACTGCCCTCATCCAGTTTTGACAGCTTGATAATATCACCGACCAGGGTGATCATCCTGCTTGCCTCTTTATAGATCCGTTCACTGAATCCCTGCATATCTTCCGATTTTACAAGACCGTTCATCATAATTTCTGCATATCCCGAAATCGAGGTCAGAGGAGTCTTCAGCTCATGGGAAACATTTGCAGAGAATTCTCTCCTCATCTGTTCAATTGCTGCTTTTTCTTTATTCTGCCTGTCAATTCTTTCAAGCAGCGGATGCAACTCTTCATATACATCATTTTCCAGTGGTTCTTCCAGATCCAGATTATTAATCGGTGCAATCAGCTTTTCACCTGATGCCTTGTCATAAACCACGCAACACATGCCATCATGACTCCGATCGCAATCATATACGGTAAGATCATGAATGCTGTATTCCAGACCGTATCCATGCCTTTTGACACACGCAGGACAGAACTATCATCCATCTTCAGCGCATAATAGTACATCTCCTGTCCTTTGCTGTCTGACATACGGATATCCTGTCCACTACCATTTGCCAATGCCTCTTTGAATTCTTTTCTTGATTTGTGGTTTGCCAGCGTTTCCTGATCATCTCCGGTATCATAAAGTACTTTTCCGTCTTTATCGATCCATGTTACCCGGGTGTTCTTACTGACCTTATCCATGGTGCCAAAATATTCTTCTCCGGATATATCTATTGCCGCCCGGATATATTCTGCCTCCTGAACCAGTTCACTGCGCCGGATATCCAGCGCCTGCCGGTAAATAACCAGAGTAACCAGAATATATGAGATCAGGAGTGACATCGTAACCACAAAAATCATACTTTTCTGGATTCTATTTCGCATCGATCTCTCCTATACGGTATCCAACCCCCCGGACAGTCTCAATATATTCTCCTGCCTGTCCCAGCTTCTGGCGCAGGTTCTTACATGGACATCTACCGTTCTGGTCTCACCGTCAAAATCATATCCCCAGATTTCTTCCAGTAATTTATCTCTTGTCAGAACAATATTCTGATTCTCCATAAGTTTTCTCAACAGCTCATATTCTTTCAATGTTAATGCTACCGGTTCTCCCGCTACCGTTACTTCATGCTTTTTACGGTCCATGCGGATCTCACCCAGCACATAGGTATCATCCTCTTCTTTTTTCGATGTCCGTCTGAGTACTGCACGGATTCTGGATACCAGTTCCATCATTCCAAATGGTTTGGTCACATAATCATCTGCTCCCGCATCCAGTCCCATGACCTTGTCATATTCTGCACCCTTTGCCGTAACCATGATGACCGGAATATCTTTGGTTCTCCCGGAAGTCTTCAGCTTCTTCAGGATCTCCATTCCATCTTCTCCAGGGAGCATGATATCAAGCAAATCAGCTCTGGCAGTTCCTCTGCCCAGAGCTTCAAAGAATGATGTGCCTTCTTCAAATCCACGGGCCTCAAATCCCGTAGTTTCAAGTGTATATACTACTAATTCCCGGATGTTCGCTTCATCCTCCACACAAAAAATCATTCTCGTTCTCCTTTAATTTCTTTTAGATTGCAGTTCCGCCTGCATGAATACCTGTAATTGAAAATTCAACCCACTCTGCAATATTTGTTGCATGATCTCCGATCCTCTCCAGATATTTTGCGATCATGATCAGGTCGATTGCCTCATCTCCGGCACTTCCTTTGTGATCGGAAATAAATTTTACCAGATCTCCTTTTACCAGATCAAAAGATCATCTACCTCATCATCTGCTGCCATGACTCTTCTTGCAAGCTCCAGATCTTTCTGTACATAGGCAGATACACTGTCTCTTACCATCTTTACAGTCGCCTCTGCCATCCGGTTAATATCCGTCAGATTCTTTTCCTCTGTTGATTTTGTTGCAATCACAATATCTGCGATATCCGCAGTCTGATCTCCGATACGTTCCATATCCGTGATCATCTTAAGTGATGCCGAGATTCTTCGCAGATCCCGCGCTACCGGCTGCTGCTGAAGTAAAAGCTTCAGGCAGAGATTTTCAATTTCTTTTTCCATCTGATCGATCTCGCTGTCTGCTGTAATGACAGCCTTTGCTCTGGCAATATCATGCCCTTCCAGGCTCCTGTCGCTTCCTCAATTGCCGTCTCGCAAAGTTCTCCCATATGAATAAGCATCTCATTAAGTTCTTCCAGCTGTCTGTCAAATCTGTTCCGCATTTAACCAAACCTCCCTGTAATATAATCTTCTGTCCTCTTATCGGACGGGATCGAGAATAATTTTTCAGTATCATTATATTCTACAACTTCTCCAAGAAGGAAAAATGCGGTATTGTCCGACACTCGGACTGCCTGCTGCATATTATGTGTTACCATAACGATAGTATAATCTTTTTTCAATTCCATCGCAAGGTCTTCTATCTTGGATGTTGAGATCGGATCCAGTGCGGAAGTCGGTTCATCCATCAGAAGTACTTCCGGTTCTACTGCAAGTGCACGTGCAATGCAAAGTCTCTGCTGCTGTCCACCGGACATGCCAAGTGCACTCTTTTTCAGACGGTCCTTACACTCGTCCCAGATAGCTGCATTACGCAGTGATTTTTCTACAATATCATCCAGTTTTGCCTTTGAACGGATTCCATGCGTTCTTGGTCCGTAAGCAATATTATCATAAATGCTCATCGGGAATGGATTTGGTTTCTGGAATACCATTCCGACTCTTTTTCTCAGGACATTTACGTCCATTCCTTTAAAAATATTCTGTCCGTCCAGAAGGATTTCGCCGTCAATCCGGCATCCTTCTACCAGATCATTCATACGGTTGATCGACTTGAGAAGTGTGGATTTACCACAACCACTCGGTCCGATAAACGCGGTGATCTTATTTGGCTCGATCTCAAGGTTAATGTTTTTCAGTGCCTTGAAATCGCCATAATATAAATCAAGATTTTTTACACTTATCTTTGACATTTTCTTTTCCTCTCTATGCTTTCGTCAGTTTCTTCGCAACCACACCGGAAAGGGTGTTGATCGCAACAACCAGTACAAGCAAAATAACAGCTGTCGCATACGCCTGGTTCATATACAGCCCTTCGCTTGACAGCATATACATATGAATTGCCAGTGTCCGACCGGAACCAAGTACATTCTTTGGCACCTGTGCAACCGTTCCTGCTGTATAAATCAGTGCTGCCGTCTCTCCTACGATACGTCCAATGGCAAGGATCACACCCGCAAGGATTCCAGGAACTGCCGATGGAAGCACGATACGGAATACAGTACGGAGCTTTCCGGCTCCAAGTCCAAAGCTTCCTTCTCTGTAAGAATCCGGAACTGCTTTAAGTGCTTCTTCTGTCTGGCGCATGATCAGCGGAAGAATCATGATCGATAAAGTAAATGCACCTGCCAGAACGGAAAATCCCCATTTCAGCGTATTTACAAAGAACAGCATACCAAACAGACCATATACGATAGACGGAATGCCCGAAAGAGTCTCCGTCGTCAGGCGGATCACTTCGATAAATTTATTCCCCTTTCCTGCGTATTCCACAAGAAAGATTGCTGAAAAAATACCAAATGGTACTGCGATCAAAAGCGAAAGCAGTGTCATAACAACCGTATTGATCAATGCCGGTATAACAGATGCATTGTCCGATGTATAATGTAATGAAAATAATGACGGTTTAATATACGGAATTCCATTGATCAAAATATAAAAAATCAGGAACAGGAGCAATGCAAACGTGATAAATGTCGCAAACATCACAAGAAACATCAAATCATGGATCCCGGATTGTCTCAGATAGCTTTTATCTTATCTGTAAATTTTCCCGGTTGATATAAACAGGTTTTTTCGTCTGATCACTCATGTTCACCCCTCCTCTTAAGCAGCGCAACACTAAAATTGATGATCAGGATAAATACAAAAAGTACAACTCCTGTAGCAATCAGCGCTTCCCTGTGAAGTCCGGTCGCATATCCCATCTCAATTACAATATTACCAGTCAGAGTACGGACACCGAGCAGAATATTATTGACCAGTCTAGGCTGGTTTCCTGCGATCATAATAAACTGCCAGGTCTCACCGATCGCACGTCCGATTCCAAGTACGATTCCTGTGATCACACCGGACTTTGCCGCCGGAATCACAACTTTGAAAATACTTCTTTCCTGGGTTGCGCCAAGTGCCAGCGAGCCTTCATAGTACTGTGGTGGCACTGCACGCATTGCACTTTCTGTTGTCCCGATGATCGTTGGAAGGATCATCATACCAAGTACAATTGATGTAGTCAGGATTCCTTTTCCATCTCCGGATTTTTCAACCAGTCCCATCATCTTTAAAGTTCTTCCGAAGTCCCGAATGATCGGAACTACGATCACCATGCCGAAGAAACCATATACAACTGACGGAATTCCCGCAAGCAGTTCAGTTGCTGCTTTTAACGGTCTGTAAATTTTCTTCGGGCAATACATAGCCATAAATACCGAAGTCAGAATTCCGATCGGCACACCAAATATAATTGCTCCTGCCGTCACATAGATACTTCCGATGATCATCGGAAAAATACCAAAAAGTTCATTTCCCGGACGCCAGATATCACCGGTTATAAATTTTACAAATCCTATCTGTCTGATTGCAGGGATTCCATTTGCAAACAAGAAAATGCAAATGAGAGCTACCGCCAGCACCGAAGTGCAGGCGGCAATGAAGAACACTCCCTGCATGACTTTTTCAGTCCATGCTTTTGATTTCATTCTTTAATTTCCTCTTTTATTTATTTGGAAACTTCATCCCATGTTGTAACATCCCCAACATAGATTGATTTTACCTGATCTGCTGAAAGCTCATCTGCCGTGTTAGCTTTATTTACGATCACTGCAATACCATCTGTTGCGATTACTGTTGCTTCAAGTTCTGAAGCTTCGTCATCTTTCAGTTCTCTGGATGCCATACCGATGTCATAGCTTCCTTCAATCGTAGATGTCATACCTGTTGTAGAATCTGAAGTCTGAAGCTCAATGTCTGCATTTGGGTTTACTTTCTTATATGCTTCAATCAGTTTTTCCATCAGCGGTGATACAGAAGAAGATCCACCTACTACACATTTTCCAGATGGTTTTGATCCTGCATAAGCTTCTACATCCGATACCGGAATGTATTTTTCATTTGATACGATTTCCTGTCCTTCTGTACTCATAATATATGCCATAAAATCTTTTGCAACTTCATTATCAAGATCTTTCTTCACTGCAATATTGAAAGGTCTTGACACTTTGTAAGAACCATTTTCGATATTGTCTGCTGTGGCTTCTGCTCCGTCAATCTTCAGAGCCTTTACGCTGTCATTTAAAGATCCGAGTGATACATAACCGATTGCATATTCGTCACCTGCTACAGTTGTAAGCATTACAGATGTATTATTTGTAATCTGCGCATCTGTTGTTGTCATATCTACTTTCGTTCCGTCTGACTGTTTTTCTTCTATTCCGAACAGCTCAATGAAAGCTCCTCTTGTACCGGATCCATCTTCACGGGATACGATTGTGATATCATTTGATGTATCAAAGTCACTTCCGCTATCTGCGCTGCTGTTATCCGTACCGCCCTCTGCGCTCTTGTCAGATGATGACCCTCCGCATCCAACTGCCATTGCTGCTACAAGTGCTACTGCCATTAATTTTCTGAATTTCATAATACTAAAATCCTCCGTTTTATGTGTTTTTGTTTTTTCTTTTCTTCACGGTCTCTATCATATAAAACGGTTGTAAAATCTGAAATCCTGGCTGTGTAAAATTTTTTGTTAAATATGATTTTTTCTGTTCGGGGTCAAAAAAGCAGGAGCAGTCAGTTAACGTTGAGTATACTCCTCAACAATCAATTGACTTGCTCCTGCTTTCTTATAATTACTTTCTTGTGTTTCTTTATCGGATCATAGGATTCTCAATGATCTCCGCATCCACTTCTTCTGTTCTCTCCGGAACCGGCTTCTCACCGCCCTCTTTCAGACAGTCCAGAATTGCTTCATTCAGTGACAGCATCTTGTCATCCAGTGCCGATACCATATCCGCACATTCTTTTAGTTCCCGGCTGATATACTCCGGTGCCTGTCCTTCAAACTTGTAATAAATCTTATGCTCCAGACTCGCCCAGAAATCCATCGCAATTGTCCTGATCTGAATCTCGACCTTCGTATCCACCACACTGTCCGACAGAAAGATCGGAACGGACACCAGCATGTGGTAGCTCTTGTATCCACTTTCCTTCGGATTCTTGATATAGTCTTTGATCGACAGAACCTTTAAGTCGCTCTGATTCCCGATCATCTCCGCAAGCCGGTAAATATCGGATGTAAACGAACAGATCAGACGGACTCCTGCGATATCATTGACATAGCGTACCATGTTCTCAATACTTGTCTCATATCCGTACCGCTTCAGCTTTTTCACAATACTTTCTGCGGATTGATCCTGGTCTTGATATGCTCGATCGGATTATATCTGTGTACATGTTGAAATTCATCGTTCAGTATCTCCAGCTTCGTCCCTACTTCTTTCAATGCGGAATTGTAAAGAAACATGACGGTCTTCCAGCTGTCTACATCATCGTAATACTTCATTGCTGACTGCATGTAATCTCCCCTTTTTATGTATACTTCCCTCCGGAATCTATCTCCCTTTTTCGTCCCGAAAGTAAAATCAGTATACCATTTTTTCTCTTTGAAATCTATACAGCCCGGGCAAGCTTCATAGTATTTTAATAAATTAGATAATCTCAATCTGACACATTTCTTTTATTTTCGCATTGCATGAATCATTTCTACAATGTCGTATCCATAACGTTCACCCGTTGCCCAGCCATACCCTTCCGGGTTCTCTTTTCTGCCCCAGCCATTCCACATACGGTGCAC
>ENA-OQCS01001554-OQCS01001554.1-human-gut-metagenome-genome-assembly--contig:-NODE-1554-length-11507-cov-1.698858_pt1 | contig 11507 bp, 14 predicted proteins | sample MGYA00242757_ERZ504575 | MGnify/ENA primary metagenome ERZ504575 (study PRJEB26092, sample SAMD00036297) | human gut metagenome | host: Homo sapiens | study: EMG produced TPA metagenomics assembly of... | reverse complement strand
CCAAGCTTCGGTTTTGAAGCGGCTTTGGTACGTACTGAAGGAGGAACAAATGCGCTGAGAGTATTATACACACAGCCTAATTCGCCAGCAGAAGAAGCCGGACTGAAACGAGGTGACTGGATTATTGCCGTAGACAACCAGAAAGTATCCACAAGTGATTATTCCACTTATATCACCCGACCGACAAAAGCGTACAGTTTTACACTAGGTAAATACAATCCTTATCCGGAAGAGGTGGACGACCCGGAATTCAACTACGTGGAATTTGATACGCTTGGAGTAGTCAGATGCCGGAACCTCGCTACGTGGAAGAACAAGATGTACTTAAATACAGCATCATCTCCTCGGGTTCACGAAAAGCTTTCTACCTGCTGTACAACGAATTTGGAGAAAGTGCCGATGCACTCAAAGAAGCGTTTTCACAACTGAACGGACAGCAGTTTGACGATATAATCCTGGACTTACGCTATAACCCGGAGGATACGTAAATACATCGCAGCAGCTTTGCTCGGCTTTGGCTCCCGCTACGGCAATGGGACAGCCTTTCCTGCACATGACTTACAATGACAAAATCAATAAAACGGAAACACTGAACTTCGAATCCAGTCCGCTGACCGGAGGAGCAAGTCTGTCTTATCAAAACCTGTATGTCCTCACTTCGGGTAATACTGCCTCCGCTTCTGAAATTGTCATCAACTGCCTGAAGCCCTATATGGAAGGCCGTTTGTATCAGGTAGGAGCAGCTACTTTCGGAAAGAATGTGGCTCAGCAACTGTTTACCAATGCAGAAGCTCCAGGCATTGAATTATGGCTCACTACTACTTACCTGAGCAACTCACAAGGATATTATGACTATTTCAAGAACGGATTATTGCCGGATTTCGAAATAGAAGAAAACTATGGAGCTGAATTAGGAGATTTTGGTTCGGCTGAAGACCAGCTTATGCAACCGGTTCTATATAGAATGGAAAACGGAAGTTTCCCGGTGGTTACCAATCCGGATGAATCAGAAGATGCTACGACTTTAAGCCGCAGCCGGACTTCCAAGCATGTACAATTGCTGGTTGACCCCATTGCACGGAAGCCTCATTACAACCGGATAAAAAGATAAAAGTAACCGGTAAGACACACGCTCAGCAAAAATTAAATTTATTACTGATTCTTTTCAACAAAACGCTTTGACTATTTGTTCTAATGTCATACATTTGCAATGTTGCATAAGCAACCAAATAAAAAGTCAGCATCAGTAATGAAAAGAATTACAAGTTTACTCTTACTGCTTGGCGCAACTCTCAGCAGTTATGCCCAACAAGTACTTACTCTGGACAGTTGCCGGGCGACTCGCTCTGGCCAACAACAAAGAGCTGCGAATTTCACAGGAAAAAGTCAATGCCGCCCACTATGAGAAGAAGGCTGCATTCACTAATTATCTGCCTAAAATTGATCTTACAGGGGGATATATGCGTACGCAGAAAGAAATATCCCTGCTCAGTGATGCACAGAAGCAAAGCATCGGTAACATGGGTACCAACTTAGGGAACCAGTTGCGACAAGGTATGCAGTCGGCTGAATTCCAGGCTGCCATGAAACAACTTGCTGCGGCAAATCCCGGACTGGCTGCCGGATTGCAAGGATTGCTGCCGGGTGCTGTGGCCGGACTTACGGATGGACTGAATGCCGTAGGACAAGGTCTGGTGGATGCCTTCCGTACAGATACCCGAAACATGACGACTGGGAGCTGCGACCTCACCCAGCCTCTCTTTATGGGTGGAAAAATCATTGCCTACAACAAGATTACCAAATATGCAGAACGTCTGGCTGAATCACAGCATGCCACAGGTATGCAAGATCTTATCCTGCAGACGGACCAGATTACTGGCAAATCATTCACTCGTCAATAAGAAAAAACTGGCAGAGAATTTTTAGAGCTGGTACAGAAACTGGATTCGGACGTAGACAAGATGATAAAAGAAGGGGTGGCTACCAAAGCCGACGGATTAAGTGTCAAAGTGAAGGTGAACGAAGCCGAAATGATGCTTACTCAGGTAGATAATGGCTTGAACCTCTCGAAAATGCTTTTGTGCCAGCTCTGTGGTCTTCCGTTGGAAACCGATTTCCAACTGGCCGATGAAAGCATGAAAGACTTGCCCCTTCCCAACACCTACACGGAGGCGAACGTAAGCACGGCTCTCAGCAACCGTGAAGAGCTGAAGAGTCTGGAATTGGCATCGGAAATCTATCGCCAGAAAGTAAACGTAGTCCGCGCGGATTTTCTTCCTTCTGTAGCTTTGACCGCCAATTATCTGGTGACCAACCCGTCGCTCGTCAACGGATTTGAAAATAAATTCCGCGGCATGTGGCTGCCGGAATCGTCGTAAAAATCCCTGTATTCCACTGGGGAGAAGGTATCTATAAGGTAAAGGCCGCAAAGGCAGAAGCGAACATCGCCCGCTACAAACTGGAAAGACATCAAAGAAAAAGTGGAACTCCAGGTGACGCAGAACTCCTATAAGGTAAACGAATCGACCAAGAAATTAGCTTTAGCCGAAAAGAACATGGAGAAAGCAGAAGAAAACCTGCGCTATGCCAATTTGGGATTTAAGGAAGGAGTCATTCCGACCAGCAACGTACTGGAAGCACAAACGGCCTGGTTCTCGGCACAAGCCGGAAAAATAGACGCACAGATAGACGTCAAAATGAGTGAACTTTATTTGAACAAATCAATGGGAATTTTAAAATAATACAGATATATGGAAAAGACTCAACGCAACAATATCATGCTGGCTTTCTTTACATTGTTAGCCGTAATCGTTATCGTCAGCATCATCGGATTCTTCACCTTAGGAAAAGGTCCTGAAATCATACAAGGCCAGGCTGAACCACAGAATACAGGGTATCGAGCAAGGTACCGGGACGTATCCTGAAATTCTTTGTCAGCGAAGGAGATAAAGTGAAAGCGGGTGATACACTGGCTATTCTGGAGGCTCCGGATGTAATGGCTAAATTGTCGCAGGCACAAGCTGCCGAACAGGCTGCACAAGCACTGAACGAGAAGGCCCTGAGAGGTACAAGAAGCGAGCAACTGCAGGCTGCATACGAAATGTGGCAGAAAGCCAAAGCAGGACTGGAGATTGCCGAAAAATCATACAACCGTGTGAACCGCCTGTACGAAGAAGGGGTGATGACCGCACAGAAAAGAGATGAAGCAAAAGCGCAATACGATGCAATGAAGGCGACCGAACGTGCTGCCAATGCACAGTACACAATGGCCAAGAATGGTGCACAGCGCGAAGACAAGGCCATGGCTGCCGCACAGGTAGAACGCGCCAAAGGAGCTGTAGCCGAGGTTTCTTCTTACGTATCGGAAACTTACTTAGTAGCTGCAGCCGATGGAGAAGTGGCCGAAATCTTCCCGAAAGTAGGTGAACTGGTTGGTACAGGCGCTCCCATCATGAACGTAGCCCAACTGGATGACATGTGGGTGACATTCAACGTACGTGAGGATTTTCTGAAAGATTTCACCGTAGGAAGCAAGATTAAAGCCTACGTTCCTGCCCTGGAAAAAGAAGCTGAATTCCAGGTGACAGTCATGAAGGACTTAGGTACGTATGCCGCATGGAAAGCCACCAAGACCACCGGTCAGTTTGACCTGAAGACTTTTGAAGTAAAGGCAAAACCCGTACAGCCTGTAGAAAATTTACGTCCGGGTATGTCTGCTATCATTGAAAAATAAATCCACATGTCGACAACCACCTATCAATGTTACCTGAAAGTGATGCGAAGAGAAATTCTCCGCATTGCCACCAAGCCGATGTACCTGTTCTGCATGGTCATCGCTCCATTGTTCTGTTTCCTGTTTTTCACCACCCTGATGGAAAACGGGCTGCCGACCAATCTGCCTGCAGGAGTGGTGGACCTCGACAACACCGCCACGACACGCAACATTATCCGCAACCTGGACGCGTTTCAGCAGACCCAGATTGTAGCGCATTACCCAAGTGTCACAGAAGCAAGACAGGCCGTACAGCGCGGAGAGATTTATTCATTCTATTACATTCCGAAAGGAACGACCGAAGAAGCCCTTGCCAGCAGACAGCCTAAGGTATCTTTCTATGTCAACTATTCTTACCTGATAGCAGGTTCCTTGCTCTACAAGGACCAGAGAACCATGTCGGAGTTAGCCTCTGCAGCCGTGGGACAAGCAACTCTATTAGCCAAAGGAGCCACCGAAGACCAGGCACTTGCCTTCCTGCAACCGGTAGTCATTTCTACCCATGCACTGAACAACCCCTGGCTGAACTACTCGGTGTACCTGTGTAATACCTTGTTTCCGGGCATTCTGATGCTGCTCATTTTCCTGACTACCTATATACCATCGGAACAGAATTAAAGGAAAAGACTTCAAAAGAATTGATGCAACTGGCCGATAACTCCATTGTGACGGCACTGGTGGGGAAATTGATTCCTCAAACCGTGACGTTCTTCATCATGGCCACGTTCTATAATGTGTACTTGTACGGATTCCTGCACTATCCGTGTCACAGCGGGATTTTCCCGATGCTGTTAGCCGGGCTGCTGCTGGTACTTGCTTCACAAGCATTCGGCGTATTCCTTTTCGGTTTGTTCGGCTCACTCCGTCTGGCATTGAGTGCTGCTTCTCTGTGGGGAGTCATTTCATTCTCCATCTCGGGATTCACTTTCCCGGTCATGGCGATGCACCCTACACTGCAGGCTTTATCCGTCTTGTTCCCCTTGCGGCATTATTTCCTGCTCTACGTGAATTTGGCCTTAAACGGTTATCCGGTCATTTATGCCTGGCATGCCGTTACCGCCTGCTGCTATTCATGCTCCTGCCTTTCTTCTTCCTGAAAAGAATACGCACGGCCATGCTGCATTATGTCTATATCCCTTAACCCTTTGCGTTCATGAAAAAAGAATCGTTAAAACAAACCATACAACAAGGCTTTGCAGGTCTCTTCCATATATGCAAGCAGGAACTGAAAGCGTTTCAAAGACCAGGGCGTACTTATTTTCTTCTTGCTTGTCCCGCTGGCCTACCCGCTGGTATATGCTTTATTTATACCAATGAGTGGTACGAGAAGTGCCTGTAGCGGTGATTGACAACAGCAACACGGCACTCAGCCGCCAGTTTATCCGTACGGTTGATGCAAGCGCCGATGTGCATATCCAGTCGCATTGTGCGGATATGGAAGAAGGGAAAAACCTACTGAAAGAAACAAGGGTATATGGCATTCTCTACATTCCGGAAAGCTTCAGTAAAGACATTTCCTCCGGAAAACAAACTACAGTCAGTATTTATTGTGACATGAGTGGTATGCTATACTACAAAGCACTAGTATTGGCAAGTACCAACGCTTCACTTACCTTAAATAAAAAAATTCAGATACAGCGAATGGGAAATACAACGGAACGGCAGGATGAGATCAGTACGGCTCCCATTGAATACGAAGATATATCGCTATTCAACCCGCAAGACGGATTTGCCAGCTTCCTGATTCCAGCAGTGCTCATCCTGATTATACAGCAGACGCTATTGTTAGGCATCGGACTTTCAGCAGGAACCGCCCGTGAGAATAACCGCTTCAAAGACTTGGTCCCCATCAGCCGGCAGTATCAGGGTACGCTCCGCATTGTAGGCGGAAAGTCATTGGCCTATTTCCTGATTTATGCATTAGTGGCTGCGTATGTGCTCTGCCTTGTACCGCAACTATTTGATTTGGTACAAATTGCACAACCTATGACCTTGCTGGCTTTTGTGGTGCCTTACATCTTGGCATGTATTTTCTTTGCGATGACCTGCTCCATCTTTATACATCACAGAGAATCGTGTCTGATGATTTATGTCTTCACCTCCGTGCCGCTCCTGTTTATCTCCGGAATCTCCTGGCCGGGAGCTGCCGTACTACGTTCTGGAAAGTATTCTCCTGGATATTCCCATCTACGTTCGGTATCAACGGGTTTGTAAGAATCAATAACATGGGCGCAACTCTTCCGGAAGTGTTAGTCGAATATCAGGCACTTTGGATACAGGCTATCGTATATTTCTTCACAACCTGCATTGTCTACCGGCGACAAATCATATTGAGCCGCCGACATGCCATGGAACGCCTACGCATGTTCAGGCTACGAAAACTGGTTGCCAAGACATCCAAATAACCAAACTTTAGTTCAATTATCCGGCTTCGTAAATTTTACCAGGCCGGATAATTTATCTTTATTAACACCTGAACAAGAGTGAATACCCCAGAATACTCGTAGCTTTGCGAATATTTATAAACGAGCTTATGAAACATCTTATTTATATATTCGCCGGGCTGATATGTTGCCTGATTACATTACCTCAGGTGGGGGCTTCTCCATTGGAAAACAAGAAACAGCGTTTCCGAATTACCGTACTGAATACCGGAGGAGAACCACAACAAGGTATCATTCTGAAAGTGGCAGGCTACAGCAGCGAGTATATCAGTAACGAACAAGGTCTCATCGATTTCGAACAATCCATTGACAACAATTACGTTCGTACTGCCAATTTTTACTTCCCGACAGATAAGAACAGAACTATCAAATCCTTGCGACTGGACGAAGCAGCACAAGATACAATCATCCGCATAGACCGTCCGGAGGATTTGGCACGCTTCAAGCAAAGCGGTAAGACTTTACTGGTAAATGGCGTGCTGAAAGAAGGAGGTAAACCTGTTCCTCATGCAGAAATCAGCATCCAGGGAACTGGGAAACACACATTCTCTAATGCGCAGGGTGAATTCAGTATTGAAGCGGATTACAGTCACCTGATTATGATACGGGCAGAACGCATGGAAAACAAGTATCTCGACATCGAATCTTTCTTGCAGAACCCTAACCAGCCGCTGGAAATACGAATGACAAAGAAAGGAGCCGACCGGGTGTATCACGTAGTAGAGAAAATGCCGGAGTATCCTGGAGGCATGAAAGCCTTCTTCAACTATATCAGAAGAAAGGCGCATACCACGGAACTGGCTGAAGAAACTCAGAAAGAGGGGGCGGTCATGATTCAATTCATTGTAGAGAAAGACGGTAGTATCACTTCTCCCAGCATCGTAAGAGGCTGGACGCACGTCTGGATACGGCCGCTTTAGATGCCATCATAGTGATGCCCGACTGGATTCCGGCTCAGGAACATGGGATTAACGTACGCTGTAAATATTCTGTTCCGGTTCCTTTCAAGAAACCGAAACCGACTCCTCCTGTTGCCCCGAAATCCACTCCTGACATAAAGAAAGACAGTCTTTCGGTACCTTCTGCTCCAGCAGACTCTCTTGCGGAGGATTCAGTTCTTCAGGTTATCCCTATGCCATCCGTAGACTCACTGATGACAGATACATTGGCCACAGATACAACCTTAGTGGTCTCTACCGACAGTACAAGCGTACAAAAAGAGACAGTTGCCCCGTTGTCTACTTCTGAAGCCACAGAAGTCAAACCGAAAAAACGGAACTTCTTAGTCCGTTTCTTCCGCTGCTATTCGGCATCAAAGACAAGGAAAATACGCCCGCAGAGTCCAAGGAAGAGAAAACATCAGAAGTCGTACCTGAAGGAGCTATTCAAAAAGAAGAATAAATGTAAAACTTAAATAACACAGTCATGAAAAAACTTTTTGTACTTTTTTATGCGCTAATGTGCCTGGTTACTCTGCAGGCACAAAAGGTAACACTACAGGATGTAGCCAACGGTACCTGTCGCGCACAAAGTATACAGGGATTAAAACCGATGCTGGACGGTGAACATTACACCCAGATCAGCAAGGACCACAAACGAATCGTCAAATACTCTTTTAAGACCGGTAAAGAGGTAGCTACCATCTTTGACGTAGCCACTGCCCGCAACCACAAGTTGAAAAATTTCGATGACTATATTATGTCACCGGACGAAAGTCTGATATTGATTCAAACGGAGACCAAACCGATCTACCGTCGTTCATTCACAGCTGTATATTATATATACAATGTGAGAAACCGTACACTTGAACCTTTGTCAAACAACGGTCCGCAGCAGGTTCCTTTGTTCTCACCCGACAGTCACCAGATTGCGTTTGTGCGCAACAACAACATCTACCTTATCAAACTGCTTTTCGGTAACAGCGAATCGCAGGTAACGAAAGACGGAGAATATAACAAGGTGCTCAACGGTATTCCCGACTGGGTATATGAAGAAGAATTCAGTTATAACCGCGCCTTCGATTTCAGTGCAGATAGTAAAATGATTGCATACGTCCGCTTCGATGAAAGCCAGGTTCCCATGTACTCTTTCCCATGGTATAAGGGTATGGCTCCAGAAAAAACAGAGTACACCACCTATCCGGGAAGCTATGACTACAAATATCCCAAAGCAGGAGTTGTAAACTCCAAGGTTAGCGTACATTCTTTTGACATAAAAAGTCGTGTAACCCGTAAAATGGAACTTCCTGTAGATTCTGACGGTTATGTACCTCGCATCAAATTCACAGATGATCCGGAAAAGCTGGCCATCATGACATTGAATCGCCACCAGAACCGCTTCGACCTTTATATGGCCAACCCACGCAGTGCATCTGCAAGTAGCCATCCGCGACGAAGCAGAGCAGTACATTAAAGAGCAAGCCTATTCAGACATTGCATTCTATCCGGAACACATCGTCATGATGAGTGAACGTGACGGATACAACCACCTTTATCTGTACACCATTGGAGGAAACCTGGTGAAACAAATCACAAAAGGAGAATTTGAGGTAAAAGATTTCCTGGGATGGGACCAGAAAGCAAATGTTTTCTATTACACCAGCAACGAAGGAAGCCCCTTGCGCACTGCGGTGTACAAGATTGACGGAAAAGGTAAAAAGACCAAACTTCTACACGTACCGGAACAAACAGTGCGTTATTCAGCAAAAATCTGAATTATTACATCAACACGTATTCCAGCGCGCAGACTCCTACCCTTATTACGCTGAACAACAACAAGGGTCAGGAAATGGTTACACTGCTTGACAACAAAGAACTGAAAAGCAAAACAGCTCAGCTAAACATGCCGACAAAAGAGTTTTTCTCTTTCAAAACCAGTGAAGGAGTAGAACTGAACGGTTGGATGATGAAACCGGCCAACTTCAATCCTTCCAAGAAATATCCGGTAATCATGCACCAATATAGTGGTCCCGGCTCTCAGCAAGTACTCGACAAGTGGGGTATCGGAAGCTTCAGTGACGGGGGTATGTTCGAAGTTGTAATGTGCGATAAAGGCTATATCATGGTCTGCGTGGACGGACGTGGTACTGGAGGTAGAGGAGCAGCATTCGAAAAATGCACTTACCTTTCTATCGGCGTGAAAGAAGCTACCGACCAGGCTGAAGCAGCTAAATACCTCTCTACTCTGCCTTACGTAGATGGAAGCCGTATTGGTATCTGGGGCTGGAGCTATGGAGGATACAACACGTTGATGTCAATGAGCGAAGGTTCAGGCGCATTCAAGGCCGGAGTTGCCATTGCCGCTCCGACAGACTGGAGATTCTATGACTCAGTCTATACCGAACGCTTCATGCGCACACCGAAAGAAAACGGTGACGGTTACCAGGCTTCTTCTGCCATCAGCCTGGCATCCAAGCTGAAAGGAAAGCTGCTGCTCATTCATGGAAGTGCAGACGACAACGTACACTTGCAGAATTTCATGGAGTACAGTGAAGCACTGGTACAGGCAAACATCCAGTTTGATACACAGATTTACACCAACCGTAATCACAGTATCTTCGGAGGAAATACCCGCAACCACCTGATGAACAGAGTGGCTAATTTCTTCCTGCAGAACCTATAATATTTCATGTAGCAGATGACACCAGTCACAAGAAACTGGTGTCATCTGTTTTTCTTTGTTCTTTTATCTTACCACTATGACACACATCAGAAAGCCTGATTGGCTAAAAATCCAGATTGGCACCAATGCCCGATATACTGAAACCAAACGCATTGTAGATACTCATAAGCTTCATACCATCTGCAGCAGTGGACGCTGTCCCAACTTAGGTGAGTGCTGGGGAAAAGGCACCGCCACCTTCATGATTGGAGGAGCCATCTGTACCCGTTCCTGCAAGTTCTGCAATACACAAACCGGAAGACCTCTCCCATTGGATCCGGAAGAACCGCTCAGAGTGGCCCAGTCCATCCAACTCATGAAGCTTGACCACGCGGTCATCACCTCTGTCGACCGGGATGATTTAAAGGATTTAGGTGCCTCACACTGGGCTGCTACCCTGATGGCCATCCGAAAATTGTGTCCTGACACCACCATAGAGGCACTTATTCCCGATTTTCAAGGCCACAGCGAATTATTGCAACAGGTCATTGAAACACGTCCCGATATTCTTTCACACAACCTAGAAACCGTCCGCCGTCTCAGTCCACAGGTCAGAAGTGTAGCAGATTATGATACCAGCCTGAAAGTTATCCGTCAGATTGCAGAAAATGGACTAAAGGCCAAATCCGGTATCATGGTGGGGTTGGGAGAGACCATAGAAGAAGTAGAAGAAACGATGGACGACCTGCTACAGAACGGTTGCCAGATACTGACCATCGGACAATACCTGCAACCAACAGCCAAGCACTATCCGGTAGCAGAATACATCCATCCAGACCAGTTCAAGAAATTCAAAGAAATAGGTGAAGCCAAAGGATTTGAAATTGTAGAAAGCGGTCCGCTGGTCCGTTCTTCTTACCATGCTGAAAACATCTCCGCAGACAATGAACAATTTTCTTTTTTCCATTTGTTGCAATTTTATCAACAGATGCTTTTCAACGATGAATCTATTGCTCAAATACAAAGATAAAATTGTATCATTTGGATTGCTTCCTATCATTATCACACTGATAGGCATTCATCTGTTCCCAACGACCGCCATGTTGGGAACAGGACTTGCTATCAGCATTGCGGGACTGCTTTATGATGTGTTGCGCCTGAAAGGACTTAATTTCTTTCTTTTACAAGGAACTATTGGAATCGGTGTCTGCTTCCTTTTAAGACTATTCACCGGATATGATTACATCCCTAAGAACAGCCTGACTCCTTCATTGGAATTCATGCTATTAGTATGTGCCTTCATCCATGTGACGGCTCCGGAAATTTATCGGAATTTCTTGAAGAAGTTTCATCTTAATTTCACTTCTTCTTACCTACTGGAAGCAAAAATAATCGTGATTTTTTCCAGTATCCATTTGATTATTCTGTTTTTCCTGTACAACAAGCTAATTCCCTTTTCTCCTGAAAATAACTTTGGAATCATCTATTGATTCCTACACTTATTTACGTAATATGTCTGGTCATTAACATCGTAGGAATACAGATTGCTGCCACACAATCTCCTCAAGAGCAACATATCATACGGATTGTTCCTATCCTGCAACGGGAAAATATATCTTACCCCGCATGCTGAAAATACAACGATCTGGGATGCTCCTATCAAGACTTATTTGACGGACCGTTAAGAAAAA
>ENA-OQCS01001553-OQCS01001553.1-human-gut-metagenome-genome-assembly--contig:-NODE-1553-length-11513-cov-2.708414_pt1 | contig 11513 bp, 16 predicted proteins | sample MGYA00242757_ERZ504575 | MGnify/ENA primary metagenome ERZ504575 (study PRJEB26092, sample SAMD00036297) | human gut metagenome | host: Homo sapiens | study: EMG produced TPA metagenomics assembly of... | reverse complement strand
AAAATTGTTGGTGAAGTGTCTAATTTGTTAGAAGATTGTGTATATTATGAAACAATTAGTAAGCAGTGAATCCTTATGGTGATGGATTGGCTAGCCAGCATATTACATCCTTTTTTAAATCAAAATTTAGTGTATAATTGGGTTTAAATGTAAGCAGTCAAAAAATGGCTATTGATTGAAAGTTCTATCTTCGCTGCCAACCAAATTTTAAGAATTATGTATAGCAGTGAAGATCTTGAAAGTTTTTTACTTTCAATACCAGACCGAGGCCTTGCCTCATGGAGAACCCCTCCAATCATTTTGTGTTAGGAACAAAGTTCCTTATAACATCTTTCAGAAATGGTTCAAGGATACCCGGAAAAAAGTAGTTGAAGTCCAGATTGATGGTGCTCCTGAAATTGGTCATGAGGAAAAATCCAGGACTAGTGATCAGCCTCAATCGGTATCACAAAGCAGAAATGATCACCCAGTTTGTATTTGGGTTGCCATTCGTATTAGCAATGGCTTACATTTGTCCCGAAAGAATTTAAGCTACCAGGATTTGGTTCGTATGGTAGAGAATCTGGAGGGAGTATGTTGAGTGTTACCGGTCTCAATCATTTTTATTATGTCCGTGATTTTACCGATATGCGTTGTAAACACAGCCGTGTGTTGTCTGTCATTCGTGAACGGCTTCACAGGGAACCCAATGATGGAGACGTCTTTATAGTCATGTCGCGAAATCGCAGAATAGTCTGTATGTTTTCATTTGACAATCGTTCATATAGTCTGTTCGAAAAGAAGTTTGTAGCAGGCTATCAGTCATGAAAGTGGAGCGAAACGGGGCAGATACTGTTTATCGGATTGACTGGAAAGACGTGGTTTTGATTCTTGAGGATCTGTGGTTAAAATGTTAAAAATCAGATAATTAAATCAGTTGTACAGTTGTGGTTTTGCGATTATTTTACTACCTTTAATACTGTAAATCAAAGGTCTAAGTATGCTCGAACTGCAGGATATAATTACAACAAAACGAGAGTTGTTGAGTAGGGAAACCTGCTCACGCACCCCTATAAATTATAGTGCAGGTATGGCAGAGGATCAGAAAGAGCGGTACATACAATACCTTGCCGGGCAGAATCAGGACCTCAGGTTGACAGGTGATGCCATGAAGCTTGTTTTGGAAGATTTTATGGCTGAGATGAAGGAACTGAAGGATCAGGTGGCTTCCATGCAATCGAAACATGCTTACCTTGAGAATCAGTTATCGGAAGAGCATAAGCTTCGCAAATCGGCTGAACGTAAGATTAAGTCACTTCAAGACAAACTTGATTATGCCAATCAGGAACGTTTTGGTGATAGACGTCAAAGGATAAAGTCTAAAGCTAAAACGGTTGATTCAGACCGTAACAAGGAGAAGGATGATTATGATGGAACCGATGATACGCTTCGCACGGATTCGGTTGGTCATGTTCAATCCCCGGAGGTTAAAGAGCCTTCCGGGAAAGGCCGTGATTTGTCCAATCATCCTGACGGGTATAAAATGATGGGAGTAACCGGAGAAGCGATAGAGCATCCTTCTGACTTGACAAAGGTTCCCGGTCGCATCATTGAAAGAAGAATGGTACGGGTGTTCAGTTTCCGTACTTTCCTTACGGAAGAATGTTTTGAGACGGTTCATTATGCAGAGCCTGGTAAAAAGCCGAAGTGGGGCTATTTCCCTTCTGAAGGTCATCCGGAGGTAGTAACCAATTTTGAAGGCACTAGGGCCACTCCTGAATTTCTGCAGGCTATTGCCTACGAAGTTTATGTGAAGAATGTGACTTTTGGTCTTCTTCACCAATGGCTGACAGATATGGGGATGACCGTTTCTAAAAACACATTGCGCAACTGGCTTACGAAAGGCAAGAAATACCTGGATGAACTGGTCTGTGTATTGAAGTCCATAGCTTTGGAAAAGGACTCGATTGTGAACTGCGATGAGACCTGGTGTAAAGTGCGTAAATATGATCACTATAAGAAATGCTACATTTGGGTTCTGGTCAACAAGGCTCAGAAAACAGCCATTTTCTTCTATGAGAATGGCTCGCGTGGTCGTGAGGTACTTACAGACTTTTTGGGCGATGCAGAATTGAAGAGTATCATGTCCGACGGATACAATGCTTATGTATTTATCGGCAATGAGCTGAAATCAGCCCGGTTTAAAGATACTGTACACCAAGTTTGTATGTCTCATGCCAAAAACAAGTTTGTCAAGGCTTCCAATCAGAGTGGTGAACCGACATCCGAGCGCTTTTCCGAAATTTTAAAGGAGTTCTTTATGAGGGAGCGTAAATACGATGATGCCGGGATTCACTTCCAAAGAAAGGTTGCGGGAAAGGCAAAGCTTGGAAACGAAGGAACTCCTGATAGAGTTGCGCAGTTTGTTAGATAGTGAACAGTCAAAGGATTCAGAATCTAGAAGCCAGTATTATAGAGAAGCTCTCAATTATCTGAACCGGTTCTGGAAAGAGATATTTGCTTACTTGGATGATGGTGAATTACCTATAGACCACAATCTGGCAGAGCGAACTATTCGAAAGCTGACTACTCAACGTAATAATTCACTTCATTATGGTAGTGATGCCGGTGCTGAGATGGCTGCAACATATCATAGTGTGATTGTAACGGTAAAGCTTCATGGCAGTTCTATCTGAAACTTCATCGGAACTTTTTTTAAAAATATCTTTAACGGGTGCAGGGATTATGTTAACATGGTTCCTGACAAAATCACTTTGCTGCCAGCCAATGTTAAATTCAAGACAAATTAATTAACAAAACTCGGTTTAGGGCACTGAAAAGTGCCTTTCAAAGGGGGATGCCTTAAATTGAGTGTTTACGTTTAAAATGTCATCACGATAGTTGATAAATACTGTATAGATGTTTCTTTACTTCATTCCTCCTATATTGTTATATATAGGTCAGATCTCCTTCAAAAGATCCAATGCATATTATTGTTTTTGTGTTCTTTATATTGTGTTCTTCCTTTGCTTTGGTTATATGTGTGGATCTGATTGGCGGAATTATGAAATGTATTATGAAGGGATTGATTCCACTAATTTGATATTGTATTTATTAAGAATGGAGCCGGGCTATGTCCTGCTGATGTATTTATCCAAAATATTAGGTATTGGGTTTTGGGAATTTGCAATTTTTTTTAAATGTGTATTATGTATTGTTTCTATACATTTAATAAATAAATATGCAGGAGAGAAATTCCGTTATATCGGATTGATATTCTATTTTACGTGGTTTGCCTATTATCTTTATATAGATGCACCTTTTCGTAATAGTATTGCGGCAATGCTGTTTTTGTTGTCAATACCATTACTGGAAAAAAGAAAAACTTTCCTATATTTTTGTATGGCTGTATTGGCTTTTTCTATCCATACAACAGCAATATTCATGGTTCCTTTATATTGGATTTATACGTGGAATTTATCCATGAAAAAATGTATTTTCTTATATGTGCTAACTTCTGTTATATTTTTAGATCAAAATGTGATTTTATCATTGTTTCATCTTTATTTTCTTGGCATCCAATAATATATAGAAAACTGCTTAACTATTCAGGAACAACTAGTAATTTAGTTTCATTAGGTTATATATATCATATCTTTTTTTTGGTTTTATTTCTGTATTCTAAATCATATATTGAAACAAAAATATGGAATGGAAGACTTGTTTTTAATTTTGCGTTTATTAATTTTTTATTGTATCGGATAGGACTGACATTTTTGATGGGAAATAGATTTATGTTGTATATCTCAGTTTTTTATTGTGTCGGGTTATCGGTTTTTATTGTTTTTTTAAATAAGCGAAGTAAATTGATTTATACAACATGTGTAGTTTTATTTTCTATTTTTATTATAAGTAGATATCTATCTAGAGATTCTCGTTATGTTCCATATTCAAACTATTTATATTACTCTCTTTTTGTCGGTCATCCAAGTTATGAATATCGAGATCAATATAACGATTCACATAGTCCATACGAACCAATGAAATCATTTGAAGAAAATTATGGGAAATAAAATTTTTATTATTTGTAATTTTTATAGTATTCAAGTTTGGTCTGCTATAAAGTTGCATATTAATTACATATCTAAAGCTGGAGGTGTACCAGTGTTAATTATAAAAAAGGTAGTGCAAGCATTGATACTAATGAACTTAAAGGCTTTGAAATTTGGGAATATTCAAATTTATTCTCTCTTTTTATGCATATTTTAACAGCGAAAGATGTTAAGTACGTATGGTGCCCAGATTTTATAGTAGTTATAAAGATGTTTATTCCTTGTCTACTTTCTTGTAAGAAAATATATTTTTGGGTACAGGCATACTGCCAGAAGAAGATTATATGAAGTTTCATAAGAAATATCGGTTTTATATTTTTAATATATTGGAATATTTAGCATTATTGTTTTCTTCTAATTATATTTTAGTATCATATTCTATGCTAGATTTTTTACAGAAAAAAATATTGTCTAAAAAAAATAAATGAAAAAAGATCAATAATTGTTCCTTGTTTGTCTGAATTTTCACGAAACTTTAATGTAATAAAGAAGCCTAATTCATATGTGTATATCGGTGGATTGTCTGTTTGGCAGCAATTTGATAAAACTCTTTTAATTTTCAAGCAAATATTGAAATATGAAAAAAACTCAGTTTTACATGTTATAACTTTTGATATTGAAAAGGCCAATAGAAAGATTAATGATGTTTTTCTGATAGAGATAATATATCAGTGTATTCTATTTTGAATAGAGTTGAAATACCCAATATATTATCACAATTTGAATATGGTTTTATAATAAGAGAATGTAATCTTGTTAATTATGTTGCTTCTCCTATAAAATTTGCTGAATATTTGGCATGTGGTGTCAAGCCTATTACGACTAATGCAATGCCTCATTATGTTGAATTGATAAAGAAATTTAATTGTGGTGTTATTGTAGACTATGATAATTTGGAAAATATAGAAATCTCACATGACAATGATTCTTCCAATACGAAAAAAGCTTATGATGCCTATTTTGCATTAGATAGAATTATTGAATTATATCAAAAAATACTATGTTGATAGAAATCTATTTATTGATGCTAATTTGCTCATGAATGGAGTAAATACATCTGTGCTGTAAAAGGATGACAACTTGTTTTTGATTACTATACTTATATATTATATGAATATACTTATGATATCGAGGGGATATCCATCTAAATGGGATCACAATGGGGGAGCTTTGAAAAAGAGCAAGCGATTGCATTAAAAACTCTGGTAACAATGTTATTATTGCATATGTTGACAGAAGAGTCTTTTGTAAAAATAGAAAATGGGGAATATCAAAGATTGATGATAATGGGATTATTGTTTATAGTATCTATATATTTCCCCTTCCTCTGCAATATTTGTTTTTTGTTACATCATTTTTTACGAAAATATTTTTTCAGATATTGGTCGAACGTATTATTAAAGAGAATGATAAGATTGATTTAATATATTCTCATTATTTATATAATACTTATTTTGCTTCTTTTATTAAAATAAAGCACAAATTGCCACTTGTCTGTATAGAGCATTGGAGTGGGGTAAATAAAGATGTTCTGCCACAATATGTAAAGTTAATGGGAGCTAAACCTATAGTACGGCAGATGCTATAATCGCTGTCTGTGATTCTTTAAGAAAAAGAATAAGAGAGCATTTTAAATAAAGAAAGTTTTGTTGTTCACAATATGGTTAGTGATGATTTTTTTACTTGTCCTTTAATTGAGAAAAATGATTTCTTTCAATTTGTTTCTGTTGGTACATTAATTAAAGGAAAAGGGTATGATTTTTTGATAAATAGTTTTTCTCAAACTCAATTCCCTGAAAAAACATGGAAATTATTGATTGTTGGTGATGGGCCTGAAAGAGATAATCTTTATAAGCAAATTACACATTTAGGATTGGAAAATCATATTTTCTTATTAGGGAAAAAAAGTAAAAATGATATTGTTTCTATTTTGGCTAAAAGCATGCTTTTATTTTACCATCAAGGGGTGAAAATTTTTCTGTTGCAATAATTGAAGCTTTATCAATAGGAATCCCTGTTGTAGCAACAGACTGTGGTGGAACAAAAGAGTCTATAAATAATAGTAATGGAATATTAGTTCCTGTAGATGATACGAGCTCTATGTCGGAATCGCTGCTTTATATGTTCAATAATATTTTGAAATATAATGCTAGTGATATTCGTAAGAATAGTAAGGAGCGTTATTCTTCCTCAGTTATTGGAAATCAGTTATTAGCTATTTTTGACAATGTACTATATCGAAAAGATAATTGTGGATGTTAGTCTGAAATTATAATGTTAATATCGTTATTTTTTTATTTTATGGTAAGAGATATTGCAATATTTGGAGCAGGAGGATATGCCGTGAAATGGCTTCCTTGTTGAAACGCATAAATAAACAACAACAATGTTGGAATTTTATTGGTTTTTTTGATGATGATGTTGTTAATAAACCTATTGGATATAGAAATGAATATGGAGAGATATTAGGAAATTTAGAAATGCTAAATACTTATCCAAAACCTTTATCTGTTATTTTAGCTATTGGAAAGCCTAAGATCTTAAAAGCTGTTTATGAGGCTATTACTAATCCACTTATTGATTTTCCTAATATTGTAGCGCCAGAAGCACATATCTTGGATATAGATAATTTTTCAATGGGAAAGGGTAATATACTTGGTAGTTTTTCTTCTATGAGTTGTAATGTTCATATAGGAGATTTTAATATATTTAACAATAGAGTATCTCTTGGTCACGATGTTTTAGTTGGAAATTACAACTCTTTTATGACTGCCTCTCGAATTAGTGGTGGAACTAAGATTGGAACATTGAATTATTTCGGTGTATCTGCTGTCGTTCTTCCCAATATAAATATAGGTGCCGGTACTACTATTGGAGCAAACAGTGTGCTAATGAAGAATGCGAAAGATAATGCAGTATACATTGGAAATCCTGCTAAGAAATTTGATTTTGAGTGATAAACTAAAAAAAATAATTAGATTATGGAATTAAATGATTTTATTGAGAAATTTGCGGAACAGTTTGAAGAAACCGAAAAAACTGTATTTAATCCTCATACACGCTTTAAGGAATTAGACGAATGGACTTCTTTAACAGCATTATCAATTATTGCTATGATTGATGAAGAGTACAATATTTCATTGAAAAGTAATGATTTGGCTAAATCATCAACTATAGAGGAATTATTTGTAAAAATAGTAAATAATGCGAATCAGTAGTTGAACTCTGATTCTTGTTTAAAAAAATTAGATAAATGAATGCGATGGCAATTTTTCCCATCGTATGTACCAGAAGCCCAGATGTGGCTCTGACCTTCATCGCTCTTTGAATATTTGTTTTCTCATTCAGCCAGTTGAAAAACGATTCTATGGGCTGTCTGACCTTTGAAACAGCTGTAGAGAATAGGTCTCTCTTCCTGCTTTCTCTCTTTGAGTAATAATGGTTTCTTCTCCCTTTATTGCTTTACTGGTGTTAGCATAGTAACCTCTTGTTCCTGCTGCTTGTTTCCCCAGAAAGAGAAATCTGAGTATATCTTGTCCGCAAATATATCCCTGTGAATAAGATTATCGGCCACCTTTCTTTTAAGAACCGTCAAGTCATTTTCCTTTGCCGATGATAATATTATCATTTCAGGGAATGGTATGGTCCCTTTTCTACGTAAAGTTAAGGTATGAAGTTTGATGCCGTAATAATACATGTTCTTGGTTGAGCAATAACCTTTGGTTGTTATTTCAGTAGCCACTTTTCCGTTTTTTGTTCTTTCCTGCACAGGTAATAATGGGCATAGAGTCAATAAGTGATGTCGTAGAATCGCAATCGGCTGGTTTAAAGAATGTAATGAGATGCTTTACGAGTTCGTTAATCGCTCCACTCATCCGGTTCAACCGATAGTTGAATGTCTGATAAGAAGGAAGATTGGGAAACCAAGAAAGCAAATATTCTTTAGTGAATGTATGTATCTCTTTGATGTTGAAGCAGTGCTGATATGTTCCACAGAACAGATATACAGTAAACAGTTCCTCATCGGTGAAGACAGGATTTGCATTGTTACTGAATCTCTGGCAGTTGAACTTCAGTGAAAACTGGTAAACATCGCAGATATACATATATATTCTTATAAGTTTTAGCTCTTTCTCCTTGGGAATCATAATTAGAATAATGAGTGGTTTTATTCTTATAATATGCTGATTCCCAATGAGATTGAGAAATGGATAAACGAAATAATTATTTGAATAATAACATTTTAACAAACTGAATCAAGCAGTGATTTCAACTGCTGATTCGCATAAATAACTAATTGCTATATGACTGATAATTTGAAAAAATACAATGAGGTGTTTTGTAATATCTTTGAAGTCAGAGAAGATGATTTGGAAAATATGAAGCTGAAAGAATCAGCCAATTGGGATTCTGTTGGACACATCAATTTAATATCTTCTTTAGAAGAGACTTTTGATATAAATATGGAACCAGAAGATATGTTTGAAATAACTTCGTACAGTGATGGACTTCTAGTTTTGCACAATCAATATAATATAGAGTTTTAAACTTATGTTCGATTTTTCCTCATACTTTTCTAATACTGCATTTATTACTAGCAAAGGTGAATTGTATACGTATAAAAATGTGTCTATTCTGTCTGAAGAGTTAGGTAAATATATTCAACCGCATTCTCTTATTTTTATATTATGTAGTAATACAATTGGTTCAGTTCTCGGCTATCTCTCATCTTTTAAAGTTAATGCAGTTCCTCTTTTACTCAGTAAGGAGATAGATAAATCATTGTTAAGTGAGTTTATTCGTAAATATTCACCGACATATTTATGGTTGCCAGATGAAATGGCACATGAGTATTGTGATAAAGAATTTATATTCTCATCACATGGATATTCATTGATGAGATTTGGGAAAAAAGATGTTGATCTTCCTGATAATCTAGCTTTGTTATTAACAACCTCAGGTAGTACAGGCTCACCTAAATTGGTTCGCCTTTCCAAAGAGAATATTCTTGAAAATGCGAAATCAATTGCACAATACTTGGATATTGACCAAAACGAAAGAGCTATAACATCACTTCCAATGCATTATTCTTATGGACTTTCTGTTATTAATAGCCATTTAATATCTGGTGCTACAATTTTGTTAACTGAGGACTCTTATATACAACGTGATTTCTGGGTTTTTGCAAGAGAACAAAGAGTTACATCTTTTTCTGGTGTTCCATTTACTTATGAGATCTTAAAGAAAATGAAATTTTGGAATAGAAACCTACCTACTTTAAGAACTTGACGCAAGCGGGTGGAAAGCTCAGCAATGAACTGATAGAGTATTTCGCAAAGAATGCTAAGTTACGTGATGTTAATTTTTATGTAATGTATGGTCAGACTGAAGCTACTGCTAGAATGAGTTATTTGCCATGCCAATATACTATTGAAAAAATAGGTAGCATTGGGCAGGCAATACCTGGAGGCAAATTTGAGATTTGGACTGATATGGTAATTGTGGAAGAATCGAATATTATAGGTGAGCTTGTTTATAAAGGGAAAAATGTGTCTTTGGGTTATGCTGAATGCTTTAATGACCTTTTGCGTGGAGATGATAATAAAGGAACTCTTTACACTGGTGACTTAGTATATAAGGATAATGATGGATTTTATTATATTGCAGGACGTAAAAAGCGTTTTTTAAAATTATTTGGAAATAGAATAAGCTTGGATTATACAGAAGATTTATTGAAAAAGCAATTTAATATTGATGTTGCTTGTGTTGGTACTGATGATAAGATGATTATTTATACTACCGACTTAGAACAAAAAGATAATATAATAAATTTTCTTGTAGTCACACTAAAATTGAATAGAATTGTTTTTGAGACTCGATATCTCAAAACATTCCTCGTTCTGAAACAGGAAAAGTTTTATATGCAGAATTACCAATAAAATAATATGTATGGCTAACTTAAGTATAGGTGGTATAGAAATTGCTGGTATAGTAGCTTGTGTACCTCCTGATGTAGAAGAGAATATATCTCTGTCTTTCTTTGAAGATGGGGAGGCAGAAAAAGTGATTGCGTCTACTGGTATTGAAAGAAGACATATTGCTGATAAAAGTACTACTGCTGGAGATTTGTGTTTTAAAGCTGCTGAGAAATTGATTGCTGGATTAGAGTGGAATAAAGATGAAATTGATTGCTTGATTTTTGTAAGTCAAACTCCTGATTACATTCTGCCCCCTACTTCTTGTATTTTACAAGGACGTTTGGGACTGTCACAGACTTGTTATACTATTGATATTTCTTATGGTTGTCCTGGATGGGTTTATGGGTTAAGCGTAATTGCTTCTCTGATGTCTTCTGGCTGTATGAAAAAGGGATTGTTACTTGTTGGTGATACACCTTCAAAATTTAAATCAAGAAATGATAAAACAGCTTGGCCTTTATTTGGTGATGCAGGAACGGCAACAGCTATTGAATATAATTCTAGTGCTGATAATATGTTTTTTACTTTTTCAACCGATGGTAACTCTCATCAGGCTATAATAATAAAAGATGGTGGAGCAGGAATCCTGTTAATGAAGAGTCTTTAAAGGATGTTTACTATGGGAAAGGTGTGGTTAGAAGGCCATTAGATAGCGTAATGGATGGAATGGCTGTTTTTGCATTTGGATTAAAGCGAGCTCCTGAATCAGTTTTGAGATTATTGGAGTATAGTCAGGTTGAAAAAGATAATATAGATCTATTTATTTTTCACCAAGCTAATTTTTTTATGAATGAGAAAATACGTAAGAAGCTGAATATTCCTGTGGAGAAAGTACCATATTGCTTGCGAAATTTTGGAAATACGAGTTGTGCTACAATTCCTTTGACATTAGCTACTCAATGTTCAGATCTTTTGATTAAAAAGAAGAAGTGATTGCTACTGCATTTGGTGTTGGATTGTCTTGGGGGAGTGTTTTATTATCTATGGATAGACTGAAAACATTGGAATTTATACAATATTGAAATGTACAATCCATTTAATTTAATAAATAAAACGATTCTTGTAACAGGGGCGTCATCTGGAATAGGAAAAAGTATTGCGATTGAATGTTCAAGAATGGGTGCAAAACTTATTCTTATTGGCCGAAATGAGTGTCGCTTGAAGGATACTTTTTCCTTATTGGAAGGAAACGGGCATACTTATTATTGCTGTGATTTAATTAGTGAGGAGGAAACGTCACTTTTCTTGGAGACATGCCCGACAATCGATGGTCTAGTGCATTCAGCAGGTGTTGGACTAACTCTTCCTTTTAAGTTTACTACAGCTAGTAAGCTAAAAAGAATAATGGAAATAAACTTGAAGCACCAGTGTTGCTAACACAAAAGATATTGAAGAATAAGAAAATGCGACTAGGGGGTCTATTGTCTATTTATCCTCTATTGAT
>ENA-OQCS01001552-OQCS01001552.1-human-gut-metagenome-genome-assembly--contig:-NODE-1552-length-11514-cov-1.402389_pt1 | contig 11514 bp, 17 predicted proteins | sample MGYA00242757_ERZ504575 | MGnify/ENA primary metagenome ERZ504575 (study PRJEB26092, sample SAMD00036297) | human gut metagenome | host: Homo sapiens | study: EMG produced TPA metagenomics assembly of... | reverse complement strand
CTTGCCCACGTTAGGACGGCCAATCAGAGCAACCTTGATTTCGTCCTCCTCCTCCAGGTCGCCTGCCATCTTATCGGACGGGAACTTGGCAACAACGGCATCCAGCAAATCACCCAGGCCCAAATGGTTGGACGCGGAAACAGCAATCGGGTCACCGATACCCAGATTATAGAATTCAAAGGTATTCATCTCCTGCTTCGGAGAATCCGCCTTATTAACAGCCAGAACAATCGGCTTCTTGGACTGACGCAGCAGACGGGCAACATCAGCATCCTCAGTAGTAATGCCTGCACGCGCATCGCAGACGAACAGAATAACGTCCGCCTCCTTAATCGCAATCTGTGCCTGCTGACGGATAGAAACAGCAATAGCATCGGCATTCATGATTTCGATACCGCCGGTATCAACCATCATAAACTCGTGGTCCAGCCATTCGGCGGTAGCATACAGACGGTCGCGGGTAACGCCCGGTGTATCCTCAACAATGGAAATCCTGCTGTTGGCAAAAATATTAAAAAGAGTAGATTTGCCCACGTTAGGACGTCCAACTATAGCAACTATCGGTTTAGCCATAATCAAATCTCCTTCATCATAATAAATTTTTTTAATAAGTGTCTATCATAGAAATGTAAAATTTTTTGTATATTTATGGGGCATCCCCCTTCCGTCAGTTCGCTACGCTCACTGATACCTTCCCCAAGGGGCAGGCAAGAAGGATAGCTTTCAATTGGCCTTCATTAGTATGTTCTTGGTTCCCCCTTGGGGGACAAGGTGAATTGCCCGAAGGGCAAGAGAGGGCGCCCTGGGGCGACTGTCGCGTCAGCGACTAAAGGGGGTAACACAGATGGAGTGCTATAACGCACACCTCAATGGTCGATGCCGTTACGAGAGCTAATTCCCTTATGGAAGTAATGCTTAACCTCGCTCATATCCGTAACAAGATCAGCAATTTTAATAAGCTCTTCCGGTGCACCTCTACCAGTAGTAATAACCTCAACGTTATTTTTATGCTCACGCAGAAAATCAACAACCTCCTGCGTCGGCAGCATTTGGGTAGCAAGCACAATATTCAGCTCATCAAGAATAATAACGTCCGCAGCGTGCGAGCTGATAGCTTCCTTCGCCTCTTCCCAGCCGTCACGGCACATCTTCAAATCAACAGGATCGGATTATGGAAATTAACAAAGGCGTCGCGTCCCACCTGCCGCAGCGTAAACCAGCAGATTCTTTGCAGCCCGCGCCTCGCCGTACTCAGGATCATCCTTCAAAAATGAAGCATCAGAGTCTTCATACCATAACCGGAGGCACGCAGCGCTACGCCTAAAGCGGCAGTAGTCTTACCCTTGCCTGTACCTGTATAAACCTGCAGCATACGCCTCACCTATCTTTCCAATAATAAATGCAGTAGCTCTTTCGCACCCTTAGCAATTTCCACCTTACCGGGGTAACGCTCCTTGAACTGCGCCAGCGACATATCATCCAAAAACAGCTTATCGTTATTCAAAACCACATCCGGCAGAATAATCTTCTTCTCCTGAACGTTCGCCAAGATATCGCTGCCCGTCAAAAGACCGGTAACATTCACCTTGCCGCCGAAAAAGCTGTTAGGAACAGGCACAAAACGATGCTCCGAACCGAACTGGCTGTTCAGCTTCGCCATCAAAGGCTCCAGCACACGGTAAGCACCCTCACCCACGGGAATCACCGTAGGCTCTGCAGGATGAAAGCTTTGCATCTGCGCTAAGGCCTCGTCCCACTCCAGCATAAAGTTGGCAGTAAGGCCGATGCCGTTTTCCAGCTGCGGGAAGCCGTCATACCATTCGGTAGGAGGAAAGGCTTTTCCGCCAGCAGATAAAATTCATCACCCAAGTAGATAAACGTCTTGCCTGTTTCCTTACGGCAGCGCTCCTGCCATGCGGTCACCTGCTCCACAACCTCTGCGGCCTGCTTCTTCGTAAAGGTAGCAAGCTGCGTTAAGTGCTCGCGGTGCTTAGTAGTACCTACGGGAACAACTGCCATCGTCAGTACATTGGGATACTGCGCGTACAAATCGTGGAAGCTCTTGGCAAGAATCTCGCCATCGTTATAACCGGGACAGCACACAATCTGCGTATGCACCTGAATGCCCGCATCGAACAAAAGCTGCAAGCGCTCCATCAGCTGACCGGCGAAACGGTTGTGCATCATCTGGCAGCGCACCTGCGGGTCGTAGCGTGTACCGAAACATACAGCGGTGTCAGATGCGTGCGGATAATACGTTCAAAATCTTCATCCTTCATATTGGTGAGTGTAATGAAGTTACCATATAAGAAGGACAGACGGTAATCGTCATCACGCACATACAGACCCGGACGCATACCGGGAATCATCTGGTCGACAAAGCAGAAAACACAGTTATTGTAGCAGGTAGCAACTCTGTCAAAAACTGCGGAATCAAACTCCAAGCCAAGATCCTCATCCGGATATTTTTCTATATGTACCTGACGGCGTGTGCCATCGGTGGCCTCTATCTCCAAGTCAACCTCGTAATCGGAGGTATAGAAGCTCAATTCAATTATATCCTTAACCTGTACGCCGTCCACGCTGCACAGCTTTTCGCCGGCCTTGATGCCTGCGTCCGCTGCCAAACTGTTCTTGCGTACACCACTAATAAGTCCTACCATTACAACTCCTTAAAAAAATGCAGATAATAAACCGTGAAAAGATTAGTCGTCAAATTATTATATCATATTAGCTTGAAGAATGCAAAAAGGGGACGCACTGACGTGGCCCCCAAAATACACAAATTTACTTTTTTACCCTCTGCGCCATCTGCACAGATTCGCCAGCTCGTACCCGCGGCTGGCAATAAAGTCACGCGTTTCTCCCGTCACAATCAGCGGAACGTCACGTAGCTCCTTCGGCGTCAGGCAGCCCAAAAGCAGCATATACTTCTGCAGTCCTTCCGCCAGTGCTTCCACATAGTCAGCGGCAGCGTCAATCCCCTGCTCCATGACCAGACACAAAAGCGGAGCGGTAATCCCCACAGCGTCCGCACCCAGAGCAAAGGCACGCGCTGCGTCACCTGCACTGCGGATGCCGCCGCTCGCCAAAAGCAGAGCATTCTGCGGCAGTGTCTGCTGCGCGTCAAGCAAGCTCCAGCACGTAGGCACGCCCCAGGCAGCAAACTCCTCCGTCAGCTCCACGCCCTGACGCTTCGCCTCAATCGCCGGGAAGTTCGTCCCCCCTGCACCGGCACAGTCAAAGGCTGTAAAGCCCTGCTCCAGCAAAAGCTCGTACTGCTCTGCCGCAATACCACAGCCTGTTTCCTTAACGATAACAGCACGCTCACAGCATCACGGATCTGCACCAGGTTTGCCAAAGTCCGCAGGTATCCTTGTCGCCCTCGGCCATCCACAGCTCCTGCGCAGCATTCAGGTGAACCTCCAACGCGTCAGCCTGCAGCATGTCAACGGCAGCCTGCGCCTGCGCGGGCGTAGCCAATGCGCTGATGTTGCCGATAACAAGACCTTCAGCAAGCTCCTCGCGCACCACAGTATAGCTCGCGATACCGCTGCCGTCACGCACAGCGCCGAACTGCGAGCCGACAGCCATACCGATACCAGTTTTTGCCGCCACCTGCGCCAGCTTTCTGTTAATCTCCGTCACCGCATCTGTACTGCCGGTAATAGCATCAATGAAAAAAGGCAAACGCAGACGTTGCCTAAAATTCTACAGATAAACAAAGTCTGCCGGATTAATCTCCGGCAGACAGTTGTGTAAGAAGCGGAGATCAGCAAGGTGCGTTGCCGCCGGGCCGTCGCCCAGCTCCAGTGCATATTGAATATGTTCTAGCTTACGCTTTGCACGTTGCATATCCTTCTCCAATTATTTTTCGAGGCTTTCCAGCTGCTCGGACAGGTTTTGGCTCAGGTGAGATTTTTTGCTGCCCATGTAGGAACGGAATTCGTTCTTTTCAGCGTCGCGTTTAACTTTGGAAATGCTCAGGCCGATTTTTTGCTGTCCAGATCCATTTTAATGATTTCAGCTTTAACAACTTGGCCAACTTCCAGAACGTCGCTCGGAGCTTCGATGCGCTCAGGAGCGATTTCGGAAATGTGAACCAGACCTTCAACTTTGTCGCTCAGTTTAACGATAGCGCCGAAAGCCAGCAGACGAACAACTTCTACATCCAGAATGTCGCCGATGTGGAATTGAGAAGCTTCAACCTTCCAGGGATCTTCCAGAGTAGCTTGATGCTCAAAGCAACACGTTTGTTTTCGCGGTCGATGCTCTTAACCAGAACGGTTACTTCGTCGCCTTCTTTAGCAACGTCAGCAGCTTTTACGCTACGGTCCCAAGACAGTTCGGTGTTGTGAACCAGACCAACCAGACCTTCACCGATTTCAACGAACAGACCGAATTCAGCAACTTTTACAACCTTACCGGTGTAACTTCGCCTTCAGCAACAGAGTTGTAAGCAGCTTCTTCAGCAGCAGCGCGTGCTTCTTTAGCAGCAGCAATGCGAGCTTCTTTAGCTTCCTTGTAAGCTTTGCGTTTAGCGTCAGCTTCAGCTCTCAGCAGGTCGCGGCGGGAAACAACAATGCGTTTTTTCTCCAGGTCAACTTCGATGATTTCAGCTTCCAGCTCTTTGCCGACATAACCGGTGAAGTCTTCTACGCGGCGCAGTTCAACATGAGATGCGGGCATGAAGCCTTCAACACCTTCAACTGCAACACCCAGACCAACGATGTTTTTAGCTTTGTTTTGATGATGCGCAGAACTTTAACGGTTGCCGGGCGTTTTTCGCCTTCGGGCAGCTCAGCAACATTTTTCCATGCTGCGTCGCGCTCTGCTTTGATTTTGGACAGACGAACGAAATCGCTCTTGGTGCTTCCAGGAACAACCTTAGCTTCTACTTCGTCGCCAACTTTGATGGAGTTTTGCAGTTCTTCAGCAGATTCGGTCTGGGACCATTCGGAATAAGGAATCAGACCATCATGTCTATATCCAAAAGATACATAAACGCCGTCTTTATCCAATTGAATAACGGTACCGTTGACAACTTTGCCAGGATATACCTCTACCTCCATACTTTCGTTGAGCATGCTTTCAAAATCCATGTTTTCCATTACTAAAATAGCCTCCTTAATTAAACGGTCCGGAGTCGATGCTCCTGCCGTGATTCCTATTTTATTGCAACCCCTTAGCATATCGCTGCTCAGTTCGCTGGCAGTCTCTATATGATATGCTTGCCTGCAATGCTTTTGCACCAGCTCGAAAAGATGCCTTGTGTTGGCGCTGTTGCGTCCGCCGATGACGATAACGGCATCCGACTCTGCAGCCAGCTTTACAGCCGCCTGCTGTCTTTGCGCTGTCGCCAGACAGATGGTGCGCCTCCACACGGTATTCTCCCGGGCGCTGCTCCTGCAGTGCCTGCAATATATCATTAAATTTCTGCAGCTCAAAAGTCGTCTGGATGATTACTCCATAACGCTCCTGGCGCGGTACATAAGAGATATCTTTTATACATTCTACACAGATAGCGTTTTTCCTGCCCATTTTAAAATACTTTTTACTTCCGGATGATTTTTTTCTCCGACTATTACAGGAAAATAGCCATCAGCTGCTGCCTGAGCAGCCTTTTGCTGTGCCAGGCGCACATTCGGACAGGTTGCGTCCAAAATTGTCAGCCCTTGTTTTTCTGCCTGCGCGTAGGTTTCAGGCCCCTCGCCGTGTGAACGGAAGATAACCGTTTCACCGGGAGCAAACTGCTCCAGGCTGTCCTTACAGGCAATGCCCTCAGATGCAAGCTCGGCAATCAGCTGAGGATTGTGTATCAATGGTCCCAGCGTTGCACCCTGCACACGGTCGGTCGCAGCCTTTTGGGCCAACGCCACCGCGCGCTTCACACCATAGCAAAAACCACAGTGCTCTGCTACCTTAATTTCCATTATACATCTTCACCTGCCTGCAGCTTTGCAATGTGCTGCATCAGCTCTTCAGTCATTGCATGCAAAAATTCTTTGTTGACTACAGCGTCCTCAGGAAAAGGCATCGGTTTGCCAAAGCGCACCGTAACCTTTGGCCAGATACGGCCATGACGCTTGTAATCGGTACCGATGATGCAGGCCGGCACGATAGTTGCCTTCGCTTTGCTCGCCATCATCAGCGCTCCGGGCTGAGCCTTACCAAGCTCGCCGGTCTTGCTGCGCGTTCCCTCAGGGAAATCGCCAGCACCTGACCGCTTTCCAGAATATCAATACCATGCTTGATTGCAGCACGGTCCGCGCCGCCACGGCGCACCCGGGAAAGCACCCAGAATTTTATAGATAGTGCCCAGAACCGGCACAAACAGCTCTTCCTTGGCCATAAAGTGGACCTTACGGGTTGCTGCCGTACCAAGTACAGGCGGATCAAGCAGACTCAGATGGTTGCTCGCTATAACCAGCGGACCATCCTTGGGAATATTTTCTGTTCCTTCTACCTTCAATCGCAAAAAGATGGTAAAAAGAATTTTAAAGAGATTCTTCACTAAGGTATAAATCATTGTGCGCGCTCCTGCACCAGCTGTAAAATTCTCTCGGTAACCTCGCTGATGCCCATATCGGATGTATCCAGAAGCAGTGCATCCTCTGCCTGACGCAGCGGACTGATAGCACGCTCGCTGTCCTGCTTGTCGCGCTCGGCAATATCCGCCTGCAGCTGCTGCAGATCAACCTGCTGACCTTTGGCCACCATTTCCGCATAGCGGCGGCGCGCTCTTTCCTCAACCGAAGCAGTAAGAAAAATTTTCAGCTGTGCGTTCGGGAATACCACCGTACCGATATCACGGCCGTCCATCAGGACACCGCCTGCCTCGCCCATACGGCGCTGCTGGTCCACCATTGCCTCACGCACTGCTCCGATAGCAGCAACACGCGACACAATCGCCGTCACCTCGGGAGTACGGATAGCATCGGTAACCTCGGTACCGTCCACAAAAACACGGTTGATTTTTGCCTCCGGCTTGAAGTCAATCAGCATAGTCTTAGATAAGCCGCTGATAAAGTCCTCGTCAAAAGGTTTGCCTGTCTGCAAAAACTTCCAGGCTACGCTTCTGTACATGGCACCGGTATCAATATAGCATAGCCTAATTTTTCGGCAGCCAGCTTCGCAATAGTGCTTTGCCTGCACCTGCGGGACCATCAATTGCCACAACAATTTTCTTCATTCTACATAACCACACTTTATAATGTATTAGCTATCTATATAATACCATGTTTACATGTATATGGATAGCCTAATTTAAGTCAAATTTATGAATTATTCTTCGGCAGCCGCCGCTTCGCCCGCAGCATGACCGCTGCTGAACGCTGCCTGCAGATTATAGCCGCCGGTATAACCGTCGATATCCATAACCTCGCCTGCAAAGTACAGGCCCTTGATGCGCTTGGATTCCATGGTCTTGGGTCAATCTCCTTCACGCTCACGCCGCCTGCGGTAACGATAGCCTCTGCAATCGGACGTGTTGCGGAATGGTGATGACAAAATGCTTCAGCGTCTGCAGCAGTCTGTGACGCTCCTCGCGCGAAACCTGGTTGATGAATTTGTTTTCATCAACGTAGGACATATCCAGCACAACGGGAATCAGTCGCTGCGGCAGCAAATCCTTCATGCCGTTGAGCACCTGCTTACGGCTGTACTGCACAAATCGCGCTGAATGCGCGCATCTAGCTTTTCCTCGCTCAGCGCAGGCTTCAGGTCAACCGCCAGCTCTACATCCTTGCCCGCAGCCAAAGCGTCCGCGGCAAGATTGCTCAGCGAAAGCACAATGGACCGGAAACGCCGAAATGCGTAAACAGCATCTCGCCGAATTCACTGCCCAGCTCTACGCCGTCGGCCAAAAGCGTTGCCTGTACGTTGCGCAAAGACAAGCCCTGCAGGTCATCAACATAAGGATAATCGCTTTCCAGCGGAATCAGAGAAGGCTTCAGCGCACAATCGTGTGACCCAGCTTTTTCGCCAGCTTGGCACCGCCGCCATCGCTGCCTGTGCCGGATAGGAGGCGCCGCCCGCAGCCAGAATAACTCTGTCTGCCTCGTACACGCCGTTGACCGTACGCACGCCGTACACATGGCCTTCCTTGACCATGATATCAATAACCTTGGTGTCGGTCTGCAGCTTGCCGCCGGCCTCGGTATAAATCCTCACCAGCGTATCAACTACATCCTTCGCCTTGTCACTTACCGGAAAAATACGGCCGCCGCGTTCAACCTTCGTCGCAGTCCGTTACTCTCCAACAGCAATACTATATCATCATTTGAGAACCTATGTAAAGCACTATTTAAAAATCTTCCGTTTCCGGGCAGATTTTTATGAAATCGGGTATTTCACAAGCGTTGGTAATGTTGCAGCGTCCCTTGCCGGTGATGAGCATTTTCTTGCCCGGCACACGCATTTTTTCATAAATCGTTACCTGCGCTCCGCTCCAGGCTGCAGCAATACCTGCCAAGAGACCTGCCGCGCCGCCGCCTACAATCGCAACTCGCGTCATAGCTTAGCCGCCTTTCTGAGCTGAGATAATTCCTGCTCACTCAGACTGCGGAACTTGCCGCGTCCCAGATTCTGCAGCTGCAGCGGTCCCAGCTTGATGCGCTTCAAATCACGCACCGGGAAGCCGATAGCGTCGCACATGCGGCGAATCTGGCGGTTACGTCCTCATGGATGGTGATATCAAAAAGCGTAATCCACGCTCATGGTCATAATCACGCAGGTTGACAATCGCCGGAGCGGTCGGGCCGTCCTCCAGCTTTACGCCCAAGCGCAGCTGGTCCAGCTTTTCCTGCGGCACAATGCCCGGAACCTTAACAAAGTAGGTTTTGTTGACTTCATGGCTCGGGTGCATCAGCGCCTGTGCCAGCGCACCGTCATTCGTCAGCAGCAACAGTCCTTCGGTATTGAAGTCCAGGCGTCCTACCGGGAAAACTCTCTCCGGCAGGTTCTGCACGAAATCGGCAATGCTGCGGCGGTTTTGCGGGTCGGACATAGTGGTGACTACTCCCCTCGGCTTATAGAACATGTAATAAGCCTTGGCTTCCTGCGCAATAGGCTTGCCGTCAACGCTGATGCGTACCTTGTCGGCATCAAACTTGCAGCCCAGCTCGGTAACAACCTTGCCGTTCACGCGGACGCGACCTGCCGTAATAATTTTTTCTGCTTCGCGGCGGGAGGCAACGCCTGCTGCCGCCAGGATTTTTTGTAAACGTTCTTCCATCTATCTCAGTTTTCCTTTGCTTCTAATGTATTATCAAGCTGCAGCACCTGCTGCGCAGCCTCTGCCTCATCCTCAGGCTTCGTTTCCAGCGGCGGCAGCTCCTCCAATGAGTTCAGTCCGAACACCATCAGAAATTTTTCTGTCGTAGCATATAAAATGGGGTTGCCCAAAGCCTTTTTGCGTCCTGCCTCTGCCACCAGACCTAAGTCCAGCAGTGTATTGAGTACGCCGTCAACCTTCACGCCGCGGATGGCTTCCATCTCTGCGCGCGTCACCGGCTGCTTAAAAGCGACAATCGCCAGGGTTTCCAAGGAAGCATTCGTCAGCTTTACTTCCTTTTGCGTCCTAAGCCCAGCAGTACATTATAGTAAACAGGCTTGGTCACCAGCTGAAAGCAGCCTGCTGTTTCACGCAGCATCAATCCCCTGCTTTCCGCCTCGTAGGACTGCTTCAGCTCCGAAACAAGCTCCCACACCTGCGGCTTATCAAGCTGCAGAAGGTCCGCAGCTCCGCTACAGAAACAGGCTCACCTGCAGCAAACAGCACCGCTTCCAGTGCTCCTGTCATTTTGTCAAGATACATCGTTTGCTTCCTCCTGTCCCTGCTTGCCGAAGATATAAATCGGTGCAAAGCGCTGTGCTTGGCTGATAGTAATCAACCCTAGCTTCAGCAGCTCCAGTACACCCAAAAAGCAGGCTACCTTCTCGGCAGGGCTGCCTGCGGTAAAAATTTCATTCAGCATAAAGCCTGTGGCCTGCGCTGCAGTCTTTGCAGAATATCTGCCATTTTATCCTGCACGCTGTAGCCTGCGGCTCAATAAAGGCTGCCGGCTTGCCGTCGGGCGAGTCGTCATGCCTGCCAAAGCCTTCAATAACTGCTGCACCGTGCAGGGAGCAACAGTACGCTCCACCAGATTGCCGAACATCGGCTCACGCTGCCAGTACAGGTCAGCGCTCTGCTTCATATCCGCCAAAGCAGCAGCGGCACGCTTAATGCGGCGGTATTCCACCAGCATTTCCACCAGCTGCTGGCGCGGGTCTGCTTCCTCCTCCTCGCCCTCAGCGGATTGCTTGGGCAGCAGCATGCGCGATTTAATCTGCAGCAGCGTTGCGGCCATCACCAGAAAATCACTGGCAACCTCCATATCAAATTCGCTCATGCTGCGCAGATAGCTTATATACTGCTCCGTAACCGCAGCGATGGGAATGTCATAAATATCTACTTTATCACGCTCGATAAGGTGCAGGAGCAAATCCAGCGGACCTTCGAACGCAGTCAGCTTCAACGATAAATCAGCCATGGCCTAGAACACTAAACCCAAGATACCGTTTACCAGCAGCATGTAGCCAGCGGCAAGCGGTCTGATAATCGCACCTGTAATACCGGTGAACACCAACGCAATCAGAATATAAAAGCCGTAGCGTCCAACCAGATTGTCAAATTTCCAGGCCATAGACGGCGGCAGAAGCTCCGAAAGAATCTTGGAGCCGTCCAACGGCGGAACCGGAATCAGGTTGAAGAAAGCAAACCATACATTATATAACTGCATCCACAGCAAAAAGCGGTAAACGCCATCACTCAAAAGACCGAAGCGATTTAAAAACGTCATGAAGAATGCTGCGAGAAAGCACAAAAACAGATTGGCTGCGGGACCGGCAAAGGAAACCTTCAGAATACCCTCGCGGCGGTTGCGGAAATTGCTGGGGTTAATTTCTACGGGCTTAGCCCAACCGAAGCCGGCTACCACCAGCAGAATCGCACCCAACGGTCCAAATGTGCCATCGGGTTGAAGGTCATGCGTCCCATGTAACGTGCAGTCGGGTCACCCATGCTGTCCGCACATTGCGCATGGGCATATTCGTGTATCGTAATCGCAAACAACAGCGCAGGAATGCGATAAATCATTGTACTGAAATCGAGCATACTTCCTCCGAGAAAAATTTATCAATAGATTTATTATACAACATCTTGTATTCCTACGTCAAAAAGAAAACGGAACCATCAGTATAAATTATGTGACAGTTCCGTAAACATTTACTTTTTTCTGCTGATTAGTTTCTTATTTGCCTGTGAATTGCGGTGCACGCTTCTCATAGAAAGCAGCAATGCCTTCCTTGCAGTCATCGGTACCCATCAGCAGCGCCTGGGTAGTTTCTTCGATTGCCAGCACCTCGTCCAAGGTCAGGTCGTGGTCATTGAGATATTTCTTCGTCAGGCTGATAGACAGCGGAGCACTAGCTGCCAAGCGTGCAGCCATAGCGTAAACCTTATCATTCAGC
>ENA-OQCS01001550-OQCS01001550.1-human-gut-metagenome-genome-assembly--contig:-NODE-1550-length-11536-cov-2.718293_pt1 | contig 11536 bp, 12 predicted proteins | sample MGYA00242757_ERZ504575 | MGnify/ENA primary metagenome ERZ504575 (study PRJEB26092, sample SAMD00036297) | human gut metagenome | host: Homo sapiens | study: EMG produced TPA metagenomics assembly of... | reverse complement strand
GATGCAAACGGAAATATTTCGGTGGCAATATCTGGTACAAATGATCCAGATGGGAAATAGCGAAAGAGAATGCTGAACGAAAAGCAAAAGAGAACAGAGAAAAAGAGGAAAAAGTAAAGAGAAAAGAGCTGCTAAAAAGCAGAGGAAGAAAAAGCTGCAAAGAAACGTGCAGAAAAATCGGCAGAAAGAAAGGAAACGGGTGATTATACCTTATCCGTAACTGGTACTGATGTAAAAAGTATGACACAAAGCCTTGTAGCAGGATCTGTGAGTATTTCTGTACCTGATAGATCGAGTTTTGATATTAAGGCATAAGAGGGTTCGGTAAAAGGAAAATATCAAATCAATGCATTAGTTGGAAGTGCTTGTTTCCTATTATGGCATATCCAAGCTAACGATAGCAAAAATGGCTGGTGTTGAGGAAAAAGATATTGACAGGCTTTTAGCCAATCCACCAGAAAAGATTGAAATCGAAGTAAAGTATAAAATTGCTGTGACGGTTATGGAACTGCGATTTTGGCTAAAAGATTGTGAATCACCGATATAATCGGGATTTGTGAGTAGAGGGCACTTATGAAAAATAAAAGTATCAATCAAGTTTCCATAATAAATGGTGAAGATGGTCCCACAAGTGTTTTTATATTTGGAGAAGCTCAAAAGCAATCTCTAAAGATTAGAATCCGAAATGCTATCTATCAATCCAGACGAAAAAGGATAGAAAAGAGAATAGCGGCCAACCCGCATACCCTTGCGGAAGTGGTGCAATACGCAAAGGATCATTATGATTTAGTGGAAATCAATCCTGCCGCAACAAATTGGATAGAACGACAGAAAAATCTAAAAGCTAGTTTGATTATGCAGCATAAACCAGAACTTTTGGGCCAAAGGAAGGATATTCCAAAACCAGATTTTCATAATGAAGAATCTGTTAAAAATTTTTTGAATGAAATGGAAATTAGAAATAAATTGATTGACCAAATGCCTGATAATGTAATTCCCATGGATTTTCATTTATATGAAATAAAAATTGGTGAGGATTTAATGGAAATAGAGGTAGATTATACCTGGAATATATTTGGAATATCTTACTCTGGAAATAAGTCGGTCATAAAAAGGTTTAAGAAAATAGCCAGAGATTTATATTGTTATTATGGTGTCAGTGAGGAGGATATAAAGAACCGGACAAAAAGATATTCTTCACTGGTAACGGAATTGAGTTCATAAATAAGCAGTTAATTTAGCAACAACTTGTTGCAGATTCTAAAGTTATCTTGCATAATTAAAATATAAAAGATGTATATAAGGTCGGAACAGAGACCTTAAACCTGTTCCAGTGGTCGGGATGGAGACCGAAAACCCATTCCCATTGCGGAATAAACTGCAAATACAGTGATCGCGTTGCAGAAACCTGTGAGGCCTGCGACCGGGGGAGAACCTGCGGGGACTCCTCTTTTTTATATTATGGAGATGGTGTATATGCAGAAGATGCTTGATTTTATAACATAGAAGAGAGTACGTGTAATGCGGAGTAAATAATGGTCAAAAAACAATCGACATCCGACCTCACACACGTTATAATATAGATAATCTAATAAGAAAACAGTGTTATCATTACCGCATATTCAGTGAGAATGGTAGCCATAAATATGAATTCGCAGGAACGGAATGGTTGAACCCTCAGGGTGACAGTGTCACTCATTTGTCAGCGAGAGGTGCTTAACTTGGATGATTTTCAGTTTTCTTATTTTGACATGGATTTACAGGAAAGTCAGTAAAATCAAGTTGTTGCTTGACTTATGTTGACCAAGAAAAACATAGATTTTCTGTAGTGACTTGAACTCCTAAGACTCTATTGTAGGTTCGATTCCTATAGGAGACGCTCATTTTTAGCGGTAATGAAGATAGTTTCATTGCCGCTTTTTTCATGCAGAATTGTAATTTCAGTGACAAATTTGTCAGTGAAACAAGGCTGAAAATACTGATTTTGTCAGAGGGGATGGATGCTTGTCACCAATTCACAATTTCCGGATATTTCGATTAATCTTCTCAAACTCCCCTCCTTCCAGGGTATTGTGGGTGAGAAGTCTTTTGTTGCTTCCCGCTGATGCATTTTTCCGGTATTGTCCAGGAGTACAGCCGTTATGCTGACGGAACTGTCTGCAGAAATGCTCTACATTATTATAACCACATTGCTCGGAAATGTCGCGGATGGAGTATTCGCTGTACTCTAATAAATCCTGTGCACGGCGCAGACGTCCTTCGATGACATTGTCCATGCAGGAGGAGCCAAATTGGCGGTGATAGAGAGTCTGAAGATGACTGGGACTTAAGTGAAGCTTCGCAGCCATCATGTTTATATTCCATGGAAGCTGAGGATTATTGTAGATCATCTTATGCAATGCAGCCAGCTCATGATCGTGAATACCCGGGGACTCATTCTGGTTCCTTCTCTTAATTTGGAGAACAGAACCCGCAGCAGATGAGTAATGTTTGCTTCGCTTTCAGAGGAGAAAAAGGCGGACTCCCAGGTTAGTAATTTAAAAAGCTGATGACAGTATTCCGGATCTGTTACGGGAAATGGGGTGTTTGTTAACGGAAACAGCTTCACGAAGGAGTGATCGGAACGAAAACGAATCCAGTCATTCCGGTATTCTTCACCGGCAGCACGGTAATAAATCCTGCTTCCTGGTGTATACAGAATAGCAGAATTGGCGGCTGTCCGCATTAGTCTTCCGTCTATGAGCAGCTCCGAGGGAGAGTCGAAAAGAAGCAGAAGATAGCCTGTAAAGCCATTCGGAACATCATATATAAAATCTGAGGGGTGAACGGCACTGTAGCCGACAAATTCAATTTCAGTCATCTGGAATCTCCGCTCTGATACATCAGAGGATATATCAATTTTCTTATAGTATAAATCATTGGAAACTTTAAATCAATGCGATAGTATCAGATTAATATGTCAATCGTCATCAGAGAGCTGCGGATCGTGCAGCGGGCAGACATCTGATGCGTGACTGCATAGGAACATGATTTAGAAGAAGGAGATACATGCATGGTAAATTTGGGTGGAGCAACAGAGAATGACAGAAAAAAGATCGTGATTACAAAGGATTCAAAGGCCTTTTTTCACAATAATGTAGATTATTGTGTGGGAACCGGAAGAATGGGGCTTGCATTGACAGAAGAATATCAGGAGGAGCTGCGCTTGGTTCAAAAGGAAATCGGATTTAAGCATATCCGGGGACATGGATTATTCTGTGATGATATGGCGATCTTTCAGACCTATGAGGAGGATGGTAAGGTAAGGTCGAGTACAACTATACTTATCTGGATAGAGTAATGGATGCCTATAAGAAGGTGGGGCTGAGACCTTTTCTTGAACTGGGTTTTATGCCTAAAAAGTTGGCAAGTGGAAGCCAGACTATCTTTTACTGGCAGGGAAATACCACTCCTCCAAAAGATTATGATATGTGGTGTAATATGGTGCATTCATTGCTACGGCATCTGATGGGACGCTATGGAGAAGAGGAAGTTATTCAATGGCCCATTGAAGTATGGAACGAGCCCAATCTTTGCGGCTTCTGGGAAAATGCGGATATGCAGGAATATTTTAAGCTGTTCCATAGAACCTTTGATGCCATAAAGGAAGTGAATCCGGGATTCCGTGTAGGAGGCCCTGCTGTTTGTGGAGGAACGGATGAGAAATGGATTCAGGCATTTATGGAATATTGCCATGAGAATCACATACCTGTGGATTTCGTAACCAGACATCATTACACCATTGATCCGCCGGAATGTATTGGACATTTATGCATATTCTGAACTGATGAAGCAGAGGACGCTTTGCCAATTTAAAAACAACCAGAGATATTATTGACAGTTTCCCGGAATATAAGGGTCTGCAGATTCATATCACGGAGTTCAACAGCTCCTATACTCCTCAGGCGTCATTCATGATACAAACCTGAATGCGGCCTTTATAGCACAGCAGCTTTCCAGATTGGGAGATGTGAATGAATCCTATTCCTACTGGACATTTGGTGATGTGTTTGAAGAGCTGGGAGTTCCTTTTACACCATTCCACGGCGCTTTGGACTGGTTGCCAATGGCTGTATTACCAAGCCGACCTTCTGGACATTTGCTTTTTACAAAAAGCTTGAGGAAAGTGAAGCCAATTGTGTATATAAGGATGACAATATTGTCGTTTTGAAACGTGCAAACGGTGATTATCTAGGTGTAGCCTGGAATATTGCCCGTAAAAGTACAGAACAGGGTAAAGAAAAAATGCTGTTGGAGTTTACATTTCCGGCTGAACAGGAGGAGTACTGCTTCCTGACTAAGACGGTAGATGAGGAAACATGTAATCCCTTGAAGGTATGGCATGATATGGGAGAACCTGCCAATCTGAGTGAGGAACAGACGAAGCTGATTCGGGAATCATCCAGACCTTTTGTAAAAACAGAGCGTAAAAAGCAGGAGGACGGAAATATCTGCGTAGAGCTCCTGTAAACGAAAACGGTGTGGTTTATTTCGAACTGAATGCCGGAAAGGTGAATCCGGATCGAGGATATGACTATGATCGTGTGGTCAGCTCCGGTCGATGACCTGGGCAACTGGAGATACAGGCAGTTCAAAAAGAAATCGGAAAGAGAAAACGATACATTGATATAACCGGAAACTGGTTAAATCACCCCAATGATTATCTTGCCAGAATTCTGGCACAGGTAGTGATCAAAACTCTTGGAATGTAAAAAAGGAGCCTACAATGAGCAAGTTAAAGATTAAAACAAAGGAAAGACGATTTGAGACAGCCAGGGATTTATACGGAATCTTTTTTTGAAGACATTAACCGTGCCGGAGACGGAGGACTTTATCCGGAAATGCTTCGAAACAGAAGCTTCGAAGATTCCGTTTTACCGGAGGGTTATATACAGCAGGAGGATGGCATCCATGTAAAAACTGTATCCGGATGGCTGGATGAGTTTTGCAACGGAGAAGGCTTATGCCGCTGGGTAAAGGGCAACAATATTTCGAAGACAGAAATACCGGCATGGTATACACACAATGCAAAGATGGAACTGGAATTGACGGATACCCTGAATGAACATCGGGACGCAGCTCTGCGTATGCAGTTTGAAAAGGACGGATCTCTGACTAATACCGGTTATTGCGGTATATCCGTAAAGGCTGGAGAAAGTTACTCTTTGTATTTATTTGCAAAAGCAAAGGAAGAAATAGGACTGGACGTAGCGATCGAATACCAGGGAAAAGTACTGACTGGAAACAGTCTGGTGGTTTCCGGTCAGGAGTATACAAGATATGACATGAAGCTGACAGCAGCTGAGGATTGTCACGAGGCACAGCTTACTATTTCCTGCAAAAAAGGCGGAGAGATTCTGCTGGGATTTATTTCACTAATGCCTGACAATACCTACATGGGGCATGGACTCAGAACAGATCTTGTAGAAAAGCTTAAGGGAATGAGTCCAAAGTTTATGCGTTTTCCCGGAGGCTGTATTGTGGAAGGAACGACACCGTCCACAGCGATGAGATTTCGGGATACGGTAGGTCCGGCATGGGAAAGACCCAGTAAGCTGTTTGTATGGCATTACAGAAGTACATTAGGACTTGGCTTTCATGAATATCTGCAGCTTTGCGAGGATCTGGGGATGGAGCCCCTGTATGTATGTAACTGCGGAATGACCTGTCAGGGAAGAAAGAGTGTCCTTCTGGAGGGAGAGGCTCTTGATGAAATGGTACAGGATACACTGGATGCCATTGAATATGCTATCGGCTCTAAGGAAAGCAAATGGGGAAGGCTTCGTGCTTCTATGGGGCATCCGGAACCCTTTAAAATGACCTATCTGGAAATTGGTAATGAAAACTGGGGTCCGGATTATGAAAAGCGATACAACATGATTTATAAGAAGGTAAAGGAACTGTATCCCCAGATTAAAACCATAGCCAATGAGCATGTAGAGAAAAATGGTTGTCCTGCCGAGTGCGTGGATGAACATTTTTACAATACAACAGAGTTCTTTGCAGAACGTGTAAATTATTATGATGACTACGATCGTAAGGGACCAAAAATCTTTGTAGGAGAGGTGGCTGTAAACGAAGGCAACTATATGGGACAGTTGTATGCGGCTTTGGGAGAAGCGGCTTTCCTTATGGGTATTGAGAAAAATCAGGATATCGTAACATTGGCCTCTTATGCTCCATTATTTGAAAATGTAAATTACAGAGCGTGGTATCCTAATCTGATTCGTTTCAATAATCATCAGAGCCTTGGAATTCCTACTTATTATGTCTGGAAAATGTTCGGTCAAAATCGCGGAGAATATGTGGTGCGATCCGAAGATGAGGGAGGACGTGTTTATCGTCCGAGAACCGGAATGGCATCTTTAAAATCCAATAAGGAACTTCGTTTCAGAAATCCCATTTGGAATGGAGAAGAAGCAAAGATTACACATGAATTAATGGGACATGTGCAGGATACAGAGGATGGCCGCCTGCTTCAGCTTCCGGATGAGGAGCAGAAAAAGGAATTTCACAGTATTCTGGAATGGCTGATGAGACCAAGAGCTTTGTGGTATTTGGAGAAGAAGACCAGACTTATGGAAGATTTGAGACCGATATTTTTGTTGAGGAAAATGCTTACTTCGAGTTGGGTATATTCAGTGCCAGGGTGGTTCGTTCCTATTATGAGGAGCAGCTCGTGATTACGGCCGGAGTGGAAAAAGAATGGGATGCAGCGCTGGTGCGTCCGTTCCTTTGGAAGGTTAATGGAGGACAATGTTCACTGGAAGAGTTTGGCTATATGCATGACAACAAGCTGACTGAGGACTTTGCTATTTCAGTAAAACCGGGAGAATATCACCGCTTTGGATATGAAACGGACGGAAAACAGATTCGCCTGTATGTTGATGGTGAGCTTCAGAAGGAAATTTCGATTCCCTACGGACCTGCTTTTGTTTCGGTAGTAACTGACACCAAGGACGAAATCATTATTAAGGCGGTTAATTTTGCAGGAGATGTGGATCCGGTTTCCATTACACTGGACTGTCAGGTACAGGGCGACTATACCGTAACACTTCTTAGCGGTGAAAAGGGGGATGAAAACAGCTTTGAAGAGCCGGAGAAGGTGAAGAATATTACCGTGAATATGCATGGCGCTTCCTCAGAGTTCGTATACGAGGCACCGCCATATTCTGTCAGTGTTTTGCGATTGAAGAAGTGCGAAGCGTTTTAGAGGTTGACGCTGAACAGAAGATAAGAGAATAGAAAGACAAATGTTTTTATAAAAAAAATGGCAGTTATCGCCATTCCGATTTCCTTGCAGAGCATGATCACCATCGGTGTCAATATGACCGATACCGTCATGGTGGGAAAGCTTGGGGAAGCAGACCCATTATCGGACTTTACAATATAACACCTGAAACGGCTCAGATTGTCGGTGAGCTTATGGACGCCATCGCATTTATTGTTATTTTTCAGTCTATGAACAGCATTCTGACAAAGGGAGTGCTCCGTGGCGGTGGTGATACGAAATTTCTCATGCTGGCATTCACAGAAAGCAATTTTGTATGGCTCTGAATAGTTATAAATTTTAGGATGTCAAAAAAGTTTTGATGGGTGGCTGGATAAACTGTAAACCAGATCAAAATATAGTCAAAAAATTATCGATATCCGACCTCACACACGTTATAATATAAGTAATCTAATAAGAAAACAGTGTTATAATATGAGAAAAGGAGGGCCTAAAAATGTTCATATTCTTAGATATTGATGGTGTTTTAAATAAAGAATCAGACTGGTCGAAACCATTTTCTCTCAACAGTGATTGTATTCGCCGTTTTTGTGAAAAAAAATAGAGAAGCTCGTATTATTTTGATTTCCTCTTGGAAGAATGGCTTTATCTCATCTCACAATGAGAAAAATACGCCACAAATAAAAGAATTAGAGGCACAACTGGACCGTTATGGCATTCGCATTGTAGGGAAAGTGTGTGATAATCGATATAGGGATTATGCTGTCAGGGATTATTTGAAAGAACATCCCTCTATAAAGGAATACGTCGTAGTAGATGACGATATTAAGGAATATTCATCGAAAGATATCCCCCATTTAAGATTGGTAGACAGTAAGGTAGGGTTTCGGTAAGGAAATAAGACGGTCAGGGTGCTGAAAACATCAAAGACCGATACCAGTGAGCGCAAAGTTTATATACCGGGATTTGTGGCACAGTGCCTTATCGATATAAAGAAGGAACAGGATGAGGTTTTTCATAGCCTGCGCCATACAAGCGTCACATACAAACTGAAACTGAGCGATGGAGATATCAAAGCCGTCCAGGGAGATTCCGGACATGCACAGGCGGACATGGTAACGGAAGTGTATGGTCATATCATTGATGAGGACCGGCGGAAGAATGCAGAGAGAATGGAGAAGAAAATAAGATTACCATACCGGAGGGAGTAAATCCCGAACTGCTGATGAAAGTACTTGGCAATCCGGAGATGGCGGCTTTGCTTACTTCTCTGGCGAAGACAATGAAAGTATAAATATAGAAGAACGATATTGTGTGGAGTAAGAAATCTATGCAGTATCGTTTTTTCGTTTCTTGTGAAAAAACGTTGAATGAATTTTAAAAATCTGATTTGGGTATAGAAACCATAAGTTAGTCATGCAATGGTATACTGAATAGGTATCCTCCTGCAGAAGGAGGTCCTATGCCGAAAGAAGAAAGGAAAAAGGGGACACATTTAACTTGGGATTGACAGGCATGAAATTCAGAAGGGACTGAAAGAACATCGTACCTTTAAAGAGATGCATACATTATAGGCTGTTCACCTGATACGGTTTCCAAGGAAATACGCAGGCATCGTTATCATAAGTTGCGAAGCAGGGATGGCATACTTCATGCAAGTCCAAACCGGTGTAAATACCGAAATAGCTGCAGGCGTTGGGATGTGTGTAAAAAGAAGAAGGGACATAAGTGCAGAATTCCATGCCGGGAGTGTATCAGCTGTAATAAGCTGTGTCCTGACTTTGTGGATGCACCATGCCCAATAGAACACAAGGCGCCTTATGTGTGCAATAACTGCCCCAAGTCCATCAGCTGTCTGTTTGATAAGTACCTGTATAACGCTGATTATGCCCATAAGGAGTACTGTGAAACACTTAGAAAATCCAGACAGGGAATAGACATGACCAGAGATGAACTGGCAGCATTGGACAGTCTTGTGAGCCCGCTGATCAGGAAAGGACAGCCCCTGGCACATATCCTGGCGCATCATGCAGAAGAGATTCCCTGTGGGGAACGAACGCTTTATAAGTATATCAGTGCCGGCTATCTGACCGCAAGAAATCTGGATATGCGGAGAACGGTAAGATATCGAAAAAGAGTGAGAAGCGTTCCAACTCCAAAAATCAGCTATCGTAAAAAAGAAGGACATCATTATTCAGACTATCTTGATTTTATTGCGAAAAACGAAGGCATACGAGTGGTACAGATGGACACAGTGGAAGGAAATAAAGGCGGGAAATTACTTCATACGCTGTTATGGCCGGAAAACAATCTGATGCTGGCATTTCTGATTGACACCAAAGAAATGAAGAATACCGTAGCTACTTTTGACTGGTTGGAAGAGACGTTGGGAAGTGAAATGTTTCGGGAACTGTTTCCTGTAATACTGACAGATAATGGATGTGAGTTTGCAGATCCGGAGTTGTTTGAAAAAGGACATGACGGAAAGAAGCGTACCAGACTGTTTTATTGTGAATCGAGACATTCCGAGCAAAAGGGAGAACTGGAAAAGAATCATGAGTACATAAGATATGTACTGCCAAAGGGAAGTTCGTTTGATGGATTAAACCGGGAGCAGGTGTTATGTATGGTAAATCACATCAATAATACAACAAGGCCTAAACTTCATGGTTCGACACCCATGAAGAAGGCCCTGAAGTCATTTGACAAAAATGCAATGGAAAAGCTTGGACTGGAGATCATCCCACCCGATGAAATCTGTCTGAAGCCTGAACTATTGAAATAAATAAAACAGGCAGGAGGATACAGAAAAGAATAAACAGTTGATGGCAACCAGAAGTTACTCGTGCAAAAGACTTTTGGAGGCTTCCTTTAGTGTACCCTAAAATCCATTCATTTTTAATTATTATAGGTCAGAAAGGGATGAAAAACAACCTGAAAATGGCGAGAAACAGGGCAAAGCAGAAGTTAGTCGTGCAATTCTTTTTCTGAAGCGTGGCAGTAGAAGTTACTAATGCAATCAACTACGCTATAAAAATTAAAAAAATTTGTAAGATTCTGTCGATTCCCGCCATGTACATTATAGAGACCTGAATATAAGACAAAGGCGGTAGATGAATATGTATAACACCAAAGAAAAATGTATGGAAATAGCTCGTAGATTTGAACAGTTGTTGTGAGGAGAGAGGAACAACACCCTACAAGGATCGCCAGATATTCTGGGTTGTCTTCCTCTACGGTAAGTTATTTCCTGGCTGGTAAGACAGTTCCGAGAATCGACACGGTGATGATACTTTGCAATCAGCTGGGAGTCACAGTTACGGATATTTTCAATGAGCGGGGAATGGCTGAAGTACATGTACAGGACGAGGAATTGGTATTACATACATATCGCAATCTGCCGGAGGACAAGAAGAAAGGATTTTTGAAGTTGTTACTGATCCCATGAGTTGTTATGGATTTACTCATATAATCATCATTCTCAATACGCAACTAATTAAAAAGGAACTCAAAATATGATTATAGTATTCACACGGAAGGAATGCCCATTCAACTCATTATGTTTGAAGACAGAATGGAGATTCGAAATCCGGGGGGCATTTATGGGAGAATCAAGATGGATCAGTTGGGAAAAGTGCAGCCGGATACCAGAAACCCTGTGATCGCATCTGAATTGGAAGTATTAAAAGTAACGGAGAATCGTTATTCCGGAATTCCCACGATTCGGAGAATGATGCGGGAATATGATCTGCAACAGCCGGAATTTATTGATGAAAGAGGAAGCTTTATTGTTAAATTATATAAGGATGTCATGGAACAAACTGTGGTTGAAATGGACGGAGTTGACAATAGAGAACTGCTGCTCTTCTGTAAGACACCCAGGACACGTAAAGAAATCAGTGATTATTTAGGACTGAATTCTGTGACATATGCCATTCAGACCCGAGTAATGCCGTTGGTGGAAAGAGGAATGATTAAGATGAGCATTCCGGAGAAACCGAAGAGTCCTAAACAGTTATTTTACTGTGATTAAGAGATGATTTTGAAAGGAACTCAAAAAAGATTCAAAATAATTTTAGATCTTTAAAGGAACTCAAAAAGGAACTCAAAATTTTTGAGTTCCTTTCAGACTGTAGACAAAAACGCTTTTGGTCAGCACTCCAGAAGCGTTTTTCTTGTTTTCGGTTCAAAAAGTGTGTACTTGATCAATAATAAACACTTTTGGGCTCCCCTTTTTCCCTTCCTGGCTATCATCTTTGCCAGTTT
>ENA-OQCS01001549-OQCS01001549.1-human-gut-metagenome-genome-assembly--contig:-NODE-1549-length-11544-cov-1.556714_pt1 | contig 11544 bp, 18 predicted proteins | sample MGYA00242757_ERZ504575 | MGnify/ENA primary metagenome ERZ504575 (study PRJEB26092, sample SAMD00036297) | human gut metagenome | host: Homo sapiens | study: EMG produced TPA metagenomics assembly of... | reverse complement strand
TTGGCTTTAAAGATCTTAATTCGAATGGAAGCTTTTGATATCTCTAATATCAGTGGATTGATCCGTAGGTCCATGGTTGTTTATGAGAAAGGAAGCCAAAGCGCAGCGATTACCGTAAGTTTCGCATTAAATCTGTGCAGGGTCCGAACGATTATACAAGTATGGAAGAGGTTTTGACAAGGCGGTTTACACATGAAAGCAACGGAGAATTTGACAGCTTTTCCAGAATGCCGGATCTGCTTCTGATGGATGGTGGAAGAGGCCAGGTAAATATAGCACTGGGTGTTCTTGATAAACTTGGAATACGGATCCCGGTCTGTGGTATGGTAAAAGATGATCATCATCGAACGAGAGGACTTTATTTTGATAATATTGAAATACCAATCGACACCAACAGTGAAGGATTTCGCCTGATCACAAGAATACAGGATGAGGCTCACCGTTTCGCAATAGAATATCATCGATCGCTTCGAAGTAAAGAACAGGTTCATTCTGTTCTGGATGATATTCCGGGAATCGGCGAACGGAGACGAAAAGCTCTGATGCGACGTTACCGTTCGATAGAAGGGATCCGTGATGCAACGGTAGAAGAACTTGCAGAGACGGAGTCAATGAATATAGGAAGTGCAAAACAGGTGTATGAATTTTTTCACCCGAATAAATAAACATTAAAGGAGAACACATTATGAAAGGTGTATTGATGACAAAGATGGTACAGGAGCTTAACCTTACAAATCTGACTCCTGAAATTGATCTGTCCGAGATGCGGATCATGACGGCGGAAATCAACCGTCCGGCACTGCAGCTGACCGGTTATCTGGAGCATTTTGCAAATGAACGTGTTCAGATCATTGGTTATGTAGAGTACACATATCTGATGCAGCTCAGTGATGAAAAGAGAATGATGAAATATGAACGTTTTATTTCAAGTAAGATTCCATGCGTTATCTTCAGTACGATGACCAAGCCTCACAGGACATGATCGATATGGCAATCAAATACAATGTGCGACATTTGTTACAGAGAGAACCACTTCCAGTCTGATGGCAGAGATTATCCGCTGGCTTGGTGTTCAGCTGGCTCCATGTATTTCCATTCATGGTGTGCTTGTAGATGTTTATGGCGAAGGAATTCTGATCACAGGAGAGAGCGGTATTGGTAAGAGTGAAGCTGCACTGGAGCTGATCAAACGAGGACATCGTCTTGTAAGCGATGATGTTGTAGAGCTGCGTAAAGTCAGTGATGTCACTCTGGTAGGCTCGGCACCGGATATTACCCGTCATTTTATCGAACTTCGCGGCATCGGTATTATTGATGTCAAGACACTGTTTGGTGTAGAAAGTGTTAAAGATACGCAGTCTGTTGATCTTGTCATCAAACTTGAAGAGTGGGACCGCGATAAAGAATACGATCGTCTCGGACTTCATGAAGAATATACAGAGTATCTTGGAAACAAGATTGTCTGCCATTCTCTGCCGATCAGACCAGGACGTAACCTGGCGGTTATTGTAGAATCAGCGGCTGTCAACCACAGACAGAAGAAGATGGGATACAATGCGGCAGAAGAACTGTACAAGCGTGTACAGGCTAATATTGCGCGTAAGCGTGAAAGCTGATAAAATATTTTTTTAATAAAACGACTGGCAAACAGGGAAAGGTGGATGAAAATGGGTTCATATTGTTTTGGGGATTGATGTAGGGGGGACAACCGTAAAATGCGGTCTTTCCAGACAGACGGTAATCTTGTTGATAAATGGGAGATTCCTACAAGAACAGAAAATAAAGGCGAAAACATTCTTCCGGATGTGGCAAAGGCTATTCAAGACAAAATGGCAGAAAAAGGTATTGAGAAAGCCGATGTGGAAGGTGTTGGAATCGGAATTCCGGGACCGATCAATTCTAAAGGGGAAGCCGCATGTGCGGTAAATCTTTACTGGGGATTTACACCGGTAGCACAGATCCTTCATGATCTGACAGGACTTAAAGCATGTGCAGGAAATGATGCCAATGTTGCTGCTCTGGGAGAAGCGTGGAAAGGTGCAGCTGCCGGTTCTGATAATGTCATCATGGTGACACTTGGTACAGGTGTGGTGGCGGAATCATTGTAGATGGCAAAATCGTTGCCGGAACACATGGTGCCGGTGGTGAAATCGGCCATGTGCTGGTTGTACGTGGCGAAGCAGAAAAATGTAACTGCGGCAATCATGGATGTCTGGAACAGTATGCATCTGCTACCGGAATCGTACGTGTGGCAGGAAGAATGCTTGCTGCATCTGAAGAAGACAGTACTCTTCGCGGACTCCAGAACATCACAGCAAAAGATGTCCTTGATGCATTCAAGGAAGGTGATGCACTTGCAGTGCGTACCATGGAATATGTAGGAGATCTTCTTGGTGGAGCACTTGCTGGTTTTGCAGCAGTTGTTGATCCGGAAGCAATCGTAATCGGTGGAGGGGTATCCAAGGCCGGACAGCCACTGATTGACTGCATTCAGAAATATTATATGAAATATGCATTTCCATCCTGCAAAGATACACAGATTGTTCTTGCAACACTTGGAAATGACGCTGGGATCTGCGGCGCAGCTAAAATGGTTCTTTAAGAATAACATTCTGAGAATAAAAGATCGTAAAATAAGAGATAAATACATAGAAGAAGCTTTCTATAAAAGGGAAGCTTCTTTTTTAATGTCAAAAATGTGAAGTTTTTATTTAGGGCTTTATTTACGAATTCTTATTTGTTATAAATAAAACGGACTATTAAGGAGGAAAACCATGAATTACGGAAAAAATCAAGTCTCAAAGAAGCGAATTCGCTGATTTCCCGTACTGCATGATGGGAAAAAGAGCGCATGTTTCGTTGATCAGAGTCCTGTTTGTTGCTTTGATCACAATTTGCGTGGTTATAGGATGTACAGGAATCGGGGCTTTTCGAGGAATAATAGACAATGCACCGGATGCGAATGATATTGATATATCACCTCTGGGATATGCGACTTTTTTGTACGACGGGGACGGCAATCAGCTTCGTAAACTGACAGCACCAAGTTCCAACCGACTTCCGGTTCCATAGACCAGATCCCGCTGGATCTTCAGCATGCAGTCGTGGCAATTGAAGATGAGCGTTTTTATGAGCATAATGGAATTGACGTAAGAGGTATTCTCCGTGCGTTTGTAAAGAATATCACATCTGGAGACCTTTCAGAAGGTGCCAGTACTATTACACAGCAGCTGCTTAAAAATAATGTATTTACGAACTGGACACAGGAATCAACCTGGCTGGAGCGTTTTACGCGTAAGATCCAGGAACAGTATCTTGCTGTTGAGGTCGAGAAGAACATCAATAACAAAAATGTAATTCTTGAAAACTATCTGAATACAATCAACCTGGGAGCCGGCACTTATGGCGTTCAGGCAGCGGCACACAAATATTTTGACAAAGATGTCTGGGATCTGAATCTTTCAGAATGTGCGACTCTGGCAGGAATCACACAGAATCCGACACAGTATAATCCAATTGAGCATCCAGAAGCAAACGCCAAAAGACGTAAAGAAGTTCTGGACCATATGCTGGATCAGGGATACATTACACAGGAACAGTATGATCAGGTGATCAATGATGACGTATATTCGGGTATTCAGGCAGCACAGGTTTTGAACTCCGAAACAGAAAATACGGTTTATTCTTACTTCGAGGATGAACTGATCGATCAGGTGGTCGATGACCTGATGAATATTAAAGGTTATACCCGCACACAGGCACAGAATCTTGTGTACAGCGGTGGATTGAGTATTTATACAACACAGGATGCACGAATCCAGAGCATCCTCGATGAAGAATATGCAGATCCATCCAATTATCCGGATTATGTACAGTATGCACTGGATTATGCACTGACAGTCAAGAATCCACAGGGTGAAGAAGTAAACTACAGTAAAGAAATGCTGAAACTTTATTTTCAGAATGAGGATCCGGAATTTGACCTTCTGTTTGATTCACAGGAAGAAGGACAGGAATATGTGGATCGTTATAAAGCAAGTATTCTTGCGGATGGCAGCACGGTTGTAGCTGAGCGTGTAAGCTTTGCACCACAGCCGCAGTCTTCAATGAGTGTTATTGATCAGCATACTGGTTATGTTAAGGCCATTATTGGTGGTCGTGGAGAAAAGACAGCCAGTCTGACTCTGAACCGAGCAACAGATACGACCAGACAGCCTGGTTCTACATTTAAGATTCTTTCCACGTATGCACCAGCTCTCAATGAGAAGGGAATGACACTTGCAACAACGTTTGAAGATGAACCTTACAACTATCCGGATGGATCTCCAGTCAATAATGCTTCCAAGAGTTATGGTGGAACAACGACGATCCGAAAGGCAATTCAGAATTCCGTTAACGTTGTGGCAGTAAAATGTCTGGAAGAGGTTACTCCACAGCTTGGTCTGCAGTATCTGGATAATTTTGGATTTACAACACTGGCTCATGGAACAGAAGCGGACAGAGATGCCAATGGAACGGTCTGGACAGATGCGAACCTTCCACTTGCACTCGGCGGTCTGACACATGGTGTAACGAACGTAGAGCTTTGTGCAGCATATGCGGCAATTGCCAACAGTGGTAATTATATTGAACCAATCTATTATACAAAGATTTTGGATCATAATGGAAATGTCCTGATTGAAAAGAACTCTGCAGGAAGATCTGTGATAAAAGAGAGTACAGCATGGCTGTTGACGAGTGCTATGGAAGATGTTGTAACACAGGGTACAGGTACAGCCTGCCAGCTTGATAATATGACAGTTGCAGGAAAGACAGGTACAACAGATGCATACAATGACCTCTGGTTTGTAGGATATACACCATATTATACATGTGCAGTTTGGTCAGGATATGACAATAATGAAAAACTTCCGGAGGACGCCCGAAACTTCCATAAGAACCTTTGGAAGAAAGTAATGACACGAATTCATGAAGGCCTTGAGGACAGAGATTTTGATATGCCTGCAAGTGTTGACAAGATAAGTGTTTGTGAAGAGACGGGACTTCTTCCAAGAGCTGGCTGTCCGGTTATTACAGAATACTTTGATATTGGTGATATACCGACTGATTATTGTGATCAGCATTTCTACGGAGATGACGAAAGCGGTATGCAGGAATACACAACGGAAGAAGAAATATACAATCCAGAACCGACACCGGATCCGAATAATCCGAATGGTGATAATACCGGTGATAATACGGGCGACAATACCGGAGATAACACGGGTGATAATACGGGAGATAATACCGGAGATAACACCGGTGGTAATACGGGAGATAATACCGGAGATAACACCGGAGATAACACCGGAGATACCGGCGGTGGAGATGCCGGTGGCGGAGATACTGGTGGAGGAGATACCGGTGGCGATACTGGCGGCGGAGATGCCGGTTATACAGAAGAATAGTATCTGAATATAGGCTGTGATCGTCCTGGACGGTTGCAGCCTGTGTTTTAGGAAGGAGTACTTATGCTGGAACAGTACAGAACAGTATATGAAGGTGGAGAAGGCGAGATCACTGAAAAAAATCACGCTTCATCGCGACAGTTCATCCAGTGGAAAGTGAAGAAGAAGCGTTGGCTTTTCTGGAAGAGATGAAAAAAAATACTGGGATGCAAGACACAATTGCTATGTGTATTCGATTGGGATGAACCGTGAATTTACCAGATGCAGTGATGATGGAGAACCTTCCGGACTGCTGGAAGGCCAATGCTTGATGTGATCCTTGGAGAAGATATTTACAATGTGGCGGTTGTAGTAACAAGATATTTTGGAGGCGTGCTGCTTGGAACAGGTGGACTTGTAAGAGCGTATTCCAAAGCAGTGCAGGAAGGCCTTGCTGCAAGCAAGGTGATTCTTAAACAAAAGGGAATCGCACTTAAGATTACGACAGATTATACAGGACTCGGCAAGATACAGTACATTGCAGGAGAAAGAAACATTCCAGTGCTGGATAGTGAATATACGGACAAAGTGGTCATGAAACTGCTGGTTCCAGTGCAGGATGTAGGAAGCGTACAGAAGGCAATTACAGAAGGAACGAATGGAAGAGCCGGAATCGAAAAAGATCAGGAACTGTATTATGCAGTGATCGACGGAAAAGTTATAACATTTGATCATTAGAATATGGGAATAAAAAAGAAGCCGGAAGGTAACGGGTTCTATCTGAAAAAGATAGATATCGCACCATCAGGCTTCTCCTCATTTACTTGAAGAGCTTGCTGAATCAGCACTTCTCTGGTTCTGGATAATCTACACCAAAGGTTTCGACAGTCATAGATTTGATCTGCTGATCATCCAACGGTCTGTCTCTGAAATCTGTTTCGGTTTCAGCAATTTTGTTTACAACATCCATGCCCTCGATTACTTTGCCAAATGCAGCATAGCTTCCGTCCAGATGTGGAGCAGCTTTGTGCATAATGAAGAACTGGCTTCCACCGGAATTTGGATGCATGGCTCTTGCCATGGAAAGAACTCCTGGGGTATGAGTAAGATTATTTGCAATGCCATTTTGAGCAAATTCTCCTTTGATGCTATATCCTGGACCACCCATTCCGGTTCCGTCCGGGCATCCGCCTGAATCATAAATCCATTGATGACACGATGAAAGATAAGTCCGTCGTAGAAACCTTTTTTGACAAGACTGATAAAATTATTTACTGTATTCGGTGCGATTTCCGGATACAGTTCTGCTTTCATAACATCACCGTTCTCCATAGTGATAGTTACAACCGGATTTGTATTTGCCATAATCATAGTCTCCTTTTGCAAAAAGTATTGTTTTTCTCTGTGCGCTCTATTATAATATGCAAAGAACAATTCTGCAAGGAAAAAGGTGATTCAACAGATGGTAACAGAGACAAGAAGCCCTGAAGAAACATATGCTCTGGGTGAGAAAATAGGAAAAGCAGCCCAGCCTGGACAGATTTATACCTGACCGGAGATCTGGGGGTAGGTAAAACGGTTTTTACACAGGGGGTGGCAGCGGGACTTGGTATTACAGAACCGGTAAGCAGCCCGACATTTACAATTGTACAGGTGTATGAAGAGGGGCGTCTTCCTTTCTATCATTTTGATGTGTACCGAATTGGAGATATCGAAGAGATGGAAGAAATCGGATATGATGATTATTTCTTTGGAAATGGCATCTGTTTGATCGAATGGGCTGAGCTGATCGAAGAGATTCTTCCGGATAATGTTATTTCTATTACAATAGAAAGACCTGACACAGGGATTTGATTACAGAAAGATAACTGTAGATGGTTTATAGGAGAAAAAATATGAGGATTTTAGGTCTTGACAGTTCCGGAATCGTAGCATCCGTAGCTGTCGTAGAAGATGATGTTCTGGTAGCAGAATATACCATTAATTACAAAAAAACACATTCACAGACATTACTTCCAATGTTGGATGAGATCGTAAAGATGACCGAACTTGATCTGGAAAGCATTGATGCGATTGCAGTTGCGGCTGGCCCGGGATCTTTTACCGGACTTCGTATAGGCTCTGCAACAGCGAAAGGGCTTGGATTGGCGTTAAAGAAACCATTAGTTGCAATTCCGACAGTAGAGGGACTTGCTTACAATCTGTATGATACGCCAGGACTGATCTGTCCGATCATGGATGCAAGACGTAAACAGGTGTATACAGGTATCTATCGTTTTACGGATCATAGGCTGGAAACAGTAGAAGAACAGATGGCTGTGCCAGTGGAAGAAATGATCAAAAAGTTGAATGCATATGGACAACCTGTGACCTTTCTGGGAGATGGAGTACCGGTATTTTGTGAACTGATCACAGAGAAAATGGAGGTTCCATATTCTTTTGCCCCGGCACATGTAAACAAACAGCGTGCAGCAGCAGTGGCTGCGTTGGGACTTATTTATTATCGTGAAGGAAAAACAGAAACTGCAATGGAACATGTACCGGACTATCTGCGAGTATCCCAGGCAGAGCGTGAGCGTGCAGAACGGGAGGCGGCAAAGCTGACGGTAACGCATGACGTTTCGTGAAATGACAGTGGAGGATCTGGAACAGGTTGTGGAAATAGAAAACAGATTGTTTTCAGATCCGTGGACTAAAGAAGGTTTTTTTACTTTTCTTACCAAAGAAATACAATGTTTTTTGTCATAGAAGAAAAAAGAAAATACTGGCTTACTGTAGCATGCAGACGGTTCTTGATGAGGGCGATATTCTGAACGTGGCAGTGAGTCCGGACAGACAAAGAGAAGGAATTGGTTATTTTCTTGTAGACAGTATGTTGAAGATGGCAGAGATGATTGGAATCCATATCGTACATCTTGAAGTGCGGGAAGGTAATGGGACGGCCAGAAGACTGTATGAACGTCTTGGCTTTAAAGAAGATGGTCTGCGTAAAAACTATTATACGGACCCTACAGAAAATGCGGTTTTAATGACGAAAATGCAGGAGTGAAAATATATGTTGGATTTATGTTTGCTTGGAAGTGGAGGGATGATGCCCCTTCGAGACGATGGCTGACTGCGCTGATGACAAGATATAACGGCAGCAGTCTGCTGATCGACTGCGGAGAAGGTACGCAGGTTGCAGTTAAAGAAAGAGGCTGGAGTTTTAAAACCAATCGATGTGATCTGCTTACTCATTATCATGGAGATCATATCAGTGGACTTCCGGGATTGCTTCTTACTATGGGAAATGCGGACCGGACAGAGCCACTTACACTGGTAGGACCGAAAGGATTGGAACGGGTTGTAAATGCCCTTAGAGTCATCGCACCGGAACTGCCTTTTGAAATTCGATTTATAGAGATTACAAAGCCGCAGGAGGTTCTGGAATTGAATGGATATCGTATTACGGCTTTCAGAGTGAATCACAATGTAATCTGCTATGGATACACGATTGAGATCCTGAGACAGGGTAAATTCTCACCAGAACGGGCAAAAGAGCAGGCAATACCTTTAAAATACTGGAATCCGCTCCAAAAGGGGCAGACGATAGAAGTAGATGGCGTAGTTTATACACCGGATATGGTTCTTGGACCAGATCGAAAAGGTATTAAAGTTACTTATACAACAGATACCAGGCCTACGGAATCAATTCTACGAAATGCTGCAGAATCAGATCTTTTTATCTGCGAAGGTATGTATGGAGAAGAAGATAAGATTGAAAAAGCAAAGGGATATAAACACATGACCTTCCGCGAGGCAGCAGCTCTGGCGCGAGATGCAAATGTAAAGGAACTGTGGCTTACACATTACAGTCCGTCTCTGATTCACCCGGAGGAATATATGGATATGGTACGAGGCATTCCAAATGCCTGGCCGGGAAAAGATGGAAAAAGTGTAGAATTGAATTTTGAGGAAGACTAGAGGAGTCTGAAAATGAAAGATACATTGATTTTGGCAATTGAGAGCTCTTGTGATGAAACAGCAGCTTCAGTAGTAAAAAATGGAAGAACGATCCTTTCTAATGTAATATCATCGCAGATAGAGCTTCATAAGCTGTATGGGGGTGTTGTACCTGAAATTGCATCCCGTAAACATATTGAAAAAATAAATCAGGTAATTGAAGAAGCGTTAAAAGAAGCAGATGTGACACTGGATGATCTGGATGCCATTGGTGTAACCTATGGACCGGGTCTGGTTGGTGCGCTTCTGTTGGGGTTGCAGAGGCGAAGCAATCGCATATGCGAAAAAGCTTCCGCTGGTTGGTGTGCATCATATAGAGGGACATGTATCTGCTAACTATATTGAGCATCCGGATTTGGAACCTCCCTTCCTTTGTCTGATCGTATCTGGCGGTCATACGCATCTGGTTATTGTGAAGGATTATGGAGAATTTGAGATACTTGGACGAACACGTGACGATGCTGTCAGGAGAAGCTTTTGACAAAGTGGCTCGGGCGATTGGACTGGGGTATCCGGGCGGGCCGAAGATTGATAAACTTTCCAAAGAGGGAAATCCGGAAGCAATTGTATTTCCTCGTGCAAAAATCGGAGATTGCCCGTATGATTTTAGTTTCAGTGGAGTAAAATCAGCTGTTCTGAATTATATAAATCAGGCTCAAATGAAAGGTGAAGAAGTAAATAGAGCGGATCTGGCAGCATCTTTCCAGAAGGCGGTGGTAGATGTTCTTGTAGAACATACAATGCTTGCTGCAGGGGATTACAAGATGACTAAGATGCTATTGCAGGAGGGGTTGCTTCCAATGGTACACTTCGTGCTGCAATGGAAAAGGCATGCGCAGAAAGGGGATATACGTTCTATCGTCCATCACCGATTTTTGTACAGACAATGCTGCGATGATAGGGGTAGCTGCATATTATGAATATATGAAAGGTACTCGGCATGGCTGGGATCTCAATGCAGTACCGAATCTGAAACTTGGAGAGCGTTGAATATACAATAAAACAAGGGGCAAAGAGATCTTTTGAACAATAAAACAGGAGGTTACTGAAATGAAAGAAAAAAACAACCGCAATCGTGCTGGCAGCAGGGCAGGGAAAGCGTATGCACAGCAAAATACAAAAGCAGTTCCTGGAAATTCAGGGACATCCTGTTTTATATTATTCTTTAAAATGTTTTCAGGAGAGTCCTTTGATTCATGATATTATCATAGTGACAGGAGAAGACATGATCTCTTACTGCAAAAGAGAAATTGTGGAACGGTATCAGCTTACAAAGGTTTCAGCAGTGATTGCCGGAGGAAAAGAACGATATGATTCCGTGTACAAGGGGCTTCTTGCGTGTGAAGAATGTAAGTATGTCTTTATTCATGATGGGGCAAGACCGTTTATTACCGAGGAGATTTTGGAAAGGGGAATGTTTGGAGTGCAGGAAACAGGCGCCTGTGTTGTCGGCATGCCTTCTAAAGACACAGTAAAGTAGCAGATGAAGCTGATTTTGTAAGTGAGACGCCAGACCGAAAGAGAGTCTGGACAGTTCAGACTCCTCAGATATTTTCTTATGATTTAATAAAGAAAGCGCACGAGAGTATCCGTAAAAAAGATATGACTGCGATAACGGATGATGCCATGGTAGTAGAACAGGAAAGTGGCGTTCAAGTAAGACTTGTAGAGGGCTCCTATCAGAATATTAAGATCACGACTCCGGAGGATCTGGACGTTGCTGAAGTGTTTTTGAAAAGATCGAAAAATGTAAAAATTTGTATTGACATCAAAAAGATTTGATGATAGAATACATCTTGCGTCTGACAGAGACGTGGCGAACACTGAAAAGTGTATATGGAGAGATATCGAAGTGGTCATAACGAGGCGGTCTTGAAAACCGTTTGTCCGCAAGGGCGCGTGGGTTCGAATCCCACTCTCTCCGCTATTTGAAGAGAATAAAACTTTTGAAAAGTTAAAAAGTTCTTGACAAATAAAAAACAACGCGATATAATATAAAACGCTTCTGAAAAAAGAAGTGATTGCGTAGGGCAATTTGGAGAAGTACCCAAGCTGGCCGAAAGGGCTCCCTGGAAAGGGAGTAGGTCGTTAATAGCGGCGCGAGGGTTCAATCCCT
>ENA-OQCS01001548-OQCS01001548.1-human-gut-metagenome-genome-assembly--contig:-NODE-1548-length-11544-cov-2.711483_pt1 | contig 11544 bp, 18 predicted proteins | sample MGYA00242757_ERZ504575 | MGnify/ENA primary metagenome ERZ504575 (study PRJEB26092, sample SAMD00036297) | human gut metagenome | host: Homo sapiens | study: EMG produced TPA metagenomics assembly of... | reverse complement strand
TGGATTATTAATGCAAGCATTCATTTTAAATCCACAAACAGTAGCAGGACAAAAAATGGTTAATGTTTTAAATGAATTATTGATTGCTCATGAAAAATACTTACCACAATTTGCAGATAAGATTGCCGAGTTAAAAGCATCAGGTGTTACCATCAAAGATGATGTTGCACGTGAATTAACTGAAAAAGGTTTATAGGATTTTATGTGAATAAAATAACTACCTCACACTTTGCCAGAGACATGAGGTAGTTATTTTTGCATTATTTTCTATAATATATAGAAGTAATTTAATAACGATATTTATTATTGACATGATTAATGTAAGTGTAGTTAACATATAGCTTCATAAGCTGTCATTTCTATCACCTCCGTTTCATATTTTCCTAGGGATATCTATGTAAACGAAGAATACGTCCTTCGATCAAAGCGCTACCGTCTTTAATGAAGGATTATAGAAGAAAATGAAAATGATGTCATAATAGTTTGGGGTGAATTTATGAAAAAATTATTACTATTTGATGTGGAAGGCGAGAGAAAATGGACATCTTGCAGTTATTGTTACTGGGAGAAGTAGAAGCCATATAGAAGAGCCATTTTAGATATTGATTTTGATGGAATGATTGGTGGTAATGGTGCTTATATTGAATTAGATAATAAAGTGATTAAAGATGAGACAATTCAAGTAGAAGATGTTAACAGAATTGTCGATTATTTAAATCAACATCATTTAGAATACTATATTGAAGCAAATGATGGGTTATATGGTTCTTTAAATTTTAAAGTACGTGGTGTAGAAGCTTTAAGACAATATGGGATGAAAGCTCCTGATGTGATGGAAATTTATCCAGCAATGACTTTTCCAAAGTGTCTCTATATAGAAAATGTAACAAAAATCAATTATATTTTAGAAAGTTATCAAGATTACTTAGATTTTAAAGAAGCTTTTCCTGAATTTAAAGATTTAACGTGGGGTGGAAAAGGAGAAAAAGCAATCTTTGGAGATTGTGCATTAAAACATATTGATAAACAAGAGGCAATTAAAGAACTTATTGATTATTTAAAAATAGATCAAGAAGATATTATTGCTTTTGGTGATGCTGAAGTAGATATTCCTATGTTTGATATTGCAGGAATTTCTGTATGTGTAGGAAATGGGAGAGAAGAAGCTAAAAAACATGCAACCTATGTTACAAAACCAGTAAGTGAAGATGGCATAGAATATGCTTTAAAACATTTTGAAATTATTTAAGGAACTAAAAATGAAGTTAAATAAACAAAAAATCTTATTTATTGCTGTTATCTTTTTCTGGTTTGCGCAATATGTCTATATCCCTTATTAAACACCTTATCTTACGATGATTCAAACAAGTACGTCATTTATTGGAATTATTATAGGAAGCTATGGTATTTCACAAATGGTCTTACGTTTACCGGTAGGATTATTAGAAAATTATAGAAATAAGCATAAAATGATTATGTTAATAGGAGCTTTATCATCAGGATGTGCTTCTTTGTTTAGAATTATTTTTAATAATGGAATTGGTTTTTTGATTGGAAATCTTTTTCAGGATTTGCCAGTGCAATGTGGATTTCTTTTATGGTTTTATATATGAGTTTTTATCCAAAAGACCAACAAACAAAAGCAAACAGTTCAATTATTGTCGCTAACAATTTAGGAATGTTATTAGAATTTATTACAAGTACACTTCTTTATGAAAAAATAGGAATGCAAATGATTTGTTTATTAAGTGTGATTTCAGAAATCATTTCTGCTTTATTTATTTCATTACTTCCTAAAGAAAAAATATAACCAACAAAGAAAAAAATTTCAAGTTTATTAAAAGTATGTACACAAAAGAATTTAATTGTCTTTTCGCTTCTTGCACTTGTTCAACAAGGGGTACAAATGACAACAACTATGTCTTTTACAACACGAATTATAAAAAATTTAGGAACAAATTCTATGTCTATAGGATTATCTTCTATTATTTATATGTTATCAGCAGTTTGTTTTGCTAAAATGGCATCAAGTGATGTATGTATGAAATTAGGCGTTAGAACATGTATTACTGTTACATTTTTAACAACTGCACTTTATTGTGTTTTAGTACCACAATGTTCATCAGTCTATATGATCTTTGTTTTACAAATTTTACCAGGTATGGCAACAGGAATCTTATTTTCATATCTAACAAGTGAAGCTATGAAATATGTACCACAAGAATCAAAGTCAACAGCTATGGGCTTCTTCCAAGCAGTGTATGCTTTAGGAATGACTTTATTTCCTATGATTTGTGGAAATATTGTAAGTCATTTTTCAATGCTATATGCTTATTTGGTTTTAGAAGTGATTTGTTTAATTGCATCAAGTATTTCTTTTATATATTGTAAATCCCATTAACCAATAAAGCTCTTACAAAATTAATAATTTGTTAATGAAATTAAAATTGTATACAATACTCTTTTCAAAGAATCTAAAAAAGTATAAGCTACAGGTGTCTTAGGAAAGAGAGGAATAAATATTATGAGTATCAATGAAATCAATGCAGAAGCAAAAGAATCTTTAAGAAAGTATTTTAAAAATAGTCAAGATGTAAAACATGAAAATGAAGCAAGAAAAGAATTAACAAAAGAAGAAATCTTTGAATCCGTTGCAGGAGAAATCAAAGAATCAGAAATGAAATTAGAACAAAGAAATCAAATGAGAAACACATTACAACAAGATGCAAAAGAAGCATTTGAAAAAGTATGTGGAAAGAAATCTGAAGCAAAAGAAGTAGAACATATGACATTAGAAGGAATGCAAAAAGAATTAAAAGAAAATACAAAACATCAAATGGAATATGTCAATTCATTAAAACAAAATACAATGAATGCAAGAGCATAGAACTTCGAAAGAAGTTCCTTTTTTACACTTACTTGATATTTTCTTAACATAAAAAGGAGTAGTATTTTGTTAAGAGGTGATCAAGATGGATGTTAAAAGAAATCAATTAATTGAAACAATTGTTTGGGTAGGAATACCAATGCTTTTATGATTGTTGATGTGGTCTATAAACATGTATTTAATATAGAATATTTAGAGTTATCTATCTTTTATTTGTAGTAGCAACAATCTATAAAACATATCAAAAATAAAAACAAATCGCTAATTACGATTTGTTTCAAACATTTCAAAACTAGATAATACAAATAAGAAGAATAAACCAGTGTGTATCCAAAAAATCGTATAATCTAAAATACCATGAATTAATAATACACCTATAAATCCCATAACAAGAGCAATATAAGAATAATGCTCTTTTACTTTATAAAGACGTTTACAGTTATCATAAATATAAGGAACAAGGCATGCGAGTCCAATAATTCCAAATGAAAGTAAAGGATCTAAATAAACACTATGGGCATGTTGTGTTAAATGTCCATTATATTTATCTAAAATCATCATATAAGTAAATGGTCCTTGTCCTAGTAGTGGAGAAGCTTTGATACCTTGAATAGCACAACTCCAAATTTGAATTCTAACATCTAAATTTGAAATCAAATATTCTATTCTAGGGAATTTATCAGGATTTAAAACAAAGAAACCTGCAATTCCTAAACATCCAAGAGCTATCAAAACACATAATTTATAGTTTTTATTAAAAATAAGAAATAAACAAATAGCTCCGGCAATTGCTACATAACCAGCACGGCATCCTGTCATATAAAGCATAAATAAGTTTAAAAACCAACAATAACATAAAAAGTACTTCTTTTTAGATTGTTTTAACAGTAAAGAATTTATATACAGTACATACAGCAATAAATTCAATCATCATCGCATAATAGTTGGCATTGTAGAAAACACTATTTAAACGATTTTCACGTCTTGCATAAACTTAAAGGTGAAATGATCAACACCTAAACGATGATAAATTTGAAATTGTTCATAAATTCCATATATTGCCCAAAGAATAGATAACACAATCAACATATCAATAATAAATTCAAAGGTCGATTGATTAATATGTTTTCGATAATAAACCGTTAAAATAATAGCAATAAATATTCCTAGTGTTGCAAGTGCTCCTAAAATATTTTTATGAATAATGGAGATGCTTAAAGAGATTAAAACAAACAAATAGAGAAATTTAATTTGTGGTGTTTGTTTTAAGACAATGATTGCTTTTTTTGATACTAACAAATAAATAAATTCAATCAATAAATAGGTCCTAATATATAAAAGGAAAAGTAAAACTAAAACATGTAAATATCAATAACAGTTGATCAAAAGTAAACTGTTCTTTTAAGTTTTTTAAATAGTTCATAGTCGCCTCCTGGAGATAATATATCATATTTATGATTATTTAAGTAGCCAAAATGAAGATGTGTTGTTAAAATAGGGCACTAGAGGTAAGAAAAATATGAAACAATACTTTTATTTATTTAATTATCCACCAGAAGAATATGATTTATGTGCATTAGAATTTAAATATCTTTTTCATGAAGAATATCAACAATGTTTTATTACAAATAAAGATATTGATGTCAATATAAGTGTTTTTATGAAGGGAAAAATAGATATTTGGGCGATAAGTTCCAATTTTGATGACTTAAAAGAGGAAGTTAAACGCCAAAATCATAATTATCAAGATTTTAAAGTCATTTATTTAAAAAATCCTATTAGCCATCCAGATTATCAAGAAACACTTGATAAATGTAAAGATATTTCATGGTTTATAGCGGGCAGTGTGAATATGTCCAAACCAAAACATACAATTGCTCTTACAAAAGTGAATGACTTATGGATTATTGGGTATTATCATCATGGTGTTCCATCATGGAAAAAATATGATGATAAACCAAATACTTTTTCAAATTCTTTAGATATTAGACTTGCAAGAACATTGATTAATATTGCTGGAGAAAATGATCAAACAAAAACAATGATAGATCCGTGTTGTGGAATGGGTACAGTTGTTTTAGAAGGACTAGCTTTAGGGTATTCTATCAAAGGATTTGATATTTCAAGGGATATTTCATGGAAAGCAAGATGTAATCTTAATCATTTTGGTTTTGATGGTATGTTGATTACAAAAGATGATATTAATAAGCATCAAGGACATTATGATATTGCTATTATTGATATTCCTTATAATCTTTATACACCGATTACTTATAAAGAACAGTGTGATATTATTAATAGTGCTAGAAAATTATGTAATAAACTTGTTTTAGTAAGTTATGAACAAATGGATCAAGAAATCAAACAAGCAGGTTTTGAAATAAGAGATCGTATCTTAAGGAAGAAAACAGAATTTGTTAAATTTGGACGTTATATTTATGTGTGTTATTAAAAATCATTGGATTATTTTCCAATGATTTTTTTGATCGTCTTTAAATCTTTATTTTCAATAAGTGCTTTAAATATATGATCATATTGTTGTAAAGTAAGATTTTCTAATAATTCGTTATCTTCTTGAGGAAATTTACTTTTAAAAAGCATTAATGTATCTTCTTTTTTACTTGCTAGTTTTCCTTCTTCATGCATTCTTTGTCCTTCATGATAATGTTGAATTTTAACAAGTTGTCTTTTTTCTGCCGCTAAAACAAGCTCTTCATCTTCATTGAATTGTTCCATCTTATCTTTCATGATTGTTACCACCTCATTATCTAAAGATATTATATCATGGGTAAGTCCATGATATAAGATGTAGATTAAGATTTCTAATCTTGAAAAGTTTTCTAGTCTTTTTTCTTTTTCAATAACTTTAATAAATGGAAGTTGGACAAAGTAGCTTGTTGCTAAGTTAAACTTCTCACATTTCCATATTCATTTCTAGGCACATAACTGTCAATCAATACAAGATTATCTTTATCAATATCGTTAATAAAAGTAATCAAATTCACTTTATGAAGATGGTCACTATATCTTTCATCTCCACGATTGACTTGATGATCGATCATTCTAGCTTCATAGGCTTGAAGACGATGATAGAGTTCTTTAGAGAATATACTGTTTTGCATTTCAATATCGACCAGTTCACCATCTTCTGTTATTACCTGAATATCTAAGATCATATCTTTATCACTTATATGATGAGGATTAAGCTCTGAATTTAAGACATTAATTTTCTTACATTTAATATCCATAACATCTTCGATGATAAGTTTTAATAAACGCCTACATTGTTCATCTTTCATATTTGATAATAAATACTTAAATACAAGATCATTTTTAAAATCAGTAATTCTAGGTTTTATCTTTTCCATTATAAATTCTCCTTTCAGTATATATATAGACACTAAAAGTCAAAATTTCTTTTAAAAAATAAAAAAACGAAATAATTTTCTTATTTCGTTAAATCATATAAATAGCAAGGGCAATTAAAATACTTGCAAGAATATCTGTTAAATAGTGAACACCTGTAAGCAGTCTTGTACAAGTAATTGTAATAGCAAGTGCTGAGAGTAATAATCCCATATTTGGTCCTCGAGCAATAACGGTCAAAGCAATAGAAATAGCTAAACTCGTATGAATACTTGGGAAAGAATGACCTATTCTTTTTTATCATCAATAGGTTTAAGGTCATACTTTTGAATAGGACGAGGTCTATCAATTAATATTCTAAGTAGAACAGTAATTAATAAAACGACAAATGGTTTAATAAATAAAAGATAAAAACCAGTTTGTGATTCGATAACTATTTTAGTAAAAAAAGTGAATAAAATATAGCGACCATCCATGGACAAAATTTTGATGCAAAATAAACACAAGATTTTATAAAAGGATGTTTATACATAAATTTATTGATACCTTCATAAAAAAACTTCATATTGACCCTCCAAAGTTTTGATATATCTATTATACTATAAAAGAGAAAAGATAGCATTAATAATCGAATTACGATATAATGGACATAATAAGAGGTGTAAAATATGAATAGAAAAATAATGCCCTTTATGTTACTTTTAATAGAAGTAATAATGTATTACTTTATATGTTTATACTTCCATATGGATTTAGATTTAATCATTGGATCAGGAATACTTTATTTCCTATTCTTATTTATATATGGACATTATTCATTAAATACATGTTTAATATGGGATGAAATTAAAGCGTTAGTTAAATCAAGTTTTTGTTTTTATATCGCATTACTTGTGTTAGTACCAAAATCGACAGGTTATGAAAGAAGAATGCATTTAACAATCATGGTAGCTTCAATGTTTATTATTTGTTTACTAGCTGATAGATATATTAGAATTGCTTTTAGAGATCAGTTTGCTAGAAAAACATTAGTTATTGGAACAGGATATGAAGCAGCAAGACTTGGTAAAATATCAAATAACAATCGTTTTGCTTTAACACAAGTAGAAGGTTATGTGGATGCGAATTGGACAGATCAGTTATTTGATTTTAAACAGGAAAATGTGATTAAAAATAGTTTTATTTATAGTTATGAAGAATTGGATGAGGCTATTAAAACTTTAAAAATTGAACAAATTATTGTGGCTTTACCAGAAGCAAGTGAAGAAGTAATTGATAAGGTGATGTCGGATATTTATGGAAAAGTTGAAAGTGTTAAGTATTTACCAGATGTTAATGGAACAATGACTTTTTCTTCTGAAGTTCAGGATTTTGATGGACAATTACTGATTGCAACAGCAAATAATGAAATGTCGGCTCTTGCTAATACGATGAAAAGATTTATTGATATTTGTGCAGGAATTGTTGGTTGTTTAATACTAATTCCTTTGACAGTTTTTGTTAAGTATAAATATGTAAAAAGTGGAGATCATGATAGTATTATTTTTAGTCAAGATAGAATTGGTAAAAATGGGAAGATGATTAAAATTTATAAATTTAGATCAATGGTACCAAATGCTGAAAAAATCTTAGATGACTGATGGAAAAAGATCCAAAGATCAAAGAAGAATATCTGACAAATAAAAAACTAGTCAATGATCCAAGAATTACACCAGTAGGGAATTTTTTAAGAAAAACGTCATTAGATGAATGGCCACAATTTATTAATGTTTTATTAGGTGAAATGTCATTAATTGGCCTAGACTTATTTACCAAGAGAAAAGAAAGATATGGGACAATATTACAATTCTATTATAAAATGTAAACCAGGTGTTACAGGAATGTGGCAAGCAAATGGTAGAAGTGATGTTGAATTTAATTATCGTTGTAAATTAGATGATTATTATTATCATAATTGGTCTATCTGGTTAGATTTTACGATTATTTATAAAACGATTAAAGGCGTTGTTTATGGTAAAGGATCGTTATAGTTATTATAATATTAAATTATAAGAAAAGGAGTTTATACTATAAATCATAACTTTATATGAAGATATTATAGTATATTAAAAAGTATATGAAGATAGCATTTTTAATTTATGTCATAAAAATCCAAATCAAATAAATAAAATGATCAATACATTAGATGATGAGGATGTTTCTTTTTATTTACACATAGACAAAAAAAAGTGGTATTTCAAATAAAATTATAAAGAAAGAAAACGTGTTTATTTTAGATGAAAGTAAATGCCTTGATATTAAATGGGGTCAGAATCAAATGATTCATGCTACAACTAATCTATTAAAAGAAGCATTTTATTCAAATATACAATATGATTACTTTTGGTTTATGAGTGGTCAAGATTTTCCAATAAAATCAATCGATTACATTAAAAAATACTTAGAAAAGCATAGGGGTGCTAATTATATTGATGTGATGGATAGGAATTATAAAATATATAAACGTTTTAAAAAAAGAAATGATTTAAAATATCCAACTTGTTTTGCAAATCAAACAATAACAATGACAATTTTGAAACATTTATACATTTTAATAACAGGGGGACCATACAAAACTTTATTTTTTAAAAGGAAAAATATAACAGGCTTGGAATATAACTTTGGAAGTTCATGGTGGACATTGACTCATTCAAGCGTGGAGTGGATGTTAGATTATTTAGAAAGGCATGAAGAAGTTTTAGACTTTTTTGATAATTCTATTTGCCCTGATGAGTCTTTGTTTCAAAGTTTGTTTATGAAAACACCTTATACGAATACTAGAGAGAATATAAAAGTTTATTTAGATTGGACTGGTGAAAACAGACATCCTAAGACTTTGACAATAAATGATTATGATACACTTATGAATAGTGATTTCCTAATAGCTAGAAAATTTGATGAAAAGATTGATGGAGAAATCATTAATAAATTAGAGAGTAAATTAAAAATGAAATAGTGTATTTCTTTAAGTTTTTTATAGAGATTGTGCTAATCTTAATGGATATGGAATACCAGCAATTTTTAGTGCATTGTAAATTAAATTGTTGATTGTTTGAAAATGTAGTATAGAGGTGTAAAATATTTTGAGTTTCGATAAAAATAAAAACAGGCAAAAAGTATATTCACAACTTGCCTGTTTTTGCTTGTTTTATAAGGAAAATCAACCTCATAAATAGTATAATAAGTTTAGACCAATAAACAAAATACTGGAGGAATTTTCCATGAACAATTTTAACACAAATCTATATGAAACTAAAAGAGAAATTATAAACTATTCTAATAAAATAACTGAAGGATTAAAAAAGTCAACAGCTAAATTTATTATGGATATGTTATATGGTCTATCGAAGAATCAAAGTGTAATGCTTAATGACATATCTAGAGCACTTGACGAAAATATAAAACTTAATTATACGATTGATCGTCTGTCTAAAAATCTTGAAAAAATAAATGATGAAGAATTAGAAATCATTAGAAATAATTACAATAGAGCTGTACTCAATGAGATTGATGAAGAACCACTCGTATTGCTTGATGATAGTGAAATCATAAAAAAATATGGAAAAAATTTGAGGACCTATGCAAGGTACGAGATGCAAGTTCTTTAAAAGATGATATCTATCCAGAATATCATGTTTGTGAAGCAACTGTAATTACAAAAAAGAGAAGCAACCTATATCTTTATACAGTCATATTTATTCAACGGAAAGTAAAGAATTCAAATCAATGAATGGAGAAACACTAAAGAGTATAGAATATATAAAATCAATCATAGAAAAGAAATGTACATTTGTATGTGACAGGGGATATGATGCCAATATATATTACGAATATTTTTTAAAAGAAGAATGCAATGATGATTTTATAATTAGATTAACAGAAAAAAGAAGTTAATGTTTAAAGGAAAATCAAAAAAGGCATCAGAAATAGCTGTAAAAAGAAAAGGAAAAATAAAAATGAACATGTATTTTCCAAATTGGATGAGAAGCAAAAATTTTTTTGTAAGATGTTTAAAGATGGGATACATAAACATTGCACTACATTTAGGAAATCTACTTGATAGAAAAAATACACTTAACGTTGATTTCTATTATGGAAGTCAATGGTGAACATTGAGCTATGAATGTGCTAAAGAAATATATGATATATTATTAAAAGGTGAATATATAGACTATTATAAAGGCTCTTTGGTTCCAGATGAATCCATATTTCAAACGATTTATATGAATAGTAGATTTAAAGACAAATACTATGATAAATTAACATATGTTAATTGGAAAGGACAAATTAATCACCCTAGAATTTTTACAATAGAGGATTGTGATGAATTAGAAAAAGTTAATTATTTAATGGCAAGAAAATTTGATGAGGATTTTGATGATAAAATTATAAATAAATTATATGATGAACTATAAGCAGTAAAAGATAAAGCCTATTATGCGAAAAATAAGTAAAAATACGATTAAAGTCAATAATTAAACAGAATGTAGGTTCGAAAACATATAGAGAAATAAGTGATAATTTAACTTAAAAAACGCATCCGCTAGATTTTGCACATTTGATTTTTCAGCGGATATGTATTTTTTTGAGCAAGTGGTATTTAAATTTATACCGATTTCTTGCTCTTTTGAAAACACACCATTCAAACCCTGCAGTACAAATAATGTCTGTCATTTTTGATAAGGCAAATATAGATTTTTTTGTTGTTGGGATGACATTTGAGTAATATAGTTTATGCTTTGCGACATTGCCAATGGCAAAATCAAAGTAATAAACAAGATTGTTAATTGTATAAAGTCGTGATAAAGTTGTCGTAGAAGATGGCATCATGTTGAAAGGTAGTTGTGATAGATAAAAATATATGTAGAATAGGAGGTAATATTTTAAGAATTACTAGTTATAAAGATGAATATTATACTGAAGATTCGAAACTTGCAAATAATTTGTTATCTTATTGAAGATTAAAAATACTTTTTGGTATATATTTTTGTTATTTTAATATTGGCAATGACTTCTAGCTTAATAAATTCATTAAGTGACAAGGTACATTGCTAAAGAATGATAAAAAAATCACTATACCATAGTGTTTAATTTTGTTAATATTTATTTATAATATTTAATGGAGGTGCGGACAATTTCTTGGACCAAAAGGAACAAGGAGAAGAAAAACATGGCATATACGGAACAAGAAAAAGAACGAAGCTCTCGCCCTATATGATGAAATTAGGATCTATGGGAAAGTTGAATCAATC
>ENA-OQCS01001546-OQCS01001546.1-human-gut-metagenome-genome-assembly--contig:-NODE-1546-length-11554-cov-5.174324_pt1 | contig 11554 bp, 15 predicted proteins | sample MGYA00242757_ERZ504575 | MGnify/ENA primary metagenome ERZ504575 (study PRJEB26092, sample SAMD00036297) | human gut metagenome | host: Homo sapiens | study: EMG produced TPA metagenomics assembly of... | reverse complement strand
GGAACCCGCTCATATTTGAAAAGAAAGGAGAGAACTTAAGATGTTCATTCACTTTTATTAGCGATGCTCCTATCATCTGGCTGATCATTGCATTAAGCGGATTAAAGATGGCAGGACATGTAGCCTGTCCGATCGCTTTGATCATTACAGTCATTGAAGCACTTTTTTATGGAAGCAAAAAAATTATTGATGTCCTCACAGGAGGGTTAGAAGGATTTGCAATGGCAATCTGGCCAATCTGTCTGGTTATCGTGGCAGCAGTGTTTACTTACAACTTGGTCGTACATACGAAAAACATGGAACTTATTAAAAAATGCTTACTTCTGTATCAAGAGATAAACGAGTTCTTGTGCTGATCATCGCATGGGGATTTGGAGGATTTATGGAAGGTATGGCAGGATTCGGAACAGCTGTAGCGATTCCAGCAGGAATCCTTTGCGGATTAGGATTTGAACCAATCTTTGCAGCAACTGTTTGCCTGGTAGCCAATACGACACCAGTAGCATTTGGATCCATCGGAATTCCAACGGTTACAGCAGCAAATGTAACAGGATTTAGTCCACATATGACAGCATCTTATGTTGTATTACAACTTGCGATCATGGTAATTCTCGTTCCTTTCCTTGTTGTTTTCATCACAGGAAAACATGAAGGAGCTAAAGGAATCGGTGATTATAAAGAAATTTTATTTATTACATTGATGTCAGGTCTTTCATTCTTAGTACCACAATATCTGACAGCAAAATTTGTAGGAGCTGAACTTCCAGCAGTTATCGGATCTGTATGCAGTATGGCAGTAACGATCATCCTTGCAAAAGTAATGCTGAAAGGTAAGGCAAGTAAATTTGATGTAGAAATCGAAGATAATGATGATACTACGATGACAGTAAAAGATGCATTTGTTGCATGGAGCCCATTCATTCTTGTATTACTGTTCTTACTTCTGACTTCAACATTAGTACCAGCGATTCATGATCCATTATCAGCGATCAAATCAAATGTACCAATTATAGTGGAGAGGGAGCAAGCCCATATACATTTACATGGGTATCAACACCAGGAGTGCTGATCTTGATCGCAGCATTTATTGGAGGACTGATTCAGGGATGTCCAGTTGGTGAGATCTTTGTTGTTTTAGGCAAGACAGTGATTCAGATGTTTAAGACGATCATTACGATCATGGCAGTGCTTGCGACAGCTAAGATCATGGGATACAGCGGAATGACACAGTCTATCGCAGATTTTATCGTACGTGTAACAGGAAGCTTTTATCCATTAGTTGCACCACTGATTGGATCTATCGGAACATTCGTAACAGGAAGTTCTACATCAAGCAGCGTACTATTCTCCAAGTTACAGGCAAGTACAGGAGCAGAATTAAATATCAACCAGATCTGCTGGTAGCTGCAAATACAGTTGGTAGTACCGCAGGAAAGATTATTTCTCCACAGAGTATCGCAGTAGCGACAGCGGCAACAGCAACGGTAGGAAAAGAAAGTGAAATCTTAACAAAGGTTATCAAATATTTCGTATTATTCGTTATCATCTATGGATTAGTTTGCTACTTTGGAGTCAAATTGATCTGAAAATGATAAAGATATTAAAAAGCTATAAACTTTTAAGGAGGAAGATAAATGAGTGAGTATCAGTATAACAAAGTGACACCAGAGATGATCGAGAAATTCAAAGAGATCGCTCCAAAACGTGTCTTAATGGGTGATGAAATCAATGAGGATTTCACCATGATGAGATGGCAATCTACGGAAAAGCTAGACCAGAAGTTTTAGTAGAAGCAACATCAACAGAAGAAGTTGCAGCTGTCGTTAAACTTTGTAATGAAAACAAGGTTCCTGTAACACCAAGTGGTGCAAGAACAGGATTAGTAGGAGGAGCCGTAAGTATCGGTGGCGGTGTTATGATCTCTCTTACAAAGATGAACAAGATCCTTGGATATGACAAAGAAAACTTTGTAGTGAAGATTCAATCAGGAGTCCTTTTAAATGATCTTGCACAGGATGCAGAAAAACAAGGATTATTATATCCACCAGATCCAGGTGAGAAATTCGCAACAGTCGGTGGAAACGTAGCAACCAACGCTGGTGGTATGAGAGCTGTTAAGTACGGATGTACAAGAGATTATGTACGTGCCATGACAGTTGTATTACCAACAGGTGAGATTGTAAAACTTGGAGCTACTGTATCAAAGACAAGTTCAGGATACAGCTTATTAAACTTAATGATCGGTTCTGAAGGTACTTTGGGTATTATCACAGAACTTACATTAAAAGTAATTCCAGCACCAAAATCAGTGATCAGTCTGATCATTCCTTATGAAAACTTAGAGGATTGTATTGCAACAGTACCACAGTTCTTTATGCATCATCTGGCACCACAGGCTCTGGAATTTATGGAAAAGAAGTTGTTATGGATACTGAGAAGTTCTTAGGAAAACAGGTATATCCAAAAGAATTAGAAGGAACAGAGATTGGAGCATATTTATTAGCAACATTTGATGGAAATTCTGAAGAACAACTGGAAGATATCATTGAACAGGCATCTGAAGTAGTATTAGAAGCAGGAGCAATTGATGTATTAGTTGCTGATACACCAGCCTTAAAGAAAGATGCATGGGCTGTCCGCGGAGCATTACTTGAGGCAATTGAAGCAGATACTGTACTGTTAGATGAATGTGATGTTGTAGTTCCAACAAATAAGATTGCAGAATTCCTGACATATACAAAATCATTAGAAGCAGAAGCTGATTTCAGAGTGAAGAGCTTTGGACATGCTGGAGACGGTAACTTACATATCTATACATGCAGTAATGACATGGAAGAAGGAGAGTTTAAGAAACAGGTTGCAGTCTTTATGGATAAAGTATATGCAAAAGCAACAGAATTCGGTGGAATGATCTCTGGAGAACATGGAATCGGACATGGAAAGATGGACTACCTAGCAGAGTCTCTCGGACCAGTTCAGATGAGGATCATGGAAGGTGTCAAAGAAGTCTTTGATCCAAATATGATCTTAAATCCAGGTAAGATCTGCTACAAATTATAATTTTAATAGGAAACGATCAATCAAACATAAACAAGTAACATAAAACATATACAAAGCTTTTTTAAGGTTATTTTAGGAGGATATCAAGATGGCATATTTAATTTCAGAGGAAGCAAAAGACTTATTACAGGATGTACACGAGTTCTGTGAAAACGAAGTAAAAGAACAGTGTAAAGCATACGACGTCAGTGGAGAATGGCCAAAAGAAATTTATGACAAAGCCATTGAAATGCAGTTACATTCATTAGAAGTACCAGAAGAATACGGTGGACCAGGATTATCAAGAGTAGACGTTGCGGCACTGATCGAAGAAATGGCTATCGCAGATGCAGGATTTGCAACAACAATTTCTGCCAGTGGATTAGGAACAAAACCAGTACTGATCGCAGGAAATGAAGAACAGAAAAAACATGTATGCCAGAAGATCATTGATGGTGGATTTGGAGCTTTCTGTTTAACAGAACCAGGAGCAGGATCTGATGCCAGTGCAGGAACAACAACAGCTGTCAAAGACGGAGATGAGTGGGTATTAAATGGAAGAAAATGCTTCATTACAAATGGAGGAATCGCTTCTTTCTACTGTATCACAGCTATGACAGATAAAACAAAAGGTGTCAAAGGAATCTCTATGTTCTTAGTTGATGCTGGAACACCAGGATTAAGCACAGGTAATGAAGAAAATAAAATGGGTATCCGTACATCAAACACATGTGATGTTGTATTAGAAGACTGTCGTATTCCAGCTGCAAACTTAGTTGGAGAAGAAGGAAGAGGATTCTCAATCGCAATGAAGACATTAGACCAGGCAAGAGCTTGGATGGGATGTGTTGCAACAGGTATCGCACAGCGTGGTATCAATGAAGGTATTGCATATGCCAAAGAAAGAGTTCAGTTTGGTAAACCAGTCATCAAAAATCAGGCAATGCAGTTTAAAGTAGCTGATATGGAAATCAAAACAGAAACAGCTCGTCAGATGGTTGCACATGCTTTAACAAAGATGGATATGGGATTACCACATTCCAAAGAAGCAGCGATCGCAAAATGCTATGCATCTGATATCGCAATGGAAGTAGCTTCTGAAGCAATCCAGATGTTCGGTGGATATGGATACAGCAGAGAATATCCAGTTGAAAAATTATTAAGAGATGCTAAGATCTTCCAGATTTTCGAAGGAAGTAACGAAATTCAGAGAATCGTCGTAGCAAATAACACAATCGGAAGATAGAACATAAGAAGGAGTAAGACTATGAACATTTTAGTATGTATCAAACAGGTTCCGGATGATTCTGTAGAAATCCATTTAAATGCAGAAGGAACACCGGATTTAGCAAACGTAACACCTGTTGTAAATGCATTTGACACCTATGCTCTCGAAATGGCAGCACGATTAAAAGAATCCTCTGAAGGAGAAGTAACAGTTGTATGTGTCGGAGAAGATAGTGCAAAGAACTCTCTGAAAAACTGTCTTGCAGTTGGTGCAGATCATGCATTTTTAGTAAGTGATGATGCATTCAAAGGATCTGACACAACAGGAATCGCAAATATCCTAAAAAATGTGATCGCAAAATTAGAAGCGGACAATGGTCAGAAATTTGATCTTGTATTCTGTGGAAAAGAAGCAACAGATGCCGCACTTGGACAGGGTGGCTTAATGTTAGCTGAAGAACTTGGAACAAGTGTGATCACAAATATTACAGAAATCGCTTTAGATGGCGATAAAGTGACAGCAAAACAGGAAACAGAAGAAGGATACCGTACAGTAGAAGCTTCTGCCCCATGTGTTGTAACAGTCACAAAACCAGAATATGACCCACGTTACCCAACGATCAAGAATAAAATGGCAGCAAGAAAGAAACCAATCGGCGATATTAAAGAAGCTGATCTTGCTGATCTTGAAAAAGAAAAAGTCGGAGAATCTAATGCAAAGGTTCAGATCGTTAAATTATATGAACCAGCGAAGAAAGAAGCCGGAATCAAGATTCAGGAAGAAACACCAGAAGATTCAGCAATGAAAGCAGTCGCTATGATGCAGATGCCAAAGTATTCTAGGAAGGGAGAACAAAGGACATGGCAGAATGTAAGAATATCATGGTATATGTAGAAACTGCAGAAGGAAATCCAGTCAAAGTTGGATTGGAAATGTTATCTCCAGCCAAGAAACTTGCCGATAAAGTTACGGCAGTTGTTATTGGAGGTGGAGTAGCAGATGCAGCAAAAGAAGTAGCAAAGGCCGGAGCCGATCAGGTCATCTGTGTCGACAGCGAAGATTACAAAGAGTTTAATCTCGATGCATATGCTCAGGTTTTAGTAGAATTAGTAAAAGAAGAAAATCCAGAAGCTGTATTTGTAGGTGGAACACAGGATGGAAAAGATATCGCACCAGTGTTGCAGCAAAATGTAACACAGGATGTGCATCCGATGTATTAGATATCAAAGCAGAAGATGGAGAAGTTATCTATACATGCCCACTTTATGGTGGAACTGTATTGGAAGATGTAAAGATCAAGACAACACCACAGATAGCAACATTACGTTCCGGAGCATTCCAGAAAGTGGAAGACCCAACTGAGGGTGAAGTTGTAGCCAAAGAAGTAAAAGTAGCTGATGATGTGATCAAAGCAAAGATCACAGAAAGTGTAAAAGAAATCGCAGAGACGATCAACCTGGAAGAAGCAGAAGTTATCGTATCTGGTGGACGTGGAATGGGAAGCAAAGAAAACTTCGCATTAGTTGACGATCTTGCAAAACTCTTAGGAGGAGTTGTAGGAGCAACAAGACCAGCCATTGAAGACGGATGGGTATCAAAGATTCATCAGGTTGGACAGTCTGGAAAGATCGTTGCACCAAAATTATATATTGCATGCGGAATCTCTGGAGCTACACAGCACGTATCAGGAATCATGAATTCTGGATACATTGTAGCAATCAACAAAGATGAAGACGCACCAATCTTTGACGTAGCCAATGTAGGAATCGTTGGAGACGTTATGAAAGTGCTTCCTGTTATGATCGAAGAGATCAAGAAGATCAAGGATGCACAGTAAATAAATATCTATTTTTAAAATAGCTTGTTTCTATACTTAATGTATATTCACCATTTATAAAAGGTCAGATTATGGCGTATGCATAGCCTGGCCTTTCTTTCCGTGTATAATTAATAAGAAGAAACTTTTATATATCACGTCCACAATGCCGGTAAAATGCCAGCATATACAATCCACATAATCCAACAAGTGCATACACAACTCGTGACAGCCAGCTCATATCTCCAAACAAAAATGCAACAAGATCAAATCGGAAGAATCCGATCAATCCCCAATTTATAGCACCAATGATCGTAAGCGTTAAAGCTGTACAATCCAAACATTTATTTCCCATAATAAAATCAAACCTCCTTGATGTGAAATGTAAAGAATTCCAGTATAGTATTTACAAAAAAAGGATTTTATGTACAAGGTATTAAAAACCTTAAAATACATTTACGTTTAAAAAAAAGAGAGTATAATACTCATCAAAGACCATGTCTGACTACCGTGAAGGTAAAGGAGGAACAAAGGCATGAAAGTTATTTTTTTAGACGTAGACGGAGTATTGAATTCACAGCAATTATTCGAGAAATGCGAAGATGATCAGCTGATTTCTGTAGATGAGGATAACATTAAGAATTTAAAAACAATCGTAGATGCAACAGGAGCAAAGATCGTATTATCATCATCCTGGAGATACGGATGGGCAGAACACAGTGATGCTGTGCAGGACTGGTGTCAGATTCTAGTTGACATCTTAGCGAAATACGACCTAAAGATCATAGATAAGACAGAATACCTAAGCAGTGGAAGAAGAGAAGATGAGATCAAAGATTGGCTGGATAAGTGTGAAGAGAAGATTGAAGGTTTTGTCATATTAGATGATGGTGCATATGAATGGCATAGACACGGATTTGACAAACATCTGGTTAAGACAGATTTTTGTACAGGTGGATTAAGAGAAGAAGATGCAGACAAAGCAATTAAGATCTTAAATAAGAAAAGATTATTCAGCTTTTTCAAAAAATACTAAAGGAGAGTTAACAGATGGATATAAATAAAGTGACAACAGCAATGATCGATTACTATCAAGGTCAGCCAAAGAGAATCCAGCATTTCTTGAAAGTACACGCGTATGCAAAGCTGATCGGAGAACAGGAAGGATTAGATAAGGAAATTTTAGACATCCTGGAAGTGGCTGCATTAACACATGATATCGGTATCAAAATAAGCGAAGAAAAATACAACAGTAGTGCAGGAAAATACCAAGAGGTTGAAGGACCGGCAGTTGCACAGCAGATGCTGGAAGACTTACAATATGACAAAGCAAAAACAGACAGAGTCTGCTATTTGATCGGACATCACCATACATATGATCAGATTGATGGTATTGATTATCAGATTCTTGTAGAAGCAGATTTTTTAGTAAATCTTGCAGAAGAACAAAGTTCCAGAGAGACAATTGAGTCCGTAAAAGGCAAGATTTTTAAGACAAAAACAGGAATCTGGCTGATAAATAAAATTTTTGAAAAAAAAGCTTGCCAAGAGTCGAGGAATATGATAAAGTATAGAAGTCGCAGAAATGAGACAACAACTTAACTGCCCAGATAGCTCAGTCGGTAGAGCAGAGGACTGAAAATCCTCGTGTCGCTGGTTCGATTCCGGCTCTGGGCATTGTATGCGGGTGTAGTTCAATGGTAGAACTCCAGCCTTCCAAGCTGATCACGTGGTTCGATTCCCATCACCCGCTCTTTTATTAAGAAGAATGTTATGCATTCTTCTTTTTTGTTGTAATTTTTTATTATATCGTTTTTTTTCAACCATAGTCAATCGAATTATGTTATGATACAATGATAAAAGAACAAAAATCTGAAACACCATACCATAAAGGAGATACAAAAATGGATTACAACAAACTGGCATTAGAAATGCACGAACAAAACAAAGGTAAGATCGCAGTACGTTCTAAAGTAACAGTAAAGACAAGAGATGACTTAAGTACAGCTTATACACCAGGAGTCGCAGAACCTTGTCGTAAGATCCGTGATAATAAAGAAGAAGTATATCGTTATACAGCAAAAGGTAATTTAGTAGCTGTCGTATCTGACGGAACAGCTGTATTAGGACTTGGAGATATCGGACCAGAAGCAGCAATGCCTGTTATGGAAGGAAAAGCCCTTTTATTTAAAGAATTTGCAGATATCGATGCATTCCCAATCTGTCTTGATACAAAAGATACAGAAGAGATCATCAAAACAGTCAAGAATATCGCACCATGTTTCGGTGGTATCAATTTAGAAGATATTTCCGCACCAAGATGTTTTGAGATTGAAAAACGTTTAAAAGAAGAATTAGATATTCCAGTATTCCATGATGATCAGCATGGAACAGCCATCGTTGTAGCAGCAGGATTATTAAATGCCTTAAAATTTGTCGGAAAGAAAATGGAAGATGCAAACATTGTGATCAATGGAGCAGGATCTGCTGGAATCTCTATCTGTAAACTATTATTACAGTTTGGCGCAGGAAATGTTGTCTTAGTTGACCAGAAAGGTGCATTATGTCCAGGAGAAGACTGGATGAATCCAGCACAGAAAGATATGGCAGAGATCACAAACAAAGAGAAACAGACTGGAACATTAACAGAGATCATCAAAGATAAAGATGTATTTATCGGAGTTTCTGCACCAAATATCGTGACAGCCGAAATGGTATCTACTATGGCAGACGATGCGATCATTTGCCATGGCAAATCCAACACCAGAGATCATGCCAGATGAAGCGAAGAAAGGTGGAGCAAGAGTTATCGCAACAGGAAGATCCGATTTCCCTAATCAGATCAATAACGTATTAGTATTCCCAGGAATCTTCAGAGGAGCTCTGGATGCAAGAGCTGGACAGATCACAGAAGAGATGAAGATGGCAGCAGCAAGAGCGATCGCAAGTATCATCAGTGATGATGAGTTAAATGAAGAGTATATCATTCCAGGTGCATTTGATGAAAGAGTCTGCAAAGCAGTAGCCAAAGCTGTTGCAGAAGAAAGCCAGAAATAAATGATAGAATTAAATTAAGTACAAGAGCACTTCTGTTCAAAAAGTATGTTTTATGATATACTATATTGAGTTGTGAGAAAATTTTAGGAGATTTTAGGAGAATTCATTCAATGAAAACAAGCGGAATATTATTGCCAATTTTTAGTTTACCATCAGATTACGGAATTGGATGCTTTTCAAAGGAAGCATACAAATTTGTAGATTTTTTAGAAGAAGCAGGCCAGAAGTACTGGCAGATCCTTCCATTAGGAACGATCGGTGCGGGAAATTCTCCTTATCTTTCGTTTTCAAGTTTTGCAGGAAGTGCATATTATATCGACTTAGAACAGTTACTGGAAGAAGGACTTCTTAAGAAAAAAGAACTCGAATCAATTAAGGAAGAAAACAAGGGCAAAGTTGACTATGAGAAAATCAGAGAAGATCACAGAAAGCTTTTAAGAAAAGCTTATTTCAGATTTCATCCAGATGAAGATTATAAGAAATTTATCAAAGACAATGAATACTGGATCGGGGAATATGCAGAATATATGAGCGAGAAGAAAAGTAAATTCCCAGAAAGTTATTTCTGCTTCTGCCAGTATTATTTCCATAAACAGTGGCTTGCGCTGAAGAAATATGCGAATGACAAAGGAATTCAGATCGTAGGAGATCTTCCATTTTATGTAGCCTTAGATGGAACAGCATTTACATACCACAAAGAATTATTTAAAGTCGATGAAGAAGGAAAGGCAACGGTTGTAGGTGGATGTCCTCCAGATGCATTTGCAGAAGATGGACAGGTATGGTCCAATCCTGTATATGACTGGGAATATCATAAGAAAACAGATTACGAATGGTGGATGAAACGTTTACGTCATAATTTTATGTTATATGATATTTTAAGATTAGACCATTTCAGAGGATTCGATGAATACTTTGAGATTCCAGCAGAAGACGAGACGGCTGTTAATGGAGAATGGGTCAAAGGTCCAGGAATGGATTTCTTTGAAGCAATGAAGAAAGAACTTGGTGAGAAGAAAGTTATCGCAGAGAACTTAGGATTCTTAACAGACAGCGTGCATAAACTTCTAGATGATACAGGATTCCCAGGAATGAATGTTCTGGAATTTGCATTTGGAGCATATGATGACAGCATCTATCTTCCACATAAATACAAAGAAAATAGTGTTGTATACACAGGAACACATGACAATGATACGGTTGTTGGATGGTACGAAACATTATCAGAAGATGATAAGAAATTCTTAGAGCATTATTTAAAATACAGTACGATCGAGAGAACAGGAACTGTACATTTAGACTTGATTTCTCTTGCATTAGAGAGTCGAAGCGATATGGTGATCATCCCACTTCAGGATTATCTTGGATTAGGAAATGAAGCAAGGATCAACACACCATCTACGGTAGGTGGTAACTGGGAGTGGAGAGTGAAAGAAGAGCAGTTAACAGATGAGTTAAAAGAACTGATCAGAACACTGACAATAAAATATCGTACAGTTGCAGAAGAGAATGCGAAGAAAGCAGCCGAAGAAGCACAGCAATAGAAGAAATTGATAGAAGAAAAAGGATGAAAGAATTTGGGAAATCTTTCATCCTTTTTTGCATAGAAATAAAGAAATATGCGTATAAAATAATTGATATTAGATTGTATGGAATATGATGTACCATATAAAGCAATAAAATTAGCTTGACGACACAAAATCATAGTGCTACAATTTAGTACATAAAAGCATTGAAGTTTTAAAGTTCAGAAGTTTAAAGCCAAGGAATGCAATCGGGAACGATATTAAGGAGGAGAAAAATATGAGATTAAAGAAAGTCATGGCAACAGGATTAGTTGCTGCATTAGCATTATCCACAATGGTTGGTTGCTCAAGCAAGAAAGACAGTTCAGACCAGAAGAAGATCGGAGTCGTTCAGTTAGTAGAACATGATGCTTTAGATGCATCTTACAAAGGGTTTAAGGATGGTCTTGAGAAAGCTGGATATAAAGACGGAGACAAGATCAAGATTGAATATAAGAACGCACAGAATGAACAGTCAAATTGTCAGACAATTGCCAAACAATTTGTCACAGATAAGTGCGATCTTGTATTAGCGATCGCAACACCAGCAGCACAGGCAATGGCTAATGAATCAAAAGATATTCCGATTTTAGTAACAGCTGTTACAGATCCAGCCGATGCCAAACTGGTGAAATCAAATAAAAAACCAGGAACAAACGTATCTGGAACATCAGATTTAACACCAGTAGCAAAACAGATGAATCTATTAAAAGAATTAATTCCAAATGCAAAGAAGTTGCAATGTTATATTGTTCTGCAGAAGCAAACTCCAAATTCCAGGTAGGACTTGCGAAGAAAGAAGCAAAGAAATTAGGATTAACAACAGTCGATGCAACGGTATCAGAATCC
>ENA-OQCS01001543-OQCS01001543.1-human-gut-metagenome-genome-assembly--contig:-NODE-1543-length-11559-cov-3.179321_pt1 | contig 11559 bp, 16 predicted proteins | sample MGYA00242757_ERZ504575 | MGnify/ENA primary metagenome ERZ504575 (study PRJEB26092, sample SAMD00036297) | human gut metagenome | host: Homo sapiens | study: EMG produced TPA metagenomics assembly of... | reverse complement strand
GGAATTGTCTGAAAAAAATTGAAAAAAGGAAGATCAAGTTGTGCTTGGGCGTTGGGAAATTCCTAGAGAAATTAGAAGAAGCTATTGTAGCACCACAAATTTGTAAAGAATGTTATAATAAGTTGTCTCAAAAATATGATATGGAAAAAGCAATCGCTCCTGACGATGAAAAGAATTTTTGATATTGTGGTAAATTTTATATTTTTGTTGAGATATTTTATTTAAAAGATAATAATAGTTGTAAAAGGAGTATTGAATATGACTGAAAAAGAAAAGATGGAAGCAGGTTTATGGTATGATGCGAATAATGATCAAGAACTCATAGATCAAAGATTAGTTTGTCAGGATTTATGTTTTGCATTAAATCAATTAAAACCAAGTGATGAAAAAAGAAATGAAATAATTGAAAAGATTTTAGGATATTTTCCAGAGAATCTTGTTTTGTTAAGTCCTTTTACAGCAGATTATGGAAAAAATATAAAACTAGGAAAGAATGTTTTTGTGAACATTAATAACTATTTTATGGATGGGGCATCTATTGAAATAGGTGACAATGTTTTTATTGGTCCTTCATGTGGCTTTTATACAGCAAATCATCCATTGAATTATACAAGAAGAAATCAAGGATTAGAAAAAGCCTTACCGATAAAAGTAGGGGATAATTGTTGGTTTGGGGCCAATGTTTCTGTGATGCCAGGAGTTACCATTGGTGCGGGGTGTGTGATTGCAGCAGGAGCAGTGGTGACTAAAAATATGCCAGACAATAGCCTGATTGCAGGTGTTCCAGCAAAAGTCATTAAAACAATTGAACAATAAAAATGACCTCCAATGGAGGTCATTGCCTTTTATTTTAATAAACCTAATTCAATCATTTTTAATCCGATGTCTACAGAGTTATAAGCAGCACCTTTCATTAATTGGTCACCTGTAATCCATAAACTTAAAGCGTTATCTTTATATAAATCTTTTCTAACACGTCCAACGTGAGTTAATTCATCACCGATAAAGCTTGTTGGCATTGGATAAACTTGATTAGCTAAATCATCGCATAAATCAATACCAGTACTATTTCCTAATAATTCAAAAACTTTATCCATATCGATTGGTTTTTTAGTTTCAATATAGATTGATTCACTATGTCCACGTAAAACAGGAACACGTACACAAGTCGCATTGACTTCAATATCTTTATTGAAGATTTTTTTAGTTTCATTAACCATTTTCATTTCTTCTTTACTATATCCATTTGATAAATCAAATTTATCAACTTGAGGAATACAGTTGAAAGCAATTGGGAAATGTTTTTTATCTCCAGCACAAGGTAATGTTTTAGCAACAGGTTCTTTACCATCTAAAACTTCTTGGCTTTGACGATAAAGTTCTTCCATACCAGCAACACCAGCACCAGATACAGCTTGGTAAGTAGAAACAACGATTCTTTCAATATCAAATTCATCATTTAATCTTGTTAATGCACTACACATCATAATTGTTGTACAGTTTGGACAAGAAATAATTCCATGATGATCTTTTAATGCTTCACCATTTACTTCAGGTACAACTAAAGGAACATTAGGATCCATTCTAAAATGTGAAGTATTATCAATATTGACACATCCAGCTTCTACGGCATATTTCATATATTTTTCTGAAATGCTTCCACCAGCAGACCAGAAAGCAACTTCAACACCTTCAAAACTATTTTCAGTTAATTCTTCAACAACAAACTTATGTCCTTCAAATTCGATTTCTTTTCCAGCACTTCTTGCAGAAGCTAATAATTTAATACTTTCAAAAGGAAAGTTAAATTGGAAAACACATCTTAACATTTCACGACCAACGGCACCAGTAGCACCTACAATAGCAATTTTAAATTTTTTCATTTTTATAATCTCCTTATCCTCTTACTTTGAAAATAACAGCATTTTCATCATTTAATTTATTTTTTAAATCAGCTAATTCAATTTCTTCTGTTATATAAATATGATCATCTTTTTCACTATAGTATGTTTCATAAGGAATATCTACAGGTTTAGATGCTCTTACATAATAGCGTGAAGAAGAAATAGGGTAAACATGTTTACAATCTTCATAATCATGTGACCATCTTTCTACTTGGTGCGTTTTCATGATATCACTGACAACAGCTGAAGCAGTGACATAACGTCCAGCACCACGACCATAATAGATGATGTTATTAACATAATCGTTATCGATTTCAACAACGTTGTAAGATCCATAACATTAGCAACAAGTTCATTTAGGTTTACAAGTGTTGCGGAAACATCAATTCCTAAACCATCTTTAACAGGTTTTGCTTGAGCAATCATTTTAAAACGATAACCTAATTTTTTAGCATAGTCCATATCAAGCTTTGTCACATTACGAATACCACTTGCTTGAATTTGATCAAAGTCAACAAATTTTTGATAACCATTTTGCGCTAAGATACAAATTTTATGAGCAGCATCAATTCCATCTAAGTCTAAAGCAGGATTAGCTTCAACATATCCTAAACCATCTGCAATTGATAATGCTTCATCAAAATCAAGATTTTCATTTTCCATTAAAGTTAAAATAAAGTTGGTTGTTCCATTTAAAATACCAACAATTTCTTTGGTATTATTTGCAATCAAACTTTCTTTTTGACTTGCTAGAACAGGAATACCTCCCCCTACAGAAGCTTCATAGAAAATATGTACATCATTTGCTTTAGCAGTTTGGAAAATTTCTTTTCCATAATGAGCTAATAAAGCTTTATTAGCTGTAACTACATGTTTTTTGTTATTTAAAGCTTCTAAGATAATGTTTTTCGCAATTGTTGTTCCCCCAATAAGTTCAACAACGACATCAATTTCCTCATCATTAATAACATCATGATAATCTTTTGTATAAATAATTCCCTTAGGTAAGTCTACTTCTTCAAGACCACACCCGTATTTAACAACAATTTCTTGTTTCATTTCTTTTTCTAAACGTGTTTTTTCATTTGTAAGAATTTCAATGACCCCATATCCTACAGTACCAAGTCCAATAACACCTATTTTCATGATAGTCCCCCTTATAATAAAAATAGACCAAATGGTCTATTGAAAACTTAACATAAACAAACCATTATTCTTGAGCTTTATTTTTTAAATGCATCAATAATAGTTTTAATGGTTATCATAGTTAAGCCTCACTTTCTTTACTTTTTTGATATAATAGCATGATTGTATACAGTAGTCAATTTTTTCTCATAGTTTCTTTCCTTATATTATATTAATAATAAAATCTTGGATTGTTGACTTTGTATACAATATTCAATATAATAAATTCAATTATTGGAGGATATAGCGATGAATAAGACATATGTAAGTACGCGTAATCATCAAGATCAAATCAATTTCTATCAAGCAATTGTACAAGGAATTGGTGATGATGGGGGATTGTTAGTTCCTAATTTTGATTTTCAAAAATTAGATTTAAATAAATTAGTTCAATTAAATTATGTGGATTTAGCAACAGAGGTGATTTCAACTTTTGTTCCTGAAGATGGTAAAGAACTTATCCATCAAGCATGTTTAAATGCATATGGAAAAGGTTTATTTCCAGAAATTGTTGTTCCTGTAAAAAAAGCAGGAGATGTTTATGTGGCTGAATTATTCCATGGACAAACAGCTGCTTTTAAAGATATGGCATTATCTTTATTACCACATTTAATGACTTTATCTTTAAAACAATTAAAAGAAGATCGTGAAGTCATGATTTTAGCAGCAACAAGTGGTGATACTGGTAAAGCTGCTTTAGAAGGATTTAAAGATGTTGAAGGAACATGTATTAAAGTATTTTATCCATTAGATGGAGTAAGTGCGATTCAACAACAACAAATGGTTTCTCAAGAAGGAAAAATGTTAAAGTAGTTGGAATTCATGGTAACTTTGATGATGCTCAAAGTGCTGTAAAAGTAGCGTTTGGAGATAAAATGTTAAAAGAAGTAAGTGATCAACATCATGTTTTCTTATCTTCAGCTAACTCAATTAATGTAGGACGTTTGATTCCACAAATCGTTTATTATTTCCATAGTTATTTTGAACTTGTAAGAAATAAAGAAATTGAAATGGGCGATCAAGTAAACTTCTGTGTACCTAGTGGAAACTTTGGAAACTGTTTAGCAGGATGGTTTGCGAAAAATATGGGTCTTCCTGTTAATAAATTTATTACCGCATCTAATAAGAATAATATTTTAACTGATTTCTTTACAACAGGTAAATATGATGCTAATAGGGAATTCTTTAAAACAAATGCACCAGCAATGGATATTTTAGTATCAAGTAACTTAGAAAGACTTGTATGGTATATGTCTGGAAAAGATGGTGATAAGGTTAAAGAATACATGGAAAAATTAAAGCAGATGGTATTTATGAAGTTGATGATGAAACATTTGCACGTATTCAAGATCAATTTAAAGCAGGATATTTAAATGAAGAAGAAGTTTTAAAAACAATTAAAGATTGTTATGAAGATAATGGTTATGTTTTAGATACACATACAGCATGTGGTTATGGTGTATTAAAACAATATCAAAAGGAAACTGGAGATCAAACTAAAACAATCTTACTTTCAACAGCTTCACCATATAAATTCCCTGAATCTGTTTATAAAGCATTATTCAATGAAGAATTAGATGTTTATGATGCAATTGAAAAATTAAATGAAAAAACAGGTGTAGCAGTACCTAAACCATTAGTTGGAATTAAGGATAGAGAAGTGCTACATAAACACATATTGATAAAACAGAAATTATTAATTTTATTAAATCAGAAATGGAAGGACTTTAAAGAATGAAAGTCAAAGTCAAAGTACCAGCAACAAGTGCCAATTTAGGACCAGGATTTGACGTTGCTGGATTAGCGTTAACTTTATATAATACCTTTACTTTTGAATTAAATGAAGGTGGATTAAATATTACAGGTTGTCCAACACAATTTTGTAATGAAGAAAACTTAACATACCAAGCTTTTAGCCAAGCAGCTCAAAGCTGTGGTTAGATTTTAAAGGTGTCAATATTCATTGTGAAAGTCAAGTTCCTTATACAAGAGGTCTTGGAAGTAGTTCAACATGTATTGTGGCAGGAATCGTTGGAGCTTTTGCTTTTAAAGACAAAACAGATGATCGTCAAGAAATTCTTGAACTTGCGACAAAGATTGAAGGACATCCAGACAACGTTGCACCAGCTATTTTTGGTGGTTTAACAGTTTCAGTCATGGAAGAAGAACAAGTGCTTACATTAAATATTCCTGTAAAACATGAATATCGTTTTGTAGCTTTAATTCCACCATTTACTTTATCTACTGAAGAATCACGTAAAGTGTTACCACAAACATTAGGTCGTCAAGATGCAATCAAAAATGTTTCCCATTTAGCTCTTGTCGTTGCTTCTTTGATTAATGGTTATGATGATGGTTTAAAATTAGGATTTAAAGATCGTTTACATCAACCTTATCGTGGTAAGTTGATTCATAATTATGATGAAATTATGAATGTTTTAGAAAACGATGAAAATGTTTTAGGATGTTATTTATCAGGGGCAGGACCTACTTTAATGGCAGTTATTCGTGAAGAAGATAAAATGGGTGTTGTTCGTTTAAAAGAAGAACTGGATCATTATTAAATGATTGGGAAGTTATTAAATTAGAATTAGATCATAAAGGTTATACTTGTGATTATGAATAAGGGATAAGGAGATTTTACTCCTTATCTTTCTTTTTTCTTCAATAATGCTTAGATAATCAATACTTTTTCTAAAAGTTTAGAAAGTAATTTCCAAGTATCGAGGGACATTTCTCTTTCGTTATTCTCATAGTGAGAGTATGTACGCGGGGATACATGGATCAATTTAGCTATGTCTTTTTGTTTTAAATTCTTTATCCTCCCTGGTATTTTTTAAATTAATATAAATATATTTCTTCTTTTTAGTCATTTTTTACCTTTCTTTATTTCTCTACTAACACGCTATAATCATAGTATCAACGGAGTATGGAGTGTTCTTATTTTCATTATATGGAAAGATTAATTAGAATTGTTGTAATGGAACAATTTGGTCTTTTTTTTTGATAAATTCATCATTTAGACATATTATTTGTTATAATGAAAAATACATGGAGGTATTAATATGGAAGGTATTACAGAAATTGATAAAACTGAATATATAGATGAATGTAAAGAAATTGTAAGAAATGAAATACCAGAGGAATTATCTGATGAAATGCTTACAATTGTAACAAATGAAATTATGGATACATGTTTATTTATTGGTGGAGATTTTAAAAAAGAAAATATCATCGATATTACAAAACAATATGTCACAATGGGTGGCATTCGAAGAATCAAAGAAAGCACATGAGTATTTAAAATGCAACATTATTGTGAAATTCCTACACCTAAAGGGACACTTAGAGGATTTTTCATAAACCTAATCAAGACAAACATCCTGTTTGTTTGATTTTCCATGGTTTTACAGGACAAAAAACGGGAACAAAGTTTTCTTATGTACAATTATCACGTATGTTAGAAGCTAAAGGAATTGCTTCTTTTCGCTTTGATTTTTTAGGAAGTGGAGAAAGTGATGGTAATTTTGTCGATATGACTTTTCAAGATGAACTTTCTTGTGCCAGAGTGATTTTAGAAGAATGTTTAAAAATGGAAAATTGTACAGAAATCTATGTTTTAGGACATTCGATGGGAGGAGCTATTGCTAGTGAACTAGCAAAACTTTATCCAGATGTGATTAAAAAGATGGTTTTATGGGCGCCAGCTTTTAATTTACCAGATGCGCTTCATTATTTAACAGGTCAAGTTGAAAGAGCAAAGACGTATGATCATGGGGGTTATGAAATATCGGATGAATTTGTAGAAGATATTTTAAAAAGAGATTTTTATCAAAATCTTGATACGTATCAAAATGGGTTACTGGTTATTCATGGGACAAAAGATACAACGGTTCCTTATGAAATTAGTGATAAATACATGAAATTATTTCATAAAGGAACAAAGTTTGTTTCGATAGAAGATGGCAATCATAATTTTGATAAACTATCTGATATTAAACAAGTTTTAAAATTAACTTTAGAATTTTTTGAATAATGTGTTTAGCACATTATTTTTTTATCAACAAATTTGTTGTAATATAATACTATACGTTATATAATATTATTGTAAAAGAATAGAGGGCAAATATGATATTTAATACAGGGGCTGCTTTGTTAGACGCCATTGTTTTAAGTGTTGTCGCTAAAAAAGAAGAAGGAACCTATGGTTATAAAATTACACAAGATGTGAGAAAAGGAATCGATGTTTCAGAATCGACACTCTATCCTGTCCTTAGAAGATTACAAAAAGATGATTGTTTAGAGACATATGATAAACAAATTGATGGTAGAAATCGAAGATATTATAGAATTACAGATAATGGAAAGAATAAATTAGAGATGTATAGAAATGAATGGATAAGTTATACAGAAAAATTAATTCATTATTAAAAGGAGGGGATAATAATGAATAAGGAACAATTTTTAGATGAATTGGAAAAATTATTACAAGATATAGATTCAATAGAAAGAGATGAAGCACTTAATTATTATCGTGATTACTTTGAAGATGCAGGAAGTGAACATGAACAAGAAGTTATAGATGAATTAGGAACACCTGAAAAAGTTGCACAAACAATTAAAGAGGGACTTGATATAAATGAGCAAGAAAATGAAGAAGTAATTCATCATTATAATGAAAGAAATACACGTATATTAAGAGGAATCATTGTTGTTTTATTAGTTTTACTTATTTTACCAACAATTGGTGGTGTTGGTGGTTTAGTAGTAGCAGCGTTTGGCTTATTTCTTTCAATTGTATGTATCGGCATATTTGGCACATTTGGATTGTTATGTGCTTTAGTTGCTTTAGTTGTTGTTGCTATTAAAATGTTTATGGATGGTTTAATTGCTGGTGGTCTTATTTGTTTAGGTGTTGGTTTATTATTATTTTCTTTAAGTTATTTAACTTCTTTAATGACAGTCAGTATTTTTAAATATTTACCACAAGCATTTAGAGCACTCATTGATTTAGGTAAAGATATTTATAATAAGGTGGTGGGTTAATATGAAAATTTATAAATGTATTGCACTTGTAACATTAATTCTTGGTCTTGCTTTATGCGTTGGTGGTGTTTTGATGAATGGCTTAGATCAATTACCTGGTGAAGCACAAAAAGTAACGAATTATGTTAAATTTAAATCTTTTGGTAAAGCAAAAGATGTTAATTTGGAATTAGGTGTTGATGCTCATTGTAACCTTGATTTAGAATTATCAGCATTAAATGGTAAAATCGTTTATTATGATGGAAATACAATTAAAGTAGAAGGAAGTCATGTTAATAAAGATTATGATTTTAAATATAATGGACAAGTTGCAGATATTTCTTTTATGGGTGTTACTCGTAAAAAAGAAACAAGTAACCTTACTTTATATATTCCAAGAAATATTCAATTTAATCACATTGATTTAGATATTGATGCCTCAAAGATTACAATTGAAGATTTACAATGCAATCAATTAGAAATGGAAAGTGATACAAGTAAAGTAACAATCAAACATTTACTTGTTAAAGGAAATACTGATATTTCTAATGATATGGGGGATCTTGAGATTTCAAATTTAGATACGTATAACTTAGATTTAGAAAATGATATGGGAAATGTATCTTTAGTGATGGCAGATACAAGAGATCAATATAAAGTGACAAAAGATGGTAGTATGAGTTCTGTTCATGTAAGTGATGCAAGTCAAGTTATAGGAAATAAAAATATTGATATCGATACAGATATGGGAAATGTAACAATTCATTTTAAGGGGGAATAATAATGAATAAAAAGTTATATCGTTCAACTAAAGATAAGGTATTAGCAGGGGTATGCGGAGGACTTGGAGAATATTTTGATGTAGATCCAACACTTGTAAGACTTGCTTGTGGTTTGCTTTGTTTATATGCAGGAACAGGACTTCTTGCCTATGTTGTTGCAGCGTGTATTATACCTGTAGATCCAAGATAGTTTTAGAATAAAAAATATTCGATTTTGTCGCATTATTTTGTTGACATTGATATTGTGATTTCATATAATTAAAAAGGTTTCATAGGCAAAAACCTTTTAAAGTCCCCGGTAAGGATAAACAAAGGAGAAAAGAAAAAGATGAGACAAACAACAATGGCAAATGCTGCCACAATCGAAAGAAAATGGTATGTAGTTGACGCAGCTGGACAAACATTAGGTCGTTTAGCTTCAGAAGTTGCTACAGTGTTAAGAGGGAAAAATAAACCTACTTACACACCACATGTTGATACTGGTGATTATGTAATCATTATCAATGCTGACAAAGTAGTTATGACAGGTAAAAAATTAGAAAACACTAAATATTACCGTCATTCAGGATGGTTAGGTGGTCTTAAAGTTAAGACAGCTAAACAATTCTTAGAACAAAATCCAACGGGATTTGTTGAAGCAGCAGTTAAAGGTATGTTACCACATAACACTTTAGGTAGAAAACAAGGAATGAAATTATTTGTTTATGCTGGTGATAAACATCCTCATGCAGCACAAAATCCAGTAGAAATGAAAGTGAAAGGGTAAGGTGAAAGATAATGGCAAACGTACAATATAGAGGAACAGGTAGAAGAAAATCTTCTGTAGCACGTGTTATCTTAACACCAGGTACAGGAAACTTCGTTATTAATGGAAAAGAAGCTAGAGAATATTTAGCATCAGACGTATTAAACATGATCGTTAATCAACCATTAGAATTAACAAACACTAAAGACAAATTTGATGTAACTGTTAATGTTTATGGTGGAGGGTATTCAGGACAAGCTGGTGCAATCCGTCATGGTGTTGCTAGAGCTTTATTACAAGCTGGTGACGATTACAGACCAACATTAAAAGCTGCAGGATTCTTAACTCGTGATTCACGTGTTAAAGAACGTAAAAAATATGGTCTTAAAAAAGCACGTCGTGCTCCACAATTCTCAAAACGATAGGAAATCGTATTGGAAAAATCAAGGAAAAGTCCCATTTTTGGGGCTTTTTTCTTGTTTCAAGAACCCTAAATTTCGCTCATAAGGTAACAATAAGGTAGCAAAATCAATCTATTATTTATTAGACTATCTATTGACCACATTCTCATAAATAGTGAAATGTGGTGAATCATAATGTCAATATAAATAAGGAGGATGATTAAATATGACATGTAATAAAACATATGCACTACCTAAGAAAGACAAGAGATTACCTAAAGGGTATGAACAGTGAAGAAACTTAAAAGGAGGAGAAGATATCCATATCTAGTACAAGTTCCAGAAGGTAAAGTAATAGCTAAAGATGGAAAATCTAGAACGAAGTACAAATATATTGGATATGTATCAACAAGAGAGGAGGGAATTATTTTATTAAATCGTTATCATCATGCAAATGATAAGACGATGTTTCTTTTACCTACTTTTGAAGATATCTATTATTTATGGGTTGAGGATTACTTTTACATTAATTATAAACCAATTATGGAAGATTATAAGGCAACTTTTATTACTGCATCTACTTTACATAAGAGAAAATTTATTTATATTAAAACCAATGACTTACAATTAGTAATTGATCAATGCGGAAAAAATTATCCAACATTAAGAAAATTGGCGTCATTATTTAGACACTTATATTGATATGCAATGAGTAATGATTTATGTGATAGAAATTATGCTGATTATATAAATATAAAAAAACATAAAAGAGTTATTTCTGTAGATAAAGAAAAAGTAATTTTTACAAAAGAAGAAATATCACTCCTATGGGAATATAAGGAAGATCCATATTATCAAATAATATTGATATTGAATTACACAGGAATTCGTATTGGCGAATTAATTTCTTTGAAAAAGAAAATCTAAGACTTAATGAACAATATTTTGTTATTGTAAAAAGTAAAACGCAAAATGGTATTCGTAAAGTCCCAATTGCAGATAAAATCATGCCTTTTTTGAAATTTGGTTAAACAAAAACGATAGTGAATTTTTGTTTACTACAGAAGATAACAAACCTTTAGTATATAGCCACTATCGAGCTAAATACTTTGATCCAATCATGAAAGTACATGGATTAACTTATACTCCACATTGTTGTAGACACACTTTTATAAGTTTAATGGTACATTCTGGAGTGAATATTACTATAATCAAGCAAATTGTTGGTCATAAAAGGGTAATGACGATAACTGAAAGTGTTTATACTCATTTTACAAACAATGACTTGATAGATGCAGTAAATAAAATAGAATAGCCTAATTGCAGAAATTACAATAAACTATTAATTAGACTGCCTTTGATTAAAGTAGTAATTGACAATAAGTGAATGAATATTATTTTCAAAATATTGATTAAATAATGTTTCTAGAATTTCAAGTAAGTTTGTAACAGCAAAATAAAAATCTTTAATAATTTCTTCATTTAAAAATAACATATTTCCAACGATTAAGTTTTTG
>ENA-OQCS01001542-OQCS01001542.1-human-gut-metagenome-genome-assembly--contig:-NODE-1542-length-11562-cov-3.031657_pt1 | contig 11562 bp, 23 predicted proteins | sample MGYA00242757_ERZ504575 | MGnify/ENA primary metagenome ERZ504575 (study PRJEB26092, sample SAMD00036297) | human gut metagenome | host: Homo sapiens | study: EMG produced TPA metagenomics assembly of... | reverse complement strand
GCGCATGCCGGCACCGTGCTCACGCGCGAGCGCATCGCGCACGAAGCGCTGGGCTACGAATACGTGGGCGACACCAACAACGTCGACGTGCACATTGCGCACCTGCGCGCCAAGATCGAAGACGCCGGCAGCGCCCGCATCATCCAGACCGTGCGCGGGGTGGGCTATGTCTGCCGCGCGTAACACCGAGGCCAAGCGCGTCACCTCCATCGCCCGCGCCATCAACTGGGGCTATATGTGGCGCCGCTTGATGAGCTACGTCTGGCTCGATCTGCTGCTGATGGTGATTGCGGCGGCGATCCTCGTCTATGGATACAACCAGACGCTGCCCGACAGCGCGTTTACCGCAGGCTGGATTCCCGGCGCCACGTTCACGGCATGTCGCTGACGCCGCGCGCGGCTGGGACCTGACACGCTCACCTATACCGTCGAGCTTGCGCGCACCAGCAAGACTTCCCCCTCGCGCAGGACCTCGTCACGCTATGGCCTCTCTACCTTGTCGTTGTGGTTGGCAGGTCATCAGCGTGCTCAACATGCTCGGCGGCGCGAGCGCGTGCGCCGCACCATGGCGCCGCTCAACGACCTGGCCTTGCGCGTGGACGAGCTCGGCCGTATGCAGCTCTCCGGCGGCAAGATGGAAACGCTGGAGCAGGCCATCGAGCGCGCAAGCGTCGACTCGCCGAGCGTCACCACCGGCGACGCCGACCTGGCAAGCATCGAGTCGCGCTCAACCGCCTGCTGCGCCAGATGCAAGAGCCAAGCTGCAGCAGATGCGCTTTGTCAACGATGCAAGCCACGAGCTGCGCACGCCCATTGCGGTGATTCAGGGCTACGTAAACATGCTCGACCGCTGGGGCAAAGACGACCCGGACGTGCTGGCGGAATCCATCGCGTCCCTCAAGGCCGAAAGCGAGCACATGCAGGAGCTCGTGGAGCAGCTGCTGTTTTTGGCACGCGGCGATGCCGGCCGCACCGTGCTGCGGCGCGCGAATACTAACCTGGCTGCACTGGTCGGCGAGGTATGCGAGGAATCGCAGATGATCGATACCGAGCACACGTATCGACTGGCCTTTGACGCTGCGCTTGTCAGCGACCCGCGCTGCGACGCGCCCGTCGACGTGGCGCTCGTGAAGCAGGCCCTGCGCGTAATCGTGCAGAATGCCGCCAAGTATTCGGACGCGGGCACGCCCATCACGTTTGGCGTGGCGCCGGATGCGGGCGCGGGCACGATCGACATAAACGTTGAGGACGAGGCATCGGCATGAACCAGGAATCCGCAGCCCACGCGTTCGAGCGGTTCTACCGCGCGACAACGCGCGCGATGCCGGCGCGCAGGGCTCGGGTCTGGGGCTTGCCATTGCCAAGTGGATCGTCGATAGCCATGGCGGTGTCATTGGCGTGACTCGGTCGAGGGTGTCGGCAGCCGCTTTACGATTCGCCTGCCACGGTAGGGGCACCCGCGCGGCGGCAAGCCTCGGCATAAAAAAGGGATAGGGCCACGAGGCCCCATCCCTTTTTGCTAGCTATGGCAGCTTGTGCGCTACTCGCGGCACAGGTGCACGGCGAAGCGGCGAACTCGCGCTTAAAGTACACGAGCTTGGTGCCGCCATCGGGCAGCAGCACGCGCGACTCCTCGTTGACCTCGAGCCCGCGCTCGGCAAACCACTTCTCGGCCGCATCGATGTCGTTGACGGCAAAGCCGATGTGGCCCTTAGCGCCTCGACCGTTCTGCTTCATGACCTCGACCAGCGAATCATTGAAGTACGAAACCGGGGTCTCGATGACGGGCAGGCCCATCATCGTCGAGAACAGCTCCGCGATCTCCAAGGCGTCTGCCGGTCGGTGGCGTTAATGCCACATGGGCAACGCGCATGCCAAAGAGCTCGACCGGATTGGCGTTCTGCTCACTCATGCAGTCAGCGCCTACTGAGCCATGACGCCGAGAACGGCCTTCTCAGCAGCGACGCGGTCATGCCGGTCATGAAGGGCACGCCGCTCACGTACGGGCAGGTGAGACCCTGGGGGCAACGGTGGTGGCGATCAGCAGGTCAGCGCCCTCGTCGCAGTAATCCTTGGCCTCGGAGATGGCGCACTGCACGATCTCATACTTGCCGGCATAACCGTTGGCGTCGAGCAGGGTGGCGACCTTCTGGGCAACGAGCGTGGAAGTAGCAGCGCCAGCACCGCAAGCCAAAACGATCTTCTTCATAGGTAATGTCTCCCTTCATGGTTTACTTTAGGTAAGTGTACCGCAGCGAGCGATGTCACTCGGCCTCGATGAGCTTTTATGCCAGTTTGCTTGCGCGCTGCGTATAATACATCCAGTACGTGTTGTCATACCGCTCGCTTTATGAGCGACTAAGGACCCTAATATGCCCGATTCCCGCACACTCTGGACCGCCGTCGTTATCATCTGCATCGCCGTGTCGGTGTTCTTTAGCGTCAAAAAACGCACCACGTTTAAGCGCCTGCAGCAGCTCATGGCCGCCAAGCAGTGGGACGAGTTCGATCGTTTGCTCGACGGCAAACTCACCAGCATGCTGTACCCGCGCTACAACCGCGACTACCTGCGCCTGAACTCCTATCTGCTGCGCGAGGACCACGAGCGCGCCAGCGAGATGTTCGACCTGCTGCTGGGACTCAACCTGCCAAGATGCAGCGCGTCGACCTGGTCATTAAGCCTTTAACTACTACGTTGCCAGGAGGACCGCAAAAAGTCCAAGGAGCTCCTGCACGAGATCAAGGGCTTTGAGGCGGTCAGGCCGAGGCAGTCGCGCACGAGTGCCAGCTGATGTACGACACGATGATCCTCAAGCGCCACAACGACATTCCCGAGCTGGAGCGCATGCTCGAGGATGTTGGCGACGACCCGGTCAAGCGCTGCCGCCTGGAATACCTGCTGGCCCTGCAGTACCAAAACAAGGGCGACGAGGCCAAGTTCCAGGAGTTCCTGGAGAAGTCGGGCCAACACTCGATGGCCGTCAACGCGTAACGGACGGCTTGTGCTAGACTTCTAGTCTCACGGGGGCGTGGCGGAATTGGCATACGCAGGAGACTTAAAATCTCTCGCCGCAAGGATTGTGGGTTCGAGTCCACCGCCCCTACCATGTGATTGCTTGCGAGCCGTGTTCCCCAGGGATGTGGGCTCGCTTCTTTTAGATGCCGGTGGGACTCGAACCCGCGAGGGGGCGAGCGTTAAGCGGACGCGCAGCGTCCGTAGCGAGCCGGCGAGGGCGCCGACAGGCGGCCGAAGCCGGTGCGTATTTGCGCAGCAAATACGCAGACGTCCCACCGCCCCTACCACGTATTGTTTACGAGCTCGTGTCCCCCGGGGATGCGGCTCGTTTCTTTTACACGCCGGCAGGGCTCTAAGTTGCGGTGGAATAGATCCTGTTTATACCGTTTACCAGCTTATTTAGGAACTATTTCACCGCAACTCAGAGGAAGACGGTTAAAGAGCACTCAGGCTCGGGGTCCAGGCGATGGTGGGAGTCGCGCCGTCGAGAACCTCGTTGATGGTGGCGGCCATGCCAGCAAGTAGCTGTTCTCGCTTACGGTGAGCGTCTTGTAGCCGCCGGCACGCATGAGTTCGCGGATCACCACGCGCCAGCCAAGATCACGCCCGCGCGTTTGGGCTGTACACCCGGCAGCGCGGCGATGCCTTCCGCGTCCAACACAGACATGCGCTCGATAGCGGCCGAGACCTGCTCCAGCGACAGCTCGCGTAGGTGAACAAAGCTCGAATCGTACGGTTCCAGCTCGTGGACCAGAGCCACCAGCGTAGTCACCGTGCCACCCACCGCGACCAGACGCTCGGCGCGCTCAAGTCGCTGGGCAGGCCTTCAAATAGGCGGCGAACTGCTCGCCTGCCCACGCGGCAGCGGCAGCAAGCTCGCCGCGTGCGGGTGGCAGCGTCGAGAAAAACCGCTCCGTCACGCGGCGGCAGCCAATGTCCAGCGAGCGCGTCCCTTCTAGCGCAAAGACGCCACGCTCCGGCGCATAGACGCCCGTCGCGAGCTCCGTGGATCCGCCGCCCGAATCGGCAACAATGATGCGCTCGCCGCAAAGTCGTGCGCCACGCCAAAAAACGTCAGGCGTGCCTCGACCTCGCCCGGAATCACCTGTGGCTCAAGCCCCAGATCGCGCAGGCCGTCCAGCAGCAGTGCTGCGTTGGACGCATCACGCGCGGCGCTCGTGCAGGTGGTGCAGATGCACGCGGCCCCAAAGGCACGAGCCTCGTCCACAAACATGCGGCACGCAGCGAGCACGCGCTCAACGGCCGCCTCGCAAAAGCGGCCCGTCGCGTCCACGCCCTCACCCAGATCGGTAATCTCGGTATGCTTGGACGATTCCACGATCGCCCCGCCCTCGACCTGCGCTAATACCAGTCGCGACGACACCGTTCCCAGATCGATCGCCGCCACCTTATATCGTTTGCAATCTGCCATTGCCGGCTCCCCTCCGGGCGCTATTTGCCGTTGGACACGACCGTCTGGCCCTCGACGCCGTTAAACCCAAACAGCATGTCGAGCGCCTGAATGTACCACGGCACGTCCTTGCCGACTTCTTCGATTTCCTTGGCAACTTCGCTGGCCTTCTTGGCGTTCGAGGACTTTTTGCTCGACGACGAGTCCGAATCGTCGTCCAGGCCCAGCACGTCAATCTTGGTCTCGCCGGGCATCACCAGGCCCAGGTCCTCGGTCGCCGCGTCCTTAATGCCCTCCTCTGAGAGCAGCTTGTCGACGCTTTTCTGCAGCTCGTCGTTGTACTGCTGGCGAATCTCGACCTGCTTGGCCAAGATATCGCTCGAGCGTTTGGCAACGTAGAGGTCGCGCACGGGAAAGTACAGGCTCACGAGCACCAGGCGACGACAATACCGATAAACAGCCCTCGCTGAGGACCGTGGGTAAAGTCGTAAAATGCCTTGACCGCTGCGTTGTCGTTGGCGTAGTGCATAAAGTCCGAGCCGGAAAGACGGCTTGAGGGACGGCGCGGCTTGTCGGACGCCTGGGTCGAAGGGCGCGACGCATGCTTGGAACGCGATGGGCGCACCGGACTATCCGAGGAACTATTTGGCTGAGCATTGGGATGCGAAGTCGCCGGCGAGCTATACCTGGAGCGATCAGCACCAGCATAACCAGACCCGCCAAGCTGTGCGGTACGCGCACGACGAGGCGACGGCTCGCGCGAACCGGCGGAATAATACCTGTTGTCGTAAATCTGATCCATGTGCGCCTTGTGCGGTTGAGGTTTGTTTGCGCTAAGTCCTTTAGTTATAGCACGAGCGCCCGCACCGCCTTCGCCAGCCTTTGCTCGACATAAAAAAGGCGCTGAGCCGTATGGCCCAGCGCCCATAGTTCTTTGCGGCATCCAGCCAAGACGGGGAGGAACCGAGTCAGCCTCCCCCTCGCCAAATTCGCCCGTTTAGCGAATGTTGTAGAACGCGGCCTTACCGGCGTAGCGCGCGCTGCCCTCGAGCTCGTCCTCGATGCGGATGAGCTGGTTGTACTTGGCAATACGGTCGCTGCGGCACGGGGCGCCCGACTTGATCTGGCCGGCGTTAACACCCACGACCAGGTCGGCGATCGTGGAGTCCTCGGTCTCGCCGGAACGGTGGCTCACGATGCAAGCGTAGCCGGCTCCTTGGCGGTCTCGATAGCTCGAGCGACTCGGTGAGCGTGCCGATCTGGTTGACCTTGACCAGAATCGCGTTGGCGGCGCCCAGCTCGATACCCTTCTTAAGGCGCTCGGTGTTGGTGACGAACAGGTCGTCGCCTACGAGCTGCACCTTGTTGCCAATGCGGCGGGTGAGCTCGACCCAGCGTCCCAGTCCTCCTCTGCCATACCATCCTCGATGGAGATGATGGGATAGGTGTCGACAAGCTTCTCCCAGTAATCGACCATCTGGCGCTCGTGTACTCAACGCCCTCGCCCTTGAGCTCGTACATGCCGGTCTCGGCGTTGTAGAACTCGGTCGATGCCGGATCCATGGCGTACATGAAGTCGACGCCGGGCTTAAAGCCAGCCTTCTCCACGGCCTTGGTAATGTACTCGAACGGCTCGGCGTTGGTCTTGAGATTGGGCGCGAAGCCGCCCTCGTCGCCCACGCCGCCGCCCAGGCCGGCCTCGTGCAACACGCCCTTGAGGGTGTGGTAGACCTCGGCGCACCAGCGCAGGCCCTCGGCAAAGCTCGGAGCACCCACGGGCATGATCATGAACTCCTGGAAGTCAACGTTGTTGTCGCATGCACGCCGCCGTTGAGGATGTTCATCATGGGCGTGGGCAGCAGATGGGCGTTGACGCCGCCCAGGTACTGGTACAGCGAAAGACCCGCCGACTCGGCAGCGGCGCGGGCGACGGCCAGCGACACGCCCAGGATGGCGTTGGCGCCGAGCTTGGTTTTGTTGGGCGTACCGTCGGCGGCAATCAGTGCGGCATCGACGGCGCGCTGGTCGAAGGCATCGAGGCCCACGACGGCATCGGCGCACTCGTTGTTGACGTGCTCGACGGCCTGCGAGACGCCCTTGCCAGGTAGCGACCCTTGTCGCCGTCGCGCAGCTCACATGCCTCAAAGGCGCCGGTCGAAGCGCCCGAAGGCACCATCGCGCGGCCGAAGCTGCCGTCCTCGAGCACGACCTCGACCTCGACGGTGGGGTTGCCGCGACTGTCGAGCACCTCGCGACCGTAGACATCCAAAATATCGCTCATGTTGTCTCCCTCTCACTTGGAAACGTAGTGGATGAAAGCGACCGGCTGACCGTGCACCGTCGGTGCGCCTCCGTAAGTTAGCCATGTCGCACTTTTTGCATTATGCCCTAAGTTAGCCGAGGGATACACTTGATTTTCGAAAAATTTAGCGGGAACGATGAGGCATGTCAGCCCGTCGTTCCCGCAGTCTTACTCCTCCGCCTTTGCGGCATCCCACAGGTCGTTGAGGCCGTGGTCGAAAGCTCGGCAAGATCTACGTGGGCATCGGCCGCCATCTGCTCCATCGCGGCCCAGCGGCGGCGGAACTTTGCCGTGCTGGCACGAAGGGCGCTCTCGGCGTCAATGCCCTCCTTGCGCGCGACGTTGACCAAGGCAAAGAGCAGGTCGCCAAACTCCATTTCGCGCTCGGGCGAGCCAGGGGCCTCGGCTCAAACTCGGCACGCTCCTCGGCGACCTCGTCCCACACATCCTGGACCGTCTCCCACTCAAAGCCCACGGCAGCTGCCTTGCGCGAGACCTTCTGAGCCTGCATCAGCGCCGGCAGATGCGTGGGCACGCCGTCGAGCAGGCCCTCGGGCGTGGCCTCACCCGCCGCCACGGCCTTGTCCTTGGCGGCTTTCTCGGCAAGCTTGACCTCGTCCCAAATCTTGAGCACCTCGTCGGAGCTGTCGGCATCCGCATCGCCAAACACGTGCGGGTGGCGACGAATGAGCTTGGCGTCGATATCGCGCGCCACGTCGGCCAGTGTAAACTCGCCGGCGTCGGCCGCAATCTGCGCATGCAGCACTACCTGCATGAGCACGTCGCCCAGCTCCTCGCGTAGGTGAACCGCGTCGTCCGCCTCGATGCAGTCGAGCGCCTCGTAGGCCTCCTCGATCATGTTCTTGCCAATGCTGCGGTGCGTCTGCTCACGGTCCCACGGGCAGCCATCGGGCTGACGCAGACGCAGATGGTCTGCACCAGATGCTGCAGCTCGGTCGACGCGTCTACCAGCGTGGACAGATCGCGCGAGCCCTCGGCATTTTGCTGAACCATGTGCTGCGCCATGGTTATTCCTCCTCCAGGATCACGTGACGGAACGCACCGCCCTCGTAGATGCCGTAGCTATGCGTACCGTCCTTGGGAATGCTCACGCTGCCGGGATTGAAGAGCCACATGCCCGGGTGCGCGGCGCTCTCCTCGTTGACCTTGATGTGCGTATGGCCGTAGACGAGCGCGGAGCCCTCGGGCAGCGCGGGCGCGTGGTCGACGCTGTTGTGCATGCCGGCGCCAAAGACGTGGCCGTGCGTCAGGAACAGCTCACGGCCGGTCTCGTCAAACAGCGTGGCGTAGTCGGCCATGACCGGGAAATCGACACCATCTGGTCGACCTCGGCGTCACAGTTGCCGCGCACCGCGATGATGCGGTCGGCCAGGGCATTGAGCAGCGGAATCACACGCTTGGGAGCGTAATCGCGCGGCGGGTCGTTACGCGGACCGTGATAGAGCAGGTCGCCCAGCAGGACGATGCGGTCAGGCTGCTCGGACTCGATGGCGGCGCAGAGGCGCTCGGTCCAATATGCCGAGCCGTGGATATCGGAGGCGATGAGGTATTTCATGGGAGATCCTTTCGAATGGGGTTGATATGGCTAGGCGCAGGATGTCGCCACCAGCCGCGTTATTCAAATCGCAGTGCCGCGCTCTGGGCCGTCTGCATCACGCGTTGGAGCGGCACATTATGCTCGCGAGCGAGACGGGCGCAGTCCTCGTACTCGGGCGCTGCACGCTCGCTGCCATCGGGCAGGGTTGCCACCTTTACGGCCACCTCGCCCCAAGGCGTCGCCACTTGTTCAAAGTGGCGCGGCAGGCAGACGCGCTCCATGACCTGGCGGCGGATGCCATTGGTCGTAGTTTCCAAAAAGATAATCGTCTGTAGACGTTCGATATCCTCATGCGAGCAGATCACCTGCAGCTGCCAGCCGGGACGGCCTTTCTTGCAATAAACGGGCAGCCAGTGCACCTCGCGCGCACCGGCCTCGCGCAGGCGGTCGGCGGCGTAGGCGAGCACCTCGGGCGACGCATCGTCGATGTCGCATTCCAGCTTGACGATGGTCTCGGGCGCATCGGTCTCGCGGGACAGCGGAGATGTACTTCCACGTTGCATACGGTCCGGATCCTTTCCGCACGGGCTCGTTTTGTTCACCCAAACGCTAGCACATCGCAGGCGGCGCAGGGGCGGCGTCATGGGATAGGTGCGACTTTTGCTGGGCGCAAGTGCCGGCGCGCTCCAACGCCGGCCCGCTCCACTCAAACGTGTACGTCAGCCTCCAAACATGTCATTATTTGCAGCTTTTGGAGGCTGATGTACATGTTTTGAGAGCGCAAGCGAGGCCGCACCGCGCGTCGCGCAGCCTTTCCAATCGATTTCGGCCCCCGGCGTGTCCGGCGTGTTGAGAGCTGCGCCATTACAATGAAGCGGATTCGCTTGACGCAAAGGAGCCGCCATGTCTGCTTGCCCGCTGGTCGATTGCCACACCCACACCTCGTTCTCGGACGGACATGCCTCGTTTGAGGACAACGTTCGCGCCGCCGCTGCGGCCGGCTGCCAGGTCATGGTCTCGACCGACCACCTCACCCTGCCTGCCAGCATGGATGCCAATTGCGAGGTTCAAGTTGTCGAGGGCGACTTGCCGGCACATCGTCTGGCTTTTGAGGATGCTCGCAAGCTTGCCGCGCAGATTGCGCCGGAGCTCAGCTTTATCTATGGCTTTGAATGCGATTGGTACGAGGGCTGCGAGCCTTTGGTTGAGCGCTGGTCCCAGGCGCCGTCGTGCGCCTGGGCAGTGTGCATTGGATTGGCAACCCGGGCGATATTGCGGCAGGTGCTGCGGACACGGCGGGGACGGAGGATGTCGCTCGTCCCGATACGCCCGATTCGCGCTGCGGCTGGATCGACGATGACACCGACCTGCATGTTTGGGATAACATAGGCGTGCGCGGCGTGTGGGAGCGCTATGTCGATGACTGGTGCCGCGCCTGCGAGAGCCCGCTCAACTTGATGTGATGGCTCACCCCGACCTGGTCATGCGCTTTTCGAAGGAACTTTGCGCCCGACTTGACCCCGCACCGTTTTGGCAGCAGATGGCCCGAGTGCGCCGCACGATACGGGCCGCCGCGTTGAGTCTCGACCGCCGCACCGCGCAAGGGCCTCGACGACTACTATCCCGCGACCGGATTGCTGCGTTGCTTTGCCCACGCCGAGGTGCCGATCACTTTTGGCTCGGACGCACACCGCGCCTGCGACATCTGCTGGAACATCCGTGAGGCCCAGGCACACGCCTACGACTGTGGCTACCGAACCTTCGACGTCCCCCACGCCACCGGCGAATGGGAATCCACACCCCTCGCCTAACTAGTCGTTTAAGAACGTCCCCAATGACTAGTGGCGGCGGGCGTTGAGTTCGCCAGCCAGCTCGTCGAGGGTGATGCCGTAGCGCTCAAGCGTCACGAGCAGGTGGTAGACCAGGTCGCCGGCCTCGTAGCGGATGTGGTCGTGGTCGTTGTCCTTGCAGGCCATGATCACCTCGCTCGCCTCCTCGGCAAGCTTCTTGAGCAGCTCATCCTCGACGTCGGTCAACAGACGGGCGGTATAGCTCTCCTGCGGCGATGCGTCGCGACGGCCGTGAATCACCTCGGCCAGTCCCGTCAGCGTCTCGCCGATATTTCCCGGCTGCACGTTAGCTGTTCTGACTCCCATGGTTATTTCCTCTCGTTACTGCAGCGTAAAGTAGGTACCGGTCTCATCGAACCGAGGCTTTGCGCCCTTTTTCTCAAAGAACTCGACGATGACGGCATGGGCCTCATCGAGCCTTTCTTTCTCGGCCTCGAGCCAAAGCGACTGCGCCCCGCAGGCATCAGTCAGGTGCACGCGGCACGGCACGCCCGCGCGGAGGAGCTCGGTGTTGCAGTCGGCGACCTCGAACGGCGTCACGACTTTCATCGCACTCCCCCTTCCACGCGCTTAAAGAAGCAGGTACGGTTGCCGGTGTGGCAGGCCGGACCCGGCGAGTCGACCTTGACCAGCAGCGTATCGCTATCGCAGTCGGCCCAGAGCTCCTTGACCTCCTGCATATTGCCGCTCGTCGCGCCCTTATTCCAGAGCTCCTGGCGACTGCGGCTCCAAAACCACGTGGTCCCGGTCTTGAGCGTCAGCCCCACCGATTCCTCGTTCATCCAAGCAACCATAAGCACCTCACCGGTGTCATACTGCTGAACCACACAAGGAATCAATCCTTTGGCGTCGTATTTAAGATCCGCTGGAGTAGTAATTTCTCTCATTTCAATTCCCCAATTTAAACATCGCCGGTCGGCGAGGGTTGTCCAGGTGCCCGAGATTCCGAGCGACAAGCCCGACGACACGTACTTAAGTACGCGAGGAGGGTTGGAGCCGGAAGGTCGGGTGCCTGGGCAAGCCGCAGCATTAGAAGTCCAGCCTCACAGGAATACCTTGAGAAGCCATATACTCTTTGACTTCGCGAATGCTGAAGATTCCAAAGTGAAAGACGCTCGCCGCCAGCACGGCATCGGCCTCGCCCTCGATCACACCCTCGGCAAAATGCTCGAGTGTGCCCACGCCGCCGCTCGCGATAACGGGAATCGGCACCGCGCGGGCCACGGCGCGAGTAAGCGCAGATCGAAGCCGGCTTGGTACCGTCGCGGTCCATGCTGGTCAGTAGGATTTCGCCGGCGCCACGACGAGCCGCCTCCTCGGCCCACGCCACTGCGTCGATACCCGTAGCGTTGCGGCGCCCGCCGTAAGACCCCCACTTATCGGCGCCCGGCTCCCCGGGCAGCCCACGCGCTTGGCATCGATCGC